>JAABUS010000406.1_pt1 | contig 110614 bp, 86 predicted proteins | sample 5560161 | NCBI WGS metagenome assembly JAABUS01 (sample SAMN10711885, study PRJNA513376) | rock metagenome | isolation source: Antarctica rocks | place: Antarctica: Victoria Land, Trio Nunatak nord | collected 2016-01-04
CAAAATCACTTATAAACGAGAAATCAATCCTTTCAATGCTCATATCATTTGTTTGATATTTTTGTTTAAGAAAGGTTTTAAGATGTCTTAAAGTAGTTTGAAAGTGAGTTAATGTTCCTTGAGCATACTCTTCCTTCTTAATTAATTTTTCCATGTTATTGTTATGATCCTGAAAAGTTTCTAATAATAATCTACAGGGTACAGCATCTCTACCCTGCAAGATGTTTTTTAATTTTGCCACAGTTGGAATTTGACTACTAGCTAGTATTTCTCTATGTGCTTCATACACCTTTACTTGCATCATTTCTAAGTAAGCATTTAGCGCCTTTGCATCTTCTTTTGTTCCTGTAGGACGTCCAATTTTAGAATTCCATCTTGCAGGATCAAACTCTCTATTAGTTGATAATTCTATTCTATCTGAATCGATTGTAATACGCATGTACACATGCATGTTACCTTTGGAGTATTTTGATGGCTTCCTTAATCTAAATAATAGACTGAATCTTTTAGTTAGCATAAATTAATTTTATAGGTTATAAAATTAGATTTACAAGCGCTTTAAAACAAGATGTCCATTTAATGAACCAGTTTGTAATCAATATTTTAGCTCACTAAAAGGGAGTGATTTTCAAAGTGTAAAAACTCCCGATTTTGCCTCATTAGTTTTGAGTGCTTTTCGGTCGTTTTAACATCCTACTAAAACTAAAAAAGCCCGTAAATCAACGATTTACAAGCTTTTAAGCATTTATGATATCCAAACAAGCGGTGAGGGAGGGATTCGAACCCTCGGTACAGTTTAACCCGTACGACGGTTTAGCAAACCGTTCCTTTCGGCCACTCAGGCACCTCACCTAAAAAATTTATTACCTTATTAATCTGAAGGGACGCAAAAGTAAATATTATTGTAATACACTCAAAAATTGTTTCTACTAACCTGACAATCTGGTAATTAAAACTTTGTTTTTAACTCCTTTAAAAATTCCCGTTACTATTAATCCCTTTTATTACCTTTGCCCACTTTAAAATCATGCCGTAACATGATGACAAGCCTGGTGCCGTAAGATCAGGTTTGCACGGAACTTCTCAAATCTCCCACCGTTGCCGGTTTGTTTCATGTGGCCCGAAATTAAATATATTGACTTATGTGATAGTAGTCTATTACCGGATAAACCATTTTTTCTTTTATAATAAAATACAGTCACATATTTTGCCTGGGTTTACCCCTCTTAAATATGTGACAAATACACATTTATGAAACTTTCTCAGTTCAAATTTGATTTACCTCTTAATCTTATCGCTCAAAATCCAGCCAAAAAAAGAGAAGACAGCCGTATGATGGTAATAAACCGCGCGACCGGCCAGATGGATAATAAACACTTTCGTGACATCCTCGATTATTTTAATGATAAAGACGTTTTCGTTGTGAATAATACCAAGGTTTTTCCAGCACGTATGTACGGAAGAAAGGAAAAAACTGGCGCCAAGATCGAAGTATTTCTTTTGCGTGAACTTAATAAACCTAATCGCTTGTGGGATGTTATTGTAGACCCGGCCAGGAAAATTCGCGTTGGCAATAAATTATACTTTGGCGACAGCGATGAGCTGGTTGCAGAAGTAATTGATAATACTACCAGCCGGGGCCGTACCATCCGTTTTTTATGGGATGGTACTGACGATGAATTCCGCCAGATGCTGGAACTTTTAGGAGAAACCCCTCTACCAAAATATATTAAAAGAAAACCCGACGAAGAAGATAAAGAACGCTTTCAGACCGTTTATGCAAAGCATGAAGGAGCTGTAGCCGCTCCAACTGCAGGCCTGCACTTCAGTCGTGAACTAATCAAACGCCTCGAAATAAAAGGCATCCGCTTTGCAGAAGTTACATTGCATACAGGACTTGGCACCTTTCGTCCTATTGAAGTAGAAGACCTTAGCAAACATAAAATGGATGCTGAGTACTACCGTATCGAAGAGCATGATTGCAAAATTGTAAACAAGGCTAAACTTGATGGCAAAAGGATTTGCTCTATTGGCACTACCACTATGAGAGCAATTGAATCTTCTTTTACTGCTGAAAAATTGTTGAAACCTTCCGAAGGCTGGACCAACCATTTTATTCATCCGCCTTATAAATTCAACATTGCCGATTCATTGGTTACCAATTTTCATTTACCAAAAACCAGCTTATTGATCATGACCTGCGCTTTCGCAGGCTATGATCTGGCAATGGAAGTTTATAAAAAAGCTATTAAGGATAAGTACCGTTTCTTTAGTTATGGTGATGCTATGCTGATTATATAGCAGGTATGAGGTAGCTGACGGCTTAACGCCGTCATCAGGTATGAGGTATGTAAAATTAACCTAATTCAAAGAAGATTGTTGTATTGACAAATGATATTAAAACATCTTCCTTACAAATTACAGATAACAAATGATGATATAATTTTTTTACAAAAAGAGTAAACTAAATACCTCATACCTCGTACCCCATACCTGATACCTTAATTAGCTTTCAATGAAAAACCTACTATTTCTTTTTTCTTTTCAAATTATTACTCTTGTGATATATTCCCAGGAAGTTCTTCCTCTTTACCGGGAAAACATACCCAATTCCAAACCTGCAAAAGACCAGGAAGTAACCACTATCCGGGATGCTAAACATATCAGCATCAGTAAAATCTCAATACCTACTTTAACAGTATTTCTGGCGTCACCTCAAACCACAAATGGTACAGCAATTATTATTTGTCCGGGTGGTGGCTATGTAAATAATGCTGCAGGACATGAAGGTATTGAAGTTGCCAAAATGTTTAATGAATGGGGCATATCTTCCTTTGTACTTAAGTACCGCATTCCTAACGATACTACCATGATCAATAAAGACATTGGTCCTTTGCAGGATGCCCAGCGTACTATCCAGATAGTTCGTCAGCGTGCAAAGGAATGGCATATAGATCCGGAACGAGTAGGTATCCTGGGCTTTTCGGCTGGAGGACATCTTGCATCTACGGCAGGTACGCATTTTTTAAAAGCTGTAATTGATAATAAGGATAATATAAATTTAAGACCTGACTTCCTGATCCTGCTTTATCCGGTGATCAGCTTTACAGATAGCATAGCGCATATTGGTTCCCGTAATCAGCTTATCGGTAAAAATCCTACTGCAGAAAAAATTAACGAATACTCCAATGAACTTCAGGTAACTAGCCAAACCCCGCCTACTTTTCTTGTTCATGCCGGCGATGATAAAACCGTAAAAGTGCAGAATAGCATTGATTTTTACCTCGCACTACAAAAAAATAAAATACCCACTGAGATGCATATCTATCCTAAAGGTGGACATGGTTTCGGAATGGACAATGCTACTACTACTGATAAATGGATGGAAAGATTGAAGAACTGGCTGGATATGAATGGATGGTTAAATAAGTAGGTATGAGGTAGCTGACGGCTTAACGCCGTCATCAGGTATGAGGTATGAGGTATGAGGTATGAGGTATGAGGTATGAGGTATGAGGTATGAGTAAGATCAACCTTAATTTATAGAAAATTGTTGTGAGTACAAATAACTTTATTAAAATATTATTCTGGCAGATTATTTTATTAAAAAATGAAAACTTCTTTTACAAAACGAGCAACTCAATACCTCATACCTCATACCTCATTACTCCAGTCCAAATAACCCCTTATTCAATAATTGCAAAGTTTGAACCTTATACTCAGAAGAAATTAATAAAGATATATTATGCCGGCTTCCACCATAACTCACCATGCGAACCGGTATGGGAGTTAAAGCTTCAAACAATTTGTTAAGAACGTTCTGAGTTTGCAATATCTCATTTCCAACTATTGAAACAATGGTTTGATTGTCATCAACTTCAACACTACCAAAAGATTCAAGTTCTTTAATTACAGCTTTTAAGTGAGTGGCATTATCAATAGTTAATGAAACAGCTACTTCAGATGTAGTGATCATGTCGATCGGCGTCCGGTATTTTTCAAAAACTTCAAATATCTTTCTCATAAAACCATAAGCTAATAACATGCGGCTGCTTTTAATCTTAATGGCAATGATTTCATCTTTGGCAGCAATAGCTTTTACTCCAACACTCCCTGCTTCTCTTACTATTAGTGTACCTCTTGCTTCGGGATCCATGGTATTTAATAACTTTACCGGAATGTTATACAACTGTGCAGGCCAGATAGAAGCAGGGTGTAGTATTTTAGCACCGAAATATGCAAGCTCTGCCGCTTCTTCAAAACTCAACTGATCAATAGCAATAGTTTTCTTAACAACTCTTGGATCATTATTATGCATACCATTGATATCGGTCCATATCTCACAAACACTTGCATTGATTGCTGCCGCAATTAAAGAAGCACTGTAATCACTACCGCCACGCTTAAGGTTATCTACTTCTCCCCTGGCATTGCGACTGATATATCCTTGCGTAATAAATAGTTTTTTATCAGCATGCTGTTGCAATAACTGGCTCAGCTTAACTTTTATGCTGCCTATCTGTGGCTCATCATAAGCATCAATGGTCATAAAATCAAGGGCTGGTAACAGCACATGGTCTATTCCAATCTCATGCAGGTATACACTGAAAAGCTTGGTGCTGAGTAATTCTCCCTGTGCCAGGATGTCTTTATTTAAAGCCTCATTAAAAGATATCTTCAAAATTATATTAAGGAATTCAAAGTGCTCATTCACTAGGTGCCTGGCCTTTTGTAAAGAATCTTCGTTTGAAAGTAAGCTGTTTAAAAAAGAATCATAATGAGCGGAAAGTTTTTCAATTTGTTGTCTGGCAATTTCACGTTCGCCTTTACTCATAAATTCGCCAATAGCAACCAATGCATTAGTGGTGCCGCTTAACGCACTTAACACTACTATCTTAGATTCATCGTCGCTGGTGATTAGTTGTGATACCTGGTGCATTCTCTCCGGCTTTCCTACTGAAGTACCGCCAAACTTCATAACTTTCATAACTGCTAAAAATTTAAGAGGTGCAAAGATAATGAGGCAGATGAAAGTTCTCGGTTTAAAGTTTATACCAGTTTTTTTACCGCGGAGGAAAGCCAGAGAGAAAGAAGAGGTTACACAGAGACGTCCTCTGTGTAACCTCTTCTTTCTCTCCACGGTTATAAAAAATTACAAATTGATCTGAAACTTCTCTCCCACCATTTCAAGATCCTTAACTACAGCATCCAACAGGGGAATGCCGTTTTGAAGGCGTTCGGCCGCTATCTCTCTTTCAGGATCACCGGGAATAATCACCTTATCGTGGCCTTCAATAGTTTTCGCGCTTCTGAACCTGCGTATCCACTGGTCCATATGCTTTTTGAAATCTGCAGCAGGCCTGAACCCATCTATACGCATAGCCCCAAAAAAATGTCCGATCCCCTTTCCGGGAAGGTTATCTGCCACTGGTAAAAAACTAACAAATGGCGGTACCCATGGTCCATAGTTAGCTCCGCTTAGCACTGCAGAAAATATATCTACTACGGCTCCCAGTGCATAACCTTTATGACTTCCATGTTCAGCATCGCCCCCTAGTGGTAACAAAGCCCCGCCACATTTCAGTTCATGAGGATCGTTTGAGCTATTCCCATCCTTATCCTGTATCCAGCCTGAAGGTGCTGCAAGGTTTTTTCGCTGAAGGATTTCCAGTTTGCCATTAGCTGCAGTAGTTGTAGCCATGTCAGCTACGAATGGCGGTTCATCTCCTGCAGGCACAACCACGCAAATAGGGTTTGTTCCCAGTAAACGTTCAATGGAAAAAGTCGGCGCCACAAGTGGACTGGCATTGGTCATAACAATACCGATCATATCGTGTTCCAAAGCCATCATAGCATGATATCCGGCAATTCCAAAATGGTTCGAATGCTGAACGCTCACCCAACCCGTTCCAACATTTTTTGCTTTGTCAATAGCCACCTGCATCGAAAAAGGTGCGACAACCAGACCTAACCCACCATCTCCATCTACTACCGCTGTTGAAGGTGTTTCATATATAACTTTTACTTCAGGACTTGCATTAATACGTTGAGCTTCCCACAAACGTATGTAACCGCTTAATCTTGCCACACCGTGCGAATCAATCCCTCTAAGATCTGCTGACAGCAACACTTTTGAAGCCGTTGCTGCATCTGTGTTACTACAACCTATTTTAATAAATACCTCCTCAACAAAACTGAGAAGCTTGTTATACTGGAATACCTGGCTCAATGATTAATGGTTAATTGTTAATTGTTAACGGTTAGTGTTCAACTGTCAAAGATGCACTTACATTATTAGAGGTTATCCGTTTACAATTAACAATTAACCATTAACAATTAACATCTACATCACTTTCATTCCAACCGGGTCCCAATTAATAGCTTTCCTGGAGAAATAACTATCATTGCAAGCCAGGCAGGGACCTGCAGCACGGAAACCAAAAACAGCATCTTCCACTACTTTCTTACCGCTTCGCACTGCTTCAATAAAATTTATATGATGATCAAGGTGCTCGTTGTAACCGTCAGGTGCTTTATAAGAAATATCAGGGATCTTCGCTGCTTTCCTTTCATCAGCTGTATACTTCTTATCGTATTGCTCTTTATATTCTTTTTGAGTAGCTTCCGGAAAAGTATTGTAAGTGTCCCATCCCCCATACCCAGGCGCCTTGGGAAGTTTCTCCCGGCTAATTACAAAACCATTTCCATTCATATCTATTACACCTTCTGAACCAATTAATTTTGTGACGCCCTTATCTCCCAATCCGCTGGCAAAGTTTACACGTAACATTACCTGGAAGGCAGGATGCTCTTTAGTTTCAGGATATTCCATAACACCTACCATAACATCAGGCACGTCCCGGCCATCTTTCCAAAATGTGAGAGCGCCAGTAGTAAATATTCTTACAGGTCCATATGAACTTGTTATAAAATGGATACCACTAATCAGGTGAACGAACAGGTCACCTGGAACGCCGGTTCCATAATCCCTATAATTACGCCACCTAAAAAAACGATTTGGGCCCCAGGATGTTTTAGGAGCATTGCCTTGATATTTCTCCCAGTCTACCGTCTTTGGTGAAGCGTCTGGCGGAATGGAATATTGCCAGGCTCCCAATGCACTATGCCTGTCGAAACTGGCTTCAATACAATTTAATTGACCGATCACTCCTGATTCATATTGCTTTTTAGCTTCGAGAAAAGCAATGCTGCTTACCCGCTGGCTTCCTACCTGGAACACCGCCTTAGTTTCTTTTTGTGTATTTATCACTGCTAATCCTTCCGATAGCTTATGCACCATTGGCTTTTCACAATAAACTGCTTTGCCTTTCTTCATGGCCTCAATGGAAATTCTATCGTGCCAATGATCTGAAGTTGCAATTATTACTGCATCTATATCTTTTCTGTCAAGGATCTCTTTGTAATTTTTTGTAGTGAATATATCTTTTCCATACAATTCTTTAACCCTTTGAAGATGACCATCATATAGATCACAAGCCGCTACCAGTTGCACACCAGGAACTTTCACTGAAGTCTGCACATCATTAAATCCCATAATGCCCATTCCTATGCATGCTACGTTTACCTTGTCATTAGAGCTGATCTTGTTTTCATAATGAATGATCCTGTTTTCAACAGCTTCTTCAGCAGCGAGCTTTTGCAATGAGCTTGCTGAAAGCAATAGTGTGGTGCCGGTTAACTGTTGTAAAAATTTTCTGCGTGAAGAAGAATGATCCTTAGGCATAAACTTAGTGGTTAATATTTAACATCATGAGTAGTTACAAACAAAAATCAGAACAAGATAAGAATAAAGCACCAACGGGTGCAAAAGTTTAAGCCAGAGACCTTCATGAATCATAATTCAAACATCGTGGTAAGATAAATGGATAAGTTGCACTGATCAGTGGTTGTTTTTGAACCACTAAGACACAAAGGCACGAAAAGGCACAAAGATTTTTTTTAGAACAAACACAAAAGAATATTAAAACTTTGTGCTCCTTCGTGCCTTTGTGTCTTAGTGGTTCAAAACTCTTTGCTTCGTTGGCTAACTCATTTCCGATCTAGTTATATAGGAGATACAAGCTATCAGCCGTCAGCTATCAGGAGAAAACTTAATACACATTAATCTGCTGACTGCTGATAGCTGGCTGCTGATAGCGGAACGCATCATTTTAGAAAGAACTTAACACCAGACGTACATGCCTAAATCAGCAATAATTCTTGTGTAAAGCAACAGTTACCAACCTAACTCGAATTAATATTAAAACCGAAAAGCAAAGGATGCCTTATTATTAAAATGGCAGATCATCAGTTCCTTCGCTTATTTCACTAGGCAGGTTTACCGGACGATTCTGCGTATAATTTCCAGGTACTGCATTGTCGGCCCCACCACTACTTTCAGGCTTGTTAGTACTACCAAGCAATTGAATACTACCTACCCGAAGCGTCAGAGATGTGCCGGTAGTTCCATCATTTTTTGTAAACGTTTTAAGTTCAGGGTTACCTTCAACATAAACCTGTTGTCCCTTTTTAAGGTATGGCGCTATGCCGGTTCTTTCAGACCAATAAGCACATTCTACCCAGGTGGTTCTTTCTTTTTGTACACCCTGGGCATCTTTAAATTTTTCTGTATGAGCAATTGAAAAATTCATTACAGTCTTTCCACTCACTGTATTAGTAATACAATCTTTACCCAGGTTGCCTATAGCTTGTAGCCTTAACATAAAATTTAGTTTTAATTTGAACTAGCAAAATAAAACATTTATCAAACGGGAATGAGGTGGTTTAACGGTATTTTAATAACAAATTAGGAACAGTCAAACAATTAGTTTAAGGTTTAATGTTCAAGGTTTAAAGTTCTTCAGCAAACAGTATTAAACACGTCGCCTGCACTATGAAATTTTAATTATGTAGTCAGATAGGTTATCATCTCAGAATTAGATTTTGAAAACTTTAAACATTAAACTTGAAACTTTAATCTATCTATCTTTGCCATTCGAAATTCAAAACAAATGAGCCGTAAAGGAAAAGTTTTAGTGGCAATGAGTGGTGGCATAGATAGTACCGTTGTAGCTCTCATGCTGCATAATGAAGGGTATGAAGTAATTGGAATTACTATGAAAACCTGGGACTATGCCACCAGTGGAAGCAGCAAAAAAGAAACAGGGTGTTGCAATCTTGATAGCTTTAATGACGCACGAATGGCCGCAGTAGACAATGGATTTCCGCATTTTATCTTGGATATCAGGGAGGAATTTGGTGATTTTGTAATCGAGAATTTTGTAGATGAATACCTTGCCGGCCGCACACCTAATCCCTGTGTTATGTGCAACACGCATATAAAATGGCGGGCCCTTGTAAAAAGAGCTGATGCACTGGATTGCGAATTTATAGCTACGGGTCACTATGCAAATATTCACCAGCATGATAACGGCAGGTATGTGATAAGCCGTAGCGTAGATGATACTAAAGATCAAAGTTATGTTTTGTGGGGATTGCAACAGGATCTCCTCCGGCGTACCCTTCTGCCTCTTGGAAATTACCGTAAGACTGAAATACGCCAGATGGCCCTTGATTTCGGCTACCCGGAACTGGCAAAAAAAGCAGAAAGCTATGAAATATGTTTTGTGCCTGATAACGACTACCGGGGCTTTCTAAAAAATAAGGTAGCAGGGCTGGAAGAAAAAGTATCCGGAGGCAATTTTTTAGACAAAAATGGCAAGGTGCTTGGCCAGCATAAAGGTTATCCTTTTTATACAATCGGGCAGCGTAAGGGCCTGGAGATCGCGTTTGGAAAACCCGTATATGTTACAGCCATCCATCCTGAAAATAATGCTGTGGTATTAGGTGATGAAGAAGACCTAGACCAGAACGACATGATTGTTGGAAAGATTAATATGATCAAATACGATACTATTACACCAGGGATGGAGGCATATACTAAAATCCGTTATAAGAGCCCGGGAAGTTTATCAAATTTATACCCGGAAAATGGCTCAGTCCGGGTTCGCTTTTATGATAATGTAAAAAGTATCGCACCCGGACAAAGCGCTGTTTTTTATGAAGGTGAGGATGTAATTGGTGGAGGTTTAATCCAGATGGGAAGAAGAAATTTTAAATAGCTTGAGTTTAAGTTCAAAGGTTCAGCGTAAGTGAGTTCGATTTGAGAGCTGAGCTGATAGCAATCCGGGCAATATCTGATAAATAATTTCGTTACTGCTATACTTTGCTGAAAGCTTATTAAACTTAACTACCGGTTTATAAACTGGCTTTTATGATCAGAAGTATCTACAAACTTTTATTATCGGCTGGTTTAATGATAGCTTTAACCAGATGCAGTAAGCAAACTGATTCATTAAGCACTGCAACTATCAACGATTATTATCCTTTAGTAATAGGAAATTATGCCATATATCAACTAGACTCTACAGTCTACGTAAATTACGGGCAGTCGAAGGAAATCCATAGTCATATTATTAGGGATATTGTTGACGCAAAATTGACTGATAATCTTGGAAGGCCTTCTTTTAGAATTAGACGATCATTCCGTAGTACAGTTGATACTTCGCTGTGGCTCGATCATGCTACCTATCTTGTAACGGCTCTTGAAAAATCTCTGGAAGTAATAGAGAATAACCTTCGTATAATTAAATTGCAATTACCTATTAAGGATTACTTTTCGTGGAACGGCAACCGTTATCTCCCTGATGATATCTACCCTGAATATGGATTCAATAGTACGGCTCATTCTAATTTAGGAAGCTGGGAATATAATTATGAAAATGTTAATACCACTGCAACAATAAATGGACAGGTGTTTGATAGTACTATAACTGTAACCAGCTCTATTGCTGACTCAACAGGATTTCCACCAACTAGCCCAAAAGCCCCGGCTTTTAAAACAGTCTGGGAAGAGAAATATGCGAAAGGTGTAGGATTGATCTCAAAAAAAATCAACCTGGAAGAGTTCCAACCCACTACCTCCACATATCCTAATGGATATTACTCGGGCTTTGCATTAAGGCAAACCCTGATCAGGCATAACTAATGATATATGAATCGTAAATTCCTTATGAATTGCTATCAGCTATCAGTAAATCAATATACTTTATATTTCCTCCTGATAGCTGATAACCACGGATTCAAATTATGGTAAACACAACACTATTTCTTTCATGAAAAGAGTATTCTTTTTAATTGCTTGCCTGACCCTTATCAGCATTTTTACTAAGGCTCAATATTCACGTTACATTATTACTTTTAAAAACAAAAAAGGAACGCCATTTAGTCTTGCTAACCCTTCTCAATTCTTATCGGCAAAATCTTTAGCACGAAGGTCACGCCAAAATATAATTATCGATTCAACCGACCTGCCTGTAACACCTGATTACATTGACAGTGTACGGTCGATAAAGAATGTGCATATATTAAATAAATCGAACTGGTTGAATCAGATTTGTATAAGTACAACCGATTCAATTGCATTAACCAGGATACATTCTTTTAGTTTTGTTAAAACTGCTACCCCGGTGGCTTTAAGATTAATTGCCCTACCTGCTTATAATCCAAAAACTGAACAAGAGCAGCCATCAGCTGCAAAGATGATTAATGAGAATTCAATTAACGCCAATGCTCTTGATTATGGAAATACATTCAACCAGATCCATCTTCATAATGGTGAATATTTGCATAACCAGGGATTTACCGGTGAAGGAATTACCATAGCTATTTTAGATGCAGGATTCTTCGGATATAAAACTAATCCTATGTTCGACAGTGTTCGTTTACAAAGCAGGGTTTTAGGCGAATGGGATTTTGTAGCCGGAGAACAAAGTGTTAATGAGGATAACACTCATGGAATGTATTGTTTTTCCATCATGGCTGCCAATCGGCCAGGCTCTATGGTTGGAGGATCGCCCAAAGCAAAATATTACCTTTACCGTACAGAAGATGTAAGCTCTGAATATCCGGTGGAAGAACAGAATTGGGCAGCCGGTGCAGAACTGGCAGATAGCCTGGGCGTTGATATGATCTCTTCCTCTTTGGGTTATTCCGACTTTGATGACCATTCTTTCGATCATGGCTATGCGCAGAGAGATGGTAATACCTCCATCATAACCAGAGCGGCCGATCTTGCTGCACAGAAAGGAATTATTGTAATGAACAGTGCTGGCAATTCAGGTGCCAGTAGTGATGATCAGAAATTTATTGTTTGTCCGGCTGATGGTGACAGTGTAGTGGCAGTTGGCGCTATAGATGCTAACGGATCAATAGCGGCGTTTTCAAGCTGGGGGCCTAACGGTGCTGGTAAACGCAAACCCGATATTGTTTCTTTAGGAGTTGCTACAACTATAGCAGGTATTAACGGAAACCCCTCTAACGGCAATGGAACTTCTTTTGCAAATCCTAATATAGCCGGACTGATCGCATGTTTCTGGCAGGCGTTTCCGGAATTTAATAACATGACTATTATAGATGCTGTACAAAGAAGTTCCAGCAAATACAATAATCCGGATAATCGTTTTGGGTATGGCATCCCGGATTTTAAAAAAGCATTCGCCATACTGGTTGCCAAAAATTTTAAGGGCACTCTTAGTAATGACAAATGTGTTACTACTTTTACATGGAGCGGCAAGGATGATAATTTGATGAGGTATGACATTGAAAGGAAAGCGGGTACAGATACCGGTTATACCAGGATTGCCAGCATTAAAGGCCTTTCCGATGCTTTCGCTATGAACAGCTATTCCTTCAGAGACAGCCTCAAATTTGTATCTCCATTAAATGTAAGATACCGTTTAAAACAAATTCTGCCAGGTGACAGCGCGCTGGTATTAATTGATTCGGCCATTGCTATTACCAGTTCCTGCGCCATTAAAAATGGAATTACTATCGGTCCTAACCCGGTAAAAAACAATATCAATCTTACAATAAATTCTGTTGAGGCTATCCGGAAAATGAGTATTGGATTATATAATATACTAGGGCAAAGATTGTATTATTATGAGGGATCCATATTACCGGGTGTTTTTTCTCATATCATACCTGCTGCCGGCTTAGCTAGTGGAATTTATGTTATAACTATCAGGGATAATCGAAAGATAATATTTTCTTCAAAAATAGTGAAGTAAGGTTTTAACACAGAGAATTGCAGGAGGAGAAAACACAGAGGACGCAGAGTAAGCCTCTCTGCGCACTCTGCGCTTCCTTCTCCGGCATTTCTCTGCGTTAAAAAAACCTTATACTTTCTTGAAAACCGCCACAAACATAGAGTCTGCCTTCATTTCATTACCATGTAGTAATTCCATTACTTCAAGCTGAAGTCCAAAGTTTGTTTTAATAAACTCAACTATTATTTCATTCTCTTGTGCAAAAACAGAGCAGGTAATATAAATCAACCTACCATTATCTTTCAGTTTTGGAATTACCTGAGAAACAATATTTCTCTGAAGATCACTATAGTATTGGATTTTCTTATGCTCAAAGAAATACAATTGTTCAGGAGTTCTTGACCATGTGCCCGATCCGCTACAGGGAACATCTGCAATGATATATTCAAACTGCCCGACAGGTAATAACCTGTGAGAAACAGTGAGGTCTGAAACAAACGAATGATATTTATTAATACCAGCCTTTTGAAACCGTTGTATAAGGATTCGTATGATCGATGCTCTTAAATCAGAAACAGTTAGATTGATATCAGGATGGAGATCATAAGCCATTATAGATTTTCCCCCACTGCCAGCGCAGCAATCCCACAGGGAGATCGAAGTACCTGATGCAAAATTAAAAAAATCACCTACCCTTTGAGAATTATAATCCTGAATTACAACTTCTTTATCAATATTCAGAACCTGATCTATTTTGGTAGCGTTAGGCAACGCTATACAATTACCGGTAAGCCTCATAAATAAAATCCCTGCTTCATTCAATTTATTGATAATTGAATTTTCCTGTTGCGGGCGTATACGCAAAAACAAGTCAGGCTGCCGTAGATGAGATAAATTAAAAGCATTTTTATCCATATCATCACTTAACTCATCCTGCCATGGAAAGATAGTGTTTGGTTGCCAATAAAAACCTTCAGGAAGCAAAAGGGATTCCTTTTCTTTCATAGACAAATGAATATTATTATTCCATCCCGGCTTGAGATTAGCAAGTAGTTCATTAGAAGAACTATTGCATATAAAAAGCCCGTACAACAATTTATCTTCCGTTAATAAATTAGAAGCTGAATGTCCCAACCTATAGAAGCTGTACACAAGTTGAGAAATAATTTTTCTATCCTGTGATCCCATTTGTTTATGCTGCCGGAAGAAATCTTTTAACCAGGAAGACAGTGGGCTTCTGCCATCATATTCTTTAATTATTTTTTTACCTGTATTCAAATAAGCATGCCAGCGACTCATAACACGAATGTAACTAGAGTAGTGATAATCTTAAAATTTCGAATCAATAGCTTTCAGATGTCAGCTATCAGCAGAGAATGGCCCTGAACAGTTTAGCTGATAACTGAAAGCAATTGCTTCATTTTATTATTAATATAACAATTATTAAAAACTATTAGATAAACACAAGTATCATTTAAAGAATATTTTCTTTCCGGTAACCAGTATTAGTTTAAACCTGGCTAAAGACTCATCGCCTCTTATATCAATACGTTGAAGCAAAAATTTATCCTTTACAGGAATTTTATTAACCCTGTTACCAATTCGGAATGCACACTGAATACCATTTGCCTGCATTGTACGAAACATCTGACTTCTCTTTTTTGTATCTTTTTTTGGAAAGGCACCATACGTATACGCCAGGCACGGTTGATAAGGGATATGAAGACTTTTAAGCCGCGTCCGGCAGCGTTTGATATCTTCTTCTATCTGGGAAATAGTGAGATCATTATAACTTTTATGATCATAACTGTGCAAGCCGAACTGAACCACCTCGTTGCTCATGTTATTAATATCATTAACATGCAAATACTCATTTTTACATGACACACTATCATCGGAAGATTCAATAAATCCTGCCACTAAAAAAATAGAAGCCTTCAACCCATACTTCTTTAATAACGGATATAAATAAGTGTAATTATTTTTATACCCGTCATCAAATGTTAGCAACACAGGCTTCGATGGTAATGGTTGGTTTTCATAGAGATGACTTAGCAGGTCACTTAAAAATATAGGAGTATACCTTTTTTTATTAAGATGCCTGAATTGTCGCTCCAGTTCCTGAGTGGTAATGGTAAGATCATCGGGAAAGCCTGCATCAATTACTTTATGATATATTAGCACCGGCACACCTTTGAATGTAATACCTGAGAATTTATACATCAGGATGCAAATAACGATACATATAATCAGCACTTCAATCAAATGGGCCATCAGCTGCTTATTGATTCAACTTTTTCAGACACAGGTTTTATGTATTTGGCTGTATTAGGTACATCGTAAAGATATTCAGGCTCAAGGTCAATAGAAGTCAAATGAGGGATTCCGAGATCTTTCAGCTCTTTCATTTTTGCATGATACTCCCTGATCTTAATATATTTTACAAAATGATAAAAAGCATTAAAAACAGACCAGTAAAAACCACTTATCCCGTTTAATATATTCAGCTCAACAAAATAGTACTTTAAAAAATTTAGTGGAATTGCAAGAACGATCATTAGCAAAGACCTTGTTTTACCTTGCTGGTAAGCCATTTCAGCTCCATAGCTTGAATATTTATTGAACTTATTAAAGTATTGGGTAATGCTCCGGTAACTATAATGAAGAATATTATTTTTTAATTTTTTCTGTTGCCCATTTAAAACAATTTTTTCATGAACCTTTCGGTCATTAAAGGTTCCTGCTTCTTTATTAAATAACCGGAGAAAATAACGCCATGCTTCTTTTCCATACCTGAATTCCTTACCCATGAAAACAAATGTCATGGGGATAAGATATCCTGCTGCCAAAGGATTTTTCATTTCTTCTTTTATCTCATCTACAAGCCCATCAGAAAGCACTTCATCAGCATCCAGGCATAATACCCACTTGTTTCTGGCAAGGGAAACAGCAAATTGTTTTTGGGCTCCATACCCGTCGAACTGGCGATGGTATATTTTGCAGCCATATTTTTTGCAAACTTCTAAGGTATTGTCTGTGCTTCCACTGTCTACAATAATAATTTCATCGCACCAAGTGAGTTTGGGCAAAGATCTCTGCAAATTATTTTCTTCATTACAGGTAATAATAACTGTACTTAGAGACTGCATATGGAGCGCTTAACTGTTGACAGGCTTTCTTAAGAATGGAATATAATGGAATAATAACCTGTAAAAATGAATTTTTATTTTGATAATACCTATAGTAATAATACTATTTTTTATTTCAATTGAAATTATTACCTAAGTCAATGCAAAATCTAAACAACATTATACCTGTGAAAGGCCTAATAAAAAAATGCCGGAGCTATCAAAAATAACTCCTGTATATTAAAAATATATATCTCTTATAATTCTAGTAAGGCTTTCAAAGGATCTTTACCAAAGAGTAACAATTCAGGGTTTTCAAGTAACTCTTTCACTCTTACCAGAAAGCTTACCGACTCACGTCCATCAATAATTCTATGGTCATAACTTACTGCCAGGTACATCATTGGTTTAACAACAACCTGTCCGTTTACTGCGATTGGTCTTTCCTGAATTTTATGCATGCCCAAAATGGCTGACTGAGGAATGTTAATAATAGGCGTACTCATAAGGGAACCAAACACGCCACCATTGGTTATAGTGAATGTTCCTCCCTGCATTTCTTCCATGCTTAATTTACTCTCCTTAGCTTTTGTAGCCAGTTCCACCACCTTTTTTTCAATCTCAGCCATGCTTAAACTTTCGGCATTACGGATAACCGGCACTACCAGTCCTTTTGGTGCGGAAACGGCAATAGAGATATCACAATAATCATGATAAATAATTTCATCTCCGTCTATATAAGCATTTACTGAAGGCCATTCCTGTAAGGCAAAACAAGCTGCTTTAGTAAAGAAGCTCATAAAGCCCAGGTTTACACCATGCTTTTTATTGAACCCTTCCTTGTTTTTTGTGCGTAATTCCATGATGCGGCTCATATCCACTTCATTGAAAGTGGTGAGCATTGCAGTGGTGTTCTTCGCTTCTACCAATCTTCTGGAAATGGTTTTGCGAAGGTTGCTCATTTTTTCCCTTTTTTCTTCACGGCTGAACATTGGTTTACCAACCGGCCTGCCAGGGTTGGTTAATGCATCAAGCACATCACTCTTTAAAATTTTTCCATGAATTCCTGATGCGGTAACAGATTTTGGATCAACCTTTTTATCCGCAATAATAGCAGCTGCAACAGGGGATGCCTTCATATCATTTTGAGTAGCTATAACCGGACCTTCCGCGGCAGGTTTTGCTTCTTGCGCCACCACTACAGCTTTTGTAGCTTCTTGTTTAGGAGGCTCTGCAACAGCCGGAGTTTTTCCTTCAGGCTTAGCGGCTGTTTCATCAATCCTGGCAACTACATCACCAATCTTTAATGTATCACCTTCTTTTCCCAGGGTTTTTAAAACACCTGCTTTTTCGGCATTTACTTCAAAAGTGGCTTTTTCACTTTCAAGCTCGGCAATCACTTCGTCCCTGTTTACATAATCTCCATCATTTTTCATCCATTTGATGAGTGTTACTTCAGTTATTGATTCTCCTATCGTTGGAACTTTAATATCGATCATATATTCTTTTTCGGGTTTGGAGAAAGCTATCAGCTATCAGCTCATTAAAATTAAATTCAGCCTTTTAAATTCGATGTATTAATACTTACCTGCCTTATATGATACTAATCATGAAAGTAATCTGCTGATAGCTGATAGCTGATAGCCTTCTTCTAAATACTAAACGCTGTTTCAATAATTTCCTCCTGCTCCTGTTTGTGCACTTTTGAATATCCTGACGCAGTAGAAGCACTTGGCTGGCGGCTGATGACCCCAAAATTGATCGTTTTCAGATTCATTTGCAAGAACGAAGCAGCACCCATATTCAAAGGTTCTTCCTGTACCCAGAACCAGGTTGCTTTGTTATATTTCTGATACAGCGCTTCCAGCTTTTTAAATGGTACCGGATAAATCTGCTCTACTCTTACAAGGGCTACATCTGTTCTATTATCTTTCAATTGGCGTTCCGCCATATCAAAATAAATCTTACCTGAACAAAATAATACTTTTTTCACCAGACCGGCATCTCCTACAAATACATCATCTACTACTTCATTAAATTTTCCGCCAATAAATTCTTCTTTTTTAGAATAACTTCCGGGATAGCGAAGATTAGCTTTTGGCGAGAATATTATCAGCGGCTTTCTGAAGGGCCATGCAAGTTGTCTTCTCAGCGCATGGAAAAGATTAGCTGCGGTAGTAATATTTACAATGACCATATTTAATTCCGCACACATTTGAAGGAACCGCTCTAATCTTGCACTGCTGTGTTCAGGTCCTTGTCCTTCATAACCATGAGGTAGTAGCATTACGAGGCCGCTCATTTTTTGCCATTTAGTTTCTGCGGCAGCAATAAACTGATCTATCATTGTTTGAGCGCCATTGGCGAAATCGCCAAATTGAGCTTCCCATAATACCAGTGCATTAGGAGTAGCAATAGAATATCCATACTCAAATCCAAGCACTCCGTATTCACTTAATAATGAGTTATAAATTCTAAAGATACCTTCTGTATCAGGTATCCGGCTTAAACGGTTGTATTTTTCATCTGTATTTTCGTCTCTTAAAACTGCATGACGGTGAGAAAACGTACCACGCTGTACATCCTGTCCACTCATTCTTACATCATATCCTTCTTTCAACAAGCTTCCATAAGCCATCAGTTCCCCCGTTGCCCAGTCTAGTTTTGACTCATCTGTATACAACTTTATTTTTTCCTGTATTAGTTTTTCAACCTTACGCAGGGGCTGAAAATTTTCAGGCCATACCATCAGCGCATCAAAAATTGTTTTGAATGAGGCTTCATCAATAGCAGTAACCGGAGATTCATCAAAATCTTTGGCATTCGACTTTCTTAAATCCTGCCACCATAACTCCGGCTTTTGAAAAGTATAAGGTAACGGGTGTTGTTTTATTTCATCGAGGCGTTCCTGCAATTCAGCCCAGAATTTTTTCTCCAGTTCTACTGCCAGTTCAGCATCTATAGAACCATTAGCGATCAGCATTTGTGAGTAAACTTCCCTAGGGTTAGGATGTTTATCAATCAAAGCATACAGATGAGGCTGCGTGTATTTTGGGTCATCCCCTTCATTATGTCCATGTTTGCGGTAACAAACCATGTCTATAAATACATCGCTGTTAAACTCCTGCCGGTAACGGGTAGCTATTTCTGAAACCTTAACTACTGCTTCAGGGTCATCCCCATTTACATGAAATACAGGACACTGGACGGTTGCTGCAAGACTGGTACAATAATCCGAAGTTCTTGCATCGTCAAAATCTGTAGTAAATCCAATCTGGTTATTGATTACAAAATGAATGGTTCCACCGGTATAATAGCCCTTCAATCCGCTCATCTGAATTACTTCATATACAATTCCCTGCCCGGCAAGGGAAGCATCTCCATGAATTAAAATAGGAAGAATTTTATCATATTCGCTTTCATAAATTACATCTGCTTTGGCTCTTGCAAAACCCACTACTACAGGGTCAACAGCTTCAAGATGTGAAGGGTTGGGACATAACTGCAGGTTAACAACTTTACCATCAGGAGTGGTATGTTCGGCGCGGAAACCCAGGTGGTATTTTACATCACCGCTTCCCATAGTCTGATCGGGGATAGCCGTGCCTTCAAACTCGTTGAAGATCTGCTCATAAGTTTTACCCATGATATTAGCAAGAATATTCAATCGGCCGCGATGAGCCATGCCAATCACAACCTCCTGAACACCGCCGTCAGCCCCGGTATTAATAATAGCATCCAATGCCGGGATGGTGGTTTCTCCGCCTTCCAGTGAAAAACGCTTTTGCCCGATGTATTTAGTATGAAGAAATTTTTCAAACATCACGCCTTCATTCAGCTTCGTGAGTATGCGCCGCTTGCTTTCAGTAGGAAGTGGTTTTGTAAAATTTTTCTCCATGGCATTAGTTAAAAAATCAACTTTCTTTTGATTGCTGATATATTTGAATTCAATGCCTACATGAGAAGCGTAAACGGCTTGCAGATGAGTTAGGATATTTCTTAAAGAGGTAGTGCCAAGGCCAAGCAGACTGCCTGCCTGAAATTCTTTATCTAAATCGGCCTCTGTGAATCCATAAAAGGAAAGATCAATATTTGCGCCCCTGTCTTTACGGGGGCGAATGGGATTGGTATTAGCCAGCAAGTGGCCCTTATTACGATAGCCCAGGATAAGGCGGTAAACGCTTATCTCACGTTTCCAATTACCCTCGTCTGTTGGTGGCATTGCAACGGTTGTTTCTTTAGCAACGGTTGTTTCATGCGAACCATTGATGCCGTTAGAACCATTAGAGCCATTTTTAATATCGCCTGCAATGGCGAAATCAAATCCTTCAAAAAATTTCCTGAATTCAAGGTCTACACTTTCAGGATCTTTTGTAAAATCCTGGTATAAACTTTCTATAAAAGAGGGGGATGAATTGGTAATGTAAGAGAAATCTTTCATCGGTTATTTATTTATTAGCCAGAAAACAGACCTATATCCGGCTTATTTATTAATGCTAAAACAGGTTTACAAACCTACATGATTTTGATGAATTTGATGGGTAAACAACTATTTATTGTTCTCCTGACAGGTTTCAACGTTGACTCCTGCAAATAAAACTATGCTTTTACTTAGGTTCCAATTGAACCACGGAGCCAGGAAGACAGGGAGCACACTATAGAAATACTAATTACCATACCGTGGCCTCCCTGTCTTGCTGACTCTGCAGTTCATTTCTCAAATTATCATTTAAGTTGAAACCAGGTACAATCTAACTAATTTTACCAAGCCTGATTTTTATATTTGGATTCTTCAACCTTCCACCCTACTTTTGCAGTCCTAAATTTTGGAGAATGGCAAACCATAAAGCTACAAAAAAAGATATGCGTCAGGCTGCTAGTCGCAGGGAAAGAAATCGTTATTACGGTAGAACAACCCGTAATGCTATCAGAACGTTAAAGGATAATAAAGAAAAAACTGTTTTTGACGAAGGATTGGTTTCAGTAAATTCAATGATTGATAAGTTGGCCAAGCGTGGTATCATTCACAAAAACAAAGCTGCTAATCTTAAAAGCAAACTTGCTAAGAAGTCAAATGCTTTAGGTGCAGTTGCTCAAGCTCCTGCTTCGGAAGCTGCTACTACTACTCCGGCAGTTGCTACTACTTCGGAAGTTGCTTTATAAATAATTTTTAACTTACATACAACCTGCTGATATTTCAGCAGGTTTTTTTGTGTGTTGTAGTGTTGGATTTTTTGAACCACGGTGTAACATCTTCTTCCTCTTTGGCCTTTCCTCCTATATAACTAGATCGGAAATCAGTTGGCCATCGGAGCAAAGAGTTTTGAACCACTAAGACACCAAGGCACGAAGGAGCACAAAGTTTTAATACTCTTTTGTATTTGTTCAAAAAAAATCTTTGTGCCTCTTCGTGCCTTGGTGTCTTCGTGGCTCAAAAACAACCAATGATCAGTGCAACTTATCCAGTTATCTTACCACGATGTTTGAATTTCATTTATCAAGGACTCTGAGGTTATAATTGAATTTCAACCTTTAAATTATTTATTTTTGTTCATCTATGCGAACATTCATTGTTATTTTATTCGTTCTTTCAGCGAGGTTAACCTCTGCTCAAAAAAGTGATACTCTTATAAAATACCTTGACAAAAATCTTGCATTTACAAATAAGTCTGGAATGATCTACCCTGCCATGGCTTTTCCTCAAAATGGTCATTGGGTGTTGAAATCAGTTTATCCTGATAATTCTATTATAGTGGAGGCTTATTTTCTAGACAAGAAACTAACAGTGAATGATGGTTTATTTCATGTTAATTATCCCGGAGGCATTCCTGCTATACACGGAACTTATCATAATAACTACCGGTCCGGTATCTGGCAGTCCTGGTTCAATAATGGCCAGTTAATGGATTCGGGATCTTTAATTAATGATGTTCTTACCGGAACCTGGTTATCATATTATGATAATGGCATCCTGATGACCCGGGCTCATTTTAATGAACAGGTTGGATCAACCGGTTTATCGCCCTTAGTATCCGGTAACAAAAATTCTTTATTAAGTTTTTCACCATCTGTCGCAATAAAAACAGGTCTATATGAGTCTTGGCATTTAAATGGACTTAGGCAGGATTCCGGCAATTATCAAAATGATTTTAAAACAGGATTCTGGAAATCGTGGTATAAGAATGGCAAACCTGAATCGGAAGGTTTTTATGACGCTAGTGAAAACATGCAGGGCAACTGGGTCTTTTACCGCGAAGATGGAAGCATAAGCACAAAAGAAAAATATGCTGACAATAAACTTAGCGACCTTACATGTTTTGATGAAAAAGGAAACCTTACAGGCAGTTTTTGCAGCATCTCCAAGCCGCCGGTTTTATTAGGTACTCCTTATGATTGGAAAGATTTTTTTGAAACCCACCTGGTATGGTCAAAGGAAACGATTAAGAAAAGCAGTGAAGGAGTTATTACCATTCGCTTTACTATTGGAAAAGATGGGAAGCTTGTAAACCATACCCTGCTTAATTCACCCAGCACAATGGTTACAGAAGATATAGAAAAGGTGATCCGTCTTATGACTAATTGGTCGCCGGCTATATTACATAACCGTGCTTTAGAGTATAGCTTTGATTATTCATTACCTTTCTATCCGTGATAAAATCATTGAACAACCACTATTCCGCCCCCATTATACGAATGATACTCACCGTTATACATTGCGTCGGCACTTACAGGCCCCATATGATAAACGCCTGGTGATACTGCCCTTACGGCATAATAATAAGTTTGCTTATTACCATGCAGATCTAAAAAGAAGTTGATTCTGTCATCCCTCACATCCAGTTGTGTGGGAGTGCTTGCATCTTTGATCCATTCCATACCCGGTATTTCTTTGGTTCTGGGATTTTCGATTTCAAACCCTGCAGGCAACAGGTCTGTTATCACAATATTTTCCAAGCTGCCGGAATATGATTTGTCAATGGTTACCTGAACTACTATCAAATCATTTTGCTTAAAAACATTTCCGGGGATTGTTCTGCCATAACGATCAAAAAATTTTCTTCTCACTTTTATGTAACTATCTTCTTCCTTATAATTACCGCTAACACTGATGCCTTCACTTTGCCACCAGTAGTAAAGACGGCCCTGCCCTTTAGTTGAAATCTCTACATTCATTCCACCTAACTCTTTTGATCCAAGATGAACTGGTGTACCGTTAACCTTTGCAATTATTTTTCCGTTTACTTTTATATCTGCTGTTACAGTTGATATAGCGGAAGACTTTGATAATTTTCCAAGAGCAAGAAAACTGAAAGCACTTTCCTGTGTGCTATACCAGGTGCGCTGCTTTAATTTATCAGCTACATGCCTTGCCATTACCGGAATCTGTGCATTGCCCGGATCAACATCAATCAATACATTCAATGCTATGGCTTCATCACGAATGTCTGAATAAAAACTTCCACCTGTCTGCGGCACAGAAACTTCACCACTAAAAGATGATGGCAATAATTCCTTAAAACTATTTTTATCTCCTGCCAGCGCATAAGTTGCGGCTAATAAATACCGGCTGTCAAGACTTAGCATTTGCTGATTTGCTTTGTAATAATTCATCACGCTGATATTCGGCCTTGAAGCCATAGCCAGAACATATAAGCCGTAAGCCATTTCTTTTGGTGCAATTTTCTTTTGTTCAGTGCGGTTATAAAAATAATTAATGGTTTGTTTATTTTTCAATTTATTATTAATGTATGCCAGCAATGTTTCAATAAGTGATTTATCTACATCGTAGCCTGCTTTTTGAGCTTCAAGCAGGAACTGCGCGGCATAAACACTTAGCCACCAGTTTTCGGTTCCTTCATTATCCCATAGCATAATAGCACCATTATATAACTGCCTCATTTTAATTTTTCGAATAGCCTCCTGGATATTATAATTGGCATTCAATGAATTGCCCTTACTGCTTAAAGTTGTTGCAAGATCACTGTAATATAATTGTGGAAAAGCCGCTGATATAGCCTGCTCCGTACATCCGTACGGATACTGTATGAGATGTTTCAACTGGCTTCCCAATTCCAGAGCCGGAGACCTGCTTACTACAAGATTATAATCAGCACTGCCTGCCATAAAATCACTGGTATTAATAGTAATGCGTTGTACCACATTGCCGTTAATTGATCCGTTACCAGTGAGCTTTTGCAGGGTGGAGGCTGGCCTGACGCTTATATCCGTTTCATCAGTAAATTGTTCATTCAACCCTTTAACTGCAATGGTAACCTTACCCACATTTATTGATGGAGCAGCAACTATCTGAAAAACAGCACGCCCTTCGCTATTTGCATTAACAGATACAGTGGTACTATTGTTGCCAACTACCTGCAATGGACCTGTAACTTTTATATTAGCCACAGCCGAAGTATTGGAAGCAGTAGTATTCGTGATAGTAACCGGAACAGTTATAGTATCGTCCGGACTTAAAAATCGTGGCAATGATGTACTTAGTACAATAGGATCAGCCACCTTTATGGCATTTTCTCCGGAACCGAAATTCTGGTCTTTATAAGCAACAGCCATCAGTCGTAACTGACCGCTGAAAGCAGGGATATCAAATTCAAAATTCGCGTTACCATTACCGTTAGCTTTTACTATGCCACTCCAGTAAGAAACAATTTTTACTCTCTTATTCGGCATTGGATTGATGCGCTTGCTCATATCGAGATCGCCGTCACCACCTGTGCTGCTCAACCTCGCTTTTAATTCAGGTAATAAAAGCGGATACATATCATAGCCACTAACCCCAAGGGCTTTCTTTGCATAGAAGTAATTATAAGGATCGGGTGTTTCAAATCCAGAAACCTGCAATACACCATTATCCACTGCCGCCAGTGTGATATAACTACCCGGCGCTGATTTAACAGATACCTTCTGATGGGTTCGTGAGCGAACTGCTTTTTGGGCAATGATTTCAACAGGCAATATCCTGCTTTTCTCTTCTACTTTTACTGACTGAAATCCATGTGCAACCGTTAAAGGTATATCCGATACATCATGCGGTTTAATGAGCGTTGCTGTGATATAAACATTAGGCATATGCGCTGCCGTTAGTTTCATATCAAGAGAGACGGAACGCTTGTCTACATTCACGTACTGGTAAGAAACAACTTTATCAGTTTCCATTGTTACCAGCATCTTCCCACTGAAAGGTGTTTTGAATAACACCTTCGCACTTTCACCAGACAGGTAAGAAGATTTATCTGTTTGAATATCGATACTTCCTTCGGTGTTCACTTCAAAAGAACTATTTTGCCCACCCCAACCGCCATAACTATAAAAAGACCTGCTGACATAATTATTAACACCGGGGAGGGATACCCTTATTTCATAATCTCCCGGAATACGCGGAGCAAAAGAATAAAAAGTTTTTTCGCCGGATACAGATATTATATTACCTGAAATTAACCTGTCCTGCTTTTGTGAATTATACCTGAAATAACTGCCTGATTTGGTAAGCACAGTTCTGTACTCATGCTTAATAATCTTCACTTCTGCTTTGGCATTATTTACCAATGCTTCATTTTTATCCACCGCAATAATAGGAAATTGTATAGTTTGATTCAAAGGGTAATAACCAAACTCATCTTGTTCCAATCCAAAAAAAACGGGTTGGGTATATATATCTGCAGAGGCGCGCCGGCTCACCGGGCGGCCGGTTTCATCGAATACCGTAGCATAAAATGTTGCCTGCAGGATGCCGATGTTATTATAAGTATCAGGAACTTTAAATGATTCGTGAGCATCACCATTATGATCTGTTTTTCCTTCTCTTACTATCTTGTCAAAGAAACTGCTTTGGTTAGCCAGGTCAAAATTGAAACGATTGTATTTTTTAACACTGAATGATTTCTGTTTTGTCTGGATTTCCGTTTCATAATTTCGATTTGCAGCAGGGGGACCAAAAAAATTAACGGCGTTGATATGCAATTCAGTCGATTCACCCGGTTTAAGTGATGGCTTGGTTAATTCAGCTTTCACTTTTATTCTATCAGGAACAAACTCTTCGATCATAAATGATTTTGCCGATAACAGGATGTCGTTTGAAGTATACACTTCAAGGGAGTAACTACCGGTAATGGCTACGGGAGAAATATCCACATTGCCTTCCACTGACCCCTGCTCGTTTAATGTTTTTCTAAACGTCTTCAATTCTTTACCATTAGGCTGGAGGAACTTTAATTTCAAAGGAACTTCTCCCGGTGATTTCCAAACCGGGTCACGAACAATCACCGAAAAGTTCACTCTTTCTCCCGGCCGGTAAATGTCTCTTTCAGCATAAATAAAAGCATCCAGTCCTGTGCTGTTGCTTCGCTTACCGCCTGCATCAAATCTTGATAGCTCAACTTTAGTGCTGTTGAATGGCAGGTAATTAAAATCGTTTGCAGTTTTAGCAATTACCATTGCAGGACGAAATCCTGCAAACTCCTGCCTGGTATAATTAATTTCTGCTACGCCTTGTGTGTTGGTAGCGCCCGTACCCAGTAACTGATTATTGCTTCCATACACAAACAGGTTTACGCCGTTTATTGGAGAAGCAGATTTAATAGAATTGGCAAAAACTACCATTTTATCATTTCCTTCTTTAGCTATCAAACCGATGTCTGAAACTGAAATAAACCGGCTGTCCCTTATCCAATAATCTTTATTTGAACGAATGGAGATATGATAGATGCCCTTAAAATCAGGGAGCCGGTCGGTTATATTAAAAGTGAACAAATTACTTTGTCCATATTTTGGTAACAGGCTTGTTTCAATTTCTTTTTCGTAAATAACATCGCCAAACGTAGCGTCACCTTCATCTTCATAATAGGTATTTTCATTGTTTGCTGAAGTCTCACGGGGATTATATCCATAGTGCCCGGCAGCTATTAAATTATTTTCATAAATTCTCGAGATGATTACTTTTACTTTTGGAACGTTTGTCAGCTTCACTTCTATGTTCTTCAAACCTTGTCCGGATAAATAAAGACCTTTACTATTTACAAAGCTTATTGATGGTTCCAGCGCACCAAAGGCAAAGTTGTTGAAATAAGCATCTTTTAATACACCCCCTATTCGTCCACGTAAACCTTTGGCTATATTAAGCTCGTAACTTTTGGCGATATCGAAATTTTCACTGCTGATCATGAATCCATCTTCTGTTACTTCCAATGTAAACTTTACTGCAGGCTTAAATGAAACAGAAGATGTGAGATTTGCCAAAATCAAAGGCTGACTTGTTTTTACAGAAATTGTTCCTGTACTACCATTATGTTCCGATAAAACATCATTAATGTTCAGTATAAAAGGTGATGGTATAATTGACTTTATTTCAAATGCTTCTTTAGTAGCATTATAGCCTCCTTCGGGCGACAAGCCTTTATCTACAAATATTTTTGAATCGTACTCCTTGTCATCAGCTTTTACATGTAACAGCCGGACTGTTATCTTGTTATTGGGTGATAAAGTTTGCAGCATAAAATCTGTTGCTTTTCCATTCACTTCAAGCTTCAGCTTTTCTTTTAATGCAGCAGGATTTACAGGGTAGTTAAAATAAAGATCGATTTGAGGAACAGCAATATTGGTGTTTTCATCCTGCAATACCCAGGCGATATTATTCGATTCAAGATTAAGATCAGGTGTTCTGAAAACAACATTATCACTATTTTCAAGCCGGCCGAATTTTGATTGACTTAAAATGTCTTTATGTAGGTTAGCCTTAAATGATGTAGCCGGAGGTAAGGGCCGCGATGGTGAAAATACCAGTTCATCAGGGCGTTCCCATCGAAAGTGTCCTTTAATCGCCGGTTCAAAACTAACAAATTCAGTAGAATCCCAGCGGTTCAGCATTGAGTCAGGAACCAGGGCCTCGCTAAAATGGAAACTTAGATTTCCAAGTTGTGGCACTTCATCTTTGGCAGTGGTAGCATCCAGGCTTACTGCTGATCTGTTGCAGGAAATAATTACGAGCAGCATCGCTGCAAAGGCAAACAAATAAACATTCTTACGCATAAGGCTAATTTAGGAATATTCGCGGGTTATATAATCAAACGGTATTTATGAAGGAAGTCCCATCCAAATTATGAATTAATTTTTATCAGGTTTTGGTTTTATAAAATTCATAACAAGTATACCGCTGTTAAGGTATAATTTTTTATTTGCTATCAGCAGTCAGCTATCAGCAGATCATTATGTAGTATGTTTCCTCCTGATAGCTGATAGCTAACCGCTGATAGCAAAAACTTCCATTGCGGGAATACAACTCTAACAAGGTTAGCTTAAATTTAACCATGCATAATTTTCAATTTATAATTGATTTGATGTAAACTTATTATTTTAACAGCCGGATGAAACACTCCGATCATGCAGACAAAAAAAATTAAATTTAAAAACTTTATTAAGAGGACACTTCTAACGGTTCTTTCTATTGTTGTTTTATTCTTCTTATTAAATTCAATCTTTCCGCTTCCTGACAAGATCGAATATTCAACTATCATCACAGACAACAAGCACGAGGTAATGCATGCTTATCTTACCAGCGACCAAAAATGGCGGATGAAAACAGAACTTACAGAGATCTCACCGTTGCTGAGAAAAACGATCATAGAAAAAGAAGACAAGTATTTTTACTACCATCCGGGCATAAATCCATTTGCTATAATGAGAGCATTTACCAAGAATATCCATCACTTAAAAAGAACCTCTGGAGCATCCACTATCACTATGCAGGTAGCAAGGGCAATAGAACCAAAGAAAAGAACCTGGCTGAATAAAACAAGAGAAATGTTCCGGGCTATTCAACTTGAAGGTAAGTATTCAAAAGATGAGATTCTGCAACTCTATCTTAATCTTGTTCCATACGGCGGTAACATTGAGGGAGTTAAATCTGCGGCACTGCTCTACTTCAACAAATCGCCTGATCATTTGTCGCTGGCTGAAATTATAGCGTTGTCAATAATTCCTAACCGCCCCTCCTCCCTGGTAATCGGGAAAAACAATGGCCGTATATTAATGGAGAGAAATAAATGGCTGATAAGGTTCGCCAAAGAAAAAGTTTTCACCAATAAAGAAATTGAAGATGCTTTGCATGAACCACTTATAGCGAGCCGTGGATCTGTACCGCAAATGCTGCCCCAGCTTTCTTACAAGCTTAAAAGACAAGGCGGCGATATTATAAACACCTGTATTGAATTAAATACCCAGCTGAAAGTAGAAAAGCTGGTTCAGGACTATGTGCGGTTTTTATATTTTAAAAATATCAGGAATGCTGCGGTGGTGGTAATAGATAACAGCTCGCATAAAGTTATTACCTATGTTGGTTCTGCTAACTTTTCAGATACTGTTGATGCCGGCCAGGTTAATGGAGCTGCCGCAATAAGACAGCCAGGCAGCACTTTAAAACCTTTACTTTATGGCCTGGCAATAGATGCCGGCCTTATGACACCACAATCTGTACTGACAGACATAGCAATTAATTACCAGGGTTATGCGCCGGAGAACTACGACAGGAAGTTCAATGGATATATTACCCTTGAATATGCACTGGAACATTCTCTTAATATACCGGCTGTAAAAACCCTTCGTTTGGTAGGAAAGAATACATTGGTGCAAAAACTAGGTAATTGCGACTTTCAGCAAATAAAAAAAGACCAGGCTAAATTAGGATTGTCTATGATATTAGGCGGTTGTGGCGCCAGCCTGGAAGAATTGACCGGCTTGTATTCCAGCTTTGCAAGAGAAGGTGTTTATATAAAACCTGCGCTTACCGAAAACAATTATATGCAGCCGAAAAAAAGAATATTATCAACGGCTGCAACTTTTATGATAAATGGAATTCTGTCAAAAGTCAATCGTCCTGATTTTCCGTTGAACTGGCAAAGCACGGAACGTATGCCAAAGATTGCCTGGAAGACAGGAACTTCTTACGGGCGTCGTGACGCATGGAGCATAGGGTATAACAAAAAGTATACGGTAGGTATCTGGGTTGGTAATTTCTCAGGGTTAGGCATTCCTGAATTAAGCGGCGCCAATATTGCTTCACCCTTGCTTTTTAAAATTTTCAACAGCATAGATTATGACAGTGATGAGGAATGGTTTCAGCAACCCAAAGATTGTGATACGCGGATGGTTTGTTCTGAAACAGGATTAGTGCCAAATTCAGTATGCACGGATCTGCGGATGGATTATTTTATTCCACTTGTTTCATTAGTCAGCAAATGCAATAATATGCAGGAAGTAATGCTGTCATCAGATGATAAGATTTCTTATTGCAAAAGCTGTATGCCGGAAAATGGTTATAAAAAAAGAATGTTCAGGATCATAGCTCCGGAGATGCAAAGTTATTTTGAAGAAAAAAGAATGGCTTATAATAAGATCCCGCCTCATAATCCAGATTGTGAAAGGATCTTTAGTGAAGGATTGCCTCAAATTACTTTTCCTTCAGATAATTCAGAATACCTTATCAGTAAAAAAACTCCTGAACCTTTGCAGCTAACCTGCAATGTAAGTGGTGATGTAAATAAAGTGTTTTGGTATATCAATAACAAGTTTTATAAATCAACACCTACAGGCACTAAACAATTTTTTATTCCTGAAGAAGGGCTGGTAAAAATCTCTTGTACCGATGATAAAGGCAGGAATAAGGATATATGGATTACGGTGAAGTATGTGAATCTTTGAAAGCCAGGTGTAATGGTAATGGTTAATTGTTAACGGAAAGCTTTAGCTCATTTTAAGTTCATCTTCAACTTTTTAACCTTATTCGTTAATTATTAACAATTTCATGTCGTTGACTTAAGAAGGTAGTAATGTTCATTCGTATTTGAATTACAATTTGGTTAGAAGTCTTAGTGTCCTTTGTGGGATTTCCTTTGTGTTCCTTGTGGTTAAAAGACTCTTTGAATTATAGGCCCTATTTAACCACAAGGAACACAAAGGAAATCCCACAAAGGACACAATGCATGCCTGCTACATAAGAAATCCTTAAGTCAACGACATTGATTAACCATTACACCTATTTCTTCTTCACACTTCCTGCTCCGCTTACTTGCTGATTTACATTAGTGGCATTGCCTTTATATGAAACAGCACCGGCGCCGCTTACATGGGCATCTAGTTTTACACTGGCATATACTTCAGCATCTCCGGCACCTGAGATAACTACTTTTGTATTTTCCGAAAGCAAGTCGTAACAATGAGCATTGGCAGCACCACTTAAATCCAGGTCGAAATCTTTTGTTTCACCTTTAAGATTAACAGTTCCGCTTCCCGAAATCTCTACTTCTATTGCCGGTGCATCCACATCCATTTTTATATCACCTGCACCACTCACGTGCATTTTCATATTTTCACCATTAGTAATTTTTCCCTGTCCGATAATATCGCAGGCGCCGGAGACATTAATGCTTTTGAAAAGAGGTGCTGTTACATAAACACGCATGTCACTAGTTGGATCCAGGTTATAACCATCTCTTGTTTTTATAATAAGGTTGTTACCCTCCTGTTTAATTTCTACATATTGAATCAGGTTTTCGTCCGCTTCAATCCGTACTTTTTTCACATCACCCTGCGAAACATTTACTTTCATGGCGCCACGTACATCTACCCTGCTAAAAGATGATATTACGCGTTCTTCCGTTTCAATGTTACCATTTCCCTGTATCCGTTTACCACCCGCAAAACGACAGGAAGCAAGCATGGAAGCAGTTATTAACATCATTAAAACTATTTTTTTCATACAGTGGGTTTGTAACAAAATTTGATAAAATTAAATCATAATCCAAATAATAATTATAAGTGGTAAGACAAGTAATGCCATGTTAAACGTACTATTGCTATCAGCCCTCAGCTATCAGCAGATCACCGCATAGTATATTTCCTCCTGATAGCTGATAGCTGACGGCTGATAGCAAGTACGTTCCTTCCTGGTTAACAAAGCAGTACCAAAAAAATTATCGTGAAATTCCAAAATCCATTAATCCTGATCTATTTTCGCAGTTAACCGCAGAATTTGTATGCAAGTAAAGATTAATTGGTGGGAGGTAATTTTTTATTCGTTTTCTCTGGTAACAGTTATTCAGTTATTTTATTACCTGTTCTTTTTTAGAAGGCTGGCATTCTTTGTTCCTAAACAAAAAGAAAATTCACAACAGCATCCATTGAGCGTAATAGTTTGTGCCAGGGATGAAGCCGCAAACCTGGCAAAAAACCTTCCGGGAGTTCTTGTACAAACTTACCCCACCACACATGAAATAATTGTGGTGAATCATAACAGCCAGGATGAAACAGCTTACTTTCTGGAAGGATTAAAAAAAACATTTAAAAACCTGCAGGTAGTTAACCTAACACAGGAAGCTAAAGGCATTCCCGGAAAGAAATACCCTTTATCAATTGGCATCAAGGAGGCTAAGCACGAAATTATCCTGCTCACTGATGCTGATTGCGTACCTGCTTCTGAATTCTGGATGCAAAAGATGCAGGATGCTTATCATGATGGAATTGATATCGTACTGGGTTATGGGGCTTATTATAAAAAACCAGGACTATTAAATAAGCTGATCCGTTTTGATACTTTTCATTCAGCACTGCAATACCTGTCTTATGCCATGGCAGGAATTCCGTATATGGGTGTCGGGAGAAACCTGTCTTATAAAAGAGCGCTTTTCTTTAAGCATAAAGGATTCTCATCTATCAATCATGTGGCCAGCGGGGATGATGACCTTTTTATAAGCCTGGTTTCTAATAAAAAAAATACTACTGTTGTTATAGACGAGGAGGCTGTTACATTATCGGAACCACGTAGAACTTTCAGCAGCTGGATGCGCCAGAAAAACAGGCATTACACTACCGGTAAATTTTATAAGCCGGTTCATAAGTTCTTATTGGGATTGTATTCTATAACACACTTTTTATTTTATCCTCTTTTTATAGCAAGCATGTTTATTTATGATTGGAGAATAGTGCTGGCAGTCTTTCTGGTAAGATTTATTCTGCAGGCAATTATTTATTACAAAAGCATGCAAAAGCTGAATGAGAAAGATTTGTTTGCATGGTGGTGGCTATTTGATATAGGGATGTTTTTTTATTACCTCATTTTTGCAAATTCATTATGGAAAAAGCCCCGCCAAAACTGGAACTGATTCTTCGATACTTCAGCGAATTCTCTCCGCACCAGTTGGAACAATATGCGGCATTAGAAGATTTGTATAAAGAATGGAATGCCAAAATAAATGTTATCTCCCGAAAGGATATTGATAGCCTGTATGAAAAGCATGTGCTGCACTCGTTATGCATTGCAACGCTTGAAGGTTTTAAACCAGGTGCAAACATTCTTGATATTGGCACTGGTGGCGGCTTTCCGGGAATCCCGCTGGCTATCTTTTATCCTGAAGTATCATTTTATCTTGCTGACAGTATCGGCAAAAAAATAAAGGTGGTAGAAGAAGTAGTTGCAGCATTAGGCTTAAAAAATGTAATTGCCCAACATACCCGGGTTGAAGATATAAAAAACAAAAAATTTGACTTTACTATCTCAAGGGCCGTTGCGCCACTAAAGGACCTCTGGAACTGGAGTAAACCTTTACTGCGTAAAAATTATACAACAGGTAAGAATTCAAATACCGATACGGATAACTTACAGCAGGGCAGCATACTACCTGGCCTTATCTGCCTTAAGGGCGGTGACTTAAAACAGGAGATAGCCCAAAGCGGTACAAGGGTGAAAATGACCGAAATTTATAACATCTTCCCATTGGAATCCTTTAGGGAAAAATATATAGTATATGTGAAAACATAGAGCTGTCAGCACATCCAATACCTGATAAGTTTTCTCCTGATACGTGACTGCTGATAGCTGATAGCCAAATTACCACAAAGTAGTATTTGCACACTATAGGAATAGCTTCATCTTTGTTTAAATATACATTATGGATATAACAGTATGCATCGTGGATGATAATGACGATATACGCACAGCCCTGGAAGAAATTGTTTCTATGACAGATGGATATATGCTCGCTGGAGGATTTTCAAGTGGTGAAGAAGCTCTGGAAAATTTGCTCTGTTTACATCCGCAGGTAGTACTGATGGATATAAACCTGGGTGGCATCAGCGGGATAGAATGCGTAAGGCGGCTAAAACCTCAAAATCCGGAGATTCTTTATATGATGTGTACTGTTTATGAAGAAGATGAAAAAATATTTGAAGCATTGAAAGCTGGTGCCAATGGATACATTCTCAAAAAAACTTCCCCTAAAAAATTATTGGAAGCAATTAGTGAATTGAACGAAGGGGGAGCACCAATGAGCAGCCAGATCGCACGAAAGGTTGTAGCTACTTTTAGAAATAAAGCAGTTGTAGAAGAAAATCCGGATGCAGCATCATTAAAAACTTTGTCAAACCGTGAAAAAGAAATTTTGGAATGGCTGGCAAAGGGAATGTTATATAAGGAAATTGCTGCGCAGTTGTTTATCAGTCCGGAAACAGTTCGTAAGCATGTGTATCATATTTATGATAAACTTCATGTAAATAACAGGATTGAGGCTGTTAACAAATATTTTAACCGCTAAAGTTTTTTAACTCAAATTGAAGTTTTGCTGTCAGCTATCAGCTATCAGGAGGAATGTACCTGATAGTACTATCCAAAGAACTACATCACTTTATTGTTGTCACGACAATTGTTAAATTTAAAAATTACCACAAAGCGGGTATTGTGAAGCGTATTGTTGTTATCTATCTTTACTTCAGGTTGGATGTATCTGCAAATATTATTAATCATTAACCTTATCTTTTGCTTACTCCTCTTACCTTACTAAGTATCAAGTATTTTAACCATGAGCCTTAAACAACTGGCCGCTTCAAATTGAAGCGGCTTTTTTATTTCAGGTATGAGCTGAGAGCTACGTCTTATCCTTAAAAAAGTTGACCCATTTATAGAATTTACATTGTTAATCCCAACTGGGCAATATCATTAAGAAATAGTAACGTTAAATATGGCTAATCCAAATGAGGGACGACCTGTGAGGTCTCTAAAGACCTCACAGGTCTTGAATAAGGACACAGCCACCATCCCAGACCTGTGAGGTTTTTAGAAACCTCACAGGTCGTTCTGTATTTTTAGTCAGCTCCAAAATCCTTAATTTAATCACATTGCCCTTCGGGATTACATAACTTTTTCATGATCTTTGATCCTCTAAAAATTATTATACCTCATACCTCATACCTCATACCTCATACCTCATACCTCATACCTACTTTACCACATTATCCCCCTGATTAATATCTGCCAAACGTTTGGTTGGATCAATTTCTATTGCAGTTAACTCAGTTATTTTGTGAGATGTTTCAATAACATAAGTGCGGTCTGTCCACTTCCAGGGAGTATATACTTTGCGCGGAATAGCGTTTTCTTCCGGCTTCTGACCAAACATAAGATACATGGGAATATAATGAAGTTCTTTAGAACCATCCTTAAAACTCAGCTGAAGATCAATAGGCATGGGCACTTCTCCAAGGTTTTTAAGTCGGATAAGCGTTTTACCACTTTGTTCCCATAAACTGTCAATTCCGTAATTAATAACCTTTGTAGTATTGATCCAGTATTCACGATACCAGTCCAGCTTCATACCGCTGACCTTTTCCGCCACCCTGATAAAGTCATTTGCATTGGGATGTTTAAAACGCCATATACGATAATATTCAAGCAGTACCTTATCTCTTACTGCTGCGCCTGTTATATAACCAAGTTGCTCTAAAAAAACTTCGCCTTTTCTGTAAGCACCATTGGCATAGGCGTAATTAGTATTGTAATGATCCGCATGGGTAGTCAATGGTTCTTCATACCCGCTTTTAGCCAGATCGAAATATGCTTTATATCCTTCTTCATGAGGATTATAACCTATTGAATCAAGAATTTTAATCCGCGGCAGCTTATTACCTTGTAGTGTTTCTGCAGTTACAGGATTACTTTGCTGTTTATAATATTCTTTAAGTACCTCTTCAGCATACTGGCTAAATCCTTCATCCATCCATGGGTATTCACTTTCATTGGTTGCTAACATACCCTGGTACCAGCTATGCATCCATTCATGAAATCCGGCACTTATACTTGGTACGCTCAACAAGCAGGACATTGGGTACTCCATTCCACCATCACCGCCATGAACAAACGAAAACTGCTTATAGGGATAAGGCCCGAAATTCTTTTCAATATAGGGCAATACTATTATTGCAGCATCCGCTAATTTGTTCCACTGGTTGTCCCAATTGCTGACATAGGTTTTAAAATCATTTTTATACAAGTCACGAACTGAAGGCCTCATTGTATCAAACTTTTGTTTCAGCAGGTTTTGATCAGCGTTATAAAAAATATTAACCGTTATACCGCCAGGTATCTTTCTTAAGAGGTGTTTATAATGCGGATCTGCAGCCCACATAAAATCATGCACGTTAGGTGCAACAAAATGCCATGTAAGTTTTTCTGCTGTTGACTTTGGCACTCTAATTCCTGTTGATTCATAACCGAAACCTATCTGGTCAGGATTTTGTAAATACCCTGTTCCAGCAAGCATATAATTTTTATCTATTGTAACGTATACATCATAATCTCCCCATACACCGTAAAATTCTCTGCCAATATAAGGTGTGGGATGCCATCCCTCATAATCGTATTCACATAATTTCGGATACCATTGTGCTACTGAATATCTTACTCCCGTTGAGGGATTATCTCTTCCACTTCTTCTTATTTGCAAAGGTACCTGGGCTTCGAACTGCATGTCGAATACCACTTTTGATCCGGGTAGTATTGGAGTTGTAAGTGTTACTTCTAAAATAGTTTCCTGCACATTGAATGGTTGTGCCACGCCATTCACCTTTAATGAAATTATTTTCTGATAGCCGATTTCATCAGGAGTCAATTTTGAAATCCGATCAGTTACCCTGGGATCCCAATCTATTACATCAAGGCCCAGACGGCTTTTTCCCAGTATAATATTACCCAGTTCCCTGCTTCTTACATCCATCATACTGTTTGGCTGGAATGCATTAAAGTATAAATGGTAAAAGACTTTATTTAAAGTATCAGGAGAGTTATTTGTATATTCCAACTGCTGCACACCTGTAAAGCGGTTAGTGTTTACATCCATATTAATATTCATAGTATACTTAACCCGCTGCTGCCATCTGTCTGGTTGAGAAAAGACATTGGTACTACTCATGGCTATCAACAGCCAGAGAATGATTTTCTTCATATGATATTTATGATTCAGGTCAAAAGTACGTATAAATGGCTATCAGCTATCAGCTGTCAACTGTCAACTGTCAGCAATTAAAAAGAAATTGAGATTAAGTTTTATAAGGATTGTGTTTAATCAGCAATATCAAAAATCGCTTACGCTTTTATTTAACCACGGCGGTTAAGCTTATTATTTATTAAACCCTTCAACAACAATAACAATCTCTCCTTTAACAGTTTTCTCCTTAAAATAATTTACTATTTCATGCAGCGTACCACGCTTATTTTCTTCGAACATTTTCGTGAGCTCGCGACTAACGGAGCACTCACGTTCTGCACCAAAGTACTGAATAAAATCTTCCAGTGTTTTTACCAGGCGCATCGGCGATTCATAAAATACCATAGTACGCTCTTCCGTTGCCAGCTGTTTTAACAAAGTTTGCCTTCCTTTTTTTAAGGGTATAAAACCTTCGAAGGTAAAGCGGTTCATAGGTAACGCGCTATTTACAAGAGCCGGTACAAAAGCTGTAGCACCCGGAAGGCATTCAACTTTAATTCCGGATTTTACACATTCACGAACCAGCAAAAAGGCAGGATCTGAAATACCAGGTGTTCCTGCATCTGTTAATACAGCCATTGTCTTTCCTTGTAATAGCTGGTCTACAAGATGCTGCACAACTTTATGTTCATTATGCTGGTGATAAGGAGATATAGGTTTTGTGATCTGGTAATGATTAAGAAGATGAGATGAGGTGCGCGTATCTTCAGCCAATATCAGGTCAACCTTTTTTAAAACATCTATCGCCCTGAAAGTTATATCCTGGAGGTTACCAATAGGGGAAGGGACGAGATAAAGCATTAATTGAGGTATTCGTTATTAGGTGCTTAGTAAGGTAAGATATTTTGTTAGTAACTATTTATATAAACAAGGCCCCACAAATTGGGGCCTTGTTTATATAAATTTTAATATGATGACGCTTAATCCTCATACCCACACTTAAGAAAACATCTCCCTAACCTTATCAAAAAAGTTCTTCTCCGTTTTATCCGGTGTAGGTTGAAAATTGGGCGAACTACCCATCTTTTCCATTACCTGCTTTTCATCTGCAGAAAGATTTTGGGGAGTCCATACATTAATATGAATCAGTTGATCTCCTTTTTCATAAGAATTTACGGCAGGAAATCCTTTACCCTTCAATCTGAATATTTTTCCACTTTGTGTTCCGGGTGGAACTTTAATCTTAGCGCGACCATCAATAGTGGGAACTTCTACATTAGTTCCAAAAATTGCGTCAGGGAAAGTAATGTATAAATCAAAAGCTACATTTAATCCATCGCGATGCAGGTCAGGATGCGCTTCTTCTTCTATAAGAATGATAAGATCTCCATTTGATCCACCCCGTTCTCCTGCATTACCTTTTTGATTCATACTCAACTGCATGCCTTCCTGAACACCGGCCGGGATGTCGATACTTACAGTTTCTTCACCGTAAACCCTGCCTTCACCTTTACAACTGGTACATTTAGCTGAAATTGTGCTGCCTTCACCATTACAGGCAGGACAGGTAGTAACTGTTTGCATTTGTCCCAAAAAAGTATTCGTTACTTTTCTTGTCTGGCCACTTCCGCCGCAGGCACCACAGGTTTGTATACTGCCTTTATCTTTGGCACCACTTCCAGTGCAGGTATTACAGGTTACATATTTTTTTACCTTAACACTTTTCGTAACACCTTTCGCTATCTCTTCATAATTCATTTTAAGTTTTATGCGGAGGTTGCTTCCTTTTATCCCCTGGCTTCTTCCTCCGCTGCTTCTTGTTCTGCCTCCGCTGAAAAAGCTGCCAAAAACATCATCTCCGAAAATATCACCAAACTGACTAAAGATATCTTCCATATTACCTGAGCCGCCACCTCTGGCACTACTATGAACACCCGCATGCCCATACCTGTCATACTGAGCTCTTTTATCAGCATCACTTAAAATTTCATATGCCTCCGCTGCTTCCTTAAATTTTTCTTCCGCTGCTTTATCACCCGGATTTCGGTCCGGATGATATTGCATCGCTACCTTGCGATAGGCTTTCTTAATTTCTTCTGCTGAAGAACTTTTTGTAACTGCTAATATTTCGTAATAATCTCTTTTAGACATATATACACATAATTCTTGTCATTAAGTCATTATTGAATTTGACGATGACTAATTTAATAATAACACAATAAAATACCCTGACTATTAAAAACAGCTTGTGTTATGGTAACCGTATCATTGCTATCAGCAGCCAGCTATCAGACAACAGGAAATGAATACAAATAATCCTCCTGAAAGCTGATATCTATTGTTGCAATAGCCTGAAAAGATTCTTAGTTACTTACCCACAACAACTTTTGCAAATCTAATTATCTTATCATTCAGGTAATATCCTTTCTGCACTTCATCCAGTACTTTACCCTTCAACTCCGGAGAAGGCGAAGGAACTTCAGTAATGGCTTCATGCAGGTCAGGATTAAATTCCTGGTTCACACTTTCCATTACTTTAACACCTTTGCTTTGGATTGTATTCCTTAACTTATTAAAAATCAGTAACACTCCTTCTTTAATGGCTGTAATATCATTACTGCTCTCCACCTGTTTTTGAGCCCTTTCACAATCATCTAAAACATCTAACAGAGATACCAATACATCCTTACCGGCAGTTTGAATAAGGTCGAGTCTTTCCCTGGCATTGCGCTTACGAACATTATCGAATTCTGCTACCAGTCTTACATACTTATCTTTTAGTTCTGCAATCTCAGCCTGCATTTTTTCAATTTCAGTATCCTGGTTAAATTCATTAAGATAAGATGTTCCCGACACCTCAGAATCTGAATTGATATTTATGTTTATATCATTGTCCTTTTCAGAAAATGGTATATCTCCATTACCATTGTTACCTGAATTATTGAAATCTTTATCTTTCATATTATAAAAAATTATTAATACAACTTACATCCTGACATATAAATAAATGCAGCATGTCAAAGCTGGTAAGTTTCACTAGGATTAATAAATTAAAAAATCAATTTGAGTAATACGAAAGTATGTAGACAATTATTTTGCCAAGGGGGTACTAAAGACAAATTGTCGTATTGTTTTTAAGATCCACGTTAATGATTTTATATTATAAGTTTGCACAATCTCTTGTACAATTTTTCCGGAACCAATATAATATGATAAATGTTTTTTTGAAAAACAAGATCAGCCGTCGTGTTGAAAATGGTCATCCCTGGATTTTTGGTAATGAAGTAAACCTGGTGGATGGCAACGCCGAAGGAGGAGATATCGTTCAGGTATTTACTCACGATAAAAAATTTATCGGTAAAGGATATATTAATCCAAAATCACAGATTCTGATACGTTTACTTACCAGGAACAACTCCGAAAGTATTAACGAAGACTTTTTTTTACGCAGCATAATTCAGGCAAGGGATTATAAAAGCAAGTTAGGTTATACCGAAAATTGCCGCCTGGTTTTTGGAGAAGCCGATTATTTACCCGGATTAATAATAGATAAGTTTAATGATTACTTAGTTATACAAACCCTGGCTTTAGGAATTGACAAATGGAAGCCTGAAATTATCAGGGCGTTAGAAAAAATCTTTTCACCTAAAGGAATATACGAGCGCAATGATGTTCCTGTTCGGGAACTGGAAGGCCTGCCTCAGCAAAAGGGATTTTTATCGGCACCTTTTGACACCAACATTATCATCAATGAAAATCAGCTAAGGTTTCACGTTGATATAGAAAACGGTCAAAAAACAGGTTACTTTTTAGATCAGCAAGATAATAGAAGAGAATTGAAAAATATTGTAAAAGATGCTGAGGTGCTGGAAGTATTTTGTTATACAGGCACTTTTTCTGCTCATGCAGCATATTACGGAGCAAAGAAAGTATTAGGAGTGGATATCTCTGAAAGCGCCGTTAACCAGGCAAGAAGGAATGCCGAACTTAATGGCTTACAGGATATTTGCTCATTTGAACCAATGAATGCTTTTGATATATTAAAGACCTGGTCCAAAGAGAGAAGGCAATATGATGTTGTAATCCTTGATCCGCCTGCTTTTACTAAAAGCCGTGAAAATATTGATAAAGCCATTGCCGGTTATAAGGAAATTAACCTGCGCGCTTTAAAAATAATAAGAAAAGGAGGGTTTTTAGCAACCGCTTCCTGTACAAACCTGATTACTCCCGAACTTTTTATACAGATTATTGAAGATGCTGCAAAAGATGCAAGAAGAAAGCTAAGGCAGGTCACTTACCAGACCCAGTCCAGTGACCATCCCATAATAAGAGGTATAGAAAATACGCAATACCTGAAATTCCTGATAGTAGAAGTTCAATAAAAATCCAGTTTAAAGTTAGATAAGAGTTTAAACCTTAGTAATTGTTCAACTGCCTGAACGTTTTATATTATTTAATACCTAAAACTTTTGAATCCAACTTTAAACATTAAACATTAAACTTATTTTGTAACCTGAAATTTACCGGATTCCACTATTTTACCGTTTTTATCTCTTATTTGAAAGATATAAACTCCCCTGTAAAATCCGGAAAGATCAACAATGGTTTTGGGAGAAATTGATGGAAGGTCAAAAACTTTTTTACCTATAAAATTAAAAATCTGGAAGGATTTGTCTTTTTCAGTTCCATTATCAAAGCTGAAAGTGATTTGGCTTACCGCAGGATTGGGATAGAATCTGGCTATTTTATTTTCAAGATAAGGATCAGTACGAACCTGGCTAATAGCTGAAAAGCCACCAAAAATGAAAAGAATCATTATGTAAAAAGCTCTCATAGATTTGATCTTTTACACTTACAAGTTATAGTCATTCCTTTGAAACCACAAGGCTATCCAGCAAAAGATGGTCAAATTACTAAATAACTCTTAGTAATTTAATTATTTATAATTATTTTAACGCAGGTAAAGTAATAAGTGATAATGCTTCTTTTATTGCATTAAAGTCGGGTACATCACCTGCGCTTGCCAGAATTTCCTTATATCTTAAAATTCCATCCTGATCAATAACAAAAGCAGCTCTTTTTGACACGCCCTTCATCTCTAACGAAAATGTGTCATAAATAGAATCATAAGCTTTGGAAACATCTTTGTTAAAATCGCTTAACAACTCAAAGTTCAGCTGTTGTTCTTCTTTAAATTTTTTAAGCGTGTAAACTGAATCCACACTAATTCCAAAAACTGTAGCATGTAGATTATTAAAAGCGGTTATGCCATCTCTGACAGAGCATAATTCTTTAGTGCAAACGCTTGTGAAAGCAAGAGGAAAAAATAATAGCACTACATTTTTGCCCGTTAGATCTGCTAATGATACCTTATTTTTTTCAGTATCGTATAAACTAAACTCAGGCGCTTTCTGTCCGGTTTCAACCATGTTATTGAATATTTAACTTGATAATACGACAAACTATTTGGAAAGCAGTTTAATAACAATTGTCAGCTTAATGTTATTTTTCTTAAGCCCTACAAGTATTACTGTCTGCAACATAGGGGCCACAAAGAAAGGGAGGCACTAAGGAATAGGAATAATATTTCTTATTACTTCTTCTTCCCGTGTCTTTGTGGCCTACTTGTGTCTTAACGGTAGGGTTTAAAACCTGGGACACAAAACTTTATATTTGGATGAATTGGAGCGATCGAGAAATCCAATATAGGATACGGATAACTCAAAGCCGCCTTTTCCCTGACTAACGGTTTTGAGGGTCGAAACATTCACATCATAACTGATTGCTACTTCAAAAGGTTTATAATCAATCTTAAATACCGGGATTAATGCATCTTTCCATCTTAAAAATGCGCCAAGGTGTAAGGTATACAATGGATCTTCCGGGGTACCCTCTAATTTAAAGGAATATAATGCTCCGCCTATGGTTTCACTAAAGCCGCCTTGTTCTGAATGATCGGCCTGGATTGTAAAATAGGTGTAATCGTCAATATTATATTTTACACCTCCGGAAAATACGTATTTGGGATTTAATGCTGCAGCTGCAGATAAGTAAAAAGAATTTTTGGGACGACTTATATGTTGATAGGCAGCTCCTACATAGAGACTGTTTTTTTGCTCCGGACCAAAGCTGGTATTAAAACTGGCGCCAAAACTGCCATCCGGTGAGGTATATTTCGGATTGATAAATGTTTCTCCATCTGCCAGGGCCGGATTATAAGCGGTACCATCAAACTGGCTATTTGTTGTTATTTTTGAGCGGTCAATCCTTTTCTGTAAAATTCCACCCATAAAGCCCACAGATAAATACATTACTTTCTCATTACTTAAGGATTTATGGTAATTAATAGCCGGCATTACAAAAGTGGTGGTTAGTCCTGCGGAGCCTGCTTTATCGAATAAAATCTGAAGTCCCGCAGTAACAAAGTCGTTTCCCTTACCTACAGGCATTTTATATTCCCCATTAAAAGACCCGGAACGGTAAGCATTTGTAAAACTTTTCCACTGGTCACGGTAAACACCCTGTACACGAATGTCTCCGGTAAAGATACCTGCAAGCGATGGATTCCTCAGTAAAGGGGCTTCAAAGAATTGTGAGAAATGGATATCTTGTCCAAAGTTTTCCAAACCTGATAATAATATGATAATTATAAGACCCGAAATTATAGCCTGGTATTTTATTTTCCTATTGATCATCCTGGCGTTTTTAAAATGAATATTGCATTTATCTTATCAATGTTACATTCCCTCTGAATGGAACAATAGACCCGTTTTCACAAATAAATTCTACTATATAAACATATACATCACCTGGAGCTGCTTTTCCTTTATACGTTCCGTTCCATCCATCGGCAGGATTGTTAGCTGAAAAATTTTTCTTTTCAAATATCATTTCGCCCCACCGGCTGAATATCCGCATGGATTGCACCCTATTTATATTGTTACCTCTTGGAAAGAACACATCATTATTACCATCCCCATTTGGTGAAAAAGTATTGGGAACGAAATAATTCTTTTCGTTACATACAACACTAATTGTAAACGTAGCAGAGTTAACGCATCCGTTACTATCAGTAACATTTACGGTATAGGTGGTAGTTGTTTTTGGATATGCTACAGGTGCAGCACAATCGATACAACTTAAACCTGTGATAGGCGTCCAATTGTATGATTTTATATGCGGGCTGTAGGTTATAGGTATTGGTACCCCTACTCCAACAGGCGCCACAATATCAGGCATTACAGTAATAACGGGCAAGGGTGCCACAGTTATATTTTTTGAAGTAGTGCCTTTACATCCTAAAGTATTTATAGCTTGTAAAGTTACCGGGTACACACCTTCTTTAATATAAGTTACAGCAGGATTCACCTGGGTTGAAGTAGTGCCATTACCAAGGTTCCAGGCATAACTAACAGTTGAATCGGGAGCCGAAAGGAGACCTTTAAAAATAAGCGGTGAATTGATACATACCACACTATCAACACCAATAGATGGAACCGGTGTCCGGTAAACCCTGATCGTATCTGTTATAGATTTACTACAGCCGGATTGTGTATTTACATTTAACGACACTATGTATTGGCCAGGTTGGCGGAAAGAGTGAATAGCGTTTTTGTCTGTAGACGTACTTCCATCTCCAAAATCCCATACGCTGGAAACTATCGGATCATTGGTAAGAGTATAATTTGTAAAAAATACAGTACCTGAATCACAAAATGATTTACGGTCTGGAGAAAAAAATGGTTCTGCACCTAATACTCTTATCGGAGTAGCGCCGGCTATACCAACCTCGCAACCACCGCTGTCTTTCAACGCCATATAAGGTGCATACGAATTAGGGGAACTATAAAAATGTTTTATACTGTCCTTTTGGGAAGAATCATTAGTGCCATCTCCAAAATTGAAAATATAGTAGCTATTGGCAGGTATTTTAATATTAAAATTAACTAATAAGGAATTACAGGCAGTTACCGGGCTGTAAGTGACAGAAGAAGAACTATATGGGTTATTAACATTAATGATGTGTTCACTTGAATCAATGCAGCCACCTGCTCCGGTAACATATAACTTTGCAACATATCTTCCATAAGTATTATAAAAATGGTTTGTAGTGTCCAGTGTTGAGGTGGTGTTATCACCAAAGTCCCAGTAATACGATTTAGAGTTTTTTCCCTTCGGAACAAATTTAACTTCAAGAGGTGGACAAATAGTTACTGAATCAGAAACTGTAAAAGCTGATTTTGGCGAGGTAACTTTAACGTACTTAATCCTGGACAATGAATCAGTGCAGCCTAATGAGTCTTGTATTTTTAGAGAGACCGTGTAAGCACTGTCTAAGCCGGTATAAGTATGGTTAGGATTTGGATTGTTAGAAGTAGCACTGCCATCCCCAAAGTTCCACAAGTAGGATACGGGCTTTATAATATTGGAGAAATTTTTAAAAATCAAACTCCCTCCAGGACAAAGTAACGTATCCTCAGTGGCAAATGCCGCCACCGGTTTAGAAATTCTCACCAGGTTATTAAAACCAACGGAGTCCGTACAACCATCTTTTCCTGTAACAGATAAGCTAACACCAAACGAGCCGGAATTTTTATATTGATGGGTAAACGGCCCGTTCGTATAAGTTTGTTTAGAGCCATCACCATAATTAAAAGTCCATTGTTTGATACTATTGGCAGGTGAAGACTTATCGTTAAAAGTGATAATGCCATTTGCGCATATCGCCGTATCAGAGGGTGCAAAGCTGGCTGTTGAACCAATGATCGTAACAAACTTTGTGATGGTATCAGAGCAACCACCCAGGTCAGTTACTGCTAAGGATAAAGGTATTTTACCGGTATGAGCAATGCTCGTGACTATACTGTTACCCCCGGTACTAAATGGAGATCCGTCGGCTGACCATTGGTATTTTGTGATGTTCTGCGGGTTGCTGCTTATAGATGATATCTGTATGTTTTGTGACCTGCAAACAGTATCTGACGTGTTTTTGCTGAAATCTGCTTTTTCTGTAGCCAGAAATACCGGCAAAACATAGGTATTGGTACAGTTACCATTAGTTACAGTTAATCTTACAGTATAGGTTTGTTTGGCCGGGAACCGGTAAACAGGATTTGCTGATGTAGAAGTTCCGTTACCCGGGTCACCAAAATTCCATATATAAGAAACCGGTTTAGTATTGTCTATAACAGAGGTATTGGTAAAAGTTACTGTTGGCAGCGTACTACAATCACTCTTATAAGTAAACCTGGAAGTTGGAGGTTGTACAGTTATATATGCAGGTTTATTAATGGTGTTGATGCATCCATTATTAGATGTGGTTAATGAAACTGAATAACTTCCCGAAGAATCATACTGATGCGAAGGATTCATTATTATAGATGTCTTACCATCACCAAAGTTCCATAGATAACTGATGCCTGCAGGCGTAGATTGATTATTAAACCGGATTACAGAATCTGCGCATGACTGTACTGTATTTGCTGTAAACGCAGGATTAGAAGGAAGCCCTGTTTTAATTCCATTGGTCAGCGTTACTGAAGCGGAACAACCACCAGTTGTAGTAATGGAAAGTTTAATGGTATAGTTTCCTGCAGTATTATAGGTATGCGATGGATTAGGCAAAGTGCTAGTGGCTCCGCCATCGCCAAAATCCCATAAATACGTGCTTACTCCATCAACAGCATCAATATTAGGTACCGGATTAAATTGAAATGGTATGCAGCCACCTGCAGGTGCATTGGTAATTTGTACAACCGGAGGAGTGATGCGTATAAATTTTGATTTGATTAAAGTGTTCGTGCAACCTACGCTGGAAGTAATGGTTAAACTTACATCATATTCGCCTTCTTTGGCGTAATTATGCGATGGTGTTTTTTGATTGGAAGTTCCTCCATCACCAAAATTCCAGGCCCAGCTTACAGCATTTGGTGATATATCCTGAAAGTTAACAGTCAGGGGAGCTTTGCATGCTCCGGGAGTATTTGAAGTGAAGTCAACTGTTGGGGGAGGTAAAATTTTAATGGTTTTAGTCAGCGAATCAGTACAGGCTGCATAAGTATTCACCAGCTTTACATTATAAGAACCTGCTGATGTAAATGTTCTGGTTACATTAGGCAGTTGGGAAGATGAATTTCCGTCGCTAAATGTCCAGCTCGATGTCAACGATGTCTGTGAAGTATTTTGAAATGCTACCGGAGCATTCAAGCAGGCGCTATCAGAACTGGTAAATGTAGTAAGCGTACTATTTACGGCAACGGTCTTTTTTAAAGTATCACTGCAGCCCAGATTGCTTTGTGTAATTAATTGAACATTTAATGGAGCTGATGTAGATACTGTAAATACCGGATCTTTAGCTGTGGAAGTATTACCATTACCAAAATCCCAATTATAAGTAAGTGTGCCAGGGCCACTTGTCTCATTTACAAATTTCAGATCATAAGGAGGTTTGCAAACTTGGGTTACTGGATCGTTGAATGCTGTTGTTACACCGGATAAAATCCTTACAAATCTGCCTTTGGTATTAGAATGAACGCAACCTGTGCTGCTGGTAACCTTTAAAGAAATATTAAAATACCCTGTTGCAGTGTAAGCTTTTTGGGGATTGGGCCGATTGTCAAATGTGCCGTCACCAAAATCCCATTCATATTTGACCAGTGTTCCTGCCTTATCCTGTGATTTATTAGTGAATTTAATACTTGCAGGCATGCAGATGGTATTATAGTCCGCTATAAACTCCGCTGTAGGAGAAGGATTTACAACAATAAAATCGGTTTTCGTAACCCCGTTGGTACCATCTGCATTCCGGACAACTAATGTTATAGTGTATTTTCCCGGATTGTAATAAACAGCCTGGGTGTTTTGGGTATTGGCTAGCTGTCCGTTTCCCAAATCCCAGTTCCAGAATTTAGGATTACCTGTGGATGCATCTTTAAAACTAACTGTAAGAGGAGCACAACCGCTCGTTACACTGGAAGTGAAATCTGAAACAGGAACCTGGCTTTTTACTATCAACCCGGTAAGTAATAAGCCAGTCAAAAAAATGTATCGGATCAATTCAATTAATTTTAGGTAACGAATTATTTGTTGTCTGTTAATCACTTTTCCTGTTAAATGAACGTACAACCGGACTCTTAATTTTACAGTACAGGTTATTTTCCTTTACGTCCATAATTAAAAAGGAACTAAACCCCCGAAAATTATAATATTTATGCAAATTGACCAGGAATGTTACATCCTGTAGGCCTAACCGTCTTTCTGAAGGATTATTGTTTACTTCTTAAGGATAACGCATCATGCGCAAATAGATTGCCCTTAAACCTATTATCACCATATTTAAGCAATCTTAAGCTACAACTAATTAAACCTTTAAAAGTGTAATTACCCGTAAATATACATTCAAAGCAGAAACCAACTCCAGTGATATGTCAACCTTATACTGTCGCTTTTGCTATCAGCAATCAGCTATTGGCAATCAGGAGGAAATATAGTACACATAGCGTAATGATAGCTGACGGCTGATAGCAACATTTACGGACATTTTATGGTTGACATGACACCAGCGTCAAACTTAGACTTTGAAAAATAAAGAACTGTTGCTTTAAGGGGATGTACGAAAGAATTAAAAAATGCAGCAAGGCTCCTTTATTACCTGATGAAGTGAAAAAGGAAGATCCGATGGCAGTGTTACTTTTTCTTTAACCGTATCGAGATTTTCTGTGAAGGAGTAACATTTTCGGCAAAGACAACCCCGATATTACTCTTCAACCATTGCCAAACATAATTCAGGCGCAGCAACTTAGGATCGGAAGCGGGCAAAGTAACCGTAAAAGTGAGATTGGTGACATCGCCTGACCAGGTGCCGGAAACTACAGAAGAATTGGTTATTGCATCCATTTTACCATTTTCGTAAAACTTAAATTCATATTCACTGAAATTGGAAGTAACATCAACATCATTTAAGGTATAATTGTCCAGGAACCAGCGCCCATCGGTAAGAACCCCCAATACATAATTTTCCTTCAGTTTATCCACACTTTTTTTACAGGAGAAACATGATATTATAAGACAAGCGCAAATAAAAGAGCGGAGGATAGTTTTCATTATATGCAAGCAATTTATTTAGCCTGGTTTAGTTTAAGTATGCAATGAGGCAATTGCTATCAGTTACCAGTATTCAACAGATCAATGCCTGAAAAGTTTCCTCCAGATTGCTGAAAACTAACGGCTGATAGCAAATGCATCCGGTAGCATTAACTTATCACTATTTGTAAATATCACTATACTTTTTTTCTGCATAATCAAGGAAATACTGAATATTAAGAACTTCCCCTGTTATATGTTCGCACAACTGAGTACCTGAAAATCTTCTGCCATGACAATGTATATTAGTACGAAGCCATTTCAATAAAGAATTTGTAGTGCCGGTTATTATCTCCTGCTCCAGTAAAGGTATTTGTTTTTTGGCGGCATTAAAAAATTGGGCAGCATATAAACTTCCCAGGCTATAAGTGGGAAAATAACCAAAACCGCCATGGCTCCAATGTACATCCTGCAGGCAACCCCGCTTATCATCAGGTACTTTTACGCCTAAATAATTTTGATATTGTTCATTCCAGTATGCCGGAATATCCTTTGTCTTCAGGAAGCCTTCCAGCAATAACTTTTCCATTTCATATCGGATTATCACATGAAAATGATAAGTGAGTTCGTCGGCCTCCGTTCTTATAAGGGTAGGCTGCACCTTATTAATTCCTTTATACAAATCACGCGTTTGCAAATTCTGAAACTGAGCAGGAAACCATTTTTTTAAGGAAGCGTGGTGATAATGCCAGAATCCTTCACTTCTGCCAACATTATTTTCCCATAATCTGGACTGTGATTCATGAATGCTTAAAGATGCATATTCTCCTAATGGCAAACCATATTCTTCTTCGGGCAATCCCTGTTCGTATAGGCCATGGCCCGCTTCATGAATACAGCTCCATGTCATATTACCCAAATCATTTTCATCTATCCGGGTAGTTAACCGAACATCGTTACAACTAAAATTAGTGGTAAACGGGTGTTCTGAGATATCCTGTCTGCCGGCATCAAAATCAAAACCAATATCTTTTATCAACGCTATTCCAAAATTCCATTGTTGCTTCGGATCAAAATACTGATTGAGGAATGAATCATCAACATTATGCTGGTTATTTATTTTGTTTAACAACCCGCGCAATGGTTCGCGGAGGCTATTAAATGTTTTATCCAGGAATGCTACTGTTGAACCGCGTTCATATTCATTTAAAAGCGCATTATAAGGATGCTCTTCATACCCCAGCAGTTCCGCCTCCTGTTTTTTTAACTGGATTATCAAATCCAGGTCTTTTTCAAAAAGATCAAATGAGTTTGCTTTTCTTGCTTCGATCCATGACTGATAGCTTCGAGAGGTGGTTTCACTTAATTCACGAACAAATGCAGCCGGTAACTTTTTTCCTTTGTTGTAATCGTACAAGGACAGTTCTATATTTTTTCTTTCATTATCCTTAAGATCATCTCTTTCATAAAGGGCTTTCAAAAGTTCACCTGTTTTGGTTTGTGTAAATAAAGAATGAGCCATCTCTGCCAGGGTAGCTGTTTGCCGGGCCCTGGTTAATGCACTTTTTATGGGCATATAAGTTTCCTGGTCCCATTGCAGAACAGCCGCTGCAAATTTTATATCTGCTATTTTTTGAAAGGATGCCTTATATTGCCTGTACAATTCGGCGGTTGAAACATTGTTAACCATTTATAAAAAGCTAATATTGTAAACTGGCAATGTTACTAAATTATTCATGAACTACATTTACCTTACTTTTTCAATTACCTAATTAAAATGTATGGTCTCCTTTTTTAAACATCTTATATTCTTCTGCTTACTAACTTGTGCCGGTATGCAGTTGAATGCACAGCAAATTGATTCAATGATGAACCTGTATCGTGATAATTTTCCGCAGGAAAAGATCCACGTGCATTTTGACAAAAACTATTATAATCCAGGAGAAACAATCTGGTTTAAAGCATATATACTGAGCGGAGCAGCTTTGTCAGACATCAGTAAAAATTTTTATGCTGAGTTGATTGATGAGAAAGGCTCCGTGTTGCAAAGGATCGTAGCCCCGGTACTTGGCTCATCCGCGGCTTCTAATTTTACAATTCCTGTGAAATTTAACGGCCAGTATGTTCATTTCAGGGGCTTCACTTCCTGGATGCTTAACTTTGATACGAGCTTTCTGTTCAACAAAAATATTCGAATTATTTCATCTGCTTCGCCTGTCAACACCCCAGTCTCAAATACTATATCACTGCAATTTTTTCCTGAAGGCGGCGATCTTGTTGCAGATATCGAAACCAAACTGGCTTTTAAGGCAAACGATAAGTTTGGCCTGCCGGTACATGTAAAAGGATATATCAAAGGGGCTGATGGTAAAAAATTACATGATTTTGTTACGGGCCACGATGGATTGGGGGCTTTTATTTTTACTCCTGTAAAAGGACAAACATACACAGCCGTCTGGAAAGATTCTACCAATAATGAAAACACTACCGTGCTGCCCCAAATAAAAAGTACCGGAATGATATTAAATGTTACCAATGCTCCCCGGTCGGTAACCTTTGTGGTTAAAAGAAGTGAAGGAGATGAGTTATTAAAACAAGTGTACGTGGTTGCTCACATGGATCAGCAATTGGTTTACAGAGCGCGTATCAACCTTGCAGATAATTTTTTAAACAGTGGTAGAATTCCGGTTGACCAGTTACCGACAGGTATCCTGCAGATAACTTTGTTTAACAGCAAATGGCAGCCAGTTGCTGAAAGAATTGTTTTTGTTAATAACAACGACTATATATTTGACGCATATCTTTCTACTCTCTCTAAAAATCTTAACAAGCGTGGTAAAAACACGATTGAAGTGGAGATTCCCGATACCTTACTATCCAATCTTTCCATCGCTGTAACAGATGCCGGTATCGATCCTTTACCGAATAACGAGGAAAATATTTATAGCCGCTTACTGCTAACGGATGATATAAGAGGGTATGTTCACAACCCGGCTTATTACTTTGCCTCACCGGCAGACAGCGTTGCACAACAACTGGACCTGGTAATGCTTACTCACGGATGGAGGCGCTTTAACTGGGATGACCTGGTTAAAGGTAAATTTCCAATACTCAGGTTTCCACCAGATAACTACCTCACCTTAAAAGGAAATGTTGTTGGAGCTGGTGGTGGAGGAAATTTAGCAGATAAAACTTTAAATCTTATCGTTCAATTAAAAGACTCCACTACGCAATTTTTGTCTGTTGCGGTAGGTAGTGGAGGTAAATTTACCACTGAGCCAATGCTTTTTTATGATACCGCTAAAGTGTTTTACCAGCTAAATAAAGATAAGCGGAAGGGCCCTGATAATATTATCGTTACTGTAGATAATGGCTTATGGAAAGGTGCTTCTTCGGTTCAGCTTCCGGTCAATATCAATGATGGACTAAGTCCCCTGGAAAGCAATACCATAGCAATTAACCGGAAAATATTTGATCAGAATGTTAAGCTGGAGGCAGACCGCACCAAAAAAGCCAAATTATTGGAAGAAGTGGTAGTTAGGGGAAGGGTGAAGACTGCTGTTCAAAAAACGGATGATCTTTACACGAGTGGTTTATTTAAAGGTGGTGATGGATATAGTTTTGATCTGTCAAATGATATAACCGCATCTTCTGCAATGTCTTTATTTAACTACCTCCAGGGTAAGGTGCCGGGTTTACAGATCAGTAATGCCATGTCTTCCTCTCCATCTTTGAGCTGGCGTGGCGGAAGTCCGGATCTTTTTCTAAATGAAATGCGTACTGATGCGCAGGGATTGTCTTCCATTTCAATGTCAGATATCGCATATATTAAAGTTTTTCGTCCTCCGTTTATGGGTGCCACAGGTGGTGGTGCAGGTGGCGCCATTGCGGTGTACACAAAAAAGGGCGGTCAGAATACCAATACGAATTTTGTTGGTTTGAGTAAGGTTGCTATTATAGGCTACAGTCCTTTGAAAGAATTTTACTCTCCAAATTATGCACAGGAAAATCCTCTGGATGCATTAGATGATATCCGTACTACATTATACTGGCAGCCTTATATTTTTCTGGATAAAGACAAGAAAAAAACAACCTTAAGCTTTTATAATAATGATATCAGTAAGAAGCTTAAGGTAGTGATTGAAGGAGTTAATTCCCTGGGAAAACTGACAAGGGTGGAGAGCTTTATACAACAGGAAAGCAAAGGTTTTTGAAACAGGATTTTCAGGATGGAAAATAATTCATAAAATTTAGTCGTTAGAAACCAGCCTCTATTACTGAAGTATTAATTGCAAAATTCTGTAAATTATTTCCCAACCTGTAAATCCTGCTTCAAAAAAATATAACTTAATCTAATGCTCATACTTTCAGGATTGAAAATAATTCATAAAATTTAGTCGTTAGAAACCAGTGTTTGTGTTAGTGTTACATCTGTAAGATTCTGAAAATTATTTCCCATCCTGTAAATCCTGCTTCAAAAAATATAACTTAATCTAATGCTCATACAGTGCATCATTGATTACCTTGAAGAACTTGCTCCACTTAGTTACCAGGAAAGTTATGATAACGCCGGACTAATTACTGGTTCTGGCCTTTGGGAATGCAAAGGGGTGCTTATTAGCCTGGATACAACGGAAGCCATCATTAAAGAAGCCATTCTTAAAAACTGTAACCTGATTATTGCACATCATCCTATTATATTTTCAGGACTAAAAAAGATTAATGGTAAAAATTATGTAGAGCAGGCTGTAATTACTGCTATTAAAAATGATATTGCTATTTATGCTATTCATACGAATCTTGATAATGTACAGCATGGGGTTAATGGAAAAATAGCTGAACGGCTGGGCCTGATCAATTGCTCAGTGTTACAAAACAAACCGGGAGTTCTAAAAAAGCTCTTCACCTTTGTGCCCATTGCACAAGCTGAAGAAGTTCGTAAAGCAATTTTTCATGCAGGTGGCGGTGCAATCGGTAATTACAGCGAATGCAGCTTTAGTGGGCAAGGTGAAGGAAGTTTTAAGGCAGGTCCCGGAACACATCCTTATGTAGGAGAAGAAGGAAAACGCCACTACGAAAAAGAGATAAAATTAGAAGTAATCTTTCCGGCTCACCTTCAAGTTTCCATTGTTAAGGCTATGATTAATGCACATCCTTATGAAGAAGTGGCTTATGATGTGGTTCAGTTAACAAATCACTATCAGGGCGTTGGTTTCGGAGTTATAGGAGAATTACCAGAACCGTTATCAGAAACACTGTTTTTACAACTGTTAAAAGAACGGTTTCTTGTCCTGGTGGTTAAGCACAGCGCTTTAACTGGTAAGCCTGTTAAGAAAGTTGCCTGTTGCGGTGGAGCGGGCAGCTTTTTAATTGCCAGCGCTTTATCAAAGTCTGCCGATGTTTTTGTAACCTCAGATCTGAAATACCATGAATTTTTTGACGCCAATAACAAAATAATAATTGCAGACATTGGCCATTATGAGAGTGAGCAATTTACCATAGACCTGTTACATGAAATTTTAAAGGGAAAATTCAGTAGCTTTGCGCTCCTAAAAACAGAAGTGAATACCAACCCGGTAAATTACTTTCTTTAATTAGGAGTACTGAGGATGTAGAGTACTGAATAAACTTTATACAATTATACTTTCAATATGGCTAACGTAAAAGACTTTTCTGTTGAAGAAAAATTAACCGCTCTGGTTACATTACAAAAAATCGAGTCAAAATTAGATGAGATTCAGATCCTGAAAGGTGAGCTTCCGATGGAAGTGAGCGACTTGGAAGATGAAATCCTCGGATTGAATGCAAGACAAACGCGTATAGAAGAAGAAATTAATGGCGTAAAGGAATTTATTGAGCAAAAGAAAGAAGCTATTAAAGAATCAGAAGCGTTGATAAAAAAATATGAGAAGCAAAGTACCAACGTAAAAAATAACCGCGAGTTTGAGGCAATCAATAAAGAAATTGAAATGCAGCAGCTGGAAATCAAGCTTGCTGAGAAGCACATGAAGGATGCCAACGAAGAGATTGCTGAAAAAGCCGTAATGCTTGAAAAAGCTAAAAAGAATGTTGGCGCTAAAGAAACTGTTTTGAAAGGGAAAAAAGATGAGCTGGAAAAGATTATTTCAGCAACAGAAAAAGAAGAAAAGCATTTTAATAAATTATCATCAGAGGCAAGGGAAAAAGTAGATGAGAGATTGTTACTTTCGTATGACCGTATCCGTAAGAACTATCGGAATGGTTTAGGGGTTGTTCCCGTTGTAAGAGATGCATGTGGTGGATGTTTTAATGCTATTCCTCCACAGAAGCAAAGTGAGATTAAGCAAAGGAAAAAGATCATAATCTGCGAAAACTGCGGACGTATTTTAGTAGATACTGAATTAAATGATGCAGTGGATGTTAAGTAATTCAATACTTTTAAGTTAACATTAAAGTAGCGCACTGTCTTTTAGCCGTCTGAATAATTTTTATAACTACAGAGTCCTTCATGAATTTCCTAAATTCATGAAGGACTCTGTAGTTATAAGAAACACTTCGCTTATTTATAAAAATATCAAGTCGCTTAAACAAATTGTTACAGCTGAATTGGCTAATTTTCAGTTTCGTAACAGAATAATATGCTGCAGCAACTTTATATACAGAACTATGCAATCATTGATGAGATCACCATAGATTTCTCAGAGAGGCTTAATATCATAACAGGTGAAACAGGAGCAGGTAAATCTATTTTAATGGGAGCTTTAAGCTTAATACTTGGAGACAGGGCTGATACTTCCGTATTGTTGAGTCGCGACAAAAAGTGTTTTGTTGAAGGAACTTTTATAGTAAAGGATAAAAAGGAAATACAACAGTTTTTGAAGGAAAACGATCTTGATATAGAATCAGAATTAGTTATCCGGCGTGAAATAACTGCTAATGGTAAATCAAGAGCATTTATTAACGATACTCCTGTTAACCTCAACCAACTGCAACAGGTAGGCGCTGCTTTAGTAGACCTTCATCAGCAATTTGATACATTGGCAATGGCTCAAAGCGACTTCCAAAGAGAAGTATTGGATGCCCTCGCCGGAAATGCTGAAATGCTGGTTGCTTACCAGGGTTTATACCGGCAATACCTTTCAATTAAAAAAGCGCTGACTGGTTTGCAGGAACAAAAAGGTCAGTTTAATGCAGCTTTTGATTATACTAAATTTTTATTTGATGAGCTGGAACAAGCGGCGTTTAAGGATAATGAACTGGAAGACCTTGAAACAGAGTTAAAAATACTCAGTAATTCAGAAGGCGTTAAAGCCGCCTTATCAAAAGCATTGTACAGTTTGAATGAAAGTGAGGAGCCCATCGTTCAGCAATTAAAAGTATTAGGAAATCAACTGCAATCTTCTGCTGACTATCATCCACAGCTTCCTTCTATTGTGGAGCGTTTGCATTCATCACACATTGAACTCCAGGATATTTCGGATGAAATCGAGCGTTTGGTTGATCATATTAATTACGATCCAGCGCGCATTGAGCAGATGAATGAACGGATATCTTCCGGCTATAAATTATTAAAGAAGCATTCGGTTCAAACTACTAACGACCTGCTGGCTATCAAAAAGCAATTAGGCGATCAATTATTGGCGGTTCTTAATATTGATGATGCAATTCTTGAAAAAGAAACAGCGTGTAACAGGTTATCTAAAGAAGCAGCAGCTATTGCCAATAAAATTTCCGTCAATCGCCAACAACAGGTAAAGCCCCTGGAAGATAAAGTAAACGCTTTACTAACACAGGTCGGAATGCCTAATGCCCGGTTAAAAGTGGAAATGCAAAAAGGTGCATTGCCTGAAAGTGACGCTCCACTTCGTTTATACGGCGTTGATGAAATTGAATTTTTGTTTGATGCCAACAACAGCAGGCAGTTTGCGCCTATACGTAAAGTTGCCAGTGGGGGTGAACTAAGCCGTTTAATGCTGTGCATTAAATCGCTGGTAGCACAGGCTATCGACCTTTCAACAATGATCTTTGATGAAATTGATACCGGTATATCGGGTGAAGCTGCACGCCAGGTAGGATTTATTATGAAAGGATTATCTGTTAACCGCCAGATCATCTGTATTACGCATCAACCCCAGATTGCTGGCAAAGCTGATACACATTTTTATGTTTATAAACAAGTGGTCGGCAATACCGTCAAAACAAATATAAGGATATTATCCAGGGACGAACGCATCACTACTATTGCACAAATGTTAAGTGGTGAAAAACCTACTGCCGCCGCATTGGAAAATGCGAAAGAAATGATAGGAATTAATGGTTAATTGTAATTGTTAATTGTTAACGGAAAGTTGTTGTATTGTAAAAAATGCTGTTTAAAGAAAGCTTAAATAATTAGTTTCTTACCGTTAACAATAAACCATTAACAATTAACCATTAACAATTATTTTTACCGTCATTAATCACTAATCATTATTTATGTCGTACAATTTACTGAAAGGCAAGAAAGGAATCATATTTGGTGCTTTGGATGAAAAATCGCTGGCATGGAAAACGGCCCTGCGATGCTATGATGAAGGTGCTGAACTGATTTTGACCAATGCACCTGTTGCTTTAAGAATGGGAGAAATCAACAAACTTGCAGAAGCTGTAAAAGCTCCTGTAATAGGCGCTGATGTTACTAACATGGATGACCTTAAAAGATTGTTCGAAGAATCTATGAAACATTTTGGTGGCAAAGTTGATTTTATCCTGCATTCAATAGGCATGAGCATTAATGTACGCAAGGGTAAACATTATACAGAAATTGATTATGGCTTTAACCAGAAGTCTTTGGATATATCGGCTATGAGCCTGCACAGAGTATTACGTACTGCGTGGGAGATAGATGCAATTAATGAATGGGGAAGTGTTGTAGCCCTTACCTATATCGCTTCTCAGCGTGTATTTCCTGATTACAATGAAATGGCAGACGCTAAAGCATTACTGGAAAGTGTTACCAGGAGTTTTGGTTATTACTATGGAAGTAAGAAAAAAGTAAGGGTAAATACAGTATCACAATCTCCTACGCGAACCACTGCCGGAAGTGGTGTAAAAGGATTTGATGGTTTTATAACTTACGCTGAAAAGATGAGCCCTTTAGGAAACGCAGATGCCGATCAATGTGCAGGTTATCTTGTGACACTATTCAGTGATCTTACCAGGATGGTGACTATGCAAAATTTGTTTCATGATGGCGGGTTTTCTTTCACTGGCGTTACAGAACAGGTTATTGAACAGATGGAAAAGTAGGTTTTTCTAACCGCATAGAGCACAGAGGGAGGAAATACAGAGGGCGCAGAGAATTCCTCTACTCCCTCTGTGCTCTATGCGGTTAAAAAAAAGCCATTCAATTTTGAATGGCTTTAAATATGTTTGAAAAAAACTCAATACTCATCTTCATTAAAGAAGAAATCTTCCTGCGACGGATAATCAGGCCATATATCATCAATGCCTTCATAAATCTCTCCCTCATCTTCAAGTTCCTGAAGGTTTTCTACTACCTCAATTGGCGCACCGCTTCGTATAGCGTAATCTATCAATTCATCTTTTGTTGCAGGCCAGGGTGCATCTTCAAGATAAGATGCTAATTCGAGTGTCCAGAACATTTTTTATTCTTTAAGTTTTTCGTATTATATTTCGATAAAGGGTCATTTCTACACAGCTTTCCTTCAAATAGCCCCTCAATTTTCCGCAAAACTAGTAGTTAAAATGAAACTACCAAATATAACAGAATATTTAACCTTTAAAACTCAAATATCAGGCCGTGCCATATAAGTCTGACTTCGCTAAAGCATTATTTTAGTACTAACGGTAAAAACGTTAGGTTCGTACATCAAAGATTAATAAACGAAGAAAAAGTTACATGCTAACAGCCAGGAACATTCATAAATCATATGATAATTTAACGGTGCTTAAAGGAGTGGATGTTGATATCCTGCAGGGTGAAATTGTTAGTATCGTAGGATCTTCCGGAGCCGGAAAAAGCACACTGCTCCATATTTTAGGAACCCTCGATAAACCTGATACAGGCACCCTTGAATTAAATAATGTAAGAGTTGACCTGTTAAAAGGTAAAAAGCTTGCTGCTTTCCGTAATGCTAATATGGGTTTTGTATTCCAGTTTCATCACCTGCTGCCTGAATTTACAGCATTGGAAAATGCCAGTATTCCAGGATGGATAGCAGGAAAAAAAAAGAAAGAGGTAGCGGACCGTGCCACTTATTTATTGGAATCTTTAGGTCTTGGTCACCGCCTTAATAATAAACCCCAGGCACTTTCAGGGGGTGAACAGCAAAGGGTTGCTGTAGCCAGGGCTCTGATTAATCATCCTAAAATTGTTTTTGCTGATGAACCCACCGGTAATCTGGATTCAGAGAAAGCGAAAGACCTCCACCAGTTATTTTTTGATCTTAGGGATCAGTTCCGGCAAACCTTCCTTATCGTTACACATAATGAAGAGCTCGCCCGCATGAGTGACCGGATACTTAATATGAAAGATGGATTGATGATAGACATGTGAATGTTTAATAACTTTACCAGGGTGCATTTTTTGCAAATTAATGGTATCGCTGGATCAATATCCTTAAACAAAGAATTTGAAACTTGGCTAGTCTTTCCTTTGTGTTCCTTGTGGGCTCTTCCTTGTGATCTTTGTGGTTAAATAAGGTATGCAATTTAAAAAGTTTTTTAACCACTAGGAACACAAGGAAGAGCCCACAAGGAACACAAAGGAAGAGCTAGCCTCCACAGATCAGAATATGCAACTACAATCCTCCACCGGTTTTATTATCGTTAATAAGTGGCTCTCTGAAAAGGGGTATCATCCGTTTTCATTTCAGCAGGAAAGCTGGCAGCAAATCATCAACGGCAATTCAGGATTAGTAAATGCTCCCACCGGATGCGGAAAAACATTTGCCGTTTTCCTGGGCGTGATCATAGATTTTATTAATAATCATCCTGACAATTACCAGTTCGCTAACAGGAACGGATTGCAATTGATTTGGATCACACCGCTCCGTGCATTGGCAAAGGATATTGGCCGCGCCATGGAAGAAGTGATTTTTGAATTGAGTATGAGCTGGAAGATTGGCATTCGCAATGGGGATACCGACACAAGTGAAAGGCAAAAGCAAAAGCGACAGATGCCGGAAGTGCTGATTATTACACCAGAAAGCCTTCATTTATTGTTGGCACAAAAAGGGTACGCGGCAACCTTTTCAACTTTAAAAATGGTAGCAATTGATGAATGGCACGAATTATTAGGCAGCAAAAGAGGAGTGCAGGTAGAACTTGCCATTAGTAGATTAACCGGGCTGAGAAAAAAGGAAATGCAAGCCAACACCTTGCGGGTTGGCATGGCGGCCACTTTACACGATCTTTCAATTGTAGTTGATTACCCGGTGGCGATCTGGGGTATCAGTGCTACCATCGGTAACCTGGATCAGGCAATGGAAGTTTTAATGGCCTGCAATGAAAGCAAGGGCGTAATTGTAAAAGCCCATATCAATAAGCTTATAGAAATCGAATCTGTTTTCCCTGACGAAATTGAGAAATATCCCTGGGCCGGGCATCTTGGTTTAAGCCTGGTGAATAAGGTCATTCCTATCATTGAAAAAAGTAAAACAACACTCATCTTCATTAACACACGTGGAATGAGTGAAAGATGGTACCAGGCTATATTACGGGTATGTCCTGACCTGGCGGGCGCTATAGCTTTGCACCATGGCAGCATAGAACAGGAACTGCGCTTATGGGTAGAAGACGCTTTGCATGATGGAAAACTGAAAGCAGTCGTTTGCACTTCAAGCCTTGACCTTGGGGTTGATTTCAGACCAGTTGAAACGGTGATACAGGTAGGATCGCCAAAGGGCGTAGCGCGCTTCCTGCAACGGGCTGGCAGAAGCGGCCACCAGCCTGATGCTGTTAGCAAAATCTATTTTCTTCCCACCCATTCACTTGAGCTGGTAGAAGCTGCCGCCTTAAAAGAGGCCATTCAACAAACCTTCATTGAAAGCCGTGACCCGCGCGTATTATGCTTTGACGTTTTAATTCAGTATCTGTGTACGCTCGCAATTTCCGATGGCTTTTATCCTGATATAATCCTAGAAGAAATAAAATCCACTTATTGTTACCGGGATATCACAATGAATGAGTGGGCGGGTATATTAGAATTTATTACAACAGGAGGAACAGCTTTACAGCAATATGATGAATATAAAAAGGTGGAAGTGCTGGAGGGAGGACTGTACAAAATAAATAACCGGCGGATGGCTATGCGGCATCGGATGCATATCGGAACCATCGTCAGCGATTCCATGCTGAAAGTGAAATTTTTATCTGGTGGTTTTATTGGGGTGATTGAGGAGTACTTTATTTCACGGCTTAGTGCTGGCGATGTATTTACGCTCGCAGGCCGCAATCTCGAGTTTGTGATGATAAAAGACATGACCGTGCTGGTAAAGAAATCATCCTCCAGTAAATCAATAGTGCCCAGCTGGAACGGTGGCCGTGTGCCACTATCCGCAAACCTGGGTTTCATGCTACGCAAAAAAATCAATGAGGCGGTAAAAGTAGTTGATCCTCAAGCTGTAAACAAACATAATGGAGTTTTGCCCGATATTGAAATCAGGGTATTAAAACCACTTTTTGAATTGCAGGAGCATCTTTCACATATTCCTCGTGAAAATGAATTATTGGTAGAGCAGATTGAAACCAAGGATGGATACCATCTTTTTGTATATCCTTTTGAAGGCCGGCTGGTTCATGAGGCAATGGCGGCTATTCTTGCTTACCGGATCAGTCAGATAACACCTATTACTTTTTCCATTGCCATGAATGATTATGGTTTTGAATTATTAAGTGATCAGCCTATACCGGTAGATGATACAAATGTTTATGAATTATTCAGCGATGATAACCTGTTTATCGATATACAAAGAAGTGTCAATTCCGGCGAAATGGCCAGGCGAAAATTCCGCGATATTGCAACCATCGGCGGATTGATATTCCAGGGCATGCCGGGAGAACATAAAAAAGCCAGGCACTTACAGGCTTCGGCTTCCCTGATCTTTAAAGTGTTCGCCGAATATGAACCCAATAATTTATTGATCAGGCAGGCTCATAATGAAGTTATGGAACAGCAGATGGAAGAAGCCCGCCTTCGTAACATGTTACAAAGGATACAAACCAGCAGTATCGTTATTACTTTTCCCGGCAGGCTTACACCATTTTGTTTTCCTATTAAAGTAGACAGCATGCGTGAAAACATGACTTCTGAAAAATTAGAAGACCGGGTGAAGAAGATGCAGCTGCAGCTGGAGAAGTAAGTGTCCTGAATTGGGATTCGTCAGATTATGGGATTATTAGATGTGATAGTAAAAGATGTACCTGATTGTTTCCTGTTGGCATCAATAAAAAAAGTGCACCCAATCCTATAATCCCTTAATCTGACGAATCCCAATTCAGACAATTTCTTAACCTACTTCAAATATTTTAATTGTGTTGAGTAAAGTATAAGAAATAAAATAAATATTCCAATAAACAGGTAGCCGCCGAAACCTGTTAAGGCTGCAGTTCCAACAAAAATTAAGTTCCCAATTATAGGCAGGATATTTCCAATGAGCCATAAAAAATAACCCTGTTTTTGTAATGATCTCATTTGAATAGCTCCAAATATGCACAAACCCAGTCCTACCAAGCCAATAATTGTTAATGGAATCCTGTTTTCATAGCTTACCCTGGCTAATTCCATAGCCTCAGGGCTATAGAATTTTTTAAAAAATTCGGGCATTTTTTCCAATTGATCACTTCCCTGCATTTTCTCCATTGCATCAAGACCTTTTTTGGCATTTACAGTATTTATCAATGTCAGCAATAAAAGTATTCCGCAGCCAATAAATGTAAGAACCGTCAAAGTTTTTAAAGAGCCGGGGACTATATTTTTGTTTGATCTTTCGTCAAAAGGGGTTCCTTTAAATTGATCTATATCACTCATCTTATATTGGTTTTGTGTTTAAAGATTTAAATGTAATCACCCTTTTCTAATTATCAACTAACTATATCAAAATAGATTTATAATACATTTGCACTCTTTAAATTTAAAGATGCAGGCTCCTTTTCAACATATTGTAAATCAACATAAATTCTGGATTTCGTCTGAACGGGTTTTGTTTTGGGAGAATGAAAATACGCTAATAGTCTCTGATCTTCATTTTGGTAAAACCGGGCATTTTCGAAAATCAGGAATTGCAGTGCCTCAGTCGGTTTTTAAAGAAGACCTTCAAAGATTAATTGCTCAATTACAACATTTTTCTCCAAGGCAGTTATTGGTTGTAGGAGATCTTTTTCATAGTGTTGCTAATAAAGAGCTGGATCTTTTTCGCAAATGGAGAAATGATCTTCCTGATCTGTCTATACAACTGGTAAAAGGTAATCATGATATTTTGAAAGATGACTGGTATGCTAATGCCGGAATTTCTGTAATTAGAAATGGATTGCTGATAAATGGTTTTTGCTTTACCCACGACAATGATCAAGGTGAAGGGACCACCCAGCCAACTGAAGAAAATCCTATTGATTATACTATCAGCGGACATATTCATCCAGGCGTACAGGTAAAGGGGCTCGGAAGACAATCGCTTTGTCTGCCCTGTTTTTATTTCGGAGCTGAATTTGCCATACTTCCTGCTTTCAGCCGTTTTACCGGAACAGCTTTGATTGCACCTAAAAAAGGAGATTGCGTTTTTGCTATTGCAGATCGTACCCTTATAAAGCTTTGTTGAATTACTTATCATTAAATGCAAAAAAACAAGGTTCTTAAAATTGCTTATGCTCCTATTTATGCGCATCCTTTACCTGCCGGACACCGCTTCCCGATGCTTAAATATGAATTGATTCCGGAACAATTATTATATGAAGGAAGTATACATGAGGAAAATTTATTTGCACCAGGTATCTGTCCTGATGAGGTAATTCTATGGACACATGACCCTGCTTACCTGAACAGGTTAAAGCACCAGCAGTTATCGGCAAAAGAGCAGCGCCATATCGGTTTTCCGCAATCTCCTGAACTTACTTTAAGAGAACTGATTATTACTCAGGGAACTATTGATTGCTGCTATAACGCATTTGCTAATGGAATATCCATGAACGTTGCCGGTGGAACCCATCACGCATTTGCCGATAGAGGTGGAGGCTTTTGTTTATTAAACGATTTTGCAATCGCGGCTAATTACCTGCTTCATAAAAAATTTGCCAGGCAGATTTTAATTGTTGACCTTGATGTGCACCAGGGTGATGGCACTGCCAAATTATTTGAGCACGAGCCCCGGGTATTTACATTCAGTATGCATGGACGCCATAACTATCCTTTTCATAAAGAAAAATCTGACCTGGATATACCTTTAGAAGATGGAACCAATGAAGCAACTTACCTGGGATTGCTAAAGGAAGCATTGCCCTTGTTACTTAAAAATGTACAACCTGATTTTGTTTTTTTTCTATCGGGCGTTGATATTCTTTCTACTGACAAATTCGGCAAGCTTACAATACCGGTGGAAGGTTGTAAGAAAAGAGATGAGTTTGTTTTTTCTTTACTGAAGCAACAGCAGATTCCTTGCGTGGTAAGTATGGGCGGCGGATATTCTGAAGATATAAAGATTATAGTGGAAGCGCATTGCAATACGTTCAGAATGGCGAAGGAAGTTTTTGAACTGTGATTGAATTAATTTAATGATGGACTATATAAGCATCATAGTCCATCATTAAATCAATTAAATCATAGTTCAGACAAATATCAATTCATTCGTTTCTTCAACGTACTAACCTGCTCCTGTAAATTATTAACCAATCCGGCAAGCTGGTTAACATCCCATCTTTGTTGTGTATTAGCTTTTGTCATCACCAACTGTGCCTGCCACACTTCAATGATATCTTCAGCTTCCACATTATAAGGCTGGTAACTTGGATTGTCGCTGATCAATGTCCACTTACTTTTAGAGCGGTTATTTTTCATGATCCTTTTATAAACAATACCTTCCTGGCGGGAAACAATGATGTAAGTATTATTAGTCTTAACTTCTTCCAGCTTTTCTATCTTTTCTCCAACTATTACGGAACCACTTGGTGTAGGCAACATAGAATCTCCCACAATTTCAAATGCCCGGTAATTTCCAGGCGCCAGCATAGGAAGGGTAAAAGTATTCAACTCATCAATAAATTCGGGATCGGCATAACCTGCCAGGTAACCTGCTGCGGCTTTTATCGGAACAAGGTGGATTTCATTACCTGAAGATTCCATTTTCTGCGCCCTGCGTTTTGCAATAAAATTTCCTTTAGCATCACTCAGGTCTTTTAACAACAGCTCATCAAGCGAAAGTTTGAAAATATTGCCAATTAGTTCCAGCACTTCAATCCGCGGCTCCGCTCTTTCTTCTTCATATGCTCCTAACAGGGAACGTTTTATTTTTAACTTGTTGGCGAATTCTTCCTGTGTCCAACCTCTAAGTTTACGCAGGTATTTTAAATTTTTTCCGGCTAATGACATAGCTAATAAATTTAGTGCTAAAATACTAATTTTTTTATCATATCAAAAATATTTCAAAAAAATGCATTTGTTATCTATAGTCAGCTATAAGCGGTCATGAGCAACCGTTAGGCTTTCACGGGAAAGTATATACACTTATCTCCTGAAAGCTGATAGCTCATAATCAAGACTTTTATTTTAGCTTTGACAGATGGCTAAAGCTGTAAAGGAAAAGAAAGAAACAGAACAACCTATAATTCTGATTACGAATGATGATGGCATTACTGCCCCCGGTATTCAAAGTTTAGTTGAATCGGTGAAAGGCCTTGGAAAAATAGTGGTGGTGGCACCGGATAAACCCCAGTCCGGAATGGGACATGCCATTACTATAGGTCAGCCTTTGAGATTAACTAAAGTTAAATTTTTTGAAGATGTAGAGGCTTGGTCATGCTCAGGTACTCCTGTAGATTGTGTTAAGTTAGCGGTTGACAAAGTGCTTCATCGTAAACCTGATCTTTGTTTGAGTGGTATTAATCACGGCGCCAATCATTCTATTAACGTAATTTATTCGGGTACTATGTCCGCTGCAGTGGAAGCAGCCATAGAAAGCATACCATCCATCGGATTTTCATTGTTAGACCATAGTATTGATGCGGATTTTACCGCATCAAGAAAATACGCGCGTATTATTGTGGAAGAAGTTTTAAAAAATAAACTGGAAAAGCATGCAGTGCTGAATGTAAATTTTCCGGCTATCTCCGTAGATCTGATTAAAGGAATAAAAATTAGCCGGCAGGCTTATGCTAAATATGAAGAAGATTTTATTGAGAGAAACGACCCGAACGGAAGATTGTATTACTGGCTTACCGGTGAGTTTGTAAATTTTGATAAAGGTACCGACACCGATGTTTGGGCACTTGAAAATAACTATGTAAGTGTGGTGCCTGTTCAATTCGATCTTACCAATTATGTTCTGAAAACTACATTAGAAGCAACCTGGAAATTATAATGTTTAAAAAAGATAATCTTGCCCTGGGAGTTGTACTGGGATTTATTGCACCTTTTTTTGGATTGATCATATATTATTTCATCAGTTTTTTTCCAAAGCATGTACAGTTCATGGAATTCCTGGGATACATGAAAGAGTATAAAACATTGCTTACTGCTGTTAGCAGTATATCGTTGCTGGCCAATGCAGTGTTGTTTACAATCTATGTAAACAGCCACAAAGACAAAACGGCTAAAGGCATATTTTTAACAACTATTATTTACGGTATTACAGTGTTGCTGATTAAGGTAATAAAATAGCTGTCAGCTATCAGCTGTCAGCTATTAAAATATAGCACTATCAAAGATAAAATATATACACCTTTGGATGGTTTTTGTTAAAAGAATGCGTAAACGTGATCAAAGGAGCAATTGAAAATCTGTTTTAAATGTGCTGACAGCTGATAGCTGACAGCTGATAGCAATTACATGAAATATTATATCATTGCCGGTGAAGCATCGGGAGACCTGCACGGAAGTAATCTCATAAAAGAATTAAAAAAATCAGATGTGCATGCTAACATCCGCTGCTGGGGTGGCGACATGATGGAGGCTGCGGGAGCCGTATTGGTAAAGCATTACAGGGAACTTGCTTTCATGGGTTTTATTGAGGTTGTAAAAAATCTGGGGACCATTCTGCATAATCTTGAATATTGCAAAGAAGATATCATACAATTCCATCCTGATGCTATTATACTTATTGATTACCCGGGTTTTAACCTGCGCATCGCAAGATGGGCCAAGCAGCAACATTATAAAACAATCTATTATATTTCTCCACAGGTATGGGCCTGGAAGGAAAGCCGCGTTAAAGCTATCAGGAAAACGGTGGATAAGATGATTGTGATCCTTCCCTTTGAAACCGGCTTTTATAAAAGATGGGATTACCCGGTTGATTATGTAGGGCATCCGCTGGTAGAAGTTATAGAAAATTTTAAAAAAAAAATACCGGCCACAGCTCAAACAGTTCCCGGTTTAAATCCATCTGCAAAAATCATTGCTTTACTGCCTGGCAGCCGCAAACAGGAAATCCTGAAGAAGCTTCCTATTATGCTGGCATTATCTGCTAAGTTTCCCGAATATCACTTTATAGTAGCACAGGCACCTGGACAGGAAGATTCATTTTATGAAACATTATTGCGTGATCATAAGAATGTTTCTGCTGTTAAGAACGACACCTATAATTTACTGGTACGGTGTGATGCTGCGCTTGTAACTTCCGGTACGGCTACTCTTGAAACCGCTTTATTCGAAGTTCCCGAAGTAGTGTGTTATAAGGGTAGTCTTGTTTCTTATTGGATAGCAAAACGTTTAATAAAAGTAAAATATATCTCCCTGGTAAATCTTATTATGGATAAGGAAGTGGTAAAGGAACTTATTCAGGATGAGCTAACGGTTGAAAACCTTCAAAAAGAACTTTACCTGCTGTTGTATGATGCAACCAGGAAAGCACAATTGCAGCATGATTATGCTGATCTGAAAAAGCTTTTAAGTGAAGGTGGAAACGCCTCGGCGAATGCTGCTAAAATTATCATGGAATTTCTGGCTCACTGATTAGTGATGCCGGAAGAAGATCATTTTGATGATTATCACAATCAGGGCAACCAGAAACATAAAAATGGAAATACGGTTGATGCCGTGCATGTATTTCATCCATTGTGTATTAGGCTGATCAGGATCTTTCTTTTTAATATAGAGGTATTCAGATATTTGTCTTAAGATGCCCATATCGTAAGTTTGGAGTGTAACAATGAAGTGGTGGATTTTGTTGAAAATACAGGTCTGGGGTATGAGGGTATCAAGTATAATCCCCGCTGGGCAATGTAATTAAGTTAAGAATTTGATGAGCAGCTACACGTTCCCCTCCTTTTTCAAGGAGGGACGTTTGAAAACGATGCGAAGCACGTTTTCAAACGGGGGTGGTTAGTGACTGTGATTGATAATACGATTCGGTTAGAGACGCTCATCGCGTACAAGTTACAAACTATTCACAGTCAATAACCACCCCCGTTGCTAAACGTGCTTCGCACCGTTTAGCAACGGCCCCTCCTTGAAAAAGGAGGGGAACGTATCTCTATCACACTCCAAATATATTAACTTAATAACATTGCCCTTCGGGGTTAACCCTCATACCTGATACCTCATACCTCCTACCCGATTTAATTTGGTTCCAATCAACCCTGCTCCTATATTTGCACTCCGTATTTGGGGGATTAGCTCATCTGGTAGAGCGCAAGCATGGCATGTTTGAGGTGATCGGTTCGAGTCCGATATCCTCCACTAACAGCGGAAAATCATACATGATTTCCACTTAGTTACTTACCTGATTCAGCAATTACCTGCTGATAAAAGCTGAATAAATTGGAGATGCCCGGAACGCCGAAGGCCTTTCGCTATGTTTTTTCACCTGAGAATATCCGGCTGCTTCAAATAATTTCTTTAAGGATGAAAAGCTTACCGGAAAAGGCACCCAACGATTTGGCATGTCAGTGTCATATTCAACTATTAAAAAGCTGCCACCTTCCTTCATACTCTTACTTAATTTGTGAATAAGCGCCATCTTATGTTCAACAAAATGAATGGAGTTTGCCATTAAGATACCATCCAGATCCGAGAGGTGTAACGCATCTTTACAGAAATCAAGATGCTGTTGTTTGATAACATTGTTATTTAGATTTGAACGCTTTGTCAACCCTATATTAGATTTATCAATGGCGTAAATCATACTGCCCGGTCGCAATACATTAGCTAAAGCATAAGTAAACAATCCTGAGCCACATCCAAGATCTGCCCAAACCGCATTTGTCTGATGCTGCAAGCTTTCATCGTTTATTAATTTGATGGCATCGTTTAATTCCATAAATCAATATAGGAATATATTAATGAACTTGTAAAATGTAATACTAACTTTAATTAATAAATTCATCTTTCAGCAGTTTCCGATCACATCAAACCATACCATGCTACAATGAAAAACCTATTCTCTCTATTATTCATGCTTTGCATAATTATGTCTTTTAGTTGCCACTCTTTTAAAAGAATTCAACGGGATAAAGAAGGATATACAAAGATCTTTGATGGCAAAACGCTCAAAGGCTGGGAAGGAGATCCGGTATACTGGCGCGTTGAAAACGGTTCCATGGTAGGAGAGATCATTCCATCAACAATTATAAAGCGCAACACTTTCATCATCTGGCGCGGCGGCCAACCAAAAGATTTTGAATTGAAAGTAGCATACAGGGTTACTGCCGGTGGTAACAGCGGTATAAATTATCGTAGTGAAGAGTTGACCGATGCGCGTTATTCATTAAAAGGCTACCAGTCAGATATAGACGGAGCTGATAAATACACAGGACAGAATTATGAAGAACGTGGGCGGACTTTCCTTGCGCTACGCGGCCAGCAGGTGATACTGGAAAATGATAAAAAACCAATCGTAACCAAATCATTGGGAGCAGAAGATTCTTTACTGGCGCATATTAAAAAAGATGATTGGAACGAGGTTCATTTAATTGTAAAGGGAAACCACATGCTGCACTATGTTAATGGCGTGTTGATGAGCGAGGTAACCGATAATGATACCATTAACAGAAAGTTTGAAGGATGGATAGGTGTGCAGGTGCATGTTGGTCCGCCTATGAAAATTGAGTATCGTAATTTCAGGATAAAGCAATAGATAATAATCAACACTTATTCACAAACAATTATAAATCACATAATGAAATTAAATGCGGGTATTGCAACAGCAAAGTTGAAAGAAAGCAAGACTTTTTTCACCAACATTTTATGTTTCGGAGTAACAATTGACATTGTAAACATATTCACCACCACAAGACAAATAGTTATTAAGAAATATAAGTTGAACTAAAAGCCGATACGCCTAATAACAATAAATTTCCAATCAATGTTCAAGATACTTCCGGCATTTTGTATTATAATAACGCTGATTTATGATAATCTGCATGCGCAGTTGCCTCCTGTGTTCAATAGCAGCCGGGCAATAGAAGCAGACTCAACGGCTACGGTTACACGCTATTTATCTCCTGTAAAGATTCTTTGGCAAACAGAAAATACATCTGCCAATATCATCAACGCAAAAAGATTTTTGCTTCCTGGAAATGGACAGGCTGACCTTGCAAATAAAGACATGTGTTTCCTTAAAAGTACTGATAAAATTCACCCGGCATTGCTATTTGATTTTGGAAGAGAATTGCATGGCGGCTTACAGATAGTAACGGGGATGTATAAGGGAAATAAGCCGGTAAGGCTGCGCGTTCGGTTTGGTGAATCAGCCAGTGAAGCAATGAGTGAAATTGAGCCAAAGAAAAATGCTACCAACGACCATGCGATGCGTGATATGATGGTGCAGGTGCCATGGCTGGGAAAACTGGAAATAGGTAATACCGGTTTTCGTTTTGTGCGGCTGGATCTTCTGGAAGACAGTGCTGAACTGCAACTCAAAGAAGTAAGAGCCAGGTTCATATTTCGTGATATACCTTACCTGGGTTCTTTCAACAGTAGTGATTCACTGCTGAATAAAATATGGTTAACAGGTGCTTATACTGTTCACCTGAACATGCAGGATTATCTTTGGGATGGTATAAAGCGCGATAGGCTGGTGTGGATAGGTGACCTGCATCCCGAAACATCGACGGTGGCCGCAGTTTTTGGCAATAACGATGCTGTTACTAAAAGTCTTGACCTTGCAAGGGACATTACGCCACTGCCTCAATATATGAATGGCATGGTTTCTTATTCCATGTGGTGGGTGTTAATTCATCGCGACTGGTACATGCATAACGGCGACCTGGCTTACCTTAAAGAGCAAAAAGTTTACCTGATAAAACTGCTGGATCAGTATTGTGATAAAATAGATTCGCTGAACAGGGAACATCTGGATAAAGGCACCCGCTTTCTGGACTGGCCTTCAAGTGAAAATCCAAAAGCCATTCATGCAGGTTTGCATGCCATGTTAATTATGACGCTTCAGGCAGGATCTGAATTATGTAAGATACTGAATGAACCTGCCACTGTTACAAAATGTGAAGATGCAATTGCCCGTCTCAGGAAATATGTGCCTGATCCTAATAATTCAAAACAGGCGGTAGCATTGCTTTCTTTATCAGGACTAATGCCAGCTGATAAAGCCAATGATTTGTTATCTGTTGGAGGGGTTAAAAATTATTCTACCTTTTTTGGTTATTACATGTTGCAGGCCAAAGCTAAAGCAGGTGATTACCAGGGATCAATAGATGCCATCCGTAATTATTGGGGTGCTATGATCAAACTGGGCGCAACAACTTTCTGGGAAGACTTTAATGTAGATTGGATACCGGGAGCATCAAGAATTGATGAGCTGCCAAAGCCAGGTGAAAAAGATATTCATGGAGATTATGGCGCCTATTGTTATATTGGTTTCCGGCATAGCTTATGTCATGGATGGGCCTCAGGTCCAACACCCTGGTTAACCGAACATGTACTTGGAATTAAAGTAATGGCACCAGGATGCAAGGTCATTGAAGTAAAACCACATCTTGGCGACCTTTCTTTTGTGGAAGGAAGTTTTCCTACTCCGTATGGGCTTGTGAAAGTTAAGCATACAAAACTACCCGGTGGCAAAATCCAATCAGATATTTCAGCGCCGAAGGAAGTTACAATAATCAGGTAAAAGTTTGTTTACTGCAGAGGAAGTTCCATTCCTGTAAGCAAATAATAAATATTTTGTAGTTGATGAATGTGTTTAATCTCCTGACCTATCGTTCCGTTTTTACCATCAACTAAAACAACCTGGTTTAATTTTTCATCCCATACAAACCTGGTATTGTTGTCGGAAACAATAGTAATATTCAATGATTCATCAGCAACAAGTCCGAGTTGAGTAATTGATTGTGGCGTTATTTCAATTGGATTAAGGTCTTCGAAAATAATAGAACTTTCATTTTTAGAAGTAATATCTGTGTTGCCGGAGGAACTAATGGTAATAAATTTGTTCAGGGTGTCAATTCCTGCTACGATTATTTCCTGGTTTTTGATGTTAGTATATAAATTGCCGGTCCTGAGTTCCTTTTCGTTAATCATAAACTTCATTCATTTTTCTACTTAAATGTACTGTGTGAAATATTTATCATCCAAACTAATTGTAATTTTTTTATAAAGTGCTGGCTCTTGATAGAATGATCTAAATAAACTAATGTTAAGTTAACTGCAGATTGACGAACTTGCTATCAGCCGTCAGATATCAGGAGAAAACTTAGCAGGCAGTGCTTCGGAAGTCAGCGTCTTGCTTTAAAGTTTTAAGACGCGGCCCTAACAGAATTTATTGTTTTACATACTAAATAAAAGCACCTTGCTTTTTTCTTGCCTTTTCTTATTTTAAACCATTTTAATAATTACTTTTGTCAATTCCTGCCTGATAGTATAAGGGTAGTACGTCAGTTTCTGGATCTGAATGTCTTGGTTCGAATCCAGGTCGGGCAACAAAAAAGGACAAATCAATTATTTGGGTTTGTCCTTTTTTTTAGCGCCACCTTAATATTTTTTTAATCCTAAAAATTACTCATCATTTTCTCGTGGTGTGTTGGTGTCCTGGTGGTACAAACTGCTGAAAATAAATACAGGTAAGTCCGCCACACCTGAGATAGTGTTGATGTCCTGGAGGTACAAATTGCTGAAAATACATGCAGCCGGCAGCCGAACACCTAACGGTATGTTGATGGCCTGAAGGTACAGCTTGCTGAAAATACATGCACCCAGGATTGAAACACAGGATAGCATATCGATGATTTGGCTTGTAGGATTCCCGGAAATTATCAGGGTTAATACCAGGGCGGTTGCTTAAAGATTTTTCAACTGATGCAAAAAATACCAGGAATAACATACTGACTACTAATAATGCTTGTTTCATGAAGATGCTGTTTTAAAGATTAATAAATAAATATCTGAGAGATGTTTTGTGTTTAATACTAATAGTCAACTCATAATTCGAACCTGAAAAATTCAAACTCCTTTTAATTGGAAATTTTAACAACTTTTCTTGTTGTTCTTACGGTTGTAATCCGAGTTTATGGAAGTGCCGTCATTAGTAGTTATTTGAACCCTATAATTACCAACATTAATTGTGGGTCTGAAATCTAACTGACTGTTGGGAGCTAACCTTAAAAAATATGGAAGTGAATACCAATCAGTGCCATTTGTAGATTTTAATAATCACAGCTAAATGTTGGACTTGAACATTGGGCTAGTACCGGATTTGACAGTGTGCAAGCGACGGTATTAGTATTCTTCACTTTAAAAATCAACGTATGACTCCCAGTTTTGAAAGTGTAAGAATTGCTTACTGTTCTATAAAGTACTGAGGGTAGTTTTTGACCATCCCAAATAATATCATAATCATAACGCCTGGAAGAATTATTTTTAAATGAAACAACTGCTGTTTGGTTCCGTTCACATGCAGGGTCTCGTACGATAGGTATCTCACAATTCCTACCAGTAAACCCGGCAGGACAATCACATCCACAAGTTGCATTTACTGTTCCGCCGTTGTTGCATGAAGTTGCGCATAATGGCTCAGGATCTACTTTTTTGCAAGTAATATTGATAATGACTACAACAAACACTGAGATGATAAAGTGTATCGTTTTCATGCTATTTTGTTTTAATAAAAATATGCTTTACGTAATCTGAATTGTTAAATACGATCTGCATTTAGTATAAAAAATTATACTAATTCACACGTCTATTACCTGGCCGGGATTTAAAAATTCAAGGGTAATTTCAGGAGATCTGCCAAGGGTTGCATAGAAGTTTTTCGCCAATCCTTCAGCTTCCCGGGATCAGTTGGTAAATCAATTTTTTCTGCTGCTAAGGCAAAAGTATATTTCCCCCTTGCTTCTTCTCTAAAGAAATCTTTCTGAGAGAGAATGATGTTGTATTTCAACAGTTGATTGTTAACATCATTGATAAAATGAGTTTTGGACTGGCTAAGATTAATAAAAATATTGTTGTCCTGTTTCTGATTAATATACCTGTTTTCATTACCACTGTTTATTTTAAAAAAGATAAACTTTGACAGCGTTTTGTCGCTTTCAACACTAAGCTCCAGCTCGTATTTCTTTTCTTCTTTACCATCAAAAAGCACTATCACAATTTTGCGGTTACCCAGGATACTTAATCTTTTAATTTTGTGAGTAGAGGCCAGGCCCGGTTTAACTATTTTCTCCTGCTTAAATCTTACTTTAAGTTTCACAATTGCTTCCGGCAGGAATTCTTCAATCCGGTTTTTATCAATGAAATAAATGGCATTATACTTATAACTGTCAGAACCAAACTTCAAATAATTTGTAAGATAAATAACGTTGCTGCATATTTCAGCTACCTTGGCAGCTAGCTCAAATCCTGATGTGCCCGGAATTTCAATATCAAGAAATAATACATCCGGCTCTAAATAAATAATTTGGGAAATAGCTTCTTGCGGTTTAGTATAAGCACCAATGATTTCAACATCGTTATAATATAATTGCAGATTTTTTATTAACAGGTTTAAGTGACTTTGTTTATCATCAACAAGTATGGCTCTTATCATTTTATATACCTTTTTGGCAGGTTAATAATAGTGATCAGGGTTCCCTTTGCTGTTGTGTTATTCCCAATTGTAAAGTCTAATTTCGTTCCCACTAAAGAATTAAACAGATTTATTTTCCTCCGGGCAATATCCAAACCGCTGGAGCCGGATTTGTTATAAATAGCCGCGGTGTCAATACCCTTACCATTATCTGTGATATCGAGATTGATTTTTTTTCCTTTCTTATAAAGCATAAGATCAAATTTGTAATGATCAATGCCGGAACCAACAGCATGCTGAAAGAAATTTTGAATAAAGGGAATCAGCAGTCCGGCTGGTATAAATATATTGTCTGTTGATATTGTATTATCGTTAAAATAAAATGTGAAACGTTCATCATCTTCCTGCCTCAAAATAAAATATGCCTTTGCCATTTCTATTTCACTGGTTAATTCTATACCATCTTTATATTTCATAAGTTCAAGCGCTCTGCGCAGGTATTTGTTGAATAGAACCAGATATGCTTCGGCCTCCTGCTCATTACTCAATTTGCTCCTGAGCGTTGTGAGGCCTGCATTAACTTCATGGGTATGAAACCGGTTCTCTATTGCTGAATCTTCCCTCAGGGCCGCTTCCGCGAAGGCCATCCGCATTTTTTTTGCCAGGCCAAGAGAAAAAAATAATACTTCTATTACAATTCCCAGGCGGGTATAATTTGCTGTATTTCCCCAGAAGCCATATTCGGAAGAAATTGCATCATGAAATAGAAATGTGAGGGAATCTCTTAACAGGAAAATAAGCAGATTGATACCGCTGCCCAATACCAGGAAAAGCGAACCGGCGACAAAGTATTTATAATAACCTCCCCAAAAAGGAATAATCAATGCAAAATATAAGATTACTAAAGGGAAGAGCAGCATCCGGGCAGTTCTAAAAACCATTAACGCAGTTAGTTCATTACCTGATAACCGGAGTAATATATCACCAAACAATAACAATGTTATTATACTAATGCCTGCTGTAATTAACCCGTATGCCCATTTTCGCTGGTTTTTTAAATCCAGCAGGTAAACAACAAACAGTAAGTAGAAGACATACGACAGGTAAGAAAATATCCCTTCGCCCCATATATACATTCCGTTAAATGCGGGAAATTCGGTTTGGAGGAAATAGTGTTTGTCAGCATCCCTGAAACTGTACAGCAGGGTAAAAAAAATATACAAAGAATAAACCAGTAATATTTTCTCATTTAAACGGAAAATAAACTGTGCCAGGAAATATATAAAACAGAAGGATAAGAACCCCAGGTAGAAAAATAAAAAAACAGTGTCGATCATTCTGCTCCTTATCTCCACAGACTGTAAGCTTCGTTCATTCTGTTCTGATCTTACAATAAATTTTATTGGGCGATTGATACCTGGGGGTTGCTTATAACATTTTATACCATATGTTTTCTTTTGATTCGCTCCCAAATAAAGAATAATGCAATGATTATCGGAACCATAGCTCCAGTCTTTTAATGGCAAAAGTAATCCTGCTCTTTCTATTTTTTCAGTTGAATAAATAAGCTCTACCCTGTCAAAATTGCTGAAGCAGAAGAGTCTTTTATAGGCGTATGGTGTTGTGTTTCGGAGCGTTAGCCGGAACCAGCAAATCCCTTCATTGGCAAACAATCCCGGATTTACCGAATCATTACATTTTAACCATAACTTGTTTTGGTTCCTCATGTAATCAGTAAAATTGGGAACTTCCGATTTACCATTAAAGACTTCCAGGTACCTGGTGATGTTTACCAAATCACCCATCGCCTGGTGCGTTTCTAGAATAGTTTGATTTGTTTTTGTTGACGGAAAATTTGGCTTTTGAGATGTTTTAATGTTCTCTTGACAACCGTAAAGCATTAAATTACTTGCTAACAACAGGATAAATGGCAAATGGTTATTCATTCTATTAGTTTTGAGCTTATGAGGCTTATTAAATTTACATAATTAAACCCCCAAATTTTTCGTAAATGTTTGGCAGTTCCAGTCACATGTTATGCTTTACCAGTCATCTGTAATAATATTTATCATCGTGGTAAGATAACTGGATAAGTTGCACTGATCATTGGTTGTTTTTGAACCACGAAGACACCAAGGCACGAAGAGGCACAAAGATTTTTTTTTCGGACAAACACAAAAGAATATCAAAATTTTGTGCTCCTTCGTGCCTTGGTGTCTTCGTGGTTCAAAACTCTTTGCTCCGAGTGGCTAACTGATTTCCGATTTAGTTATGTAGGAGGAAGATTGTGATTCCTTTCAGCCGATCAAATCCAGGAATTAAAACCGTCTCATATATTTCTGTAAAAATGGATTTGAATTCCAGATTTGCATATTTTTGCAAAAATGGATTTTAATTCCAGATTTGCATATAATGGTAAATCTGGAGCCGGTTATATAAATGCCTATGTCACTTATTCAGAGAAATATATTAGAGGAGGCAACATTATTATCTCGGCAATTTAGGGCTTTAAGCATTATTGGCCCAAGGCAAAGTGGCAAGACCACATTAAGCAGGTTATTATTTGCCGACAAACCTTATATAAGCCTTGAAAATCCTACCATCCAAGCCAAAGCTGAAGAAAATATTGAGGCTTTTTTAAACCAGTTTAATGAAGGTGCTATACTGGACGAGGTACAAAGGGTACCGGATATATTCAGATATCTGCAAGGATTATTGGATAACAAGGAACAAAGGGGACAGTTTATATTAACAGGCTCTAATAATTTTTTGTTACAAGAGCAAATCTCACAATCGCTTGCAGGTAGGATAGGGTATTTGCAGTTATTGCCTCTTTCCTATTCCGAGCTAAAGGCAGCCGGTCTTTCGTATGATAATATTTATAAACAAATTCTGACCGGCGGATACCCTGAAATATGGGATCAGCAGCTTATTCCGGAAAAATGGATGGCCTCTTATGTGCAAACTTACGTGCAACGTGATGTGAGACTTTTACGGAACATTACAAACCTGGGAGATTTTAATCGCTTTATTGCGCTTTGTGCAAATAGGGCTGGCCAATTGATTAATCGTGAAGAAATGGCACGAAGCATAGGCGTTGATACAAAGACCATTCAAGCCTGGTTAAGTGTTTTGGAGAATAGTTATATTATTTATCTTCTTCAACCTTGGTATAATAACCTTAATAAAAGAATAATAAAAACCCCTAAGCTATTTTTTTACGACACAGGGCTACTTTGCTACCTTTTGGGAGTTACTACACAACCGGCGCTTGAAAAACATTCTTTATACGGAGGTATTTTTGAGAACTGGATAATTACCGAAATAAAAAAGAACCGGTTCAACGCAGGAATAAATGGTGGATTGTATTTTGTCAGGGATAGTACCGGAAACGAAGTCGACCTGTTAATGGAAAAAGAGGGGCATACTATAGCGGTAGAAATTAAATCTTCAAAAAAAATTGATTCAGGCATGCTTGGCGGATTGAAATACTGGAAGAAAAACAATTTAAATAGCCAGGGCTTGTTAATCTATGGAGGAGAAAGAAATGAAGAATTAGAAGAAGGTATGCAGATTGTAGGCTGGAAAGAAGTGGCAGAGATATAGTTGCGGCAATTAGCTATCAGCCTTTAGCTATCAGCCTTCAGCTATCAGTAGATTACGGCGTACTGTATTTCCTCTTCATAGTTAACGACTGATAGATATAATACGATATCTTATAGTTAGAATGATATTATGTATTTTTTGGCAGGTGGAATTTCCCTGAATTTCATTTATTAAATTTGTTTATTATTTGTTGAACAAAATAAACGGTGTTTTATCAAGTTTAAATGACATATAAATTGTCTCTAACCAAAAATCTCTATATGAAAAAGCTTGCCTTAATAGTTTTTTTTCTTGCTTTGCTGGTCGTTTCCAACGGCCAGGAACCCAAAAAGACGGATCATAAAACGAACGATTATGTTATGATGAAAGATAATAAAATGGTGGTGGTTAAAGATGGTAAATCAATGGCCATGGAGAAAGAAATGACACTGGCCGATGGCACCAGGGTTATGGTTGATGGAAAAGTAATGATGGCTGACGGATCAACAAAGATTTTAAAAGATGGGGAATCTATTTCTCTAAGTGGCCTCCTAAAAAAGAAAAAAGAACCAACGCAATAATAATCAAAAGATTTATGATTTTACCGTGATTAATGATTCTCTAGTGGGACACAACGGATGATGACAAATAGATTCTACTTAATATTAAGTTTGGCTGTTTAAAATACCGGAATGTTACTATGCATTGCGCCCCTAATAATATGTAATATGAATGAAAACAGATAGTCTTCCTTAATCGCCCCAAATTTCATCCTCGCCTTTAAGCCATTTTTCAACCAATTCGGTAGTAATTGATTTTGGTCTTTCAATGGGCAAGTTCAAAGCCCTGTCCCAGCATAGATTGGCAAGTACGCCCAGGGAGCGGCTTACACCGAATAACACGGTATAAAAATCATACTCGATCAAACCGTAATGAACCAATAATGCGCCGCTGTGTGCATCTACATTTGGCCATGGATTTTTTATCTTTCCCAATGACTGCAAAATTGGCGGCACTGTTTCATAAATGTTCCAGACTGTTTGAACTAAAGGATCATCGGGCATATGCTTTTTGCCAAACTCCATTTGGGCTTCAAAGCGGGGATCTGTTTTTCTTAATACCGCATGGCCGTATCCTGGTACTACTTTTCCCTCGCTAAGCGTTTTTCTTACATAAGCATCTATTTGTTCTTTAGAGGGAAGGTCAACACCTAACTCTTCCCGCATCTCATAAATCCATTTAATTACTTCCTGGTTGGCAAGACCATGTAAAGGTCCTGCAAGTCCGTTCATGCCGGCTGCCAGGCTAAGGTAAGGATCACTTAAAGCCGAGCCAACCAGGTGTGTGGTATGAGCAGATACGTTACCACCTTCATGGTCGGCATGGATAGTCATATATAAACGCATCAGGTCCTGGAAGCTTTCATCGGGGAAACCTAACATGTGTGCAAGGTTGCCTGCCCAGTCTAATAAGCCGTTAGGTTGAATATGCTGTCCGTTTTTATATTTTCTTCTATAAATATAAGCAGCTACTCTTGGTAGCCTTGCAATAAGATCCATTACATCATCAAACATGGCATCCCAGTAATCTTTTTTATTCATCCCTTCTGAATACTTCTTGGCAAAATTACTTTCAGTTTGTAACGCCATAATAGCTATTACAAATTGTGTCATGGGATGAGTAGTACCTGGTAACGCATCAATGGCTGCAAAAACATGATGGGGAACATGCGAGCGTCTTTGCAACACTGAAGTGACATGGGCAACATCTTCTTCAGTGGGTAATTCACCGATAAGCATCAGGTAAAACAATCCTTCAGGCAGAGGTTCTGTGCCTTCTTTGGCTTTAGGTAATTTTTGCTGCAACTCAGGTATAGAATAGCCTCGGAACCTGATGCCTTCCTGAGAGTCAAGCAACGATGTTTCTGATACCAGACCTGTTATTCCTCTCATACCCTGGTAAACCTGAGATAGCGTTACCTCTCCTATCTTATCAGTACCATGTGCCTTGAGAATATCTTTAATTTTGACGTTGGCAGCATCTGAATTGGCTTTAAACCTGTCTTTAAGAATCCCCATTTTAATAAGTTTTATTGATTATAGCAAGATGTTTCTGTTACCAGGCTAAATTAACCATTGTCTTCTGGTAGAACAAAAAATAATGTTGCTTAACAGGAGATAATTATCTAAATACCCTTTTGAGTATGGTTCATTAATGTTTAGGAAGTCAGCACATGCACTCTAGCTATTTTTGAGATCTTCTATACATTCCAAAAGCAACAAAAGCAAATATAATATTAGGCAACCAGGCAGCAAGAAACGGATATAAATCTCCTTTAGTTGAAAATACTGTAGAGAACTTATCCATCACCACAAACAACGATGCAGCAACAATTCCAAATGCCAGAGGTAATCCACTGCCACCGCGGGTTTTCCTGGCGGCTACTGTTACTCCTATGATGGTAAGAATGATTACAGAAAATGGCGTGGCATCCCTTCGAAAACGTTCTACTTTCAAAGTATTCAATCCTTCGGCGCCTCTTAATTCTTCCATCTTAATAAATTGATCCAGATCGGGAGTAATGAGTTTATCCTTGAGATAAGCATCTTTACTTAATTCGCTGGGCTTTACTTTCAGATTTATATGCAAGGCAGGAATTTGTTTAATTTCTTCATGCAAACCATTTATTTTTCTTTCAATAGCATTTTCTACTTTCCAGTTTCTGGTTGCAGTATCCCATTTTATACTCTCAGACCTGAGATTATAATAAACCTGGTTATCTTTTATTTTATCTAAAAAAAATCCATTCGCAGATTTAAAAGTAGTATCATAAGCACGCAGACCGACAAATGTATTAGTGTCAACCCGGAGATAATAATAATTGCTGTTATTCATCCCAGCCATGTAAGAACTGTTTTTATCAATAACCTTTAATTGAAATTCACTCCGGATCTCATTTGCCCTGGGTATTACATATTGATTTCCGAGCCACAGTATGACACCCAGGAACAAACTTCCAACCAGGTAGGGCCTTAACAAACGGTTGAAGTTTACCCCATTTGCTAAAATGGCAATAATTTCTGAGCGGGCGGCCAGTTTTGAAGTAAAAAAAATAACAGCTATAAAAACGATCAATGGAAAGATCATTGAAATAATAAATGGAACAAAGCCAAAATAGTATTGTGTTATAATCTGGGAAGTTGTAAGACCGGATTTCACAAAATCATCTGTCTTTTCGCTGGTATCGATAACTACAGCGATAATAGTTATTGTAACAATGGTAAAAAGAACTGTTACCAGGAATCTTTTTAATATGTACCAGTCAAGAATCTTCATAAGTAATTATCAGCCCTTTTCATTCAGTTTCAAAAGTAGCTTAAAAACATATGTTTATTCATGCCGTGGCGTGAAGTGTTTGTGAAAGATGTAAGTTTGAGGCATGAGGTTCGGGTTCGACTTCCGAAGTCTCAAATATAAATATCTTACACTTAGGGTTTAGACTTCGAAAGTCTTAAATACGAACTTTCATTAATTTATGGCATATAAAACAGCTAGTCCTCTTTTTAAGACTTTCGAAGTCTGCGTTCGTATTAAAAGCTGGTGAAATCCAAAACTTCGGAAGTCAACGTCTGTATTCAAGACTTCGGAAGTCGCCCTTAAAAGAAAGACTAACAAAATGGTCTATTTTTTTCAGGAAAGAGCTATCCATAAATTCCTATCTTTAATTTCAGATCAAAAAAAATTCTATTCATGAATAAGAACCTTTTTATTGTAATTTTTAGTTGTATAATCATATTAAATTACCCATTATTAGGACAAACTGTTTCAAAATACGATCAACATGAAGTTTTTGCGCCATTGTTTTACCCGGCCTACGGAGATGACTTTCGTACGGCAAGCGGAGCTCCGGGATCTAAATACTGGCAAAACGGAGCTAATTACAAAATTGATGTTTCATTGGATGACGAAAATCATTTTATTACAGGTTCTGTAATTGTTACCTATAAAAACAACAGTCCAGAAAAATTACCCTTTTTATGGTTACAATTAGATCAGAATATCTATAGCCTCAGCTCCAGGGCAGTTGCAGCCACCGCAATAACAGGCGGTCGCTGGGCAAACAGAAATTTTGACGGAGGTTATACCATTAAAAGTGTTAACCTGATAAAAGCAGGAAAGGAACAAAAAGCTACATATACTATTTCTGATACGCGTATGCAGGTGATGCTGCCCCAACCAGTAAAAGCAAACGGTGATTCTGTAAAGTTTAAAATTGAATACTCATTTAATATTCCTGAATATGGCACTGACAGGATGGGGCGTTTAAAAACTATTAATGGATGGATATATGAAATTGCTCAATGGTACCCAAGGATGTGCGTGTTTGATAATGTATACGGATGGAATACCCTGCCTTACCTTGGACAGGGTGAATTTTACCTGGAGTACGGCAACTTCGATTTTAGCATAAATACGCCTGCTTCGCATATTGTAGTGGCTTCAGGTGAACTGCAAAATCCTTCCGAAGTATTAACAAAGGAACAAATAGTACGGCTGCAGAAAGCCAGGGAAAGTGAAAAAACTGTGATGCTTCGTTCTGAAAACGAGGTAACAGAAGCCTCTTCAAGACCTTCCAAAAACAGGATCACCTGGAAATTCAAATGCATCAACGCCAGGGATGTGGCATGGGCATCTTCCAAAGCGTTTATTTGGGACGCGGCAAAAATGAATTTGCCTGGTGGTAAAAATGGATTGGCCATGTCAGTGTACCCTGTTGAAAGTGCCCGGGATACTGCCTGGAAACGCTCAACTGAATTTGTAAAAGGCGCTATTGAACATTATTCCAAACAATGGTTTCCATATTCCTATCCTGTTGCAACCAATGTTGCTGGTATTGTAGGCGGAATGGAATATCCGGGTATCGTATTTTGCGGCAGCAAAGCAAGTGGGCGCGGTTTATGGGGCGTTACCAGTCATGAGTTTGGACATAACTGGTTTCCAATGATCGTTGGTAGCAACGAACGCAAATATCCCTGGATGGACGAAGGCTTTAATACTTTTATAAATACAGTAGCAGATAAAGATTTTAATAATGGTGAATTTTATCGTCCCGAACTCAGCAGGCATAATATAGGCGCCAGATTTACCAGCGACAGCATGGAAAGCATTATGACAGTTCCTGATGTTGCCGGCGCCCGTAATTATGGAACTACTGCTTATGGCAAACCAGGTATGGGTTTGGAATTGCTGCGCGAAGAAATTTTGGGCCAGGACAAGTTTGATAATGCATTTAGGTATTATATTAATAACTGGGCATTCAAGCATCCTACTCCTTACGATTTTTTTCATGCCATGGAAAATGCCAGTGGTGAAGACCTTGCCTGGTTCTGGAGAGGATGGATCCTAAACAACTGGAAACTTGACCAGGGAGTATCAGGTGTGGAATATGCAAAGCCAGATGTAACTAACGGTACCAATGGTGCAATTATCACGATCGAGAATATGGAAAAAATGGCAATGCCTGTAACCATCGAAATTAAAGAGGCAAATGGTAAAACCAGCAGGGTGAAATTACCTGTAGAAGTATGGCAGCATGGTAAAACGTGGAAATTCGGTTATGCTTCTACCAGCAAAATAGAATCCGTTGTTATTGACCCGGACAACCGTTTGCCCGATTCAAACAATGCAAATAATTCGTGGAAAACCGATGCACAAAAATCTTTCTAAGGTTAAGGTAAGTATGAAATTGCTATAAGCAGTCAGCTATCAGGAGAAAACATACATTGGCCTGCTGAAAGCTAATAGCAATTTTCTTACAGAAATCAATTTATACATCTAGTTTCTCACTCTTAAAACAACTATTATGAAATCAACAATTGTTTCATCAATTACAGTATTTTGCCTGTCCTGTCTTTTACTTTCTACTTCAGCAATCGCTCGGCCTGCTGCGCCGCCACTGAGTGGTGATAGTGTAAAGGCGCAGTTAGTCCGCGACTGGGAGCGGGCAAAGGTTTATACCAAAGCTTACCTCGATGCCATGCCGGAGGATGGTGTTTCTTTTAAACCTACACCGGAGATCCGAAGCTTCGCTGAACAGATGCTGCATTTGTCTGCTGCTACTATCGGGCTGGTTTCTACCGGTACCGGCAAAGCTAAAATATACGATGGGAAGAATCTTGAGAAGTCGGATGAATTTAAAACCAAGTCTGCATTGACTAAAGTAGTGATGGAAAGTTATGATTATGCTATTGATGCTGTGAAGGGTTTAGATGCCAGTAAGTTGAGTGAGACGGTAACAATGGGGAAAAATTCAGTATCACGTCTTACGTTAATTAATAAGGGTTTTGAACATCAGACCCATCATCGCGGGCAATGTACTATTTATTTAAGAATGAAAGGGGTAGCGCCGCCAAATGAGATGCTGTTTTAAATTAAATAAGATACTTACTTCTTATACTTTTTTTAACACAGAGTTCACAGAGAAGGAAACACAGAGTTCACAGAGGCTTTTCTCCATGTTCTCTGTATTTCCTTCTCTCAGTGGACTCTGTGTTAAAAAATTTTCAAAGGAATCTCACAACCTCGTTTGCAATATCTCTACCTGTTCATTTTTCCAGCTTACAAAGTCTCCCTGAAAAATATGTTTACGTGCTTCTGTTACCAGGTGCAGATAAAATGCCAGGTTATGTAAGCTTGCAATGGTTAGCCCCAGAATCTCATTGCTTTTAAAAAGGTGCCTTAAATAAGCCTTATTATAATAATTACTTACCTCGCAATCTATACCATCATCAAGAGAAGAAAAGTCAGTAGCCCATTTAAGGTTGTCAATATTAATAATTCCTTTAGAAGTAAAGAGCATAGCATTTCTTCCATTTCGCGTGGGCATTACGCAATCAAACATGTCAATACCAAGTGCGATGCACTCAAGAATATTCCAGGGCGTTCCAACACCCATCAGGTAGCGTGGCTTTTGTACGGGAAGCCATTCACAGCACTGTCCGCATATGTCATACATTTCGGAATGCGGCTCACCAACGCTTAATCCACCGATAGCATTACCAGCTGCATTTTTAGAGCTGATGTAATTGCAGGAAGCCTGGCGAAGGTCAATAAAAGTGCTGCCCTGAACAATCGGGAAAAGCGTTTGACCATAACCGTATTTATCAGGTTGAGAAGAGGCGAATGCTGAAAGCCTGTTAATGCACCTGTCAAGCCATCGGTGTGTTAGTTCCATAGATGTTTTAGCATACTGGTAATCGCTGGGATAGGGAGGACATTCATCAAATGCCATAATGATGTCGCCCCCGATAGTCCGTTCAATGTCCATTACAATTTCAGGAGTGAATAAGTGTTTTGATCCATCAATATGAGATTGAAAGACTACACCTTCTTCAGTAATCTTCCTGTTATTGGCAAGTGAAAAAACCTGGTAACCGCCGCTGTCTGTTAAAATAGGTTTATCCCAGCCTATAAAGCGGTGCAATCCGCCTGCTTTCTCCAGCACGTCAAGTCCGGGTCGCAGGAAGAGATGGTAGGTGTTACCTAATATGATCTGGGCTTTTACATCATTTTTTAGTTGTTGCTGGGTAACTGCTTTTACGCTGCCGGCAGTTCCTACCGGCATAAAAATGGGAGTTAAAATCTCTCCATGATCTGTGGTGATTTTGCCTGCCCTTGCACAGGACTGCGTGTCGGTATGTTGTAGTACGAATTGTAAACCTGCCATAATATAATAAAAGTGTGTAAAGATAGCGGAGTACTATCTTGAAGGCAACAGTATTGAAAGCCGGTATATCAGAATAATTTTTATTTGACGCCCTTCCTTGTGTCCCTTGTGTGTATTCCTTTGTGTTCCTTGTGGTTAAAAATCTTCGAGCACAGCAGATTAACCACTAGGGCACAAAGGAATACACACAAGGGACACTATGGTTTTCCCAATATCAAGGCTGTTTGTTAACGAGCCCCGATGGCTGACGGCCATTTAAACTTTCTTAACTTCGCGCCAAAACTGTAAATACTGCCCATGACGGAAAAAATAATCATACTTGATTTTGGCTCGCAATATACTCAGCTAATAGCAAGAGCAGTAAGAGAAGCAAATGTTTTCTGCACCATTATTCCGTATCTCAAGGCTATTGAATTTGAACCAGGTCTAAAAGGTATTATACTTTCAGGTTCACCCTTTTCTGTGAATGAAATAAATGCTCCTATAGCTGACATTAAATCCATAGCGGAAAAGTTGCCGGTGCTTGGTATCTGTTATGGTGCACAACTTGCCGCAAAATTATTTGGTGGCAGAGTAGAGAAAAGTGATAAAAGGGAATATGGCCGTGCAAGGCTTACAATAACAAAGAATGATATATTATTGAAAGATATTAAAGCCGGTTCCCAGGTATGGATGAGCCATAGCGATACTGTTAGTATGCTGCCGCCTGAATTTGAATTATTGGGAACCACAGAAAGTATACCGGTAGCAGCATTCCGATCTAAAAACACTCATCATCCTTTATACGGTTTACAATTTCATCCTGAAGTGTATCATTCTACTGAAGGAAAAACTATCATAAAAAATTTCCTTAGTAATATTTGTGGTTGTACCCAGGACTGGACGCCGGCACATTTTATCAGCGATACCGTTGAAACGCTTAAAAAGCAAATTGGTGATAAAAAAGTTATTATGGCTTTAAGTGGCGGTGTAGATAGTACAGTAGCTGCAACCCTCATTCATGAAGCTATTGGTAATAACCTGCAGGGCATTTTTGTTGATAACGGCGTTTTAAGGAAGTACGAATTTGAACAGGTGCTTAAGGATTATAAACAGATTGGCCTGAACGTAAGAGGTGTAGATGCTAAAGACCAGTTTTACGAATCACTTGCAGGCAAATCAGATCCGGAAGAAAAACGAAAAGCAATCGGAAAATCTTTTATTGATGTATTTCAACATGAAGCTAATAAAATAGAGGGGGTTGAAATGCTGGGACAGGGAACAATTTATCCGGATGTTATTGAAAGTGTCTCCGTTCATGGCCCTTCCGTTACCATTAAATCACATCATAATGTAGGCGGATTACCGGCAAGAATGCACCTGGGATTAGTTGAACCATTACGTTTTTTATTTAAAGATGAAGTTCGTCGTGTAGGAAACGAATTAGGTCTCCCTGCAGGATTACTGGCCCGGCATCCATTTCCTGGGCCCGGATTAGCTATTCGTATCCTGGGAGAAGTTACGCCGGAAAAGGTACGGTTATTGCAAGACGCTGATAACCTGTTTACCAATGCATTAAAGGAAACTGGTTTGTACACTGATATCTGGCAGGCAGGAGCCATTTTACTTCCTGTTAAAAGTGTAGGTGTGATGGGTGATGAAAGAACCTATGAATTTACTATCGCATTAAGAGCAGTTACCTCTGTAGATGGAATGACTGCAGACTGGGCGCATCTACCCTATGAATTTCTAGCCAATATTTCTAATGAAATCATCAATAATGTAAGAGGTATTAATCGCGTGGTATATGATATCAGCAGTAAACCACCTGCAACTATTGAATGGGAATAAACTAGTATCATGTCAACTATAAAACGTCTTATTACGGCTATCAGCCGTCAGCGGTCAGCTATCAGGAGGAAACCTACTACGCTTTGTTCTGCTGATGGCTGAAAGCTGAAAGCTGATAGCAATTAATACGACAAAGTATGCTTGACATGACACTAGTATCAAGTTAAGTGTAAATTGACGTATTTGCTTTCAGCCGTCAGCGATCAGGTATCAGGAGGAAACTTATTACACATTGATCTTCTGACTGCTGATAGCTGACGGCTGAAAGCAAAACCCGTTACTTTAGAGTTAACTTAACACTAGCTGATATATATAAAAGAACTTATAAGGATGAATAAAGTAATTGTTGTAATTGGTTGTTTATTATGTTCTCTAACATTCCGTTTTTCTTCATTGGCTCAATCCGGCTTGACGGCCACCCGCCATACAATTGCAGTCTTCCTCCCTCTTTATCTTGATTCTGCTTTTGATGCTTTTGGCGAGTATGCTTATGGAAAAAACTTTCCTAAAATCCTAAACCCCGGATTGGAGTTTTACGAAGGTGTTCAGCTTGCAGCAGATTCTTTAAATAAAACGGGTGCTCCGTTGAATATACTGATTTATGATACCCGTTCAGTAAAAACACCTGTTTCAGCAATCGTACAGCGGCCTGAATTCAGTCAGGTAGAGCTTATTATTGGCCAGGTTACTTATGGTGAAATAAGAATTTTAGCAGACATCGCAAAGAAAAAAAATATTCCTTTCATAAATACAAATACTCCTAATGATGGAGGTGTTACAGATAATCAAAGTATGATTATTTTGAATTCCACTTTAAAAACGCATATCCAGGGCATTTATAAATTTTTGCAGCGGGGTTACGGAACTTCACCGGTTATTGTGTTCAGAAGAAAAGGAGTGCAGGAAGAGGTTCTTCAAAAATATTTTCAGGAAATTGAAAACAATACAAGCTCCGTATCACTCAGGCTTAAATTTATTACGCTTAATAATAACTTTACTACAGCACAGTTAAAGCCTTACCTGGATAGTAACCGTGTTACCATGTGCATAGCCGGTAGTCTTGATGATCAGTTTGCTAAACAGTTAACTCTTCAATTAGCTGCTCTGAATACTACATATCCCGTTCAGGTTATGGGAATGCCAACCTGGGATGTATTTACCGGATTTGAAAAGAAAGATTATCGCGGACTGGAAATCTTTTACAGCACTCCTTTTTATAATGCAAAAATAGATAAGGTAAGTATCAGCATCACCAAGTACTTTAAAAACAACCTGTACTCCCGTCCTACGGATATGGCTTTTCGAGGCTATGAATGCCTGATGCATTTTGGAAAGCTATTGGTTGAAAAAGGCTCTAACCTCGGTTCAAGCATTGGTGAGAAAAAATATAAAGTGTTTACAGATTTTGATATCCAACCTGTGTTCCTCAACAAACAATCTCCTGCACTTGATTACTTTGAAAATAAGAAGGTATATTTTGTTAAGATATTGGATGGAGTGATAAAGGCGGTTTACTAAGCGATAATTAAATACTCTAACGATGACAGGGTTTCTTTAACCGCAGAGAGCGCAGAGGAGACCCTCCGCGCCCTCTGTCCGTCCTCCTCTGCGCTCTCTGCGGTTAAAAAAACCCTGAAGGTTTTGAACGTGTAAACTTAATTTTGATTATGCAACTGATCGAATTCACAGACAAAGGTCTCTACTGCCGCCAGGGGAATTTTTATATAGATCCCTGGAGGCCAGTGGAAAAGGCTGTTATTACTCATGCGCATAGCGACCATGCAAGAGCAGGCAGTCAATCATATCTCTGTCACCAGTACACGAAACCGATATTGGAATTAAGATTGGGAGAACATCATTTCCAGACTGTTGAATGGCATGAAAATATTTTTATTAATGGGGTAAAAGTTTCTTTACATCCTGCCGGACATATCATTGGCTCTTCACAAATTCGTGTTGAATACCAAGGTGAAGTTTGGGTAGTGAGCGGAGATTATAAATTGGAGAACGATGGAATCAGCGGTGAATTTGAACCGGTAAAATGCAACACCTTTATCTCTGAATCAACTTTTGGTTTGCCCATTTATCATTGGAAACCGCAACAGCAGATCTTTGAAGAAATGATCAAATGGATTGCGCAGAACAGAGAGAATGGAAAGACCAGTGTTTTGATAGCTTACAGTCTTGGTAAGGCACAAAGGATTTTGCATGGTTTAAAAGAAACCGTACAGGATATATTTGTGCACGGTGCGATATGGAACATGCAGGAAACTTTATTGCATGCAGGATGGGACTTGCCCCGTGTACAAAGATTAACTGCTGATACCCCAAAAGATTTATATAAAGGAAGCGTAGTAATAGCTCCGCCCGGAGCAGATGGATCGCCATGGATGAAAAAGTTTTCACCCTACTCAGTGGGCATTTGCAGCGGATGGATGCAGGTTCGGGGTAATGCCCGAAGAAGAAATGTAGATGCAGGTTTTGCAATGAGTGATCATGCAGACTGGAAAGGTTTACTCCAGGCTGTGAGAGAAACAGATGCGCAAAAAGTTTTTGTTACACATGGCTTTCAGTCGGCTTTCAGCCGTTACCTTCAGGAAAATGGCATCGAAGCAGGGGAAGTTAAAACAGAGTTCGGCGGTGAAGAAGAAGAGTCTCTTGCTAACCCGGAAGAAGTTGCTATTGAAATTGAAAAATCAAACGAAAATGAATGAGCAGCTGCCCGATACCGTTAGTATATCTCTTCCTCTGTCTTTAAGTGAAAAAGAAGGAATGGAACTTTTTGCTGACCTTGTTGCCGAAATCAGTGCCACAACAAAAACCAATGATAAGTTGGATGCCCTGGTTAACTATTTTGCTGTTGCCCCGGAAAAAGATAAGGTTTGGGTTATAGCATTATTCAGTGGCCGCCGGCCTAAGAGAGTGGTAAACTCCACTCTTCTGTGGACATGGTGCAATGATATCGCAGGTATACCTGCATGGCTTTTCGCAGAATGCTATCATAGTGTTGGTGATCTTGCTGAAACAATTTCCCTGTTGCTTCCTGAACCTACTCATAGAAATGAGCAGTCAAAAAGTTCATACAGCCTGAGTTATTACCTGGAAAAATTTATGGAAATCGAAAAGCATGATGAAGCTGTTCGTAAGGAATTTATTTTGAGCAGCTGGGATCGTATGAATCAGATGGAACAGTTTGTATTTAATAAACTGATCACGGGTAATTTCAGGATAGGAGTATCGCAAAAAGCAATGGTGAATGCCCTGGCGAAGACCGTTAAGCTAACGTCATCTGTTATCGCACATCGGATAAGCGGTAACTGGGATCCGGTCAGCACTTCATTTGCAGAGTTACTTACTGAAACTTCCGTCTCTATAGACCATTCAAAACCTTATCCCTTTTATCTTGCCTATGCTTTTGAGGAAGAACTGGAAACGCTTGGCGACCCCGGTGAATGGCAGGCTGAATGGAAATGGGATGGCATCAGGGGACAACTCATAAAACGCAACGGTGAAATATTTGTCTGGAGCCGCGGTGAAGAACTGATGACTGACAAATTTCCTGAATATCATTTATTAAGGGAAATTCTCCCTGAAGGCCTGGTGCTTGATGGCGAGATCATTCCAAGCCGTGATGGCAAACCACTTCCGTTCGCACTTTTGCAAACCAGGATCGGCAGAAAAAATATAACAAAGAAGCAATTGCAGGAAGCACCGATTTCTTTCTTTGCTTACGATCTGCTGGAATTTGCAGGTGAGGACTGGCGCTCAAGAACAATGGTGGAAAGACGCCGGAAACTGGAAGAAGTGGTAAACACACTTAACCATGAAGCAGTTTTATTATCGCCCATCATTGGATTTTCCTCCTGGGATGAACTGGCTACCGTTCGAACAAATGCCAGAGAGATGAACAGCGAGGGCCTCATGCTTAAAAGAAAAAATTCCATTTACCAGGTTGGAAGAAAGCGGGGCGATTGGTGGAAATGGAAGATCGATCCCCTGACAATTGACGCTATTATGATTTACGCTCAGAAAGGTTCCGGAAGGAGAAGCAACTTGTATACCGATTATACTTTTGCCGTAAAGGATGGAGACAAACTAGTTCCTTTTACTAAAGCTTACAGCGGACTTACAGATAAAGAATTTGGTCAGGTGGATGCTTTTGTAAAAAGAAACTCCCTTGAAAAATTTGGGCCGGTTCGTACTGTTAAGCCTGAACTGGTGTTTGAGATTGCTTTCGAAGGCATAGCTGCCAGTAACCGCCATAAATCAGGGGTGGCGCTACGCTTTCCGCGTATCAGCCGTTGGAGAAAAGATAAAAAGCCCGATGAGATCAATACTATAGAAGATCTGAAAAGCATGTTGAAAGCTTTTGGAAAATAAGCTGGTGTTCAGTTAACCATGTATTGAGGCATTTGCTATCAGCCGTCAGCTATCAGCTATCAGGAGGAAACGTATCAGTTACAACAACAGCAAGGTTTTTGCTGATACCTGACCGCAAATGCGTAAACATAGCTTTATTCGAACTATACGCATCAGTTTTCTGTTAATTATGCTGATATGACAAAATTTATTTTAATAGCAGCGATGGTTATCGGCTGTTTTTCTTTTTCAACCCTTATCATGTTGAAGGAGGAGAAACCTGTATTTATTCCGCCCAGCAAACAGCGGGATGGAGATGCTGCTGAAGGCTATAAATATTTAACTACCGGAGATTATGTGAAGGGCGGTATTCCCTATGACTTTTTTATGTTGGGAATAGGAAAGGTTAAAAAAAGTTACCTGCAACGCGAAGGACTTAACTCCAATGTAAATTATGATTACACCGTAGTTAAAGCTGATAATGGTGAAAACCTGGTAGCGCCTAATTGTATGCAATGCCATGCGCAGGTATTTGACAGCGTATTGTATATTGGTTTAGGAAATACTTTCATAGACTTCAGCAGCAATCAAAAGATGAATGTGCAGAATGTTACCATGCTGGAAATGATGCTTAAAAATTCATCTCCAAAAAAATATGAGGCAGCAAAGCCTTTTATTGATGTAACAAAAACCATTGGTCCATTTATGGCTACTAAAGTGAGAGGGGTAAATGCTGCGGACCGTCTGGCAGGAGTGCTGGTGGCACATCGTGATCCGGAGACTTTTAAATGGACCAGCCAGCCGATTATGAAAATTCCTGATGAGGTCGTTCCTACAGATGTTCCTGCGTGGTGGCTGCTGAAAAAGAAAAATGGGATGTTTTATAATGGCTTCGGCCGTGGTGATTTTGGAAGGTTCCTGATGGCTTCTAATTTATTGACTGTGAATGATACTGTTGAATCGAGGGAAGTCGATAGTCATATCAGTAATGTGCTGGCTTATATTAAATCAATACAACCTCCGAAGTATCCAAAACAGATTGATAAAGAACTGGCAAGTGATGGGGAAGCGATCTTTATAAACAGCTGCTCCAAATGTCATGGAGAATATGGAGCTAAAGAAACTTATCCTAATTTATTAATTCCTGCATCAGTGATTAAAACCGACTCTTTACTGTTTAAGAGTAATTATCAGGATCCGCAATTTGTCGATTGGTTTAATAAGAGCTGGTTTACAAAGGGCGATCATCCTGCAAGGCTGCAACCTTTCAATGGTTATATTGCACCGCCGCTGGATGGCATCTGGATCACTGCTCCTTTTTTTCATAACGGTTCCGTACCAACGCTGGAAGCAGTGCTTAACAGCAAGCTTCGTCCAAAGTATTGGGAGAGGAATTTTAATGTGCCAAAGTATGATTATGTTCAGGTGGGCTGGCAATACCAGGCCTTAGATAAGCCGGGTGGAAATACGGTTTATAATACTGAGTTGGCGGGCTATGGTAACTATGGCCATTACTTCGGAGATGAGCTTACTGATGCTGAGCGTAAAGCGGTGATAGAGTATTTGAAGACCCTGTAGGATTTTTTTAACGCAGAGGGCGCAGAGTAAGAATCGCAGAGAATACAAATAGGATCAAAAGTTTATAAGCCTCTGCGCTCTCTGCGATTCTTACTCTGTGCTCTCTGCGTTAAAATAAAATCGAAGAAATAGTACCTCTAAATTTATTTAGGACTATTAATCAATCTTCTAATTCCATCTTTAACTTTGACCACATTAAAATTTATTAGAAGTCCTAAATTATAATTTCCTAATTTCATGTATGTCAGTATTTGTGCCATATAAACATCGTTTAGCACTTCAACGCTTTTTGCCTCAATAACTAATTTATGTTCTACTAAGATATCTAATCTATAGCCACACTCTAATTTTACTTCTTGATATACTAAAGGAATAGGTTTTTCTTTTTCTGCATATAAACCTGATTGAACAATCTTGTAATATAAACATTCTTTGTAAACGCTTTCCAAAAGACCTGGTCCTAATGCCATATGAACCTGCATTGCGAGTCCAATTATTTTATGCGTTAATTCATTATCTGTCATAACATTAATTTATGTTATGCTAGTTATAAAAAATCGCACTAAAAAATAGGGTTAAATCACTTAACTCTCGGATTCCAGAAAATTTCAGGCACGTTAAGCAAGTACCCTGTATACCTTGCCAGTACAAAAAGATAATCGCTCAGGCGATTAAGGTATTTAATAACCAGTGGTTCAACAAACAACTCATGCTCCTGCATATTAACACATAAACGTTCGGCGCGCCTGCAAACACAGCGTGCAACATGCGCAGTGGAAACAGCAATGTGCCCACCGGGAAGAATAAAATATTTCATAATTGGCAGTACATCCTGCATAGCATCAATTTCTCTTTCCAATAAAATAATATCTGCATCCTTTAAATCAGGAATTTTCATCATCGGCACTTTTTCAGGATCGCATGCAAGAGAAGAACCGATTGTAAATAGCCTGTCCTGAATTTCACGAAGCACAATCTTACTGTGTTCGTCATTAAGATGATCGCCCAGCAAACCTATAGTTGAGTTTAGTTCATCAACGGTTCCATAAGACTCAATACGAAGATGACTCTTAGGTACTTTGGTTCCTCCTATCAGGCTGGTTTTACCAAGGTCACCTGTTTTTGTGTAAATTTTTACTGCCATCTTTTAACTAAGAATACTTGCCAAAACTTTCTTTTTATCACTCTCTACTACACCATCTCTCAGCCGGACAATACGATGAGCATAGTTGGCAATATCTTCCTCATGCGTTACTAACACAACTGTATTACCTGCAGACTGGATAGCACTGAAAATATCCATGATTTCAATAGAGGTTTTACTGTCAAGATTACCGGTGGGTTCATCGGCCAATATAATAGATGGATTATTAATAAGCGCTCTGGCTATTGCTACTCTTTGACATTGTCCGCCGCTTAGCTCATTCGGTTTGTGGTGACTTCTATCTGAAAGTCCAACTTTGTCGAGCACATCCATTGCCATTTGAACACGGAGTTTTTTTTGAATACCCGCATAAACCAATGGTAATGCCACATTTTCTGCAGCAGATAAACGGGGAAGCAAATTAAACTGCTGGAATACAAAACCTATTTCCTTGTTCCTTACTTCTGCAAGGTCATTATCAATCATCTTACTAACATCATGGTTGTTTAATATATAAGAGCCTCCTGTTGGCGAATCCAGGCATCCTATAATATTCATTAAAGTACTTTTTCCTGATCCGGAAGGTCCCATCAATGCAACATATTCGTTTTTGAAGATATCCATTGAAATGCCTTTCAGCACCGGGATTTCCTGCTTTCCCATAAAATAGCTTTTAACAAGCCTTTCAAGATGGATGATTGATGCACTCATAGTTTATTCTTTTACAGGAGCAATTGCTGAAGGATTTTTAATTACTTTGGGAACTTTGAAATAATTGTTATCCGCCATCGGAGCGTTTCTCAGGGCATCTTCTTTTTGCATAGAGCCTTGTACAATATCTCCCCGGTAAACGTTAACAGCGTCCGTCATATGCAGTAATGGCTCAACGTTGCTGGTATCTACTTCATTCAGCTTTTCAACGAAACTAATCATCCGCTGCAGGTCTTTTTTAATTTCTTCTTTTTCGTGGTCGTTAAACATTAACCTGCTTAGGTCTGCAAGATTTTTCACCATTTCATCAGTTATCTCCATGGGGCTTTTTTTAAGTATAACAAAAATAATGGATTAAGTTAAGGGTTTGGAATTTTAAATACCGGGGTAAGGCTATCAGCTATCAGCCGTCAGCTATCAGCTTAGTACGTTTAAATAGTAAGATCAATATTAACTGCAATTAGCATGAAACTTCGTACTAACTTGTTTTTAATTATTGAATATCGGTCAGTAATCCTTTCTAAAATATTTTCTGCTGATAGCTGACGGCTGATAGCTCTAAACAATTCCTATCTTCGCCCTCCTTATGAATAGCAAGAAACAAATAGTAATGAGCGGTATAAGACCCACTGGCTATTTACACCTGGGTAATTATTTCGGCGCGCTGAAGAATTATATCCTGATGCAGGAAGAATATGAATGCTATTTCATGATAGCTGACCTGCATTCGCTTACCACACATCCTGATACTTCGGCACTTAAAAATAATGTTTACCGGGTGTTAGCTGAATACATTGGTTGTGGACTAGACCCCGATAAGATAACGTTGTATTGCCAAAGTCATATTTATGAAACTGCTGAACTATATCTATACCTTACCATGATGGCTTATAAAGGTGAATTGGAGAAGACCGCTTCTTTCAAAGACAAAGTTCGCAAGCAGCCGCAGAACACAAACGCGGGATTACTCACCTATCCAGTGCTGCAGGCTGCTGATATCACTTTGCACAGGGCCTCACTCGTTCCTGTTGGGAAAGACCAGGAGCAGCATCTTGAAATGGCCCGGACATTTGTTAATCGCTTTAACCATCGCTATGGTAACGTTTTTCCGGAACCCGCCGCGTTTAATTTCGGCAACCAACTGGTAAAAATACCCAGCCTCGACGGTACGGGTAAAATGAGCAAAAGTGAAAATCAATATGCTACCTTATACCTTTCAGATGAAGACGAGTTGATTCGTAAAAAAGTGATGAAAGCTAAAACTGATGAAGGTCCTAAAGAACCTAATACAGTAAAACCGGATTACATCGAGAATATTTTTTTGCTGATGAAACTGGTAAGCTCATCCGAGGTAATTAATAAGTTCGAAGAAGATTACAATAATTGTGTGATCCGTTATGGTGATATGAAAAAGCAACTGGCTGAAGACATGGTAAAATTTATTTCCCCCATACGTGAGAAAGTAAACACCATATTGGCCGATGAAAAATACCTGCATAATGTTATGCAACTGGGAGCTGAAAAAGCAAGGAAAAGCGCTGATGCTACCATGCAGCTTGTACGGCAAGCAATCGGTCTAAATTACTTTTAGCCTTAAAATAATTGGCTGTCAGCTATTAGCAGTCAGCTATCAGGAGGAAACTTTACAGGCATTAATCTGCTGATAGCTGATAGCAAAACAACTAAGTAGTTACCTTATTTATGTAAATATCTTTTCTGATTTTCCGTTTACTATTTTATATTTAAGAATGGCTAAGAATAAAAAACCGAAACATATTGCTGTAGCAGGAAATATTGGCGCAGGTAAAACTACCCTAACTGAAATGCTTAGCAAACATTACAAATGGATACCACAGTTCGAAGATGTAGATCATAACCCTTACCTGAATGATTTTTACGATGATATGCCCCGATGGAGTTTTAACCTCCAGATATTTTTTTTAAATAACCGGCTCAATCAATTACTGGAAATTTATGAAGGCACTGAAACGGTGATCCAGGATAGAACTATTTATGAGGACGCACACATATTTGCTCCTAATTTACATGAAATGGGACTGATGAGTAAGCGCGATTTTACAAATTATTTTTCATTCTTTGAAACACTAAAAAAGATGGTACAGCCTCCAGACCTTTTGATTTATCTGAAAGCTTCTGTACCTACTCTCGTAGCCCAGATACAAAAAAGAGGTAGGGAGTATGAAGAAAATATCCGGCTTGAATACCTAAAGCGATTGAATGAATATTATAATAAATGGACCGAAAGTTATAAAGAAGGACCCATCCTTATAATTGATGTAGACAAAAATAAATTTGCGGAAGACAATGAGCATCTTGGAGAAATCATCAGTAAAATTGACGCCCAGTTATACGGATTGTTTTAATATTTTTATTAGATAAAATGATTTGCATTGCCATTTATTTATAATCTGAAAATGCCTTCAGATCTTCAATAGAATTAAAAATTCTTACCATCCGGATTTTTTGTTGAATAACATTTTTTGAATGGTTAATTGTTAATGGTTAACGGATAGATGCTGTATTTATAGTTGTATGTATCTTGTAAATAGTTTTCATAATTAACCATTAATAATTAATTATTAATTATTAAAAAAAAACTCCACCCTTACGGATGGAGTACCATAAAACAAGCAAAGGTGAAATGTGGTTGGTACACCTTAAGGGCTGCACACCGGTTTAGTCATGTAGGCAGGCAGCATACTTTTTAATTTCGAATTCCTTATTGTAAAATATTTATCTCATGCTCACTGATCCAAGATTTGAAAAATAAGCCTTATAAAGTTATATATTAAAGTTTTACTTAACATAATTACTTTTACCGGCAGCATTATCATTTAATTACTAAAAATCTTTTATCAGTTTTTTTATGTCGGATTTTTTCGAAACTGTATAATAGTAGCGGTGTTATTTTGAATATATTGCATTTAATTTCTAATGGTGAGTTAACACTGTATCACGTAATTATTATCAACCGTCAGCAATCAGCTATCGGGAGGAAACATATCACTCATTGATCTGTTGACGGCTGAGCAATTTCTCAGTCAAAAGAAACAATAACTTATATGAAGTATATAGCATTGAATTCAGCCATTTTTGTTGGCAACCGTAAAAGGTTTACCGAAAAAATGGAACCTGATTCCATTGCTATTTTTAATAGTAATGATGAGCTTCCAAGGAATGGTGACCACCTATACACCTTTAAACAAAATTCAGATTTATATTGGCTAACCGGAATTGAACAGGAAGATACCATGCTGATAATTTTTCCAGGTAATCCTGACTTCCGGTACCGTGAAGTGTTGGTGCTGGTTCGTCCCAATGAACTAAAAGAAAAATGGGATGGTCATCGGCTTAGAGCAAAAGAAGCTGAAGCCATTTCAGGAATACAAACTATTGTATGGTTAGATAGTCTTGAAGGTTTATTGCAACCCTGGATACATATTGCGGATACCATTTATTTAAACAGCAACGAGAACGACCGGAAGGCAAACTTGGTACGGGTTAGAGACTATCGTTATGCTGACGAAATGCGGCAGCGGTATCCTTTTCATCATTATAAACGAAGCGCTAAAATTCTGCGGGAGTTGCGTGCTATTAAGACCTCCCTTGAAGTGGAGGTGATGCAACAAGCTGTTAATATTACAGAGAAAGCATTCCGGCGCCTTTTACAATTTATAAAGCCTGGTGTGTTTGAATATGAAATTGAAGCAGAGATTTATCATGAATTCCTGCGTAACAGGGCTACCGGCCCTGCATACTCAAGTATCATCGCCAGTGGCGATCGTGCCAGAACCCTTCATTATATCAGCAATAACCAGGAATGTAAAAATGGCGAATTAATACTAATGGATTTTGGTGCTGAGTATGGCGGATACTGTGCCGACCTGACACGGACTGTTCCGGTAAACGGAAAATTTACCGACAGGCAGAGAATAATTTATAACGCCTGCCTTCACCTGCATAATTATGCTAAAAGTGTATTGAAACCCGGCATTACCATTATTGATTATACGGAAATGATGGGAGATGAAGCAACAAAAGTATTCATTGACATTAACCTGTTACATCAAAATGATATAAACAAAGAAACGCCAGAAAACCGCGCCTATCGTAAATATCTTTATCATGGCATCTCGCATCACCTGGGTATTGATGTACATGACCTAGGAACCCGCACAGAACCTTTGTTGCCAGGCATGCTGCTTACGGTTGAACCAGGTATTTATATTGAAGAAGAGAAAATAGGTGTGCGCATTGAAAACAATATCTGGATCACTGAGAATGGCAATGATGACCTGTTTAAAAATATTCCGATAACTGCCGAAGAAATTGAGGAGTTAATGAAGTAAGAGGAAGTTAGCCGCAGATTGTGAAAGACCTATGAGGTTTCTAAAAACCTCATAGGTCTTTCACTCTTTCTAATTTTTGAATTAAGCAACATTGACCTGCTTGCGAAATATTAACGAAGAATTTATTGTCTGCCAGTTTATTATTAAAATTTATCTTGCCTTAATGAAACAGCTCCCCAATATATTCACCTTGTTAAACCTGGTATTCGGTTGCATTGCAATTGTATTTGCACTGCAAACAAATGCGGTGAATATTTACCAGGGAGAAGACCTGACAACGAGTTTCAACATGCCGGAGAATTTAACGTACGCAGCAATCTATATCGGCATTGCTGCTGTGATTGATTTTTTAGATGGCTTTGTAGCAAGGGTATTTAAAGCTGAAAGCGAACTTGGCAAACAATTAGATTCTTTAAGTGATGTTGTTAGCTTCGGCGTGGCCCCGGCAGTAATTTTATACCAGTTTTTAAGATTAAGTTTTATGCAGGAAGAGAACGCTTTTGACATAAATTTTATATGGTTGTTACCTGCCTTTATTTTTGCTGCAGCTGGAGCTTTCCGTTTGGCAAGATTCAACATTGATGATTCAAAGTCTTACGGATTTAAAGGTGTTCCAATCCCTGCAGCCGGAATGTTAATAGCTTCATTACCCTTAATTGCCCACTATAATTATTTTGAAGGAGCTGTTAATATGTTACTTTTTAATAAATGGTTTTTGTATGCTTTGATTTTGTTGACCAGTTACCTTATGATAAGTACCCTGCCATTATTATCACTCAAATTTAAAGACGCCGGAATAAAAAGTAATCTTCCTAAAATTCTTTTAACCATCGTTGCAATTATTGCAGGACTATTATTAAAATGGTTAGCTGTGCCAGTGGTATTCCTTTGTTATATTGCCCTATCTTTATCGCTTAAAAATAAAGCTACATGAGGTTTTCAATTCAGGTGAAAGTGATGCCTTTAAAAGAATTATTAGATCCGCAAGGCAAGGCAGTTATGGGAGGGTTGGAAAATTTAGGATTGGATGGAATCTGTGATGTGAGGATTGGAAAAAATATTATATTAGAAGTTGAAGCCAACTCAGAAGAAGATGCTATAAAGATTGCAGAAGATGCTTCCAAAAAATTATTGGCAAATCCTGTAATGGAATACTTTGAAGTATCGGTTAACTAGTGTTGCTATCACCTTTCAGGACGCTAATGTGAAATGTACTTCCTCCTGATTGCTGATAGCTGACGGCTGATAACAAAGCGACAATTTAAGGTTGACATGACACTGGATTAAATTACAACTTCATACTTCGTACCTATCTCTTCCTCTTTTCCTTAGCATAAATTTTCTTTGCCTTTTCCAGCATGTCAATAAATTCTTTTTGCAAAGGGTCATGTTGGTTATAGCATTCATTTGCAAGCGTGATGGTATCATTCCAGGAGACGTTTTTAAAATATTTTGATTTTTTCAGTAGCGAAGCAAACATGATAACAGAAGAAGCAAACTGGTAATTTTTATCAATATTTTTGAATTCTGTAAAAGATTCCGTACATATATGTGTTGCTGTAGAGCGGGAGCTGTCGTCAGGATGTTTGTAATTCAGCGTAACATTTGCCAGTATTTCATTTGTATTCAGCGGGGTTACAGAAATCTGAGCAACTGTTGGTGTAAATTCAATTACCGCAAGTAAGGTATGACCTGATCCTATTTCTCCTCCTTCCAGTTCGCTGGAAGAATCTGTCACAGCATTTACCTTATTATCAAAACCTATCAGGCGGTATTTCTCCACAAATTTTGGATTGAATTTAATATTGAGGTAGGCATCATCTGCCACAGAATATAAGGTTTGCGTTAATTCTTTTACCATTACCTTTTCCGCTTCCTTTTCATCATCCAGATAGGCAAAATTTCCATTTCCTTTTTTTGCCAGTACCTCCAGTTTTGAGTCTTTATAATTTCCCATACCAACTCCAAGGCATGTTAAATAAATACCTGATTGCCGTTGTTGAGATATCATTTTTTCGAGCTCATCTTCAGAGGTCTGTCCAACATTGAAATCACCGTCAGTAGCTAGTATTACACGGTTATTACCTCCTTTGATAAAATTATTTTTAGCAAGCTTGTAAGCAGTCTCAATCCCTGAAGCACCGGCGGTGGCTCCTCCCGGAAAAAGATCTTCGATAGACTTTTCAATGGTAAGCTTTTCTTTTCCTGATGTTGGTTGCATCCACACACCAACCGTGCTGCCATAAACAACAATGGATATAGTATCCTTATCACGAAGATTGTTTACCATCAGCTTAAATGCAGATTTCAGCAATGGTAACCGGTTAGGCATATCCATTGATCCTGATATATCAACCAGGAATACAAGATTGCTGGGAGGAACCAGGTCCATATTTACTTGCCGGGCACAAACTTTAAGAAAAAGCAGCTGATTCTCCTTATTCCAGGGACAGGAGGTTACATGAGAATTAAAACTGAATACTTCGTTTTTGCCAGGCTTGTTATAACCAAAATTAAAATAGTTAAGCATCTCTTCCATGCGCACAGCATCAGGAGGTACTGTACTGTTCATATTGATAAACCTCCGGACATTACTGTAAGAAGCCTTATCAATACTAATAGCAAAACCTGTTTCAGAAAATTTTTTAGCTTCAATGAAATCATTTTCCAATAAGTTAGAATATGTTTCACCGCCTAACGACCACCGGAGTCTTTCATCTAACTTCATATCCTTGGTAAAGGAAACCAGGCGTTTTTTTTGAAGACTGCCGGACGCAAGCAACTTTAAAATGATGTATTCGTACCTGTTATTTAGCAGCTCAACCGTTATAGGTTGATAACCATCAAGTGAAACACTTACCGAATCGGCCATTTTAGTTGACATGATCCCAAATCCACCGGAACTGCCCGAGTAATAAATGTAACCTGTAGAATGAAGCAATATCTTAACATTTGAAAGCGGTTTATGAGACTCATCTTTTATTTCTCCGCGTAAATAGAATTGCGAATGCAAACCTGAATTACAAAGCAACAAAGTCAATATAAAACATATGGCTTTCAACAGAGCATCTTATATTAAAGGAAGTTTTTATTACCAAAGCTTTTATGTCAAAATTTGCTATCATCACTCAGCTATCAGGAAGAATCTTAACATGTATTGATCTGCTGATAACTGACGGCTAATAGCAATTTACTAATCATTTTATTCTTAATAAAGAACTAATCAATCAGTTTATAAATTTCAGCGATATTTCTGCCTAATCCATCATAATCAAGGCCATAACCTACTACGAATTTATTAGGAATAGTGAAGCCGAGATAATCAATTTGCAATGGATAAATACTGGATTCCGGTTTGTGCAGCAAAGCAACAATTTTTAAAGAGGCCGGTTGCTGATTTTTTAATTGGGGCAAAAATACATTCATGGTTTTACCGGTATCAACAATGTCTTCTATAATTATAATATGCCTGTTAAAAAGGTCCATATCCAATCCGATGGCTGTAATTACCTGGCCACTGGATTTGGTTCCTTTATAGCTGGCAAGTTTAATAAAACAAATTTCAGCATCAATTTTTATTTGCTTGAAAAGATCGGAAGCAAACATAAAAGCGCCGTTCAGAATAGCGATAAATAAGGGTTTTTTTCCTTCATAATCTTCATTCAGACTCGATGCTATAATTGAAACCTTTTTAATTATTTCATCAGCGCTTAAATAAGGTTCAAATAATTTATCATGTACCTGAATGTTCGGCATAGATGGAAACTAGTGATTACAGATTATAAAATATCAAGCGTTGTATCTGACGTATTTGCAATAAGCTTTCAGGACGCTAATGTATAATGTATTTCCTCCTGACAGCTGATAGCTGGTTGCTGATAGCAAATAAACAGTATATAGTTACATAACACTGGTCATCCGAACCAAATATAAGGGGTTAATTGTTCTTATAGATAATTAAACATTGGCCTATTTTAACATCCATGGAATCTAATTTATTCCACTTCATTATTTTTTCCAGCTCTACACCATATTTTTTTGATATGCTGTAAAGCGTTTCTTTTGTAGAAACAAGATGGGTGGTATATTCCTGGGCCACCTCATTGTATGTGACATTGCTGCCTGGCTGGCTTTTACCATCAGCACCGCCAACCTGTATAACAGCTTTTTCAGGACCTTTATTTATATAGATATTATCTTTTTTCTCAGTAGTTAGTAAGGGACGGGAAGCAGCGGCATTTTGCAAAAAAAGTTTTTCACCCACAGCCGGTTGAATATCTCCATTAAGGTGATTTAACTCCAGCAAACTTTCATAACGAATGCTCTCAGACTGACATATATCATATAGATTTTCACCGCTTTTTATCAGGTGAAATTCACAACTCCCCACTTTACGCTTACGTTGAAGGTAAATCAACTGAGGTTTTTGGAGAAGGTTATCATCCTTTTCCAAATCATTAAAATCCCATAAACGGCTTAAAGGAATGTTATACTGTTCGGCAAGCACCAGCCATGCAGTGTTTGCATCTGCATAAACAACTTTTGTATTGTTAATGGTAAACACACCAGCAGGGTAAGAAACCGGAATTACAGGTTCCGGACCAGCTGCTATTACTGCTGATTCCTGCGTTGGTATAATAATGGGCACCAGCTTTTTATTAGAAGCAATGATATGATCTGATTCCTTCATTTTTCCTAAAGCGATTAAAGAATAATCCTGGAGGTTATAAGTTCTGATCAGCGTAATAAGGATAAGGGAGTATTTGATGTTGGTAGCATAGCCTGCTTTTTTTAATCCATAGGCCCAACCTTCGTAATCTGTAGGGTCAAGGTCAAAAAGAAAAGAATAGCGAGGGCTGTTCCTCAGAAAATCCGAGTGGTCCATGTATGAATCTTCAGGCTTATCATAACTCCTGAAACATTCACCTCTTGAATCATCGTCATGGTATACTTTTTCACCAACCCAGGTTGCTTTACACTTTATTCCGAAATGATTTTTAGATTTTACCACCAGGTCGCTTTTGCCGGCTTCTGTTTCATGTATACCCTGGGCCAGTTTAATAGAGGCCGGAACGCCGGTACGCTGCATTTCTTTCATCGCCACATCTTTATATGTAGCGATATATGCAAGAATCTCTGCCTCTTTTTGACCGAATATTTTAGTACCCGTAGTTACCACCAGTAAAAAGAAAATAATAAAGCTACGTTGCATGCATGAATACTGTTTTATTTTTTAATGATCATAAGTAATCCATCCCTGATGGTTAACAATACTTTTTCCACTGAATCATCCTGAAATACATATTCGTTAAATGCCTGTATGGCTTTTGCACTTTTTCCCTGAATTTCATTTTCCAAAACCTTTCCGTGAAACAATACATTGTCCGCCAGTATCACACCACCCTTTCTCAGCTTTGGTAAAATCATTTTATAATACTGGATATATCCTGTTTTATCAGCATCTATAAATACCAGGTCCCACTGTTCATTAAGTGCTGATATAATTTCTAACGCATTGCCAGTATGCAAAATTATCTTTTCCTGTACATTAGCTAAGTTAAAATTTTCCTGTGCAAGCTTCGAATCTTCCTGCCTCAGTTCAATAGTATGCAATTTACCCCCGGCCTGCAGGCCTTTCGATAAACAAATAGCGCTATACCCGGTGAAGGTGCCTACCTCCAGGATACGTCGCGGCTGCATGATTTCACTGATAAACTGTAAAAACTTTCCCTGCAAATGCCCGCTTAACATATGAGCCTGTGGATGCGAATGGTTTGTAGATGCCGCTATAATGTATAAAGCCTCATCTTCCGGGCTAGAAAATCGTTGCGCATAAGCCTGCACCAGTGGATGAATTAGTTCCATTTTAATTATTAATGATTGCTGTTTGGTAACCTATAAGGTTTTTAAAACCTTATAGGTTTGAAGGAAAGCCTACGAATCTATGGGATAAGCTACCTGATAATTCTTGAAGTCTCCGCGTAAAAACCTATAAGGTTTTAAAAACCTTATAGGTTAGCCGGCTCCCTCTTCTTCGAAATAAGCAACAAACTTAAAAAAGTTATAAGGCCGTTTACAATTATTAATTCTTCAGCAAAAACATATCCATTAAAAACCTGTTTTGAATATTTATCAATGAAGAAACAAATAAGCGGTGACAAGATGCAAATAAAGGGAGTGGCTTTATCAAGAACAGATCTTTTTTTAGCAAAAAGTGAAAAAGCAAACAGCCCTATCAGTGGACCATAAGTAAATGTTGCTACTTTAAAGATAGCGCTTACTACCGAGGCATCGTTCAGCGCATTAAATAATAAGATAACAATTAAAATTAAGACGGAAAATGCAACATGCACCAGGTGCCTGGTTCTCACTTTTGATGTTATCTTTTCATTTTTTGGTTTATCAAATCCTAAAAAATCAACACAGAAAGAAGTGGTTAGTGAGGTTAATGCCGAATCAGTAGTGGCAAAGGTTGCGGCTGTTAACCCCAGCATAAAAACGATCGCGGGAAAACCTTTGAAATGATTCAACGCTATTTCGGGAAATAAGTAATCAGTTCTTGGCGCATGGGTAACCGGATCAAGCGGAACAGTAATGCCATTTTTATTGGCATAAATATATAACAGCGCTCCTACGCTTAAAAAGAACAGGTTTACCACTACAAATATCGAAGAGAAAGTAAACATATTTTTTTGGGCATCCCGGATATTCTTGCAGCTAAGATTTTTTTGCATCAGATCCTGATCTAATCCGAACATACCAATTGTTACAAATAATCCGCCGAGAAATTGCTTAGCAAGATGAAATTTATTGGAGGCAAAATTATCCAAAAAAAATATTTTTGAATAGCCGCTGTGCTTAATAGTTTCAAAGGCTTCAGGGATATTTAGATGCAGGCTTCTGCAAATAAAATAGATAGAGAAAAAAACAGAGGCTACTAAAAATACTGTTTGCAAAGTATCGGTGATAATAATAGTTTTCAAGCCACCTTTAAATGTATAGCCCCAGATTAATGATAAACAAATTGCTATCGTTAGCCAGAAAGGCACATTCATAGAGTCGAAAATAAACCGTTGTAACACTATTGCTACCAGGTATAATCTGAATGCAGACCCTATGGTTCTTGAAAGCAAAAAAATGGCCGCTGCAGTTTTATGACTTACTTTCCCGAGCGTACGTTCAATCACTTCATATATCGATGTCAGCTGCATCTGGTAATACAGCGGTAAAAGAATAGTAGCCACTACTATATATCCCGCTACGTTGCCTAAAATGAACTGAAAGTATTTGAATTGTGCACCACTGGGAGACCCAACTTCTCCCGGAACAGAAATAAATGTAACCCCGCTTAAGGCAGTACCAATCATTCCAAATGCTACCAGCCACCATTTTGATTTACGGTTGGCAATAAAGAAAGTAGCATTATCAGACGAATTTTTAGAAGTAAAATATGAAACAAGGATTAACATCAAAAAATATCCAATCACAAAAGAGAGCAACACTGCTGGAGACATATATTAAGTTTAATTTGCAAACAGACTTTCTTAATTTTCGGATGAAGATAAAAAAACTTTATCCAGTTATTGTATAGGATACTACTTTTGCCACATATGAATGAATTGTTTTAAAACCCATTGTGCCCTTTGTGGTGTTCCTTGTGGTTAAATTTTCAAGCGGAACGAAGAATAAAACATTCGAAGGTTTTATAACCACAAGGAACACAAAGGAATACCACAAAAGGGCACAAGGAGCGTTCGCATATACTCAATCATATCTAATTTAAATTGAATGACGAAAATTTTTAAATGACTAAAATCCAATCTGTTGCTATTTTTTGTGGCTCAAGAAATGGCAATAATCCTTTATTTGCAGAACATGCGGTTGAACTGGGCCGTTTAATTTCAATTCTTAAAATTAAAATGGTTTATGGTGGTGGTAAAAAGGGTTTAATGGGAGTAATAGCTGATTCCGTTTTGCAACATCAAGGAGCTGTAATGGGAGTTATTCCAAAGATCCTGGTTGACTGGGAACAACAACATGAAGGACTTACAGAACTTGCAGTAGTAGCGGATATGCATAGCCGAAAGAAAATGCTGTATGATATGTGCGATGCTGCTATTATACTACCTGGTGGCATTGGCACCCTTGATGAATTATTTGAGATGCTTACCTGGAACCAGTTAAAGATCCATGAAAAGAATATCTACTTTTTAAATTCAGGCGGTTTTTATAATTACCTGATCCAGCATATGAAACAAATGGATAAAGAAGGATTTTTATATGAGCCCTGGGAACAAAGGGTAACTTTTTGTAATACTCCGGTTGAGATATTTAATAAGATTGAATAATACTGGGTTATGTTGCTATCAGCTTTCAGCTTTCAGGAGAAAACATAACATGAGCTGGCATCCACACCGTTGATACCAACATTTATAGTTATCGCATGCAACACAACATTAATGTTATGTTTATTCAAGGTGATAGTTACGCATTGATAGCTCCTATAGGCTTTCACTTGTTACTTAAATGTTACTGTGGTATATGTTTTTTCCTGATAGCTGATTGCAAATTTATAACCCGATGTTGTAACCAAAGTTATATATGGGCCGGGTACCATAAGGACTTTGAGCCTGGTGAAGCACATCAAACTGAACCATAATCACAATTGCACCCCTACCCTGAGGAATAACCGCACCTCCACCTAACAAGAGTGAAGGGACGGTTTTACCAGGAATTTTAACATTATTAGAGGCCCTGTTATCTTTGTATTTACCCCATACATAATTCATCTCTGGCTGTGCCTGCAGCATGATATATTTGATTGGATATACTCTGCCAAAAACATTTAAGCCAGCTACCCCGTAACTGGTCTTAGAATAATCATTACTACTATAATATGTCTTAACACTTGAATACTGAAAATTAATGCCTAGTCCTGCGGCAAAGTAGTCATTAAAACGATAACCAAGTTGCGGTGATACATTAACAAAGGTATAGTCACCAAAGCTTAAACCGAAATTGCCGCCAATAAACAGTTTACTTTTATCAAATCCTTTTTTATCAGAAGGCTCCGGATCTTCCCGCTGTGCAAAAATGGAGGGAACATATAAAACAGAACTAAGCGCTAATAACACCAGATATTTTTTCATTTAATTATTTTTAATGATAACAGAATGAATCAAAGACTTGCTTACAGGTAATGCTGCATTAAGAGTCAACAACTAATTTTCCAAATCAGTTGTAATCATAAACAAATTTAAACAGCTTTCAAAAGCATTAAAATTTTATCTGAAAAATTATACCTAAAAAATCGTTAATTGAAGCAACTAAATAAACAGCAATTGTTAGCAGGGATACGAAATTTTATTATCAATTCATTAAAAAGTAGGACAGAGAGACTGTCTCCTGGAACCGTTCAACTGTGTAAAGAAACCATTTTTTATTAACGAAAATTCTACTGCTCCACGTCCGTTGTTATAAGTACTAAGTGAGGAAGTTGTAACATCGTATGTAAAAGTCATTCTGAAATTACTAACCTGAAATCCCAGCATGGGTATAACAGCATCACTGCTACGATAATAGATTC
>JAABUS010000407.1_pt1 | contig 110279 bp, 101 predicted proteins | sample 5560161 | NCBI WGS metagenome assembly JAABUS01 (sample SAMN10711885, study PRJNA513376) | rock metagenome | isolation source: Antarctica rocks | place: Antarctica: Victoria Land, Trio Nunatak nord | collected 2016-01-04
GCTTCGGTCGCGTTGCCGTTGTACGTTTATTAAGCCGCCGACGCTGGCCGAAGAAGTAATGATCTTACATACGCGCGTGCCTGCCGCTTCCCGCGAACTGCTGGCGCAGGTTTGTAAGTTGATGAAGGCTTTACGCGGTATGGGCAGCATCGTTGAAAAGCCGGGTCTTCGTGAATCAATCGAATTCCTCGATACATTAGTCGCCGATGGCATCATGTCCATTGATGCTTCTGTTATCGACGATAACATTGATGTGCTTGCCAAGTATCCGACAGATGCCGACAATATCGACACCGGAATTCAGCGCCTTATTCAAGTCATTCATTTAGCTCACACGGATATTGATGGATGGATTGATAACGCTTTTCGTATTAACGAGGCGTCACGCGCTCGCCGCCCGAATCTTCTGGCTCGTTAGGGGATGCTTCGATGAAAAATCCGCTTGCACATCTATCGCCCGTCTTCTTCGTGATGCTCATCGCCGGGGTAATTGTTTTCGGTGCCATTGCAGTACGCATGGCGCGCACGGAGTCCGTGGACGCGCATGTTACTTATCTCGATGGTAGTGATACCGGAGGCTCGCGCCGGGCACCTCATGAGCGCGCCCGCCCGCAGCTTAATCTCGGCGCAACCGACATCTCTGTGCTTTATGCGGATCGGCTCCGCGATGCCACGGCTCTTTCGCTCGCGCTCGGTCTTTATATTCTCCACGAGCGAATTTCAAATCATCATTTGCTTATCGGTATTGGCGATGTGATCGACGGCATCAATCATTCCGATTTAATGCCGCCGCAAATGCAGGCTGCCACGTCTTCCGGCATTTTCTCCAGCCCGCGCGGTCTTTACTACGTGCGGTATCGTTCAAGCCCGCTCACGATTGAAGTGCTGGCGTGCGGCAGTCGTGGTCTTGAAGATGGCGCGATTTTTATTATTCGCCTGCCAGAAGCGCAGCCGATTCCGGTCGCAGACCTCGCGCCCTCCGAGCAAGCGGGCGGGTTTGCCACGCTCTTTACTGCGCCGTTTGCCAACGCTGTCATTCCGCAACCGTTTTCTTCGGCGCAAGTTTTCGCTGCCGCAGGTTGGGCGCAGGAACCCCTACGCGCTACTCCCTTTTCATCCCAGCAGGTCACTGAACTTAATCAGTGGCTTGCTGCCTACAACAACGCACAAAAATAGTAATGAAGGTGCTTTATGGATTTTGATAATTTTGCAAAAAGAGTTGATGCCAAATTCAATCTTCCACGTCCCATTAACGAGCAGCATTTGAGCAGCTACCGCGCGCTTCTTCGTTTCTCGCAAGATTGTGGGCGCTCTGCTATGTACTTTGTGTGTGCGTTTCTCGGCACGGCTTGTTTGATCTATGCGTCGAATTTACTTGAGCTGACGATCTTTAGTTTGGCGGGAGCGTTCTTTCTTTTTTTTACGCTGATGCTCTTTGTCGCCGCTGCCGCTGATTCATTTCAGTTGAAACTTCATTACCAGCGGATTTTTCAACGAGAAACTTTCGGCGCAGGCCGCTGGGCGACGGTTAGTAGTCTCAAATCCTTAAAAATGGTGACGCCGAACACGCAGAATCCATTACCGGATGCGGTTGCTCTGGCTACATTTGGACACAAGCACATGCTGACCCTGCCGATTCACATAATGGCCGAGCACTTAGCCTTTTTCGGGCCACCGGGATCGGGAAAATCAGCATCGTTTTTTATTAACCTTGCGCGGTCATTCTCCTTTGTCGGCGGCGCGATTATGCTCGACATAAAGGGAGAGATATACAGATACGCATCGCATTATTACCCGAACACATATCGCTTCGATTTACAGAAGCCTGAATTCTCGGATCGCTTCGATGTGTTTGGTGGATGTAAAAACGATGGTAAGCGTGCCGGACAAGTCGCTTCATGGATGACCGGCTATGATCCGAATAGCCAAGCTTCGGGCGGCGAAAATTCCTTCTTTATCAAAGCGGCGACGGCAATGCTCAAATGTTTGATACTGCATTTAACGCAAATAATGGAACATCCGACGCCCGCCGACATTTTTGAATTCATTAACGATAACCCGTTTGACGGTAAGGTAAATCTGTTGGCTGAAGCGATGAGTAACTCGGCGGACGCTGATGTACCCGGCGAGTGGGGCGCATCTTTTGCACAGACCGATCCTAAGACCATCGGCAACGTCACTATAACTTTGACGACGGCGCTCGCCGCCTTCCGCGATCCGGCAGTGCGTGACGCACTACGGATGCCCAATGAGCATGAACGCAAGCGCGGCTGCCGCGTGATCGACTTCTTTGATTTGCGAAAGAAGGGCACAGGCATTTTCGTTGTCGTCCCGGAGGGCGACGCTTCGCGGCTCGAAGCTGTTGTGGCAACTATATTTGCCTGCGCAACCGATACTCTACGAAAAACTGGCGACGACACGAATGGAACTTATTCGCTCGTTATGCTGGACGAGGCCGGTAATGTTCCGCTTCGTAATTTATCTGAGGGCGTGGGCGTCGGTCGCGGACGCAAAATCATTTACGCGCTCGGTTATCAAAGCAAAACAATGCTTGAAAAACAGTATGGGCGCGCGACCGCTGAATCAATTCTAGGCTCGATTGGCGCTAAATTCTTTTTGCCTGCTCTGACAGCCGAAACCGCCGAGTATGCCTCGAAGTTAATCGGCAAGACGACGACGCTTCAACGATCAAGCACGGACGCCGTTGGTAACTCACTCGATAACGAAAAACTCTCAGAGGTCGGCAAAGATTTGATGGATACATCCGATATTCGTCAAATGCTGCGTTATACACAAGGTGTTGCGGTTATTAATAATGCGCCGCCGATTCGTTTTGGTTTTCCGTCCGATGCCAAAGAAAAGGACACGCGTATGACCGAGCCGAAACCTTTTGCAGTGCTCGATGATCTTCATTCAGAGCCGGGCTTTTTATATCCGGTTGTACCGACTTTCAATAATGAGGTTACGGGGTATCCGCAGATAGAGCTACCGGCTGGTTCATTGGTTGTGGAAAATCCGAATTCTGATTATAGCGTTGACCGAAGCGGCAATTCGCCCGAGAACATTGGTAAGCCGTCCGCTTCGGCAACTTCAATGCTTCAGAGTGCGCCGATGGCAGCGTCGGCAGTAGTTGAAGCTGACGATGAAGCGGTTCCTGCACAGACAGCCGCGTCGGTGCCCTCCGGTGCTGTAGAAAAGGTGGGTAGCGACCCAGCCAGCGATGCGAGCTTTGCCATCGAAGATTATCGAAGGGTAGTCGGGCGCGTGACACATCAGAACGAATCGAATGAGGCTACTACGCAAGCTGAAGTTAATTCATCGCCGGATCAAACGAATCAAGAAGAAGATTACATTTATAACTAAGTTGTAAATGATCTACACATACCACACCGAACGGAGTATTTATGAGTGAAAGCACCTCATCATCCAGCAGTATAAATCCACTGAAGCGTCGTAATTTCAAAGCCGTGTATATCCTTCTGGCGCTCGCCGTGGCCGTCGCTATTGGATCACGTGTTTATGCTTCTTATGTTTATACACAAGAGCAAACACATGGCGTGCCGAAGCTTGCGCTTAATACATGGATTGGTGATTTACGTGCCTATCACATGAAGACCGGCACGTTTCCTGAAAATCTGATAAAGCTCGAAGATGTTGTGTGGCGTCCGCGACGAATCGGGAAGAGTCTTGATCCGGCGCTTCTGCATTCTTCAGTGCTCGCTAACGGCGACCGTATATACATGAAAAATAATTATGCTTATGTCTATGGCCGCTCCGCTAATCCGCATATCTGCTCGGTCTGGGCTATTCCCATTGGCGACCGTCAGGACGATGCCAATACTATATTCGTCATCGTTACCTTAACGAGCGTTGATGTCTGGAAGGGCGCGATTATTTCGCGCGAGCAATATAATGAATTGCCGCATGATGCTATTCCGACAAACGAACAAATGGCGCGCTTGGGAATGGCAAAACAAATGCCGACGCTTTCCGCCAAGCAAAGCGGTAATCTCTTCCAGCGCCTTTTACCTTTCTAAGCTTTAACTAAATTTATAAATAAAGCGGGCAAGCCTCAATGACTTGCCCGCTTTTGTCTTTAGAATTAAAAGTGGAAGCTTTTTACATTTCGATGCTTGCTTCAATGACCTCTTCCATCTCTTCTGTTTCCGTTGCTATTTCTGCTGCCGTCAGTGATTGATCGCTTGCTTCTCCGGCGTGTGAAATGTCCCTGAAGCTCTCAGCATGTGTTAATGCTTCGGTTAAGGATGTTTGTGAACTCACAACATCATCTATGGCATCGAGCGGTGCGCTTGTCGTGTATGGCCGTAAGGGTATGGTATCCGGGACAGGCGGCGGGACATACGACGCGCGTTGCTGCATAATTTCACTGATGGTCTTCTGCAATTCGCTCGTTATTGTTTTCTCGATGGCAGCACCGGCATTTTGTTGAATGGCACGAAGCGCCGCCTGTGTCGGCTGCATCAGATTATCCATTGCCTCGACTTCCGGCGCGGCGTTCTCAACAACGGTATTTTGTAGTTCCGGCTCCGGCGCTGTAGTCCGGGTTGCTTGGATGCCCAACACTCGCCCATCCTGCAAAGCGGTCTTGGCAATGTTAGAAAAGCGTTGATGCACTTCTTCATCATTGACCGAGGCGGCAAAGCGCTCTATTTCGAGATGTTCTTTAACGGTGAATTGCGGCAACGGATTACTTATATTTCCTTCAAACGCATGATCGCTCATCACAGCTTTGTATTCGCTGGCGAGCGCGCGGGCATTGTCGTAGAATTCACGGCTTCGCACGGCCTGTGCTGTCATTCTTTCTTCGTGAGCCGTCAACTCCGATTCGATGATGTTCTTGACAGCTTCGGGTTCATCCCACGCATCGTGCAAGCTCATGACGCGCGTGGCACCTTCGATCTCTACTTTGACGGGCGTAATGCCGCGCATCGTTAATCCTTCGGTGCCGATTGGATTATTTAGCGCCGCTAGTTTGAATTCTGAATCGAGCGAGCGAGCGGCGGCGACTATTTCGCGGCCTCCGGCGCGGGCGGCGAGCGTCTCATTTTTTAATAGCCCATGCGCTTGTCCTGTGCGCGCAATCTCCTCAAACTCTTTGAGCACTGAGCCGTTCTGCAATTCCATCGCGATTGATTCGACTTGCCGGATTTCATGCTCGCGGTAAATTGCTTCCGGCATGGATTGTTTAACTGCATCGCGCAATACCTGCTCACGTGCGACGACGGAATTAAGAGCGCGCGGCAATTCTTGGCTTTCAGCTACCTCTGCTTGCATATCGGCACGGGCAACATCAATTTGTTTGACGATCTCCGGCCTTACTTCGGCTTCGAGCCGTGCTGATTTTGCCGCTTCGATTTTCGCGAGTTCTCGTAGTTCGGCGGCTTTCTTCATGGTACCTGCCGCCTCGAAAACAAAGCGCCCGACTTGGTAAATCGGTTCACGCTCAATGGCCTTAAGCGGGTTGAAGTGCATGTTGACTGCTTTGAGCGGATCGTAAATTACCGAAGCTTGCATTTGCATATGCAGAAATGGGTTTAGATGAGTCTTACTCATATTCTTGATGAGATTTGAGAACTGCGAGCGAGTTTCATAATGCTGCGCGCTCCGCTCATAGTTTTTCTCGTTCTTCTTGGCTTCACGCGCGGCGGTCGCGACATCCTTGAGCGACCACTCGTAATTCGGGCGGCGCGCTTTGTCCGGCGCGTCCGACTTGCTGTATTCACTACGGTCATGCCCTTCGACGTGAAAGCGGCGAAGATGCGCTGTCGCTTCAAAGTCGCGCCCGCGACCTTCGGCGGCCATGTGCCCCAATTCGGCGAGACGTGTTTGCGCTCTCAAGCGTGCGGCAGCTTCATTTGATCTGATCGGCGAATAATCCGCTGTGTTCGGTGCTTGTGTGTGGCGTATTTCATCAAGCGCCAGAATCGTTGCGGGATCGCGTCTGGCGATAGCTTCGTCTTGCAGTTTATCCAGTCGGGTTGGTGCGATGAGCGAAGCCGGTGCCTTTGCACCTTTTTCCTCGTAGCTTGCTACGATTCTTTCCGCATTCAAGTTAGCCACGGCTTCGGCGTTTTTCGCCCTGCTAATGCCTTTTTCATAAGAAGTCATCGCCTGTGTATGTTTCTCGCGGATCGCGGTGAGTATGTTCGTTTGTTTGGAAAGCTCTTCCGCGATTGCACTCGTATGCAGGTCAAGGTGAAGTTCGGTTGCGCTTCGACGCGCGCCCTGCGGTCTCTTTTGTTCCTCTGCAATCGTCGCATCGAGCTTCTGGGCCGCGACGCGATCTGCAACCGCTATCGCCTGCTGCCTGACATCATAAACACTCAAACGGCGCATTCCATCCGGCGTTTCTACTTTGTAGCGCCGTATATTCTCTTGGTTGTTTGCGGCTTCAAATTGGTGCTGCGCATGAATTAACTCGAACTTCGAGGCAATTGATTCGCCGATGGTATTTCGATCAATGCGCGTCTGCTGTTGCGTGGATTCTACACGCGCAGAGGCTTCGGCGATCACCGTATCCGTCCACTGCTCACGCCATACGTCCGATTGTTTGACGAGCCAAACCGAGGCGGCCACTCGATTCTCGAAAACGGGAGTTTCCATCTTCTCAACTTGCGCGACGTGATTGATTGCGGCTATCTGTGAATCAACGACGGGACGTAACGAGCTTTCGGCAGCCTGTTCCGCGATAGCCAGCTTAATCTCCGGCGTCAGTTCTGAATTGCCGCTTCGATTCTTGTATGTGTCGTTGGCGATCCGAACGACTTCATCGAACTTGACGAGCACATTTTGTTCTTGCGCGGTCAATTCCGATTCGAGTGGTTGAGCGTCGAATTTCTTTTCAGAATGTACTGAAGGTGCAGTTGCATCGGTGCCGGGTGTGATGCCAGCCTTATGTTCGATTTCAGCCGCGTGCAAGCGGCCAGCCTCAAGCATTGCATCGAGCTTCGCGCCCGCCTCAATCTTGACACCGTAGGCAACGAGCAGTTCGCGTGCATCGTCTTCGAGAGTGTTGCTTTCGTCTTGCGTGTAAAGTTCTAAATCCTCCCATGCTTCGGGCGGTATCTCTTCGCCTTGTGCTTCGAGGCTAATAAGCCGTTCATGTTCGGATGCGATTTGTGTGCGACTTTCTTCTACGCGCGCTTCGAGTTCCATTAACTGCCGTGATAATGGAATTCTTTCCAATATGATTGAGTCCGACGCGCTTGCAATCAGCACTGTTTCTGCGGCTGTACTTGGCGAGAGTGGTTCGGCTGCTTTGTCGATCACGCTTTGATTGTTCGCCGGTTCATTTGCCAAGCTAAAGAGCGGCTGACCTTCAAGCATTACAGATCGGCGCATCTCCGGCGTAATATCTATCGCGTGGACTTGCGGAAAGTTTTTCTGTCTATACGGATGGTCAAGCGCGTAATTGGCGTATTCACTGTTGGGCATATCCGTTATTTTTAATTCTGTTGTGCCAATTGTCGCGCCCCATTTCTTTCCATATTTCTGCATATAGGCGGGCAGAATTTCGTCATAAAACTTTCTCATGCCCTCGCCGCCTACTTTGAGATCAACGCCTAACAATTCCTTGAAGATTCTGCGGGGTTCATTATTGCCCGCGTAATTCTGCTCCAAACCTTCGCCATTAGTAATCTTCTGCGCCACATTCTTGCCGACATGATCTTCTAGTTCATGCTCGGATATTAGTCTGCCGTTATTCAGCGGAATACCCTCGCCGCCCTTTATCGCGCTGACTTTGTATGTACCATCAGGTTGCTTCTGATAGGCGAGCTTATCAATTTGCTTGCTCAAATCGTAACGCTCCGATTGTTGTTCTCCGGTCGTCCATGCCAAGCGATCAAAGCCATTTTCGGCGGCAAAGCGTAGCGCATGTTTCATGGCAAGCTCGTGCCATGTTTTAGAAAAAGGCGCAGCGGGCACGTTCTTTTGGTTTTCAATTTCCAGCTTTACGATCTGTATATCGAGTTCGTGCCAGCGAGTTAAGATTTCCTGCTGCGTTCGATTATCTGCATTCGCTTTGTACCACTCGTCGCGCGCTGTTTCTATTCCCGAAATATTCTCCTTGACTGTGTCGAGTTTAGCGGTGAGGCGGTTTGAAAGTTTCTTTAAGACTTCCGCTGACGCCGTATTATCACTATCTTCGGTCACGAAGTGGAGTTCATTTTCCTCTTTGTATATTTCAAATTTCTTGTCATCGAGTCTTTCTAGTTCTTTGTCAAAAACCTCTGCCCTGCCTCGAATCGCGCTTAAGTTCCGCAACTCAGCTTTAAGAGCCGTTAGTGGTGCTTCATCTTGGTATCCAAGTTGACGACCTTGTTGATGCCAATCCGATTGAAGTTCTTCAATGAAGAGGACGCGCTTGCCTTCGGAATCTGTGCGTTCGTTTAGGCGAAGGTGAGCGATGATGTTCGACTCGGCGAAGTGCGGTGATTTGTATTCTTGTTTTTGTGCGGAAGTCTCTTGCTCTGCAACAAGTTTTCTATATTCGTCTGTGTCAGTTTGACGATCCGCTTCAAGCTCGTTTATTCTGCGTCCCCGCTGAATTTGTTTTTGTGTACCTTGTGTCGGTAACGTCAGTAAAACCTCGCGGTAATATCCGCCACCCGCCATAACAAAACTACCGTAAGTTGTTTCATCTCGTTGAGTGAGACTCCACAGTTTTTGTACCTCGTCCGGTACTTCTGCGGCTTCAAAGGAATCTTCAACATAGTCATCAGTCTTAGCATCAACTAAGCGTATTTCGTTATCGTCATACATATCAGGTTCGATCTCATAGCCTAATTCTACAAGGCGAGTTCTGATACGTTCTACCTCCGAATCACTTAATCTTCCGCCTTTCGTCACTTCAACGATCTGGACATTATTTTGATCGAGGTAGGTGAGCGCCGCTTCTTTCGTTATCGTCTCATTTGCGGCTGCTTTCTCATTTAGGAAATCGTCGAAGCCTGTCCATTTAATTTCATCAGCTTTAACTCCCGATTTCGGGTTTGAGATGATCGCGCGCACCTGTTCGACGCTCGCGCGCGTCGGCATTCTTTCCGAGATGGCGCGCTCAAGCTGCGAGTAAAAAGGTTTCTGTGCCTGTTCGGTTGCTTCATTAAGCTCGACCGCATTAAGGTCAAAGAGCGGTCGCTCAATTATGCTTTGCTGTTCGTGGATGAGTCCGGCGTAGGCGTATTCATCTCGTCCAACTTCTTCTTGATCGCGTCCTTGCCGCCCGCCTTCCATGCCTCCATCAAGTCCGGTAAGTTCTCGCCCCTGTGTGCTTGCGGTGAATTTGATGAATTGTTCGTTGTACTCTCGGTCGGTTGTTGCACGCTCGTAGGCGGCATCTCTGATTCGTGCTGATTCATCTGTAAGCTCCTTAAATTGTTCACGGCTCAGATCGCCGTTTTTTGTCGCAATGGATTCAAACCATTGGCTTAGATATGTCGCGCCCTGCTCGTTTGTGAGGCCGAATTTATGGCTCTCGCCTGCGGCCACAATCGCCGCGAGTTCTTCGACGAGGATCGCCTTATTGTCGGTCTTGTATTTCTCGGACAAAATCGGCGTCGCGATAAAAAGTTCCGGGCTGTACGCAAGGCTCTCGAATAATCCGTGACGAGCTTCGAGCGACGCTCCCTGCGCGGCCATGTAGGAACCGCGATGTAGTTCTTCATGCAGGATTGCGCCCTCGTTCGTGTAGAAGACCGCGACACCATCGTATTTGTCGCTCGTGTCGGCGATGGCTCTTGCGAGCGTGTCGATCTTTTCGCGGTGTTCCGGGAAGTCATCTGCAATCGTATCGAGCCGCATCAATAAGTGATTGACGGTGTGCGGAGTATTGAAGACTCCGGCGAAGGCTCCGATTTCTCGGCTCACATCCATCCCGCCGCTCGTATATGCGCGCTGCAAAAGCTCATGCGCAGCAGGATTGAGTTTAATGCGCCCATGATCGTCAATTTCATACTCCACATCATTGATATACTCCGCGAGACGTGCATCTTTGAGTCGAAGCGTCTGCTCCCTGAATGTCGCGGCGGCGTTCAAACTCGACAGATAGCCTTCATTGCTTCTCTCATCCTCTCGGCTGTAGCTGTTTTCGTAGTCGCGGCGTTCCGGCTCGTCGTTACGCTCCGCCTGCCTTCTGGAAACAAGCTCTTGGGCGTCTTCCATTTCCGCAAAGAGCATTACGCCTTTATCATCGGAAATCGATTCTCCCAATAATCCCGGCCTCGCTTCGACATCGGAAATCGATTCTCCCGGCGCTACTTCCTGCACTTGGAAGCCTCGTAAGGCTTTGTCATCCGTCACGCAGTACATGGTTTTATCTGAGCGATTTGTGACCGCTTCCGTAACGCTCGAAGTTTCAATGCCCGTAGGTGCTTCAAACAATTCCTGTGCTTCGCTTGGCGCCGCCGTGACAGCAGCACGCGTCTCCGCTTTCGTATCGACAGCCGGATAGCGTCCGAGAAGCTTTTCCAGCGCCGGAATGCCGAGTGCCGGATCGGTCGGCACAAAGTGTTGATACGAATACGCGATAATTTCCTGCTTCAGCCCGAAAGTTTTTAATTCTTCGCGCTGGTAAATCGTCTCGCCGGTGAGTTTGATCGCTTGATTGCCCTTGAGAAAAGTGCGTTGCAATTCCATGCCGCCGACGAGCTTGATTTTTTCATTATCGTCAAGTACGGCATTAAAAATTTCTTGCGGCGATTTGAAGCTCCGCTCGACACCTAGATCGCGCAGCACGCCGTTGATAGCTCGCGTCGGAATACGGATGCCGACGATGCGCTCACCATCGGCGAGTTCAACACGCGCGCTCTTGAGTTGGACACGACGATCATCGCCGTCGCGTTGGGTAAGGCGTTGCCAGACGGGAAGCACTGCGCCGCCGATCAAGTGATGCGTCGTCGTTTCTGTGCCGAGATCGTCCGTATATTCTTTTTGCCACCAGTCGCGCACGGTGGTTTTAATCTTTTCTTTGCCGCGCAGCTCGAATTCCGTGTTTGGCGTGACGCGCTCGTATTTCGTGATTAGTTCTGTGGCTTCGATCAGCGTCTCACTCTGGCCGCCCGGTCGCGTGTAATAGAAATTCTGGATCGTGCGCTGTGTTTTCGGATCGGTTCGCACGCTGGCCTCTTCGACAAAGATGATATTCTTCGAGACTTTCTGCTGCCAGAAAGTGCCGTCAACCTTAGATTTTCCGCGAGGCTCGCCGTTCGGAGACATGCGGCTCACAACGTCGGCCATTGCGACGGGGTAAGTTCTTTCGTCGGCGAGGATTTTGTAATAGAAAGTCTCTGCTCCGGTTGTTTCATCGCGCGAGACGGCGCGTGCTTCTTCGGCGAAACGTATGTTTGTGCCTTTGATGTCCGAGACGCCTTCATCGAATATTCCGTTTGTTTTCGCATCCTCAATGACCTGTACCATGCGGTCGGCAAATGCGTTAAAGACAGCATTCTGCGTTTGTACGTCGAGTATCAATAAGCGATTGAGGAACGTCGAGACTTTCAAATCTTCAACGCGCTTGGGTTCCAGCTTGGTTGCGCCGCTACTCTGATCTTTCGTCGCAATTCCCATCTTGACGAGAATGTTTATGCCCGCTTCAGTTTCGCCGTCCGTATTCTTCGGCAAATAATTCGTGACCCATGTTCGATCAACGCTGAGTGCCGTCACAAGCGCGCGGGCGCTCGCTTCGCCGTAGTGGTTCTCGAAATCGTATTTGCCGAGGCCGCCCGCCGATGCTGCTTTTCGTTCGCCTTTGGTCAAAGCGCCGAGACTTGCGAGACGGCGCGCGACGGTGGAAAGAAATCTTTTCTCGCCGCCGACGTTCGTTGAAACAAGACCGTATTCAGGCGCGGCCTCTTGGTTGCTCCGGTGCGTGCGCCCGAAGGTTTGCATCTGCACGTCTGCTGACCATCCGGTTTCAAGCGTTAGATGGACGCGCCGATAATTCGCCGATAGACCTGTCTTGTCGGCGTGAAGACTAATGCCCGTCGAAGCTGATTGCGAGATAATAGCGACGCGCTTTCTTCCGGCTTGAAAGGCATCCATTTCGTCTTGAGATGCTTTGTCCATCGAGACGCCTTCCCGAGACCGCTTGACATACTCATTTTGCCCGGTGTCTGGATTGCGCACGAGCCGTTTGTTGCGCCCTGTTATTTCAGCCACGCGGTCGGGGCCGAAATAATTAACGATCTGATCGAGCGGATTTTCCGGCAGCGTTAGTGATTCGAGTCTATGAAGCACTTCATCGCGCATCGCTTCGGCTTCGGCGCTTTTGACGGCGACGCCGTTTTCATCGAGCAGCGGAACGGATTTAGTTTTGCCTGTGGTCGGGTCTGTGATCTGCGTGTAGCGAATGACCGGATAGGCTTTTTGAACGAGGTCAATCAAAATGTTTTTCGGTGAAAAGTCGAGTTCATCAAGCGAGCGCCCGTCTGCAAGCGCTTTCGATACTTGATCTTTGGCGCGCGATTCGCCAGTGCCGATCAGACCGATGACGACGCTTGCATCCAACTGGCGCGCAACGCCCGTGTCCGGGTCGGTGTAGGTCGAGCCTTCTTTGATGGCGCGTTCTGTTTCCGCGATGATCGCGGGCACTTTCATGGCAGTCAGAAATTGACGGAAGAATAGTTGCTGCGAACTCCAATAGCGGGCGCGAGCGAGCGAGCGGCCACGCGCGTTAGCGCCGGTAAATTCTAAGCCCTGCTCGAATTCCTGCTGAACCATTTGCCACGCGCTCGCCGCCGTGTTGTACAGTTCGATTTGTTCGGGTAAAAGCTCGTGTTCGACTTCCTTGTAGTCAACGCCTCTGTAAGAAATCGAGCGTGACGAATACATCCCGAGCGCCTTCATGTCACGCGCAACCATCTCCATTGCACCAACACCGCCGCGCTCAATCGCCATCTGGAATTCCGGGAAGCCGCCGGGAAAGCTCGTGCCTTGTCCCCACAGTCCGAGACGCACCATATAGCCCATGTGCCGCACATCGGTTGCGCCGGTGGCTGAGGCATAAATAATTCGCCAGTTCGGATTTGATTGTTCGCCTTCCTGAAGTTCAACGACTTTTTCCGCGCGCTGGCTGGTATTGCCGCCCATCGTATCCTCGACGGCGTTCTTGGCAAGGTGCGCTTCATCAAACATGATGACACCATCATCGCCAAGCCATTCTTTAATTTGATTGAAGCGTGTTGCGCCGGATTTTCCTTGTGCGATGAGTGTCGCGTATGAAGCGAACATGACGCCGTTGCCGAATGACACCGATATATTCATATCGGGTTTGTAATCGTCGGCTCGCCCCAAAGGTATATCCGCTCCTAAGTCCTTCAAGTCACGGTCTGATGAAGGCACGAGATCGTAATTGATGGAGAGCCACAAGATTCGCTTTCGATTTTGATTCCAATTGTCGAGCGCAATTCCGGCTTGAATACGGCCTTTGCCGACTCCCGTGCCGTCGCCGCAGAAGTATCCGGCGCGCGCTCCGTTCGGAAGCCGCTGTTCGTGGCGTTGGCCTGCGTAAACGACAGATTCGTATTGCAGATCAGAAAGAAGGCCATCGCGGACAATTGAGGGGTCAATCTGAGGCGTATAGGTCATGTCGGGCGGTGCTACTGCCGCCATAGATGAGGCTTCGACAATAAATGCCGGGTGTTCGACGCCGCCTTTGAATTTTGTCGGGCGATACTGAACGAAGTCCTCGCCGTCGCGTTGGCGGCGCTCCGAGTTTTTGCCGAATGATACGCCGCCATCTTCTGCTTCGATGCGCGCATTGACAACCGGTAGCGATGCCGTCACGGATTGCGACGGCGCAGTTGTTTCATCGGCGATGTTGTCAGGAATAGGCTGTGCGGTGATTATTTCATTCGCTTCAGGCGTTTCGTTTATGTGAACATCTGTATCGTCGCCGCGACTACCCTTTGTATCTCCTCCGGGTTCGGGTCGATCAGATTCAATTGATTGATCTGTGGTTCCTTCTCTTCGAGAATCGCCATTGCTTTCGACGGATCGAGTTGATCCATTTTCCTTACTATCATATAGGGGTCGTCGTTCAGCCCCACTAACTTCAATTCTTTGCTCATTGCCATTAGATTCGAGTCCGCTTCCTGCGCGACGATCATCTTTATCAATTCCCACGCCGTTTGCGGCGGGAACTGTGAATTCTGGCCGTTCGGCTGCGATTGGGATGATTGCATCTAAAACTCCTTCCAAGTTTGCCGGGGAAATTGAAACAACCGACTGCATTTGCTCATTGAAGGTTGCGCCCGGCGTGCGCCCTGATTTATCAATGATAAGCAGTTGGTTGCCGAATGTCGTTCCGTATTTGCCGTACTCTTCACCGGGAACGCTGATGTTGGCTTTAACATTGTATTTCTCGAAAACGTCTTTCCACCAGCCGTTGAATCTATCTTTGCCGAAAGCCATGCCTTCGCCGACGATGGCGACCAAGCGCCCGCCTTCAGGAAGACGCGCAAGCGCGTCTTTGACGTGTTCCGCGCCGTTGTGTGTGTTGTTGTTTTTGGTGCGCCCGCCCGTCGAGCTAAACGGTGGATTCATCAGCACGACGGTCGGCTTGATTTTGCGCGGCAGAAGATCGTTCAAATACTGCGCATCAACGCCCGTGACGTTATTGAAGCCCAGCATCGAAAGGATGCCCTGACGACGCACGGCGATCTCGTTGACGTGGATTTCGTGGCCTGCGCCCTTCACCCATGCTGCAAGCCCGGCAGTGCCGCCTGACGGCTCAAGAAAGCGATCTCCAGCGCGTGCGCCCGTCGCCAGATAAGCAACGAAGGCTTCGGTTGGCGGCGTCGAGAATTGCTGAAATAGATTTTGCTCTTCGGTGCGATCAGCCTGCGTTGGCAAAAGCCTTATCAGCGAACGCAATTCCGTAAGTGATTCATGCGGGTCAAGAGCTAACAGACGCGGCGCGTTCTCCATCACATAAGCGTGGACGCCCGCTTCCATGGCATCGTAGGCGTCTTTGATCGAGTAAGTTCCGGCAGCGCGTGTACCCTTGAATGCTTCATCGCTCATGCGCGTGAATTCGCGATTGTCTTTGATGCCAGCGCCGCTACTTATTCGGTCGTGTACCATGTTGGCGAGCCGCGCCGTTCCCTTTGTAACCTCCGCGACATCTTTCGAGATAATTGATTGTGGCTCGTCTTGGCTCGCTTTAAGCAATTCCAAGCTCGGAACTATGCAATTATTCTTTTTATCAACCTCGAAGCGATCACTAAAGCCCGCCTCCGGCAAGCCTCCCAATTCATCTATGACCGCGAAACCGTCTATGTTCTTTTCCTGCAAGCGCCCGAGCACGCCGTTTATTTTTTGCACTGACTCCAAGACATTTCCGCTTACTTCTTCCCAAACGCCGTCGCTGATTTTAGTTCCTTTGTTGAGTTGACGATCATAGTCGGCGGCTTCGGCAAGTGCGGCGGCGTCACTTCGTAATGCACCTAAATTAAAGATGAGATCGGCACGCTCCGTAGGCTCTCGTTCAAGCGCTCCTGCGTTAATTGCGAATAGCTGTCCTCGTTCGTTGAAAACGCGAAGCTCTATGCCCAACTCTGCGCAGACGGGCGTCATGCGTTCTGTTATCAGCGCGCTTACATCATCTGGATTGAGGCCGCCTTTGCCTGTGCCTAAGAGCGGCATCGCAATGACGGGTTTTTCTCCGTGTTGAAGCAATGTCTTAATTACTTCAGCTAATTTTCCATCACGAAGATTCTTCGTTAAACCTTTTAATCCTTCTTCGACATATTCAATACGGCTTGGATTACGCCAATCGGCTTTTGTAGGAAGATGCGCGATGACTTCGCCTGTGGGAGTAAGCGCCGTGTGTATGAATCCGATCTGGAAGGGAATCATGCCCGAACGCGGGCGACAAGCTTCCTTGAAATCCTCAGCAATGCTCGGCCATCTATCTGCTATCGCTTTGGACGCGCCCGCGCCCATCACGCCAATCGTATTCGATGGATTGATGATGATATGCGCGCCGTTATTCAAGAACGAATGTTGTTCTGTGTCGGACAAGCGCGCGCGGTCTTCGCTGACCGGATCAAGTTGCCCGCCGCCGTTGCCGGTCGGCGGCTCTGTTTCAATCTGTTCAGGGAGTCCGATGATTTGCCCTTTACCGAAACCTTGATCCAAAAGGTTTTTGGCGAACATGCTTGCGAAGGCGCGATCACGACCGCGAAATTCTCGTCCGAATCCCTGCACCGCCGTTTCGCGCAAAATCAGCAGCCCGGCTTCCTTCGATACTGCATAAACCATCTCGCTATTCAGTATGAGGTCGCCGCTTTCCTTTGTGTAATGCGTTAGGTAAAGCATTTCATTATGGCGTTCAATAATCAGATCGAGGTACGGCGGGTTTTTCACAGCGACATGGAAACTCTCGCCTGCCAAAACAGCTTCTTGTAGATTGAGGCGGTGCAATAGTTTTGCTACCGATTTCTCCGCGCGGCCTCCCAAAACTTGCGCACTGGATGGTTTTATCGCGGCGCCGCCAATTGGTTCAATTGCTGGAAGGGAAGTCTTCGCTGCCTTCGGTTGTGCCTGTGTGCTTGTTGCCTGTTCGATTATGTTTGAAAAGATGCGCTCAATAATTTCATCCGTGCCTTCTACGTTGGCGGCGGCTTCTATTAGAACAGTGTTCTCTGTTGTCGAGTCTTGGCTTGGAGAATCCGCAGTATTCTCGCCAATCGAAAATTGAGTTATTTCTTCAGGAGATAGTGCCGCGATGCCTTCTATGACTTGCTGTTTGGTTAAGCCGTTAGATGGATATAGCACACCGTTTTCCGTGTAGGCGTAGCGTGTGTTGCGTAGATGATCGTAAAGGGATTCATTGCCGCCGTTGAAAACTTCGTCGGCGAGAAGTTGCAGATTAGTATTTGAAACTTCTCGCGTTTGTGAGAGCAGTGGTTCGACGTTCCGGCTCGGCTGCGATTCGTCTAACTTCGGCTCTGTCGCGTGCGGTGCGAGGACTTGCGCGACCGTTGACTTCACGGTGTTTACGTTCCGGGTTGCATATTCAGCGTATAGATTAGCGGCGCCATTCGGAACGATCACATAGCGATGCGTTTCCGGGTTGGTCAGCGTGTATGTTGCCTTATGGCTATTCCGGCCTTTACCGTATGATTTACCGTAGAGCGTGAAGCCTTGCTCGATTCGATTGTCAATGTACTCGCGCGCTGTTTCATTCGTGTCATAACGAACGCGCTCGGCATCCGTTATAATAGTCGCGACGGCGTTGCTTACCGGCTGTTGTGACTGGCCGTTCCCGGAAGATGCCGTACTTCTGTCATTTGTTTCGTCAACGCGGCGGTAGTCTCCCTCTCCCACTCTTCCGGCTCCGGCTGGCAATGAAGGTTCTGTTCCTGTGCGATCTCGATTGCCGTCCACATCGACCTTCCGCTCTCCAGCGCCGTTAGCAAAGCGGTCTCCGTTTGGTTGACCATTAACTGTAATTTGTTTTCCAACTCCAGATGATTCTTGTCCAGCGATAACAGAGCGAATTCCTTCGGCCTCAATTTCTCCAGATAGTCCATCGCCATTTGGTGCCAACGCTTCCGGTACTTGGGCAATTCTTGTGTGATCTGCTCGATCATTTTCCTGTCCACGTCCATCTGTATTGTTCTCCAGTGATTGTGCAATGTCCGGGTTGACAGTTTGCAGATTTCTTTCGCTCGCCCATTTGTCGAGCGTGACATCAGTTTGTTTGACCCATCCGTTATGACGGAAATAAACTTCTATTTCCTTGCTTGCCGTCAAACGAATATCATTCTTGCCTTCGAGGTTTCGGGTATTGCCGTTCGGGAGTAACTGACTGACGCGCTTTCCTGTCAGCAATTCCTCTTTAATTGCGCGGTAAAGTTGTTCGACAGCCTGCGGGCGTGCTGCCATTACTTCGCTTTGTACAGGCGCATTGCTTTCCGGGGTTAAAGCGATCTCTGTCTCATTGTAGACTTCGATCCGCTGGCTGTAATTGTTCGCGTAATTCTTTTCCGTCCAACGCCATGTTTGCCCGCGCACGGTAAGACGACGTTGCAACTCCGCTTCCTCATCGTCATAGCCGAAGTCCGGGGCTGCTTCTATTCTGCGGATTAAACCTTCGTCACTAACGCCCTTGAATTCTTCTTTGAGGATTTCATCGAGCGAGCGCATGACGACAGGAGCAACGATTTCTTCCGGTTCGGGAATTTGCGTCGTCGCTGCGCCCTGAATTACTGTTGATTCAAGCGGCGGCGTTTGGATTTCCGGGAGCGGTGTGCGTCCGTTCCTTTCTTCCCAATACTTGCCGCGTCGCTCGGCCTCGGCGATGACTCTTTCGATTGTCCCGTTGAAGCTCTTGCGCGCTGGCCCCCATGATGTTACACCGGCTCGCGTCCGGCTCGTCAATATCTCGCCTCGCCACTCTTCAGCTTCGTTTGTGTAGAGGCCAACCTGATAGATTGCATACCGATCCGAACGAAGAAAATATGCGCGGCTTCCGTTTATGGTTTCACTGTCGAGCGTCCAGCCTTCCGGCGCTGGCGGGGGCACCGGCTCATCCGGGTGCAAAGAATTTGTTATGACCGTCTCATCTTCTTTTGTTTCAGGCGAGGCGGTTATGTCGCCGACTCCCGGCTGTGCGCTCGGTTCGTTATTTGCAATTACACCTGTCTCTTGGGGCAGTGGCGAAGACTGTTCCATCTCGCTTTGCACATGCTCTGCATCTGCGAGATACCGCCCGGTTTGTCGAACGGCAATGAGTTCATCGTTCCAATCTTCGGCGCGCGAAATGATGCGCTCCATCGTGCCGTTGAATTCGACTTCTTTGATTTGTTCCTGTGCGCGCTGCCAGCCTTTTTCTCCGGCTTTATCATTGTTCAGAGCGAAGAGGATTCGCGCATCATGGCCCCGCGTGCCGATAAATTCCAAAAGCTCTTTCGGGACGCTGCTCCCTGCGAGCGAAATGATGGTCGTCTCGGAAAAATCTTCTGCGCGGTGTAGGTCAAGGTATGACAACGCTTCGATGGGAGCTTCTGTGAGAACGAATGTCTTTGCGGTGCGTAGATCGCCGACGTAGTAACAGCCTTTGCTTTTATCTGTACCTTCGGCATTGCCGCGCCAGTGTGTATCGGTTGCGCGCCACGTCGCGCCCGTTACTGCTCCATCTGCATCCCGGTGGACGAAGACGGCACTCGCCATCGAATTTGCATAAAGACTGCCGTTTGAAATTGCCGCTTCAATAATGTCCGGTGAAATGCCGCGCGTTGTCGTCAAATACGTTCGCACCACGTCGAGGCGTAGATCGTTGGCGGGCGGCATTACTAAATCTTTTTTCTCGTTCGAGGCGACGGGTAAAATCGACTCTGTGGCGGCATCGCTGTTGGTTTGAAGGCGCGGCGCATCGCCTTTATAGAAAGTTTCAACGAGCCACTTACGCGCGTTCGTGAAGTCGGTCTCTTGAACGTACATTACAAGATCAAGGGCGCCGCGTCCGCCGCGATCACTATCTATTCGATTGGTGAAAAGATCGTTGCTAACTTTTAAGCGAAAGCGGCCTCCACCGTCCGCATAGACCGGCTCACCTTTGATGTGTTTTAAGTCGAGGCCGAGAGCACGCATTACTTCCGGCAAAGGCGTACTACGCACAGCGTTGGTCTTTTCTTTCATCGCCACGCGCGCCGGTTCATTTGCGACGCTTGGAGCTGCGGCGTGTTTTATTTCTTCGGCCTGTAGGGAACCATCAGCAGTTGATGCCTCATCGATGGCTTCATCCGCGAATTCTGTTGTTGATAATTCTTTTGCTGCGGCGTCGAGTTCGTAAGTTAGTTCATGGGAAATATTGACGCTTTCGGCAGCAACGGTTTCAACGCTGCCGACGTTGGTTGTGTCTGCGCGCCCGGTGGTGGTAGCCGCTTCATCTATTCCTGCGTCAATGGCGCGCACCCATTCCGTTGCCTTCTCATTGCTTATTTCAACTTCCTGCGCAGTGGCTTCACGCTCTGCAATCGGTTCCCGGTCGAGCGCCTGTAAAGCTTCAGCGCGGCGCTCGATAGCCACGAGTTCGCCGCTCAAATGTTTGTGTATAAGCTGGCGGTTCCAAGTGTCCCCGAAGGTCGCTTTGGGCTGGTAGGAAACAACATCTACAGTTTTCTCGCCGAGTTCTTCATGGAAGCGGGAAAGCCGGTCTTCCGCATCGTCAAAATGTTCTTTGTCCTGTGTACCTTTGTCATCGAGTCCGAGCGCCCAGACAACACGCACAGGCTCGATTTTCGAGCGGCTAACGATATGTCGGAGAAGGCTATCTTGCGGGTTATTTCCTGCAATTGAAACGAAGCAAACTTTGGAGAGATTTCGCGACGATGTTAGATCATAAAGGCTAAGTGCCTCGATGGGTGAGGATGTGAGAATAAAGCGACTGGCCGTGCGAGGGTTGCCGATAAAGAAATGGCCGACATCGGTAGTAGATTTATCACGAACCGTACAGCCGGTCGCCTGTCCATCAACGTCGCGATGTACGAAGACATTTTGCCCGTGCTGATTTGCATAAACGCTTCCATTACTCAACACCGAATCGACGATGCGGGGCGATAATTCTCGTTCGTGAAGTAGATAGTTCGCTGCTTTATTAAATTCGATTTGTCCCAGAAGGTCGCGAGTATCGGCGAGCAGCGGCATTGTTTGGCGAACTTCTAAAAAAGCTGCCTTCGTTTGGATACTTGGCGGCGATGCAGGAAGGCTTATATTTAGAAGTGCTTTGGTGAAATGATTAGCCGCCCGGCTCGGATTCAATCCATTATCGGTTAGCCATTTATCTGGCACGTAATTGAGGCGGCGTGAATAGCCTGACTTAATATCAACTACATCTTTAGCAATTATAATGTGTGCGTGTACATTGTCGGTGTTGCGGTGTATAGCGAAAATATAACGCTCATCTTTAACACCTAAATCCTCAAACAAGCCTTCTAAGCCTTCGCGCATTAAATCACGTGTCGCATCCATTCGTGCTTGTTCGGTTTCGCCAAGAAGCTCATAAGTATTAGCATCCTTATCAAGCGATACTACAATCTCAAAAAGGTCATCATTTTGGGGGCTTCCTTCGCCGTTCGAGAGAATTTGATTTGCTTGCCTTCGTGTCAGACCTTCTTCCGTTTTACTGTATAGAGTACGCGCTTCGCCTTCGTGAGAAGCGAGCTTTTTCCGGGAAACATAATCAGTTCTATCGCCGCTTACAATCAGCTTGCCGATTACTCTTATCTGCATAAAATTCTGACTCCAATGTGCTAAAGATGTTTATGTCAAAAATGCACTGCAAAATTGCAGTTTTAACACAGTTATAATAACATAAACATCCTTGAACAACAAGAGATAATCAGAACTTTCCCGAACTGTTTACAAGGGTTTTCTTTCCTTCTCAGGAGGGATAGTGGGGTTGGAAGTTTCGGCTACTAAGTATGAGCCGAATTCAGCAGCAGCTTGCTCAATTTGTTTGTCGTCAAGCACCACTTGCTTTTTTACGGCCTCAATTTTTGCTCGAACGACTTCTCGGTTGTATATCGCGTTAAGTTGGGAGGTAGGTATTTTCTTACCGCTGGCATCCATTACTTGATGAAAAAAGACCGTAACATAATGCCAAATGAGCGCCCGAATTACGATGATGTTTTGGAGTATGCGGGTGAAGCCTTCTAGTAATGTATTCGATGTAGTGGCGAGCGTTCGCATGTTTCCTTCAATCGAAGCATAGTCATTGGCAGTTTGAGTGCTAAGTTTTCTAATTAATTCATCCTGATCATTTAACTGTGAAATCAGCGGCGCAAGCATTTCCCGCACAACCTCTTTCTGAGCATGTCGGACAGCCTTTGTCGTAACATCATGTCCACGATTTCGTAGTACCTGTGTGCGCTTTCCGGTAGAGACGAGTTCGCGAATTATTTCCGACTCAGTTTTGTTTTCAGAAACCATTCTGTCGGATACATATTTGTCATCGCGTTGATATAATTTTGTTTGCCGTTTCTTCTCTGAAACTGTCTTTTCTCTCGCTAATTCAATTGCCATCGTTGTCTCTCCTATTAACGTGTGTTTATAAGTATTAATTTGTGGAGAAATTCAGGGATTCTCCGTGCTTTTGATTTATACCATAAAATGATGCTAGGGTACGCCTTTTGTCTTAGGTAAGCCCAAACGGGACATAAATATACAGCGATTGAAAAAGCGACGTACCCGAAAAACCACTGAGGGTACAGAATAAGTACAATCGTGATATAGATTTACAGACTCGATATGGAGACCTCCTGTGTACCCACTGAAAAACGATATTTGCGAGAAATGGGGGGTAATGTGGGCTACATTTTGCATGTAGTGGATAATGTAGGCTATATTATAGTACGAGGTGGTAACAGTGAAGATAAAATTGCACCCGATCAAAGCATATTTAGACGATGATGAGTATCGTCAATTTATTCTACGTGTGAAAGCACACGGGGGAACTGAATCGGCGGTTATTCGAGAAGCTTTGTCATTTGAAATCAGACTACGTGGAGCGCCAAAGGGAGTGGTTCATAAAAGGAAAAGTGGAAGGCCAAAGATCGTAAAAAAAGGGCGAACGGATTTACCTGTGAAGCCACTGTTTGAGTTCGATGACTGAAGGTCGTGCGTATGATAATTGGTATTATGTTTAAGTGCTAAATAGCACTAAGCTTGTACATAATCTCCAATTATCAGATGACCATTCCGACTGGAGGCGCAGGTAGAATACGTGAGCCGAAAGGTGTTGTTTGAGGACAGTCATCGGGGCGTTTTGCGGTGGCGTCCGAAAACGGAAAAGAGGCAAATCAAATGTGCGCGCACTCCGCATCAACCGAACGAAAATGGGAATATATTTTGCGTCCGATAATGCCGTTTATGTAGTCATATAATCTTAAATTATGAAACGAAAATCAGACAGTCGAATTCGGATTTTAATTCGATCTGGCTGGCATGGTCATCGGCGAAGCCGAACCCGTAAATGCGCGCTGGTTTCCGAAGCGCCAAGCGACAGCTTGAAATTGCATTGCACTACTCATCAACCGCACTGATGAGGTGGGATTATCCTCTCCAGATCGCGCGCCAGCGCCCGCCCTTAAAAGTGAAGTGATAACGAAGCTTTTCGCGCATAGTTGATGTGCAGAGTTCCGGTATAAATTTCTGCTGGATTTTGATTTCCCTTAATTCAAAATATTTGATATATTTATGTTGCTTGAAAGAGGACCCAAACTCAGCTTTCTCTGGAGCTGTGTAGAACCCATACCCATTCAAGCATGTTGGTATCCGATTAACATTCTGATTGACGTTCCAGAGAGCGTCTACAACAACTATCGTTCTTCTATCTATGCTAGAAGAACGCGAGGCAGAATGCTATGCTCGAGATACTACTTGCTTCTTCCGTACCCCTATATCTTCTCTGGCAAATTTTTCTTGTTCTTCGCGCGCGAAATCCGCGCCCTGATATGCCTAGCGCGGCACCGCTTGGCCCCGATGATCTGCGAGAGCTATCAAGAGCGATCAGTGAGTTGCGTGGCATCATTCAGCCCGCCCCGAGCGAGCCTCCGGTGCGGGCGCTGAATGTTGCAGCGCCACGCGCCCGCGCAAACCCTCGTAATAGTCGAAAAAAGCGAGTGAGTTCCGCATAACATAGAGCGGCGCACGCCTCGCGAACTTGCCGCAATCTTCTGCTATCTCTGGCGTAAAATTTCACAACGTTGTGGCTTAACCCGCGCGGCGGATCGTCGCTCCGTTCCATTGCATTTCACTCCGCGACGATGGCGCGCTTCTCGCGCCGCGCTTCGCGCCCTACGGTCTCTCCCGAGCATTGATTTGTTCCACGCCGGATGAAGTGGTCGCAACGGTTCTTTCGGCCTCACAATTCCATACTACCTACGTGCGTCCACTTCCGCTTTCGGAGCCTATCACGGTCACGCCCTTCCGCAACCCGCCGCCGCTCATCGCGGCATCCGGGTGCTTCACACGCTCACGCTTTCGTTGCGCCCCTCAAACGGGTGCGTTCGGTTGTTTTCCCGTGCTCCTTCGCTGCACGCGGAAGTTCTCAAAGACCGGCAACGGCTAATGGGAACAATCCGCAAATTGAGAAAACTTATCAGCGAAAGGCGAACAGAATATGCAACTCGTCAAAGCTTCTTCAGCACAGGCCGTGCAGCACATTCCAGCGTCCAATGCAGCATTGATTTGGGTGCCGGTGATCGCATTAGAATATTTGTCGGCGGCGGGTGGCAATCCCGCCGACTTTATTGGTTTCAAACTCTCTCGGTTCTGGTTGGCCGAGCACGCCCCGGGCGAATATGTGGCGGCAGAGTGGGATACGCAAGACGCGCGCGGCACAGGCGGCGATGCGTCTTTTTATGTCGAGCGGGGAGAATTCACGCTACCGTCTGCGATCAAGAACGATGTGGGCGTGGTGGTCGTCACCTATTGCGTTTATTCAGTGAGTCTTTGGAATGAATTAAATAATCTTTTGCAGCGCATTCGCGCCATTCGATTTCACCTCGACAAGACGCTGCGTAGCGCATTGTTCAGCCTTCACAAAGGCGCGTGAAATGAATTCCCTGTTATGAAAACAAAGCTCCGCAGATTCTCAATGTTATTCCTTGAAAAACCTTGTTGTTTCTAGCTGTCCATGCTATTACTTAAGGGCGGACTTACCCGCCTTTAATTCAGTGTGATTGGAGCAACCAGTATGGCAAAAAACGGCAGCAGTGCAGGCGTGAAAAAGCAAAAGCCGCTGCACGAATTTCACAACATCGAGCACGGCGATTTAAGTATCAAGATCGACACGCGTGAGATCAAAACAGTTGACCATTATGCGCAGTTTGTGGAGGCGACGACCGGCTACAAACCAACGCGGGATCGGGTCATCGAGCGATTCGTAAATTATGCGGCGGGAGCCGACGCTGCCTTCATTGATTGGACGCGAAAGAAAGCGGCGGCGAGCGACTCAAACGGCCATGCGAATGACGCGACGGCGGCTAATAATTCTCCGGCGCAGGTCGGCGGCCCAACGAGCGGTGCAGGAAGCGGCACAGGCAGTAAACCTGCGGCTAAATAAGGAGCCTTCCAACGGCCAGCGGCTTTTAATTGCCTTGCGGCTGGCATATAAAATGCGGGCTGATGGGACAACAATTTCTGTGGAGGAAATGGAAACATGTCGATGGAAATTAAGAATTTGCGCCGCGTTTTATTAACGCTCTCGGCAGCCGCCCTAGTAACGGCCAGTCTTGTAATATATAGCTCTCGGATCGGCTGCGCGTGTATGGATAAATTGGAAATTGCGGAAATGGATGCCCGCGATGTCGCTCGGCAGTTTTCTTACGACGAAGCAGTGAAGTTGTTGGGTAAAGATGTTTACGTTCATTCGCCAGTGATCGACTTCGCCCGTCCGCATTACTACATTGCCGAGCCGGGCACTGTGGGTCGCGTAGTTAACATTGAGGGGACGCTGAATACGACTAATATTGATGCCGGAATGACGTATAGAATAATCGTTCAAGTTCCGCTTAAGCTAGATTCTCGCGACACTACCGAAGCTGGAACTTCTTTGTTACATAATCGGATGAAAATATCCGATTATGATAAAGAGACTTTCGCAATGTACTTCTCTGATAAGAGGTAGCAGATGTTATGAAGAGTTGCGAGTCGAGGAAGGCGCTTCGCTGCTCGCCAGCATCTTTCAAAAATTTTCCCTTACCGTTTGATAAGTGGTTTGAAGCGGCGGCGGCGCGTCGCGCGTTCCGTCAATAAAGCTTTGTGTCTGGTTTGCAGCATGAAGTCCAATCCCTGATGAGTCAGTCCCAAATAACCCGCTGCTTTGGTAATCTTGCCGTCCGCTTTCTTTAAGGCTTCCTGTATTAACTGCGACTCCAATTTGTGTACTTCGGCATCGAGCGAACAGCCGCCGTCCGGCACTCGTGCGGCAGCGCGGTGATCGCCCTTGTTCGACTCTATGACAATGCGTCCGCAGGATCGAAAACGCCGCAGCGTTGCTAGTGCTTTGTTGTTTTTGAGGGCGTCGTCGGCGCTTAGAAATAGTGTTATCAACTGTTGGGAGGAAAGGTTGTTGTTAAGTTCTTCGATTATCTTCAGCCGCACACTTCCCGCTGTTTCAGCATCTCCCATCGTCACGGCGACGCTGGCGGCGCGCGCGAAGCATTCATATGCTTCATCGAATCTTTGTGTGCGTGCCAGTATCGTCCCCCGCGTCAGCAGGGATTCGATCAAGAGCGCCTGTTCGTCGCCTTCTTCAAGAATATCAAGCGCGCGCGTGATCGCCTGCTCCGCTTCACCGTAGCGACTTTGCGCGACGAAGACTGAGGCGCGTGTATCGTCAACCTGTGCGGCGCGAACCTTATCTGTGAGTTCGACAAACAGTTCGTAGGCGCGATCAAGATGCTCATGCGCCGCTTCAAATTGAGCCAGCGTGTAGCAGATATATCCAATGTTGTTTTCGATTCCGGCGCGGAATCTATCGTGCCCGGCCTGCTCATAGTAGTAGCTCGCTTCCGTGTAACTCATCAGTGCGCGATCCAAAAAGCGTTCACGCTCCGGCCCGGTTTGATCGGCGAGCTTTCGTTGCGCCAGCCCGTACTGATGATGGAAACGTCCTTTGAGCGCCGGATTCCGGCACGCGTTCACGAGCGGCGAAGCCTGCGTTAAATACTCCAGTGCCTGTTCGTAGTGGTGCGCTGAGATTTCGACAATCGCCAGCATAATCAAGGCGCGTGCTTTCGGTTCCGCATCAATCGCCGAGAAATGGGCTAAAGCATTCTGTAAGGTAATACGCGCTTCATCCAAAGCTCCTTCATGCCAGTAGCAAATGGCGAGATTGATGCGACATTCCGCCCGCCGTTTGAGCTGCGCCATATTGGTGAAAATCTCGCTGGCCTCGGTGATTAAATCCTTCGCCATCTCCTGCGCACCGGCAAGCTGCCCGGCGCTGCCGATGCAGCTCGTCAACGTGCCGACCTGTAGCAACACTTCAGCGCGCGCCGCTTGATCGAGGCCAGCGAGATTGGGTCTCTCGCCGACACGCCGCCACAAAGCTTCCAATGACGCGCGCGCCGCTTCGTAATCGCCCGCCTCGGCGAGTTCCTTTGCGAGCGTACAGCGCAGTACAGCGCGGTTACTCTTAGTCAGATTCGGATCATCAAGGCGGTGGGATAACTGCGCCGTAAACTCCTGTAAAATCATGGTGTGGTTGATTTTCCTTTCATTAGCAAGTTGGCTTGCGAAAAAATGTTATGATGCGTCTTATCAATTATCCTCACGGGTAGCCAAGTAACTGAAAAGGCGCTGCTGACAATTCATAGCAAAAGTACCGAGGAGAAAAACTAAATGAAACTCTTAAATAGAACTGCCGCAAGTCTGGCGCTCATAGTGTCGTTTGCCTGTGCATCGCAGGCCGGTGAGATTCAAGCGCCCGGCATTGCCGCGTCTTCACCCGTCACAGAAACTATGGTCTCAACCCAGTCTGCGACGGCGACTTCAGCGGCGGTCGGCGCGATCATTGACGTACTAGGCTTGATCCTGCCGTTGATTTAGTGACTGTATCACTCTAGCATATTTCGTCTCGTTTTAACTCACATAATTTGTGAGTTGCGGCGCGATAAACTATACGTGTGTCCAGCGTTAGGGAACATCCAATGAACATTGCATCTGAATATTTTTCGCCACAAAGTTGCCGCTCAAGCGCAAAATATTGCGGAGCAAATTCCTTCTCGCAATAAAAATTGCTAACGTCATAAAACTATCTGTTTTCACTTACTCGCGTTGCCGCACGGAGCCTCAATTAATTTTCGCAAATTACACGGCTAACAGATAAAACTCTACTATTCGATTCACATAGTTCATTCAGTGCATAAAGGCGGCGGCGTGTATAAATTTTTGCGGCGCAGAGCACTTCCGGCGCGATTTCAAAGCGTGGCGCGAGCGGCACCGCACTGCTTGATTTACTACTTTTTCCACCCATTTTGCGCGATCTGAACGCATGGCTCGCCGCTTGCCCTACACACTTCGCCCGACTCCATATGTTGCACGTGGCGTGCTCCCAACTTCTTATGAGAAAGGTACGGAATATGCGAGACTTAAAAAATACGGTGACGCTGGTGCCGGAGGACGAGCAGCCATCCTCTGTCGTGTCGGTGGCGCCGGTGATTGCGATAGAGCGGATACCGTCCGCGGCGCGCGATACAACGGATTTCGTCGGCTTCAAACTCTCCCGGTTCTGGCTGGCCGAACACGCGACGGGCGAATATGTCGCTATCGAGTGGGGCACCAAAGACACGGCGAAAGTCCGAAACATCGGCGAGTTCAGGTGGAGAAAAAGGCCGCCCGGGCGTGCCGCTCGCGTGCCTTCTCCGGTCTTGGATGAGCATGGGGACATCCTGATCTCTTATCAACTTTATTCCACGTCGCAATGGGACGCGCTCAATCGGCTTTTACAGCGCGTGCGCAATGCTCGCGCAATGCTCGAAGACGCGCTCGCCCTGTCTAAGTCGGCGACGCGCATGATGGGCTGATGCGGCGGCGCGCCGCCGCATTCCGGTTTTAGTGCGCGCGGCAGTCCCGTGATCGTTGGCCTTCGTGCCAACCACGCAGATACGCGGCGTTGAGCGCAGCGACGAACGCCTTTGGTGAGTATGAATCCCCAAACGTTTTCACGACATTTCCATCCGGGTCTACCACCTTAAAATCAATGCCTTCATAAATCACAGTGTATGCCTGATTAGGTTCGTCTTTTGGTTCGTCCGCCATACCGAATCCTTTCCTTTCACGCGCCTGACCTCGTGATAAGCGAAGCGTCTACTGAAAAGCCATGCGCTTCGAGCCAGACGCGTAGGTATTTCGGTAAGCGGCAGCCGCCGAAATACGGATATTTGCTTTCACCGCGCCATTCCTGAAGCACGAGCCGCCCGCGCTTGTCCGCCAATCTACTTTCGAGATAGGCATCGGCGAGTTGAAAGATGCGCGGTCACGCCGATTGCGGTTCTAACTCTGCCAACTCTTCGACGCGAGCGATGCGCTCGAACTTCTTCAGCGTCACGACGGCGCTGACTTCAATGCACAGCACGGTGGCGATCTCCAGTAGCCGCCACAACGAAGCCGATTCGTAATCGGTCGCTTCGTAGCGTTGAATCTGTTGCTCCTTCAGGTCGCATCGCTCCGCAAGTTCTTTCTGGCTCATCTGGCGCGCGATCCGCGCTTTGATGAGCGTCTCCGGCAGTGCATCAAAGCGCGGGCACTCGAATCGTTTCACCGCGCCGCTCTTGAGCGCCTCGTACTCACACAGTTCGTTGCGCAGTTCGTTTATCATGCTCTCGTGCGAGGCATGGAGCGCGCTTCTGAGAAGCGGTTGCATCGCCGTTATTTCATCGTGGGGAAGCGTCTTGAGAGCTTCTTCAAACTCGCGTAGCTTCGCCGTTGTCACGCGGTACTGAAGATCGTTTTTAATCATTGGCTCGTCCACCTTTCGAGATCAATCGCCACAATGCCCTTCGGCCTGTCTTCCATGTCTGTTTGGTAGAAGTCGAGGAAGGTTGCGCCCGACTTAATTTCCTTTGCTGCCGCTAAGAATAACTCGCCGCCGAACAACGCCTTTTGTGCGCTCGTTCCCTGCCGGAAATCAAGCAGCGTGGGGGCGATGCGGTAAAGGAAAACCATGTTCACGCCGTCCGCGTCCCAGCACGCATCGAAATCACGCGGGCGTCGCTTGCTCGTTACAAAGCTTCCGTCAACGTAAATGCGGCGGCAACCGGCGCGGTGCAGCAACTGAGTGGCATCTCTTAATCCGGCGAGAAGTTTTCGCCGGTGCGCGCCCCTTCCAAAGCGGGCGACGAACTCCGGCCACGTCGTTAAATGGATTCCGGGCGGAAGGTAGCCACGCCGGTCAAAGGGTGGTGGCAGCACCACAACATTATTGTTGTTATAAGAACCGTCCGTCAAGTGTCGCCGCTCCTTATGATTATGTCCCGCTTTGTGGCCGTCTTAACTATTACTATCTTACCACAAAGCGGAAGCGAATACAACAAAATAGCGGTATTATATATTAAAGCTGGTGGGCGTATCAGATTGGAGTTAGGAAAACGGATGCCCCCTTTCGGAGGGGGCATTTCTTTACTCGTTGATTCGTTCCGTTTTCAACTTATGCGCGACCGCACGAATCGCAACCCTACATGACGCGCGCGAATTCTTCATGTGTGGCATCTCGTTTTGAGAGTAAGCGGTCTATGATATGACCAACGGAAAGCGCGCCGTCCGGCTTACGAAGGAAGATGTCAACTCCGGCGCGCCGCGCTTCAGCTTCGACATTTGCGCCGGAGAGCATGATGATCGGCGTTCGCGCGCGATGCGCAAGGAGACGAGCTTCGTTAACGAGTTCAATACCACTTTTGCCGGGCAATTCATGATCGAGTAATAACAGATCGTAGTGTGCTGTGCCCGCAATCTTTTCCCATGCGCTCTGGCCTTCCGCACAGACATCCAACAGCCAGCCGTCCGCTTCGAGCGAGCCGCGCAGTAATCCGCGAACCAGCGCATCATCTTCGACATACAGAATGTGGCCGCGCCGCGCATCTTGCACGGGAGGCCGCACCATTTCACGAAATCGTTCACGGCACACTTCAAGAAACGTGGCGATCAGCGCGTCAACTTCATGGGTCGTGTGTGCCGCGCCGACAATTACCTTAAACACGTCGGCTTCGCTCGCCAGCTCAACTTTATCCGCTGGGGAATCGAAGTGTCTGATGACGATTGCTAAGCATTGCTCTTCTTCAATCTGTTTTCGTGCCAAGCTTCTTTCCGCCTCGTCTAAAATACGCGCGACCTGCCGTGAATATTCGGTCTCACTCGCATCCGTTGTGGTGGATGGCAGATACTCAATGCCGCACAACAGGCACGCGCGCCACAGTTGGCCGTTTGGCGCGCGCGGCACACGTTCCATAGCAACGTTGTCCGGGTGGCTGACAATGATCTCGCGCACGCCGGTGGCGAAGATAGCGGCGGCGACGGCTGAGTTATAAAGGCTGTTCAGTGTGCAAACTAATTTCGCGGTTTTCATGTTCTCTCCCTTGTGGTTTTTGATCGGGCTTAGATTGATTACTGGCGGAATGCTTCGCCCCGCGCCGAGAAATTCTGTGCTGGCGCGACTTCGGTTTATCTTATCAGGAATACACGGACTTATTAAGAACTATCTAGGAATAATTTAGCACACATCTAATCTCTCTTTCGTTAATTCCCTGCCTGACAAAGCAAGCGCGACTTACCCTAAACAACGACGATGGGAACGAGCGTTGTGCCGCCTTCCTGCAACATAAGCGCGCATTCAACTTTGTCCGCGCGCTCTTCAACGTAGTTGTGATGGAGCAGGGATTTATATTGCTCGCTCGTGATCGCATCGGCGAGATACACATGCCGCGACGGGTATGCGCCTCGTATCGCCGCCATTACTTCATCGACGTGCGCCTGCGCTGTGTAGGGCGTTGCGACATCAATCGCGCCGATTCCCTTCCACTGCATATCTGCCGGGAAAACTATGTGGTAAGCATCCGCCAGATAAACGAGCAGCGGTTGGTTCTTGCAGCGCGGGCAGCGCCCAGAGCTTTCGATCTGCTTCGAGAGCACGTTTACGCTTTTATGCCGAACGGTGTGAGCGCATTCTTTGTAATGGACATCGACGGTATTCATAAGGGCTTCTCCGGCGTGAAATAAGAATTGATAATCGGCGTTTGTCGTAGGGAGATATTACCATGAACCGGAAGCAAACGCAATAACAGGAAGCCTTCTTTCCGCTCTTAATATTAAAAGAGTCGAGCGCCGTGTCTACTATATTTAACAGTGGACGGCCTCGCTCCAATGGTGAAAGCTGGTTGCTACAAAGGCGCACGCTGGCAGCGTGCGCCACTATTTTAAGCCGTGCCTGTCGCTTGACTTCACAACGAAATTATCGGCTGCGTGGTGCTCTTCGATTTTATTCACGCCGCGCTGTATCCGCGCTGCCCGGCTGCCTTCCTTCGCCTTATCGCTCGCTTCGTCCAGCAACGCCGAGAAGATGAATAGCGACAACATCACGAAGAGAAAAATCCATGCGCTTACGCCGTTGCGCTCATTCTTAAATTCGGTGCTCATTTCATATCCTCTTGATAGACCGGATCGCAAACCACGTGATATGTCTCTGAAAGCTCATCTTCAAGATTCGAGTTTTCGATTTGCTGCCTGATGCTTCTCATCTGCGCGTAGATCGTGGCAGAGGTCGCTGGCTGCCCGTTTACGCACTGTCCGGTGGGCGTCACAAACTCGCCTTCATCGTAGGTTGCGCCGTCCACGCTGTACCGGGTTGTGACGCCTTCTCCGGCGTCCTGCGCCGCCAAGCACGCGTCCGAATAGCTCCAGTCATAAACGAGCACTTCCCCGCGCAACATCTCGCTCAAGAAGTCGCACGCCTCCGCATCCGTCTCCACGTCGATCAAGACGTTGATCTGCGCCACTCTCATTTTTCGCTTCATCACTTTTGTATCTCCTATACCGCCAGCAAGTCCGGCCTTAGTTCCTTGACCACGAGCCGCAATACGCTTTGCGCAAGCTGCTGTAAATTTTCATCGCGCAGCAAATAGTCCTCGCCGGGTTCATCCTGCTCCGGCAATTCTTCCTGCGCGCAGCTAATTTCGACGGCAATCGCTTCTTCAAGACTCACCTGTATGACGGCATCGAAGCGATCTGAATATCCAGCCGCTTCGCCTTCAGGGTCGCTCTGCTCTTCTTCCTCGATGCCCGCGCTGCGAGATGTGTTTAATGGCTCGCATATACAAAAACAACCATCACAGATAATCATTTTGTTTCTCTTCCTTCCTTCGTTTCTACAAGCTCCATGCCCGTGTACTCGCTACACGTCTCGATGTAGTTATCCTCGCCGTAGTAATCCGCGTCGTCGCATCACTCGTACACCAGCGCAATCCGGCCTCCGCGCGGTCGCTGGCTTCGACGGCCACTGTGTACGTTGATTCTTCTTTCACGCTGTAAATAAATAGCGGCATTCGATCTCCTTCAAGCTGCTGTTGGGATAAAGCCGCCTCAGTAGCCGTGCATATCCATCCACGCATCTTCTGCCGTCTCGTAATCATGCCTGTCCCACCACACGATCTCGCCTTGATTGATTGCTCCAATGAACGAGTCATGCACAATTACTTCGGCGCGCGTCAGCTCTCGCGCTTCTTCATTTAGAGCTTCATATGGCTCTGTGCCTAGAATGAGCGCATAAGGCGTGCGGCCATCGGCTTCCATCTCCCGGCGAAGCTGCTCTATTTGCTGGAGTAACTGCGGCAATTCGGCTGTTGTGTTAGGCATGATTTTCCTTTCGTTTGGAAAAATGAGACTTGAAAAAGGTCATTATCGGACGCGGGCATTTGCCTGTTTTAGTAGTTGATTTCGAGCGCGTCCATGTCGGATTGTTCCGGGTCTGTCCAGCGCGCAAGGCTATCGTTTGCCGCTATCGCGTCTGCTTCCTCATCATCGTTGGTTGTGTCCGAGTCGGAGACTGACAGAATGTTTAAGAGACTCTGGCGGGCGGCGTTCAAGCGGTTGGAAACGAAGCGCGGCGCAGCATACTCGGCGCACTCTACGATACGCGCGTTCTCCCGGCTCGCGCGTTCGACTTCATGCAGCGCAGTTGCGGCTTCGCGGCGTACTTCGCCTAACACTTCGCGGCGCAGTTGTGCGCGAAGACTTGCTATGTCAATCGGTGGCGGTGGAGTGCCGAAGGATAGAGCGGCGGCTGTTGCGTTTGCGCCGGTGGCAGTGCTAACGTGTGCGGACGACGACATCGCGGTTTTCTCCTGTCTTTGATCGAGCTGGTGGAATCCAAGCGATTGCTGTTGGGCGAGGGGAGTGCTTCAACACTCCCTTTGCCTTTTCTATTTTCTTTATGCGGCGCGCTGCGTGTGCTTCGTATGTTCCGTTGCTTGCTGTGCAGGCGCGAGATACCGCACGTTGTCGAAAACGTTTATTTCGGCCTCACACGCGGCCTCATAGATTTCATGCGCTAATTGCAAATGACGTTCGGCGGCGGCGGCGACGTGATAGCACAAACGCGGCTTCCAGAGCATCGCACCTGCCGCATTCGATGGCGGCGTGCCTGCCTTGCAATTGCACTCGCTCGCGCGCTTGCCTTCTTCATCGCGTCCCAAGAATACGTCATAGGCAGCTCCCGTATTTTTGTTGACGACCGTGTAGTGACCGAATGAAACGACTCGCACCAGCGGCTTGTCTTTGCGTGCTTTCGTGATCGCGTTCTGAAGTTGTTCGATGCTGGCAAGCTGTATTTTCATGTTCCTGTTTCCTCTCTCGTAACTATCATGCGGAGTACGTGGCCGTTTGTTTTTCGACTCCCTGATAATACCACAAACAGGAAGCAAACACAATAAAATAAATGCGCTTTTGGGAATACATGCACACATCTTTCTTTCCATTGATTTAATTATTTTCGTTCTATTTGCTGTATTTAGAAAGAATTTGCTTGACAGATGTACACATTGGGTGTAGAATCTGAAACATCAATTGAGGTTGAGCACGGGATAACCGATAGCACTCAAGAGATACTTTGAAAAACCAGACCTGCCAAACGTGGAGTTTCGTAAATCTCGCCTTCGGAGTGGAAACGGCTCTAGCTTAAAACTTAGCTCAAACCAGACCGGCTAACTTGGAAACGATCAATTTGAAAGCTCGCGCTTGATCGGAGCGCATTCGACTAAGTAGGGCGATAAGACGGGGTCAGTCTCAACTCCTTTGGGATAGAGCAGCGCAGTTAGTCCTCGAAGATTGAAAGCTCGTCACGGCTCCGGTCAACCGAGTAGAAAATAGATCACGGCGCACACTAAACTGAAAACATTAACCACTTACCCAAACGCGCATCAACGCATCCGAAAGAGAGATCATCATGGCGAATTCGCAAGGCAACACTGCCGCAACAACTCAATCAACCACTAACACCAACCCGCTTGCCGTCTCATTGGCCGCCGATGTGTATGGCGCTCGTCAAACACGCATCGCTCATCCGTCTGGCCGCTTCGTCCAGAATCGTTTTTATCTTAACGAGGCTGAAATGAGCCTTGTGCCCGCATCTGTTCCGCCGCCGTCGAAGCGTTTTCCCTTCTCGCTTCTGAACTATGCTCGCACCAAGCAGCATGTGGCAACGATCTTCGGCGTCTCCGTTGACGAGCTGCGCGCGGAAGTCAAACGCCGCAACGCCCAGCGCAATCGCACGCCGAAAACTCAAGCTGCTCAACCGGCTGGCAACTAATCGCTTTCACGAAAAACAGGGAGGCCGGGCTTAACCGCTCGGTTTCCCGCTTCCCTTTCTTCTTCCCAAAAGCCTGTCTTTATTTTCGATCCGAACGAGCACTGAACCGGAATACCATAATGAAAAAAGAAGAGATCGAAAAACTGATTCTCGAACAAGGTTTGACTCTTGCCGATATGCTCGATGTGGTCTGCGAATTAAACGGAATTGTCGGCGTCGGTTTCATTTCGTTCGCCGAAGAAGTGTCAACTTACATTCGACAGACGCCGGAACGGAAACGAACATCCGTGCTCACTGTAGCGCCAGCCTCAAGCTGAGTTACGACTTAAGGAGCAACCGAACAATGATTACCGTTGCGGACATCCACACAGCTATTTCGGGAATGCCCGACGATGCCACTGTGCAATTGCACTTAGTTAGTGCGCCGGAGGGTCTTGAGGTCGAGTTTTACCATATTGAGAAAATCAGTGGTCAAGTGCGGATCACCGGCGAGGCTTTTCTTCCAGATGATGCCGACGCCGTTTGAATCTTCTTCCCATTCGCCAATGCTTTTCATCTTCAATCTGTTATTTGAATTGGAGCCAACTCATGTTGTTATTGACTACGAACACCGAGAAGCATAGATGCAGTGAATGTGATTCCACATTCATCGCCGATGATCTTGTGCAAGTTCGAGAAAAGATATTCGATGAAGGTATGTTGGTCGCCTCCGGCGAATGCCCGGAGTAAGGTAAAACCCTTCACTCTTTATGAACTGCCGACATTGATCGCCGGACAACATTATTATGCGAACAGTTATCGCCGGATCGCGCACCTTTAATTCTCTCTCGCAACTGTGCGAGGCGGTAGCGGCTTCCGGCTTCGTTATCTCCGAAGTCGTGAGCGGCGGCGCACGCGGCGCAGATCGTCTTGGCGAGACGTGGGCGACTCTCAACAAAATTCCCTGCGCCCGCTTCCTCCCGGATTGGACGACGCACGGTAAAGCGGCGGGCATCATCCGAAATAAGGAGATGGCTGCCTATGCTGAAGCGTTAATCGCTCTTTGGGATGGTCAGAGTCGCGGGACAAAGAACATGATCGAAGAAGCTCGTAAGCGCGGCCTGAAGGTATATGTACACAAAGACGTTTATAGCGTTTAAGCTCGGCGGGGCAACTGACCCTGAAGGAAAACGTTAAACTTATATGCACGTATCACAACACAATTAAGATGACGTGGCGCAAGCAATTTAACAGTGTAGATAAAGAACGATTACAAATGCCAACCCGTAAAGAACCTGCGCGTATAACTATAGCAGTGCCGCGTTCCTCCCTTGCTTTCCGCGAAGCAAAACGGCGTAGCGGCACCGAGTACGGCGATAAAACCAATTCCATTTTACCGCGCGATCTGGCGCGTTATTACACTATGCTTCGCCGTGGCCGCGCGCACCTTCGCGAACTCTTCACTAAATCCGAACTACAATTTATCAATGAAGCGCTCACCGCTCGCTCTTGGGATGAGGACACGATTCAATTTCTTCCCGCAACCGTCGTCGCTCATCTTAATCAACTCACCCCTGCACGTCGCACCGCCCGCCTCGATCTCGTTTCACGGCTTAACACCGCGCCGGTCGCCGCGCTCTATGCGCTCGCCGATGCTGTCGAACAGTTCGCGCGCTCCCCGTCTCATCACTACGACTCATTCTTTGAATGTCTGAATGCGCTTGATTACCCTGCTGAATAAATTCCTAATTAGTTCGGTTTAATTCTAATCTGTACTTATTTATTCTGCTGTGTTAAATAGACTGTGATCGACTCGCTCCCGTGCGGAGCATTTAATATCCTATTCTCGTTACGGGAGCAATTTATGGCTGATCGTACCTGTTTGACTAATTTCGCTAATGCAGATGCGCAACACTGTGTTGAAATCGAAACTGACCAATCCTGCGGTAAATTGGCAGCCCGCTTTTTTCATCATGGCGAGCACTTGCCCGCGAATCTCTACATTGAGCTTTATGCTGATGAACTCGTATTGTTTGTGTGGGACGAAAATACCGTAGACCCCGCCGTCGCCTCGCATACGAGTCCCTATAGTCATCGCATCATTTTGGCGCGAGGCAAATTTCTCGAAACACCTCATGCGCCGCTTTCTTGTTCATGCCACACTTCCGCTCTCGACTCCCCGCCCGCAACTTCTGCTTCAGTTTGCTACCCTGCTCCGGTTCAAGTTGCCGAAACTACCACGGCAGCTTCTGCCGCTGCGCCTTCCGGTTATCAACAAGAAAGCAGCGGCGAGAATAATCGCGAAATTCCTTTGCGCCGTTAGGAGCGCCCGCGCCGTGACACCAAACATTTTCGTGCCTCCGACATCCGAAGCGCACGCCTTCTCAATTCTCGCCGGGCAGATGCGTCAATCAAGCATTGAGAATGCCGCACATGCAAAGCGCGTTTCTGCGCTCGCCGTTCTCTTTGGCCGCGCGCTCGATTTAAGTGTTAATGAATTAAAGGATTTGAAAATTGCCGGAGTGCTTCATGACATCGGCAAGCTGCACATTCCGCTAGAGCTGCTTCATGCGCCTCGCTCTTTGACTTTAGATGAAACACTGCTGATACGAACGCACCCGGAGCGCGGCTACGCCCTCGCCTGTCGCTTCAACTTCGCTCCGCGTATTCTCGAAGTCATTCATTACCACCACGAACGCTACGACGGCGCCGGATACCCGCATGGTCTTCGCGGCACTGAGATTCCTTTTTATGCACGTCTGGCCGCCATTGTTGATGTGTATGACGCAATTATTTCAAAGCGCATTTATCAAGTGCAGCCGCGCTCCTTTGCTGATTCGATGTTTGAGATCGAGCGGTGTGCGGGTACTCAGTTTGATCCGGCACTCGCCGCTGTCTTCATCCAGTTAATGCACCGGCGCACGCGCCGACGATTCCATAAAGTTCATTAGGGCGCGCATCTTCCAATAATAAATTCCACAAGTCAGCGTACAAGCGTACAGTTGACTCACTCATTTTGCCTTGTGTATTGTAGCGCCCGCCACATGGGGGGCTGGATGTGCTTACGAGAAGTGTGTTCGGTCTCTCGGCAGTCAGGGCGCTTCACGCGGAAGCGCCCTGCTTCATTTTCTTATTCGCGGTGCCGAATGGTTTTTGCTTTTGCGAGCGCGCCGTTTGATGATCTGCTGGATGGCTTTCCGGTAAGCATCGATTTTAGCTTTTGTCCAGCGGCGAGTGCCGCGTTCCAATTCCGAAACGTACCCGAATTTATATCCCATTAGCGGCGCGATTTCGCGCAACGTCGCATTTTCCTTGACGCGCTCTCGGCGAAGTTCTAAACCCACGGCTGGATCGTTATAAGCGATGCCGGAGCCGCCGCATCGTTCGCACACGCGCCCACGTAGTGTAGATGCTTCTTTTTTTCGGGTTCCCATGGAAACGCACTTTACCGTAAACGGGAAGTAAACACAACCGGAAACGAACGCAACCGGAGACGAACACAATGACTTATATGTCTTACCGAGCTTGGAATTGCTTCCTATGCGACGACGCCGATGCGGAACTCGCTCCTGCCCGTTTGCAAAAATCCTACGCTTTTTCAAAACCCTTGCGTCAGCAGGCAAATAAAACAGATCGTCATTAAACCGCGTGGCTTAAACGCACGGTGTTAAAAAACGTTGAAATCCTGCCGTGAACTCGTGTAGAGTCTTTTTCGGTGCGACTATTTTGCAAGTCCAAACCATCAATCGCCGGATCGTTACGCTTTCATTCTCGCCAGCCGCCAGCCGCGCACGCGCGCGAAGCATTGCATGGCGCGCTTCATCCCACAAAAGGAGTTTTCATTCGATGACCGACAATGCTTCTTCTTCTGTCTCTACGCCTGCTGCTTCGGCTGCCGTCCCAGCTTCGCCGCTCAATGCACAGGAAGAATTGCGCCGTCGCACGGCGCGTGTCGCCACGAATTTTACCGTCGATATTTGTGGACAGACTGCAACCGGCCAAAACTATAAATACGCCGCTGTGTCAACTGTCGTTAGTCCAGGCGGCGCAACCTTTGTGCTTGATTGTGAAGCGTGCGATCTCGAAGGTTTGCGTGCCGGGCAACGCGTTAGCGTTGAGACGTCATTCGGCACGGTTAAAGCTGAAATTAATGGATTATGGACGGAGCCGAAAAATCCTGCCGGTGCCGAAGCGGTGCGCTTCTTCATTGGGCTGCGTTTGAGCGAAGGCCATACTTGGATGATGTGAATTGGTGTTCAGGCAGTGGCGTAAAACAAACGCGACGTGCGGCTCACATTACTACTTACTGCTGTGCGTCACTGCTTGTGTGAAGGCGAATGAGCAATGGCCGCACGCTTGTTTTAGGCTCGGCTGTCAGTGAAGATTTAACCGTTGCGATTGTTTGTTCTTTGCGAATATCCGGCAAACTGCTGCTCTTCGATTCACCGACATTCGCTTGCTTCGATCTATTAAAAGTTTTTAATTGTTCGTAACGAGCGGCGATCAATCGAACGTAATTCTGTGTTTCCCGATACGGCGGTATTCTTTTGCCGTATTTATCAACGGCTCCCTCGCCCGCGTTGTAACCGGCAAGCCCGAGCGCCACATCTCCATTATATTTATCAATCAGCCAAACTAAATACTCGGTGGCTCCGCGTACCGCTTCATCGACGTTGCGCGGATCACGCACGCCCCATCTGCGCGCCGTCTCCGGCATCAATTGCATAACTCCCTGTGCGCCTTTCTTTGATGTCGCTCCGGCGTAGCCATTTGATTCCTGTGCGATCAATGCCCAGAGAAGCTGCGGATCGAGTTTGTGCCGCGCGGCTTCGCGCTCGACCGCTTGTTCTAATTTTTCGCGATTTGTAAGCGTCGGATGCAGTTTGGGCTTTGGTGCTTGCACCCGCGCCGCGTTTACGTGCGCTCGTCGCGAAATGCGCGCCCGCATCTCGCAACGCACATCGGGCGCGCTCCATGCGAAGCTGCCGACAACAGCTAACATCAGGATGCTTTTAGGAATAAAGCGATTTAATTTGGTTAACATATTGAGTTTTAGGTGGGTTTGAACGAACTGCTTTTATCGCTTTTTTGGGCGATCATTCACAATTTAGCACAAGAACTTTCTAGGAACAACAAGTATCAAATAGGTTGACTTTTGTTATACCGCCGCGTATTCTTCTTAATGGTTTACGACCACTTGACTGCCATTCGCACCGCCGCTCCCCTTCATTAAGACAATAAGCGAGCTAAAAATGAACGAGTTATTGCGTCAAGATATTCCTACATAGCCCTCGTTATCCCCATTCTCTACTAAGTAATGCCACTTTATTTCACTAAAATTTCATTATTTCGGTTCGAGTTTCCCGCTGCTTCAACAGCGCCGCCGAAATCCCGGCTCCGTCGCTCATTAGTGAAGGCGGCAGATGGATTTTCTTTGCTCGAAATGTTGATTGTTGTTGCCATCCTCGGCTTAATCGCTGCCTATGCGTATTCCACAGTTGGTGGCCGTCGCGCCTCCGCTAATGGCGGCGAGCGCGCGCTTGATTCGCTGGCGCGCGTCCTCGAAGAACGTCGCAACGCCGCCATTCGTCTTAACGCTATTGAGTCTCCGACTTCACTTGAAAATTATACGGCTTCGCCGGTTGAAATTAACTTTGACGACGCTTCGACGACGCGCCCGCTTATCACTGACGGCGTTGACTCAAACGGCGACGGCATTGATGACAATACCGGACAAGCCATTACACGCCTCGCGGCTTCTTCCGGCACGACGGCCTCTTGGAACTATGCCTACATGGGCCAGCCCATTTCTCTTCCGCAGGGATGGATCATCGCATCGAGCGCCGAGCAACTCGGCTCGATTCCGCTTATTGGCGCTGGTCAAAATGGCCGAGGACAACTTGTCTCGCGTCTGGGCTTCGATAATCATGGACGCGCTCTCGCCCCTGATTCCGGGCGCTGGCAAGCTTATCCTCAAAATAGCCCTTCCGAATCTTCGACAATAAATGCCGCTCCTTTCTGGTCGATCTATGTAGTGGCGACTCCATCATCATCACCTTCTTCGTCGCCTACCGCTGCTGTTGCGATCAGCGTTCATCTCACCGGGCAATTAGAGCGCTGGCGATGGGACGGAGCCGCATGGCAAGGCTTCGGGCGACGTACCCTTAATTAGAAATCTCTACAGTCTTTTCTTACCGCGTTATGTTTCTATTTTTTCCGCAATTGAAAGTGAGTGGCGCGCGCGCCGAAAATTCCGGCCTTCTCCGGGCGGAGCGTGTGCGCGGAATGACGCTCATTGAACTCGTGATCGCGGTCGCGCTGTTGAGCATCGTGATCGCGGCTATCGCCTTGTTCACGAGTGGCGCGCTACGGCGTAATGCGAGCTTTACGGAAGCCGGAAATTTAGATACGAACCGTGGCGTTTTAAGCGATTTGTTACGCGCCGATTTCAATTTTGCCGGACTTGGATTGACGAGGCCGAAAGCGCCCGGCGTCGGCGTGGTGTCAGTACCTTTTTCGCCTTCTTCTGACTTTGATACAAGCACTCCGGGCACGCTCAGGAAAACAGGTTCGAGCGGCTTCGGATCATCCTCTATTAAAGGCACTGTGGCGCTGGCGCGGGGAGTGGGTGCCTGTGCCGCAACATTGCCCTTTACGGGTGGCCTATTCGGACTGACGGGTTCGGATCAAAACTCTTGTGCGGTATTAGTGCAAGACGGATATACGGCTGTTTATGAAAGCAATAGCCTTGTTTTCTCTGACGCGAATAACCAGACCGGCGATCTTTATTCGATTGCCGTTGAAAATAACAGCGGCCCGGGATCGCCTTCTTCTTTGCTTAAGTATTACCGCACGCGCGGCGGCGCGAAGGCGCTTCTTTATCCTAGCTCGATGCCGCCGCCCGCCTATCCCTTAATTCCCTTTGCCGATGTTTACGCTCAAGGTGCTTTCATATCCGACATGGCCGTGACCGGCGCGCCCGTAATCGACATTCCGCCAAAACCGATGCAGGTCGCACAGCTTCCGATGGACGGAAGTTCTCGTATGACAAGCACCGTTGTGATCGACGCAAGCTCGCAAAGCGTAACTCTTTTTGGTGGCGACCCGAACACCGATGTCTTTCGTTTGAAGCAAGATTACGACGCGCAGTTGACGCTCGCCGTTGACGGGCAAACAGCGAGTGGTATTGCCGTTGAGATTCCGTCGCGCGGTTCCATCAATGCTTCGGATTATGTTCTGCTCATTGATTTTTATGGCGGACATTCTGCTTTGTGTCGCGTCACTGATTATTCATCCGGCGTGATCTCGCTTGAGCGCATAACGCAAAACAGTCCGCTGTGGAATCGTTTTTGGTCGGCGCCCGCCGATGCTGCCGTAACATTTCCTGCCGGAAGCATTCTTGTCAAACTCGCGCCCGCGATCTCATGGAGTTTTGTCGATTCAACGTTGCTGCGCCGTGAGGGAAGTTTCCCTGCGAGCGTCGCGGCGCAAGGCGTCGATTCTTTTAATGTGCGTGAAGCGGCCTCGGCTTCCGGCGAAGGAAGCGTCTTTGAAGTCGTTGCCGTTCTTCACTCCGAAGGAATTGAATCCGCAATGAATGCTTCGGACGCTGTCTCTCAGCCCTTTAGCCTCACTCTTACGCCGCGCGCTCTTAATCTCACTTATAACCAGAATAATCAGTAATCGGAGTCTCAATGGCAATCGCATCCAATCTTTTCAAACACAGGCGGCGCGGCAAAGAAGTCGCCGTCCATGCTTCTGCCGCCCTACCGTCAAACGATCTGGCAATCGTTTTCGATGATGCTCAAGATTGTGTTGTTCTTGCTGCCTTCGGACTCCTTCCCCAGCCCGCCGTATTTTCTAGGGAAGCTGGCGCTATTGATGTGAAGCCCATTCCCGGCATTCACACTGTTCGATTGCCTCTCACGGATGCCGCACCCGAAACTTCTCTTGCGGCAAAGATCGGAGCATGGCGCGAATCAATTGGCCTTCTTCCTGCTGCAAATTCTTCGGCTTTTTTGATCGCCCCGGATGCGTACAGCGAGCGCACGCGCATTTATCCGCTCGACGACGAATCTCTGGCGCTCGATGATGCGGCCATTGTCGGTTTACTTGTCCGGGATGCAGAGACCAAAGCAACGGAGCAGGACGGTCATCCACTTTTCGACGAGCCGCTCGATGAGATTGTTTGCGACATCTCGCGACTTCCAAACGGCACCGTTACCTTGACGGAAGTACCGCGCGCAGATTTCGATCAAACTGCGCGACGCGTTTTTGAAATTACTCAGGCCGATACGCTTCTTCAAACAGCGCGCGATCAGGCTGCCGACGATGATTCTTTTGATGAAGCCCCGACGCTTATGCTCGGCGCTGAAACCTACGTCCGCGCCGTGCTCCGATATTTCCTCCAAGAAGAATACACAAGCAGCAGTGCTGCTCAATCTAATCTTGTCACGGCTATTTTTATTGCGACATCGCGCGGCTCGCTGATCGGCTTCTGGTCGCCGACTTACGGCCTTTTTGATGAATCCGGCGAACGCTTCGCTTTAGATTTATCTTCGGAGAGCGTGGTTGACGACGACGTATCTGAATTGTTCGACTCCACGCCGACCGAGCCACAGGAAATCGACCCGGCAATGTTCGACGCGTTGCGCGATGAAGCACTTGAATTCGCGGTCGGAAAGCTTGGGCGCAAACTTAACCCGGCGCGGCTCGAAGAGCTTGGATTTTCCGGCGTCGAGAGAATCCTTTGGGCAGCCTCTCTCGACGCCGAGCAAGCCGTGCGTCTTCATCTTGATGCCTATTGTGAATCTGCCGACATTGCTCACGTCGCCGTGTCCGTGCCGCTTGAAGAAGCGGTCGCGCGCGGTTTGCTATGGGGTTCTCTTTCTGAATCATCGGCGACTGATGTTCCGGCGCGCGTTCCGTCCATTAACTTGGCCGACGAATTTCGCGCGCGCGCTGTCGCCTCTGATACCGCCACCGAGCTTCACAATGATACGCTTCTTCAGAGTGCGCGAAATTCTGCGGTGCTCGCTCTCACAGCGCCGCTTGTTGCTGTGCTCGCCTTTCTCTTCGTCTCATGGTTGGACACCTTGCGCGACTCGCGCACCCTTGCTCATCGCGCGGAAGCGGCAAGCGTTGAAGCCGCGCGGCTCAAGCCAATTGCCGACGCACGCGTGAGCGCCGAAGGTAATCTCAATTGGTTCGTTGCCTATATCGGTCAGATCATCGAGCTACGCCGACGCCAAGGAGCGGCCATCGGTCTTTATCACGATTTGGACGCCCGCTGGCCGCTTCGTGATGATCCGAGTTTTTACGTTAGCGAAATGAAAACAAACGCGGCGGGTGTGGTCGAGATCAAAGGCTTTACGCGCCACGAAGAATCATTTACGGCCTTCGAGCGTTCGCTGGAGTTTTCGGGCACAGATGAGCAAGGCCGCAAGATATTCACCAACATTGCTTACGATGTGCGGCAAGGCGGCGCGGCTGTTACTCCCGGTGCAAATGTACCTGCGGCTATATCCAGCAGCGGTGGCGTTCCGCCGCCCGGCGTTGTGGCATGGACGGTACGCGGAATTTACACGCCGCTCGCCTCCAATTCCAAGCCTCCTACTCCGGTTGCTGCCGTGACCGCGCCAGCCGTTACAAAGCCAACACCACCTGCCCTTACGAATTCTTCTACTGGAGCGCCCGCCAAATGAATATCCCATCACTGCCACAAAAAAAGGTGAGCGCTGCAAATTCTATTAGCGTTCGTTTTAAGAAGCTTGGCGCATCAGTTATCGCTTATTCGCTAAAGCGCGGCACGCGTACCACGCTCATCGCAATGTCTGTGATAGCTCTCGCCCTTGGCTATGTCGGCTACGGTTACATAGTTTCGCCGAACATCGCGGAGAACGCCGCCGCGCTCACGACGGTACAAAAGCAGGAAGCTGATAACGCGCTTAACGCGCAGGTTGAGCAAACCGAAGCCGCGTTCAAGGTTGAATTTCGTAAAGCGGTCGAGCTTTACCGGACGGCGCAGCCGCTTCTTCCCAGCAGCGTCGAAGTTGGAAATGTGCTTGCGCAAGTGCAGATGGCTGCCGGGCGCAACGGTGTGACTTTGACCGGACTCAATGCTTTGAAAGAAGGTGTCAAGTCTCCCGCATCCGACAAGCTTTATGAGCGCGAACTTCCGGCGCTCGTCACTGGCACTCATCCACAGGTCAAGCGTTTCTTTGAAGACGTTTCGCGGCTCCCGCGTATTGCGCTGATTCGTGATTTCGATGAAGTCAGTTTGCGTCAGCGCGTCTCCGTCAGCTTTACACTCATCGCTTATAACTCGCCGCCGCCTGCGGAGATTCCGGCGTTGCCGAAAGAGTTCGGCCCACTGCTCTCCGATGTTATTCATCCGGCTTTCTCTCAAGCCAGTCCGTGAAATATCCACTCTGCTTTCGGGAGAACAAAGTAAATAATGTTTAAGAAAACCACCACCACAATAAATACTGCAACTACCCTCTCGACGCACAAACAGCGCGCTTCGATTGGTCTGACGCTGCTTTTGCTTTTTGGTGTCGTCAGCGGAGCGACCTTCGCGGCGCGTTTACTGACGCAAGACGCGGCATCGGCACCAAGCGTTCAAGCGGGTGCCCGTGTTCTTCCAGCGACGAGCGCATATCCTCGCCTTCCGGCCACAATGGAAAAGGAATTGAATGATGCCTTTGAGCCTCAGCTTGCATGGTCTTCATCGGGAATAGCGGCTGGCGATCCCTTTGTTGATCGCAGCGGTTACGGCGGCACCTTTAATCCGACATCTGTGCCGCCGTTGCTTAATGGTGGTGCAACAACAACAGTAGCAACTCGCACTGCTGTTTCCGGCTCCCTGCGCCCGCTTCCGGGTTCACTCTCTGGCATCCCGCCACAGCAGCCTTCGTCGCAGCAAGATCAAGCGGTCATCGAAGCAGCCGCGCGTTCGCAATCCGAACTTGCTACGAAGTCGCGCCTTGATACGCGCATAAGCGATGCCCGGCGTGGTCGCGCACTCGCGCCGCTCGCCTCAGTGTTCAGCTATGCAGATGTGTTTCCGCTCGGCGTCGTCGGCAACGGCGCGCGCCGCGATGCGCTTCTTTATGCTTTTTCTTCGCGGCAGTCTTTTCCGGCGAGCGTCGGCACCAAGTTTTTTGATGCCGAACTTATTCGCATCTCGGATGAGGGAGTGACTTTTCGTGATCTCTCCGGGCATACGCACGCCGTTGGCTGGACGCGAATTAAAAACAAAGCCGGTGCGCCGCCGTCCGCCGCAAATCCCGCTTCCAAACAAAGCTTTTCCACATCCACCGCGACACCGCAATTGGAGCCGAGCGCAGTAAAAACGGCTCCGTCAGTTTCCACAAATTACGATGGATTGCAGGATGCCGTGCGTGATCGCTATCCGACTGCACAAGGGCGTCGGCGTCCTTAACCGAACACCGAGCGGGAAGTTCCCGCTCTCACTCGGCCTCTGTAAGTTTTTGGAGAAAATTAAATGTCCGCGCAAACCACCACAAGGCGTCCAACCCGCATTCATTCATGGAACATTTTGCTTGCTTTGATTGCGGCCTGTTCACTCTTTGTAACGCACGGCGTCTCGGCACGCCGTAGTGCTCAAAACGGCGTCGCTCAAACCGAATCGCCAACATCTTCGTCGCCGACGCCGACACCATCGCCGACTGCTAAACGTCGCGGTTCGGTGCGTCGCACGTCAGGCGTCAAACTCTCCGCAGACTCTTCGTCGCCTGCTCCCGCTGCTAATAGCACCGCCGTCGCTTCCTCTTCTCCTTCTGCGCAGCCTACTACGTCTTCAATCGATTCCCGTGAAGCTGCGGCGCGTGTCGCACGCGAGAAGCGAGATGCCGCCAATGCTGCTGTACTTCTTGAGGGCGAGCGTCAAGCAGCGATTACCAAAGCTCTTGATAAAGAGCGAGCCGCAGCACAGGCACAGCTTGAAAAAGAACGAATGGAGGCGCGCGCCAAAATTGATGCTGCGCACGCGGCAGCAGAATCGGCACGTCGAGAGACTGAGCAAGCAATGGAAACCGCCCGCGCGGAACGTGAGCGCATCGCGCAAGAAGACGCGCGCGCACGCGCCGTCGAACAAGGTCTTGCCAGAGAACGTGAAGCCGCTCTTTCAGCCAAAATTGTTAAGGAGCACTTTTACGCGAAAACTGAAAGAGAACGTGAGGCCGAAGCCGCGCGCAGAGAAGCCGCCAAGCAAACAGCCGATCTCGTTGCCGCCCTTGCGCGCGAAGCGAAATTGGCAAAGGAAAAAGACGATGCGGAAGCGGCGCGGCGCAAAGAGGACGCGCGCCGCCTGCGCGCATCGCAAATTATCGAGACGGCGCGCAAACTTGGCTTTTCCGATCCGGTCGCCGCGCTCGCGCTCGTCCACGATACTGCTACGGATATTGACGCCGCTTTGAAAGCTCTACTTGTCGCACAACCTAACTTAGTGCCGACACCTTCAACGCCTGCAACCTCCGGCTTTTGCAGTCCTAATTTCGTCGGCGAACTCTACACGTTCGACGTGCCTGAAGAAGTGCCACTCGGCACGCTTCTTAACGATCTACGGTATCGCTTCAAGCTGGGCTTTTTGCCGGATACGGATGTCGTCAATCTTCCGGTTCAGGTAAATGTCTCCGACATTCCGTGGAATCTCGTGCTGCGCTCGGTTCTTGCCGACAACGATCTCGATGTCGAGTGCGGAGCGGGCAGCACGCTGCACATCGTCAAACGCGCGAAGCTCGCGGCCATTCAAGATAATCGTCGCCGCTCGGCTCCGCTCGTCACGGACTTTATCAAGCTCAAGTATTTGCAGCCGTCGTCGGGCGGCCTCGTCAACATTGCCGGAAAGCCGCAGGGCGGCTCCGGCTCGGCATTCGAGTCGCTCGAAGCTGCTATCGATAAGATTCTTCATACGGGCGGCGATACGCGCGGTTCTGTGAGTCGCGTGCCCGGTCGCAATGAACTCTTTATTACCGCCACCGCCGATCAACTGACTTCGATCAAACGAATTATTGATCGTGCAGATCGCCGTCCATATCAGGTGCTTGTGCAGGCGCTTGTTTATACCGCCAACGATTCAAAGACGCGCGACATCGGCGTGCAAGGCTCAATCATTTTAGGCAACGGCAATGGCTCAATTCTCGGCGGGTTGACTACTCAGCCAGCGGGCACAAGCAGCGGTGGCAGCAGCAGTGGCTCGACATCGCAAAGCCCCGGAAGCGTCGTTCCGGGCGGCGTGCGCGGTCTCGGTTCCGGTTTTCAGCAGCCTTCAAAGGCGCTTGGCGCAGCCGCACCGAATACGGTGCTCGGTCTTTCCACTATCCTCGGCACGGCACAGTTCTCCGTTCAAGCGACGGCGCTCTCACAACGCGGCCTTATCAATATTCAGTCGCGTCCCTTTACTTTGGTTCAGGACGGTGAGCCGGGCAATTTGGATGTGGGGCGGCAAATCCCGGTCGTCACACAAGCCGCATCTGGAGTCGGCGGGATCGCGACCGGAACGCTTGAAATCTTAAACGCCGGTAGCCTTCTCCAAGTCACGCCGCAGGTCGCCGAAGATGAAAACGGCGTGCCGTCGTTCATTACCGTTAATCTGCGACTCGAATCAAACGACGTTGATACGAGCATTATTACGCAAGGCGTGCCCTCCGTGACGCGCCGCAGCATTCAATCTAAATTTCTCCTGCGCGATCAGCAAACGGTTGTCATCGGCGGCTTTTCTGCCGATAGCGTTAGCCATGCGCGATCAAAAACACCCGGCCTCGGCAATGTGCCGATCCTCGGCAATCTCTTTAAGCGCAAGCTCGATCAGGAAAACCGCGACCGCTTGTATTTTGCGATTGCCGTGCGCGTTATTCCGCTCGATCAAAACTTCACGACTGTCGATGCTCCCTCGGATGCCAATCCGCGCGCCGTCGCGCCCCCCGATGTGCAATCGCCGTCTCCCTTTGAAACAGATGTTTTGCCGTCATCTGCTCCAGCAGCAGCAGCAACGCCGCGCCCGTAAGGAGGTCAAAATTATGTCCGCTCATGATGAAGTCCGCGATGGTGAATTCGTTTTCGATCTTAATCAGGAAACAAGTCTTTCAACCGTCCAGCCGCGCCAGCTTGCCGCGTCTCCCCAAGAAACTGCCTCGAAGGAAATTATACGCCGCGTCACGGCGGCTGCCGGTGTGCTGCCCCGCTATAAAGCGGAGCGCCACCGGGCGATTGTGCTTGATCGCACCGGCAGCCGTAGCTTCCGGCTGGCGATGGTTAATCCGGGAGATGTCGATGCTTGCGAAGACATCGCGCGCGCACTGAAAACAACCACTCAGCATATTCAGATTGATCGCGTCGATGAGGATACATACCTTCAGTATTTTCGCCTCGCGTATCTCGAAGGCACAACGCGTGAGGATCATGACGCGATTCAGGCGGCGCGCACTTCCGTTGTATGGGGCGAAGGAGATAAACAGGGAGCCGCGAAAGCGAACGAGAATGCCGTTAAAGCGGAAGCGGCCACTTCCAACTTCAACCTACAGGATTTGACTGACACAGCGGAATACAATCGCAACATCAATCGCCAGCCGTGGGAGATGCCGACGCGCGATTTTGTGCGCTTGATCTTAATGGAATTTATTCGCGCACAGGCATCGGATTTGCACGTTGAGGCTGGCAGTACGGGCGGGCGCATTCGTTTTCGCGCCGATGGCGTTCCGTTTCCGCGCTTTGAAAACATTCCGATGCAAAAGGCGAAGCAGGTCGTTAGCTCGTTGACCTCGATGGGCAGCTTGCCTCCGGCTGAACTCAAGTTTCGCCCACTCAACACGACGATCAGATTGCGTGTTTTGAAAAACGGCCAGCCCGAAGAAACCGAACTCCGCTTCTCTTCGATTCCCGCCTCGCCGCTGCCGGAAATCGTGCTGCGTTCGCAGGATAATATCATCGACAAACTCGAACTTATCGGGTTACTGCAACCGCAGTTGGATGTCATTCATCAGGCCATCGCGCAGCCGCAGGGCATCGTTGTTATTACCGGCCCGACAGGTTCCGGTAAAACAAATACGCTTGCCGGAGTCTTCACGCACCTTGAAGAGCCGGACGATAAAAAGATTATCGAGATGGCCGACCCCATCGAAATTTACTCTAATCGCCGCTCTCAAATGCAGATCACGAAAACCGCCTCGTGGATGGATTGCTTTCATGCCTGCCTGCGCCAAGACCCGGACGTAATCGCGCTCGGCGAACTTCGCGGTCTCGATACCGTCAATGTCGCGCTCGACGCCGCTTTAACCGGCCATCTCGTGTTGGCGACCTACCATACCGTCAACATCGAAACAACCTTCACGCGCTTTTTGAAAATGGGCGTGACGCGCGATCTTCTCGCTGACGGACTTAATGCGATTGTCTCGCAACGCCTTGTACGCGTGCTGTGTAGGGAGTGCAAGGAAGTCGATGAAGAGAACACACAGGCTCTCCTTAAACCGGAAGCAATCGCACAGGGGCGAAAGATTTATAAGCCGAAGGGCTGTTCATTTTGTTACGGGCAAGGATTTAAGGGTCGCACGGCGCTTGCTGAAGTGCTGCTGATTCGCGACGAAATCAAATACATGATCGCTGCCGGGAAAGACGGTCGAGAGATCGTCGAGCGTGCCGTTGAAAATGGCTGGATGCTCTCCATGCAGCAGGTCGCTTCTCATAAAATTCAATCCGGCGAAACGACGCTCAAGGAAGTGGAGCGCGTGATGAAGCTCACCGTTGAAACTCCGTCCGCGTCTCACGCCGATTACTCCCACGCAGCGGATACATCCGCATCGGCTTCGTCCTCCGGCGTGCGCCGTCCGGCTGCGTCAACCGCTTCGGCGGAAGAAGAAGGCGAGCAAGATTTTGTTGATGCCGAAGAAATCTTCGATGAAGAAGCGGCATGAAACGTCCTTTGTGATTGGAGAATAAATATGAAATTTTTGGCTACAATTCGCGCGTACCGCAGCAATTCTTCGAGTCGCGCGCAGGCGGGATTCTCTCTTGTCGAACTTTTGATTGTGGTGGCCGTCATCGGCATTCTCGCAGCGATTGCCGTCGTCGCGCTCGTGCCGCAAAAACGCGCCGCCAACGAACAACTCATCAAAGCGAAGTTATCGGAGATTGCTGAGGTGCAAATGCAGTACCGCGTCACGCTTGGGCGCCGCCGCTTCGGTACGCTCGCGGAGCTTCGAGCCGCGCAAAGTGGCTCAGGCCCACTTCTTAGTCCGACGACGGCTCCGGTGGATGAAAGCGGGAATCCGGTCGCTGTTTCGGAGTGGATCATTCGCGAACCTGCTAACGCTCCGGGCGGAGCCGCGCTTCTTTCCGCGTTTGCTGTTGAAGCCGTTCCCGCAACGGGCAATCCTTCGCCTAATTCATATTGTGTATTTGAAGACGCGGTTGTTCGTCGCGGTACTGCGGCGAGCGGCTGTACACGCACGAGTCCGCCTGTCGGACAATAGGAGAATAATAAAATGGTAGCTCCACTTAATGCGCCTCGCGGACGCGCGGCGGTGCCGATTCGCAATTTGAATGTTGCGGCGAAGCCCGGCACCAGCGTCACAGATTTTCCAACTCCAGCGGAAGAAAATGAGATCGGATTTAATTTCCACGCCGAGACTCTGCTGGGGCGCGAACTCAACTACTACATCAATGTTCCCGATCCGAAGCAAGCACTCGCGGAATTATCGCACGCGGGCGTGCGCGTTCTCGATTTAAATCCGCGTAAATCGCTGCGACGCAAGCGCGCGCATCTTCCGAAGCGCGTCGAACTCGCCCAGCTTGCCGAACAAATCGGCGATCAAGTTGAATCCGGCGAAGCGATGCCCGCCGTTTGTGCGCTGCTCGGTCGCAATGCAAAGAACCCGCTGCTCGGCGGCGCGCTCGTCGCGGCTGCCGGAGAGATTATGCAGGGCAAAAGTTCCGCTGAAGCCTTTGCTATGCAGGCGACGGACGCAGGCGAGCCGATCTTTCCTTTGACGATGCTTCACGGTCTGAAAATCGCCGAGGAAACCGGCGCGATCAAAGACCCGGAGACCGGCGAATCGCGCGGCTCGATGCAGGTCATGATGCAGCAATTTGCCGATGCGCAAATGAAGGCCGATCAGATTGTCAGCCAGATTCGCGGCGCGCTGATGTATCCGGCAGGATTGATTGGTGTCACGCTTGTCATCGTCACGGTCATGCTTTACTTCGTCGTTCCGAAGCTCACGGAAATGTACGTTTCGATCTCGCCGGACGCGCTGCTTCCACTGCCGACGAGAATCATCGTCGCGATCAGTAATTTTCTTTTTACTTTGATGGGCGTCGCGACGATGGGTGTACTTGTCGCGGGAGCTATCTCATTTGTTAAGTGGGTACGCTCTCCTGTCGGCTCGGACTGGATTGCGCGCCGCGCTTTGTTCTGGCCGATCTTCGGCCCACTCCTGCGTGAAATGAATGCAACGATGGTGCTTCGTAACATCGCGATGCTCTCAAGCGGTGAAGGAGATTTAACGGCGATCTTGAGCGGTGCCGCAAAAGCGGCCACTAATCCGCTTTACCGGGAGATGCTGGAAGACGTGCTGAATTCATTTCAGGAACAATCAACGACATTCGATGTGCTCTTTAGGCCATATGCGAAGCTGATGGGAGATGAATTTCACACTGTTCTCCTGACCTATGAAAAGACCGGCGTGCTCGATAAGTTGTGTATTCGATATGCGCGCGTTTTGGAAAAGCGCGTTGACCGGAAATTGAAGGTGTTGACTTCGATCATGGAGACTTATTTGATTGTCCCGGTCGGCGCGTTTATCGGCGGCGTCGTGATCGCGATGTACATGCCGCTTTTTGACATGCTTGGTAAAATGGCTAAGTGACTACAATATACTGTAGGTAGGCTAATTCATTATACTACATGTAGTATCTATTTGCGTCGCAAGATACAGCATGAAATTCATCTTGTCAACACTTTTTTTTGATCTTTTAAGGATCGCCCGCACGGTGTTCCGTGGTGGTTTACCGGACGGAGCGTAGATGGCGGCTGGTGGCGGTGGAAGCATTAATCTCAGGAATGCTTTCTGCCGCCGCTGCCGCTGTCGAAAATTAATGTGGAGCGAGGGTAGTTATGAAATTATCGGAACAAGCGCGCGCGCGTCGCAATGAACGCGGCTTCGCTTTGATCGAAACAATTATCGGCCTCGCGATGTTCGCGATTGTGCTGACCATCGGTTTGCAAATGCTTTTCGTTCGGGCAGCTTCGATTGAAAACACGGCGCGGCAGCGCGCGGCTAACGAATGGTCTGAGGCGGCACTGGAAGCGTTGACGGCTGGCTCGGTCAGCTCGTTGCCAGCGACGAATGGAAGCTTTGACTTGGCCGCCGACAAATCAATCCAGCTAACTAATCCATGCACGCCGCAAACCTGTGATTATGTCCTTGACCCTTCGCCTGCGCTCGGTGCCCGGACATCCCCCGCGCGCGGTGTGCCGTGGGCAAGCGGGTATGCGCCGCCTGCGGGATCAAGTGTGCAATTCATTCGGCGCTGGCGCATTGATGTGATGGATGCCGCGCTCGGCTTGCGGCAAATCACAGTTGTCGTGATCCGCGATGAAACGTCTTCGGCGCCGCTCACGGTGCAGCAAACCATTCATTAATTAAAGCGTGTGCTTGAGATGCGCGTTCGGCAGGTTTACTTTTATGAACAAAGCCTTATTCACTCTGACTCATTCGCAAACATCGGCCTTCACCCACAAGATCAACGAAGCCAATCAGCCGCAACGTTCTTCGGAGCAAGGCTCGGCGATCCTCGCCGCCGTCGTGCTATTGGGAATCATTATGGTGATGACAATCGGTGCCAGTCAGATGAGTGTGGCTGCGATGCACGGTGAAGAAGAGCAGGAAATAAAGGCTCAAGAAAAGTGGCAGGCGCGCTCGGCGTCAGCGACCACAGCGAAAGCCTTGCGCTTTATGTTACCGACTCAGTATGAAGCTGATTTAACGACGGCGCGCTCATACAGTGCAGGTGTCGTGCTTCCGGCCTTTGATGCGAACAATCCACCACCAATTATGAGCCGCCCGGTCGCGGCGGTGAACCCGGCGTCCGGCGTGCTGGAGCGCACTGCATATCCGTTGCCTCTTTGTACGAGCTTGCTCGGACAAACGAAAGATTGGGCATTGGCACGAGCTTCCCTTGCCCTCGCTTATGCCGCCACGAAAGGCTATTCGGCAGCGGTTGTCAGTATCGGCAGCTTACGCGAAGTCTACCGACGCTCGATGAGCGGCGGCGAGCCAGCTTATGTGCTTGGCTATACGATTGATGCGCGCGGCGGCACGTCCTATCGCGTGCGTCCAACAGGTGAAATCGTCTTAGGCCCGAATGATATAAATAATGTGCCGTCCGTCGTGCTTTCCGCGCAACCTTCGACGGTCTCGCAAGGCGCGGCGACAAGTTTCCAGATAACTTATAGTCGCGCGCGGCATCTACGTTTGACCAATTCGAGCGGCGCAATTCTCTTCGATCTCGATGTCGTCGAGGAAAGCACGCCGCGCACCCTGACCTTTCCGTACACTCCGTTAGCCACGGATATTTATGTGACGATTGCGACGAACACGGGCGGCAATTCAGCGCAAAGCGCGCCACAAACGGTCACGGTTGTTTCTCCGCCGCCGCCGCCAATCCCGACGCCAACGCCGGTGCCGACTCCGGTATCAACGCCCACACCAAGTTCAACACCCGTGCCCACTCCGACGCCCGGAGGAACGCCTGACCCAACTGCAACGCCGACACCCGTTCCTACAGCAACTGCGACGCCAACACCAGTGCCGCCGACGTGCCCTGCGCCTCAAATAAATTACTTCACCGCTAACCCCGCGAGCGTGCCACCGGGACAAGGCGGCTTTATTAACTTGTCATGGCAAACATCTGATACATCCGGCACAGCAGTAACAGTTTCTATTAGTCCAAGTGTCGGAGGCGGCCTTCCGGCGACTGGCAACGTAGATGTGACGACTCCTGCCGCCACGACATCTTATACAATGTCTGCCACCAATGGCTGCGGTGCGACTGCATCAACGCAAGTGACCGTTAGTGTAGCGACCTCGCCGCCTCCTACGTTTAGCTCAACCTGTGCCTTCTTCTATCACAGACAATATAGTGACCCCGACACAAGTGATTCGGGCGTCATCGATGAAAAGCTTGATTTACACTGCGACTTTGCCACCGGACAATGTTATGGATATATGTCGTGGTCTGAGTTTGATACAAAAGGTGTCACCGCTTCACCTCTTCCGCAACTTATCCAAAGCACCCTTAATACCTTCTCATATTATTACGGCAGAGGTGAGGAGGGCTTTGGTGATAATCACATCGAAGGGGGCACGCCGCCAAGTTATGTGGACTCACTCTATACTCAATACAATAAAAGACCTTCGGATTTCCCAGCGACATCACACTTTTTTGATCGCCGAACTTGGGCATTCGATATTTACTTCACAGTACAGTACCCGCCCGGTATGACCAGCTATCCTCTGATTGGAGTATTGGCGCACAACAACAAAGACGTTGAATTTTCAACAACGGGTTCATCCTATGCTGAGTTTTATACATCTTCGTGTCGATAGTTAGGTACGTTCGAGGTGGTTATGTATAAGTTATCTGCTCGCCCAACGAAACCTACCGCCTTATCAAACGCGCCGAGTGCGTTTGACGACACTACGCTGCGTGCTCTTTATCAGCACATGCGGCAAGGTAATATCGCGACATTGCCGCTTTTCATCCGACAGGCTGAAAAGAAGAGTAGATCGCCGGAGGTTGTTCCGCGTGTCGCGACGAAACTTCGCATTGAAGCCGCGCGCGCGCTTGTCATGCTGGGGGGTCTGGAAATGGCAGCCAATCTATTATCAACCGCGCTCGCCCGCTTACCCGCTTTGTCTTCTGATCTGCTGGCCGACATTAAGCGTCTGCGCGCGCGTATATATTTGGATCAAGGGAATGTGGCCGCTTCCCGCGCGCTGGCCGAAGAGGTTGACTGTACGGAGTTCGAGCGTGGTAAAGATAGCCAGCCTTTATTTGTTCGTAGCGAAGCTGAAATCACGACGGATACATGGATGTTGTTGACCGAGGTTGCATTAGTTGACAACTGCCTTGATGAAGCAAGGCAACATTTCGAGTGTGCCGTTGACCGGCTGGCGCGCGATGAAGTCGCCTATACTGCGCGACTCAACAAACAGGGATATGCCGCGCTTCGCATTGCGACGCCGGAGAGTAAACGTCATGCACTCAATGTCAATGATGCTCGTAATAACTTACGCTTCCTTGATGCGATCATGCACATTGCTAACTCGCAGCCCTCCGGTTTCGACATGCTATCCGTGCTGGAAGAGCGATTGCACGAGAGCGAACAGATTGATTGCTCGCTGATGGCTCGTATTCAAGCGGCAAGCGGTGCATGGGATGGTGGAGAGCAGCCGCCTGTCGGCATTAACGTATTTGAAGCACGAAGATGGCAGCATCTTGCCACCTCGCGCGCTTTACCGTCCGCATCCTTTGGTGATACTCCGCTCGATGACTTGCTCGGTATTTCCACTACTACGAGCGACGTGGTAAAGGCGCCCGCTGATCCGCTTGGAATCAATGCTATCCCGGAGACTTCGGTGATTGACGGCGTGCCTGTCCAGCCGTCGCGCTCAATTTCACCTGTTGAAGAAGCTCAAGTAGAAGCCATTCACCAATTAATTAGAAGTAACGCATCTACAACTTCGGCAATGCTTGACCGTTTAGAGCAATTATCGGTGAGTCGCGCTCCCGCGCCGAGTGTGCCGCCCCCCGTTCCGCTCTCTGATGACTTTGCCTATGGCGGAAAGTTCAAGGACTTTGATCTAGTCTCGATGCTCTGTAACGCGGAACAAGGCAAGTTTACGGGATATTTCCATGCTCGTTGGAAACCTGCAACTATCGAAACGACGGTCATGGCGGGGCGACTGCACCCGCACGCCCGTTATGGCGAAGGTTGGGTATTTTTGCGTGACGGCTTGGTCATCGATGCCACAGTCGGAACGCATGATCCCACTCTCGACGCGTTGGCCGACCCGGAGGATGCGGCCACAATGCTTGTGCTTCTGCTACAGATCGGCTTAGGTGTCGGCCTCGATAATGACCCGGACGGCGCGGCTCGCGGCTATCGAGCTGCTTCAGTCGCATTGCGGACAGCGCGACTACCTCAAATCTCTAAGAACGATAGCTATTTGATGGGTTTAGTAACGAACCGCGAAAAAGAGCTTGGGATAATTACAGGTGACGCGGACGTAATTGGCGATTGGGGATAACGCTTCTTGACTCACGTTAACTACGCAACAAAGGAGATTGACTGCAAGATCGTGTATTACGGCCCCGGATTGTCGGGTAAGACGGCCAATCTAAAACATATCTACGATGCGACTCCCAAACAAGGGCGTGGCAAACTCGTTAATCTTGCAACGGAAACCGACCGCACTCTATTCTTTGATTTTCTTCCTCTCGAACTTGGCACCGTGCATGGCTTCAAAGTGCGCTTTCACCTCTACACCGTACCCGGTCAAGTCTTTTATGATGCGTCGAGGAGATTGATCTTGAAAGGTGTCGATGACTTAGTCTTCGTCGCTGATTCGCAGGAAGAGCGCATGGATGCCAACGTTGAATCCTTAGCCAATCTTGAAAAGAATTTACATAGCTATGGTTATGACTTGCTGAAAACACCTTACGTTCTCCAGCTAAACAAACGTGATATACCAAATGCTGTTGATCCCGATAGGATGAATCAATCACTCAAACGTAAAAACGAGCCTGTCATCGAAGCGATAGCGGCGACCGGCGAAGGCGTGTTTGATACGCTTAAGGCCGTTGCCCGTCAAGTGATGGCAGAGTTGCGCGCAACCGGGTAAATGTGTTGTGTTATAGACTTGTTAAGTGTGTCGTGGAGGGAATGAACGGATTTATTTATAATTTGTGAGCGAACTCATACCAAGTTGCAGTCAAAGAAGAGTTTGGCTTAACGGCGGGCTGATACCGCCCAACTTGGTCAATCGCCGATCTTGGGCGGTGAGGGAAACTCTCTTTTCAGCGCAATTTGGTATCACAATGCCGAAGAATACAATTACGTTGTGTTTGCTTCCTGTTTGTGGTATACTGATTTCGTTATTGTTACACAAAACACAATAAACCACAAAGACAAATCTCAACAGCCAGCGTGAAAGGACGCTGTTCACAGAACATGAAAACGACATCTGTTTCTCTCCGCTTGCGTGCAGTAATAGCAGCACTGACAATCACTATTCTTCTCTTCACCTTAAACTTAAGTAGCATCGCCGCACAAGCTAAGGTTCCACTACGCCCAGACCACGCTGGTAGCATCAAGTTTAAGCTATTGCGTGACTTTCTCATCGTCATCCCGGTCTCTATCGACGGCCATGGGCCATACAACTTTATATTCGATACGGCGACCACGATGACTACGATTGATCCGGCGCTCGCGAGGGAACTGAATCTCAAGGTCTCCGGCTCGACGACAATCATCACGGCCAGCGGCACCAACGAAGCGTCGCACGCGGCGGTAGAGAGTATTTCAATCGGAGAAAAGGATGTCCGACTAAATAGTGTGGTTATTAGTGACCTACCGGAGCTTCATACTATTGATGGCACGATTAGAGGAATCCTCGGAGCAAACGTAATTTCTAGCTTCAATTATCTGATCGATTACGAAGCAAAGACTCTCACTATCGAGAAGTGGGATGAAGTGGGGGCACAATTAGGAGGGTTGATTCTCGCCTTCTCAGTTGATTCTCGCCGTATGGTCATCCCGGTGGCCGATGTCCGAAGCAAACAAGTATCGATCTTCGTCCTAGATTCCGCGATCCCGAATTTAGTGCTGTTCAAACGTGAAGCGCACACAAAGAAAGTATCTTTCGCTTACCAAGAATCAGCCGCTCGGTTAGCCACCAATGCGAATATATCCGTCGCCCAGCTTATAACAGTTGAGCATATCAACATCGGGCGTGAATCATTCGAGCGTGCCTCAGCCGTTCTTGTTGAAGACTTTCAAGGTTCAGTCAACGGACGCATAGAAGATGGGTTACTACCCACTCGTCTTTTCAAATCTCTATACATCAACAATAGAGAAGGCATCGTGATGCTCAACCCACGTTACAACCGTAAATAAATTACATTAGTCCTCTTAACGGGATGACATGTCATATATTATTCCCACTAGAATTACGAATGTCCCGCCGCGCCTTAAAAATTAAGACTGAGCATATCAAGAGGCAGCCTGCAAGCAGCAGTAGCAGATTGAAGCTTGTCAACGCCCGGCCTGCGCCCACTCCACAACAAGCGATTAACGGCACCGCCTTCGACGCCAACATCGCCGCGCGTTGTGAGATGCTGGAGAAGCTTCTCGATGAAGTTCTCGACCAAGAGCGCCACTCGGAATTAGTGAGTGGGCAGTGTCGGCAGGCAGGATTGCTCGGCGGGGCTTCCACTAAGCGCAGGGCGAAGGCTCTTAAAATCCGGCGCGATGCGCTTGCAGCTAAAACAGTCATCGATGCGGTCGCAGATGGCGCGCGCACATGGGGACAAATCCAACTCGCAACTAAACTCGATGACGACACACTTGGATTTGTGTTAAGCAACCTCATTCCCAACAGCCTCAAAACACGCGATGAAGGTTCAGGGAGATTCTATTTTCTGCCGCGCGATCAACGCAGGCTTCGGTTTTGAAATGTCGTTGTTATTATTAGGCACGCGGACGACCGGCTCCACTCAGCACCTTTCCACTAGCACAAGTTGCCAGCGTTGCCGGAATACAGTGCGCTACCGCTTTGTACACACCCGCCGCTGGCTCACTTACTTTTTTATTCCAGTGCTGCCGCTCTCCACGCATGACGCATTGATATGCCCTATCTGCAACAACAAAATCACACTCTCAAAGCGTGAAGCACGTTGCGCGCGCCGAGGCGAATTAAAGATTGTGTTTGGATGTGACGAACGCGAAACACCGTGAGCTAGAATAAGTTTGAGCTGTGGTTAGCCTTCTCCTTTAGGAAACCAGTTGAGCCTCTTCTGGTAATAACTACCAACCTCTTTCATTACTGCTACCGTCTCCGTTCCCGGAATACCTTTCCTACGATGTAATTCCTCAACAGCATCAAGGTGGGGGAGCAGAAAAGCATTATAATCATCTGATGTTGCCATCGCGATGCCGCCCTGCCCCATAGTTAGGGGAGTTAGACATAAGGCAAGCATTTCGAGCGTCCCGCCTTCCTTTTCGCAGAAGTGAAACCAGTACGGGAATTCTCCATTGAGCAGCGCGAGGCATTGGCGCACTTCTTCGATGCACCACAATGGTTGTGGATCGTTGTCGTAGCCGTCAACTATCACTATTAATTTATCCCGGAGCTTTTGTATTGTCGCCGCGTTGTGCGTCAGCTTGGCTAAATTGGCGGCGACTTGCGCAATATCCTTAGTTTCAATTGTCTTGCGGCTTATCTTGCACATGAGCAAATCAGCCTCTCCAACAGAATTAACACAGTCCATTGATTCCACAGCTCCATATGCGGTTAAAGGCGGTGAAGTATCCCGCAAATTTTTTTGAGGCTACCCTTTACTGCTTCGCTTCTGATGTTCCTGCGCGTCGTGACGCGCAGCAGAGATCGCCCGACTTATGATCTTGTCGATGATCGCGCAGCTTTCTTCAAAGGTTTCGCCACGCCTCGGATCGTAGAAAATATAGGCATTCATCGTTGCCATTACTTTGATAAAGAATTTGTGATTGCCCGCGACATCCTCGCCGTCTTTATCGATTCTGGCGTATTGCGCTAAACAAGTCTTGCCGGTGCGCCCGAAATAACTTATCCAGACGCGCCCGCCGCCGTTTGACAACACAGCGGTGCCATCAATTTCCGCAATCTGCTCGCGCACTAATTTTCTTCCATACTTTGTTGTCAGGTAATTACCGAGCGGCACGCTTAAGCGCCAGCCCGTTGCTGTTCCCGCCAGCCTGCGAACGGCCTCAAGTTCTGCTGCCGCGTCCGGCAGCGTCACGCGCTTATAGTCGTATATCGAGTCTAGCTTCACGATCCAGTGCCCGGTCTTTGAATGTAGAGTATTTCGGCGTCCATCCAGCTTTCCTTCTTTAAGCAATCCGATGACGCTGCGCTCCGACATGCTCAGTATTGCGGCGGCGGCGGGCACCTTCACTTCATCTGCTTCTAAACTGATGATTGCTCGACCGCGCGATCCCGTTGCTGGCATTCAATTTATCCTTGATCTGACTTCATACGCGCTGCTACTAATAAAATACCGCAACACCCGTTGTAAAGGCGGCGGCTCACTCTGCTCTCACTTTATTGTGGCGAAGCGTGTTAAGAATTTTCGGCGTGATCGCCTGCGTTCAAGCACCTTAATAATACACGCAATCTGCTTGGCGAGATTATTTTCTTCTACGGTTCCTTATTTCCAGAGAATATCACTGCACTCCCTCGATGATCGTCAGTGGCATCGGCCTAACGATAAACTGCACGGCGATCCAGTGCGGTAGATTTTGCGGATGATACGGACGGCTCACGAGAGTAATGCGGCCATTGAACTTGCTTAAGCTTTCGATCTCCGCGCTGCCCTGCTCTGCATCATACCATTTGGCTTCATACACGCCCTGTCCTAAGTGTTGCAAAGTGTTTGGGTCAATGGGGTCGATGATTTCAAGGATGGCGCCGGTTGGCAGTAGCTCTCGCTCTACCGGGTTCTTTGATGTGTTGTGCATTATGCTTCCGCTCCTTTGCTATTATTTCGATATGAGGGCGATGCGCTTACGGACGGTGTTCGGATGCGGCGGCGGTACGTTCGCATCACGGCAACGGCGCCGAACCTCATTGCACGTATCCTGCTTTGACCGCTTTTGTTTGTGTAGGTAGAAGTCCTCAATGGTCTCGCTCACGATGGCTTCTACCTCTTGGGACAACCTCAACTTGCCTTGCGGATAGCCCCGCTTGCCCGGCAATAACGCCGATACGAGGCCACTCCGTTCATAAGTCTCAATCCAGCGATAGAGTGTACTGTGATGAATGCCCGCCGCACGCGCATGTGCGGCGACTACTTTTTTAGTTCGCCGCAATAATCCGAGCAGCGGGCTGATGATCTGAACGCGCCTGTTCGCTTCCTGCCAGTCTTCGTCTGAAAGTAAAGAAAGCTCAGTGTCGTGTTGTTCTTTGATTGTAAGCTGTTCATCTTTAGACGCAATCTCTGAAATATCGAAGCGGTAATTGCCAGCAGGATGAGAAGATTCTCCGCAGATTGCCATGTCAGCGATTTTCTCTTTGATACTGTCAAGCAGAATTAAAAGAGTGTTTGTTTCGTCCGCCTCGATTTGGATGTTGAGATTGAGCCAAGGCAGAACAGCATTGGCTCGTGCAGCCATTACTGCGGATTGTAGTTCGCTGTACTGTGGCTCAAGCCACCTGATCGGTTTGCCGAGCTTTTCCGCATAGGCAATTTCACTGGCAGTTGATTGTCCTATATAGCCTTCGACGTTTAGGACGTACACTTCATCGGCGAGATCGATTTTGTTTTTGTGCAATTCATCAAGCGCGATCTTTTGTTCGGGAGAGATGCCGATGTCTTCGCCGTGCATTTCTTTTTGAGCATGTGGATAAAACCCGACGCTTAGGACGATGTTGCCTGCCAGAGTCTCTTGATAGTTCGCTTCCTGAAACGCGGCATAAAAGCGAGTTGATCCGCATAAACAAACTATTTTCGGTTGCATTGAATCGTTCATACTTCCTCAATATTCTTGAAGTCTGTTGCCAAAAAAGTTTCTTCCTACCTGTTCAAGCGTATCTCGCGCTCAGTCATGCTGCTTTCTTTAGTCCCTGCCGCTTGCTGGCTGTGGCTTCAAAGAACACGCTGCATAGTGCTTTAGCCAATTTCACCGGAACAGCGTTTCCTATCTGGCGCACGCGATCTTCCCGTGTCCCGGCGAAGCTATACGAGCGCGGGAACGACATCGCGGCGGCCAACTCGTGCGGTTGCAGCATACGAAAATTGATGTCGAGCACGATTCCCAAGTTCGGAAAGTACAAACCCAATCTACCTTTCTCCGGCGCAGTTTCTATCGCGAGCGGCTCGACAAGTCCGAAACGGTTTGAGGTATCGAGCGTCGTGAGCGGCTCATCGAGTGAATGCGAGCGCCGCTCACCATCCGTCTTTCCTTTGTGGCTGCCGTGGTACTTAATGAGAAACGGTGAAGCCAAACCGAGATGCTCATAGTTTGCGGTGATCGACGGCATTGGCTCATCAATAGAAGCACCGTCGCTGCCTTTATAGTATTTGACGAGAAAGGGTTCGCAAACTGCCAAGTGTTCTTTGGTAGTGATCGTCGGAAACGGCTTCTTAATGTCGAGCGCCGTGCTCGTTCCTTTCATGTTGATAAAGTACGGTTCTGCGACTCCCATATTGCCGCCCGTCGTTAAGGTGCGAAGCGGCTCGTCCACTGAATGAGCATCGGAGTTGTTTCTTAGAACGACGACATAAGGCTCTGCGAGCGCCCACGCATCGACGCCCGTAACGGTTGGCATCGGGCGCGCGACTGAATGTGTTCGCGTATCGTTTTTGCCGTGATTGACGGGCACGATATACGGTTCGACAAGATGAATGTCGCTGCTTGTCGCCGTCAGCGAAGGCATCGGAGCGTCCACCGACTTGGCATCATTTACGCGCGCCGTGCCGTCGTCGTTGTTGTGGCGATTCGGCAGTATGAACGACGACAGCCCGCCGTATTTTTGTAGCCCGACCATGATGCGCCGCATTGTGTTCGGCGAGAGCGGACGCTTGCGGTTGAAAATGGATGTCCCTTCGAGCGACCAATCAATCACTTCCCGCGCCGTGCGCCACTGCTCCCGTTTAGCATAAAGATGGGGCTGCGCGAGCGCATCCTTTGCGTGCGTCGGTTCTGGGAAGTATATTGCCGTGCGCTTCGGACGCCGCGCGATAATGAAGAGGCGTTTGCGCGTCGTTGCGTCGCCATAGTCTGCCGCGTTTAGGATTTGCTCTTTGACGTTGTAATTGACTTTGAGCATTGAAATAAACTGTTGGTAATACGCGCCCTTCATTGATTTGATGGGTCTGCCGTCCGCGCCGAGCGGCCCCCACTCCATAAATTCCGGGACGTTTTCTATAAGCACGTTGCGGACATAAAGTTTTTCAAGCCAGTTCATAATCAGCCATGCTGAAGCCCGCGATTGATCGCTCATTGGCGACCGCCGCGCGCCCGGCTGTGATGAACGCACTCTGGAGATGCGACGAGCAGATCGAGTTTGCCGTTCGGGATAACCTTTCGTGGGTCAATGGTGTCGAGCGTCTGGCATAAGTGTCGGGCATCTTCGTGATTCGCTGTGTGCGTTTTGATTGCCACTTCCCAATGATTGACCGCGAGAAGCTCAACGTCGGCGTCGCACGCCTCTAACGCTTCCATTAAGCCGGTGGATGTGCCGCCAGCACCGCAAAATAAATCGGCTGCTTTTATTAACCTGCGTTTCTTCATTCGCTTCCATCCAACGCATCGCTGATTTGACCGCCAGCTCGCAATCTTTCTTCTATTGTCTGATAGTTATTGCTTATCGCTTGCAATGCTGCCCGTTGTTCGCGTTCTCGTTGTTCGGCTTTCTCCCACTTCGTTTTATCAATTATGTTAAGGATGGAATTCCGAACAAGTGACGCCAGCACGTCCGGTTCCAGCGCATCGAGTTCCCACGATTCCCCGCCGTATTCTGCAATGTAAGCAGTGGCGCGTGAGTCTGTAATTTTTGCCGGATTCGGCGGCGGCTGAAACTCTTCAATTTGATTCATGTTAAGAGCAAGCCGCTGAATTTCTATGCTTTTGCCGATAAAGAGCGACAGTCTATCTGCGACATCGCGCGTCATGTCCATGCCGGAAGGATCGTGATCTCCAAAGTGGAAAATAATCGGTATCTGCTTTTTGAATGGCTTGCGTGTGCCAAGTTGGTATTTCCGCAAGCGTTGCCCAGCCGCCCACATTTCAGATTGCGACGTGTAGCCGCGACAACTGAAGAAAGGTACGTCCAAAGAATTACACACGCGCTCAAAGACGCCCGCGAGTGCTTCCTTTTCAATCCATACTTCCGGTCTGTAAGGTTGTGATTGCCACTTGTCAATTCGATACTGCTTGGCAACTGCTTCAATTATCTCTGGCGGGTCATTCCAATGCGCGATTGATTTCAAGCTTCGCGTCCGGTCAACAAGATGCTGCCAATCTATTAGGCCAGCTAGACGGGCATCGTTGACGATACTCCCCACGCGGTCATAACTATGTTGCGTGTTTGGGATTTCATCGGCGGCGACGAGCTGGTAATAAAGCTGACGAAGCGTCATGTCGTAACCGGCGTCGTCGTACCGCTCCAACACCTCAACGCATTTTTCGATCAGCGCAAACGTCTCTTTTCTAAAGGCAAAGTCCTTGTATTTAATTTTCATTTCAAAACCTACGCCGTCGCCCTTTAAGCAGCGCTTCTTACGCTTTCGCTCTTCCAATATCGGCACAGCTCTTGGTGCTGCTCTAAAGTCAAAGATTTCTTTTCAGGATCGAACTTAATATCGAGAAGCGCACAAATCATTTGTCTTACGTTGTTGGGTTGATGCCCAATGTGCCAGTTACTACAATATTTACAGGAATAAGGCCAAAGCAAATCACCCGTAAACACGTAAATTAGGTGCGTCATCATCAGGGCATTTATCGGATCACGATGGTTCTGCTTGCCATTGCAAGAAAATCTTCGATGTCTTTTTTCTGAATATGCTTTAAGTTTAGTTAAATCCACTGTCCCTTTCTTCTCCATCTCCAAATACTGATTCAAGGACAAGAGTTTTGTTCTTTCATCCGACATAGCCCCGCTACCTTCTTATCCTTAGACGCTTCCTTCGCCGGAAGCCGGTTTAGGAAATTCCTGCACTCGCAGATCGTGCGGCCATTCATCCGGGTCTGCGCCCTTGCGCTCTGTAAGTCCCAAAGCTTTCGCCGCAACTGTGCCGAATTGTTTATTAAAAACAGCCACGCCGTATTTGCGGCACGTTGCAATGACTTCGCGTGCCCATGCCAATTCAAAGATGCGCGCGTGATGCCCCGACTCGCCGCCGATGATTGCCCAATTAACTCGGTGCCGGGCGTGCTGTTGTGATAGATAGCCTTCTAATTCAACTCGTCCGAGCTGCGGCTCAATCGAAAGGAAATGAACTTCGGCAGGAGCTTTTAGGATCGAATTTATGCGCCATCGATAGTCGTTGTTTTCTACTGTCGTGCCGAGCCACACATGCGGCCAGCCCGTGCCCCAATCTTCAGGTAAGTGCGAGGCGAGATAACTTGGCCGTTTGGTAAGCAACAGCCAATCAAGGCCAGTCGTCTCGCGGATAAGCTGCCAGAGCTTTGCCTTCTCGCCTTCAAGCGCAGGGTTTACCTCGCCGATGTCGGCCATCGACGCGCAGAACACTCGGCGTCTCCGGCCTTCCGCCTGAGCTTGCTTATTCCATTTAAGTGGCTCGTTCCAGTGTTTCTCTCCGAAGAAACGGCGCGGCGCGTCCTTGCCCCACACGTCGTGGCCGTAGCGATGCGCGTCCATTTCCGCATAACAGTTGTCGCAGCCGGGCGAGATTTTCACGCAGCCCCACCAAGAATTGAATGTGTGATCCGTCCACGAAATTCCTGTTTTCACAGCCATGTATTTGACCTCTATAGAACAGCCGTTTAGCTAAACTCAACGCTCTGCATTGCGTCGAATATCGCTTCATTAAATTACCACAAACCGGAAGCAAATACAATACAATTAAAACAGCACGGGTTGTAATTGAGTGAGCGTGAGCTTCGGATACGGAAGCGAGGCCGGGAGCCGGTAATGCTTATCAAAGACCCAAGCATAGCGATGATTGCCCGGATGTTTAAGGTTGCGTGTTAAGACCGACAGCCAGCGTGCGAGCCACACCCGGCGTTCTTCGTTGTCCTCCGGCGCGAGGCTCGCGCCGAACCGCGTTAATTCATCGCTTGCATACTTCCAACCGCTTTCTCCGGCACGGATTTTCGAGATCGCGCGTGCGCTCAATACACGACCGTCCGGTAACAATCGAACATTGCGTGCCGTACCTCTGGAGAGATATACCGCATTGCTGCTTTGATAGACACAGCCGACGTGTCCCGAAAAAATCTTATTATTTGCAGCATCCGTGCGTGGCGTATCATCCGAGAATGAAACGAGGCCGATGAAGTCTTTTCGGATGATTTCACGACATCGCGCCAGAAACCAACTCTCGCCATTGCCGGGCACATCGTCATCGAGCACAAAGCGGCCAAGCTCAACTGAATCTGTTGCCTTCGTTCCTATGAAAATATTGGTTAGCGTTTTATCGTTCGAGGGATGCGAAAAGACTGCCACACCAACAAGCTGCGCGCTGCGGTAAAGGCCAAAGCGACGGCGGGCGCTTGGATAGCTTCTTGAATAATGATTTGACACGACGTATGCCCGCGCCGTCGCATCGTCGGCGATCTCCGCGACTTCGTAGAGACGTGTTTGAATCGGCTCTCCGGCTGGTCGGTAGCTGGCTCGGTGCTTGCGCCAGCGTTGATTGAGCGGCGTTATCATTATCTGCCCGCTCCTTTTCTGACAACTGCTTTGCGTGCCTTTTCCGTGTTGCCGTAACCTGCAATCAATTGTTCTGCAAGCGGCATGTTCAACTTGCGGCGGATGCGGTACGAGATGCGTCTGACTGCTGCCGGATAGTGTTCTTTTGCAAACACTTTCCAATTAGTTACGGATTTCTTTCTATTACACGGAAAGCAACAAGTGGCTAAGTTCGTTGTCGAATGTCCCCCGCCAATGCTTTGCGGCACTAAATGATCGAGCGTGATTTGATCCGGCGTCGCCCGTCTTAAATCCTTATAACAATATGAACACTTGAACTCATCTCTAATGTTGATAGCTAATCTTCTGGCATTGCTGATGGATGGCATTTGCTTCGCTCTCCTGTGTGTTTAGTCGTTTGCCTGCTCCCTCTCAAGAGCGTGCAACCGTAACTACCGAACGGACACGACAAGGTTCACAACTGTCATACGGGGCGACTGTTGTTTGGGCGATAGCGAAAGCTGAAAATGATTGAAGTGCGAAGCGAAAGGCGCGTTTACGAATGAAGCGTTAGCGGAATGGAGTGCGCCGAAAGCGGAGTGTTTACGAAGTGAGTTAAAGCAGTAGCGTGCCTTAGTCGCACGAGCCGAAGGCGAGCATGGCCGTTGACAGTGGGAATGTCGTGGTATGACTATCGCCGGTTGCACAATTTCAAAGCATAATCCGGCTTCATTCCGATCTTACTAGATGAGAAAGGGATTGACTAGGAACAATTAGAAGAGTTATTCTATAGCCGCTCGTATAAGGGTCTTTTGAACCCTTCTCTCCGGCCATTGCCTGTCAAGTGCGGAACGCTGTGACGCGGCGAGCATGGGCGCGAGCAGTTCAATTTGGCGATTATCGCGAAGGGGCGTCATCTCAAAGCCCTCCGGCACGGTCGCCACCAATCAACCTCGTCGGCAGAGTCTTAATGACCCGCATTTCAAAATAATCGCGTTGATTGCGTTGATTTTTCGGAAGCCACGCGCACGGCTCGTTACTTTGAGCGGGCGCAGTGTGCTTTCGGGCGTGGCTGGAAATAATGACGTAGCCAACGGCTTTTGCGGTTGATAGTAAATGAAAAGGCTGACGAAAACGGTCACGATGAAAAAACCGACGCATCAAACTGACGGTCATCGCGCGGCGGCTTCCGGCTTTTCACTCATCGAGTTAGTAATCGTCGTCTTGATTATCGCCATCCTCGCTACTATCGCCATCCCAATTTTCTACACTTCGCGCGCTGCCGCGCAACTTATGGGCGCGACCCAAGAATTAAAGTCGCGCCTCGACTACGCGCGCACCGTCGCGATTAAAGAAGAAGTGCCGACGAGCTTGAAAATCAATGAGGATGGAGTCTCCTACACGCAAATGGTGGACGAGCGTGGTGATCGCGTTCAAAAAACGAAAACGATTCAACTCTTGAATAATATTCAATTCGCTAATGGCACGCTGATCGATCCAATTGTTTTCGATGCCCACGGTGGAACTCGTGCGCGCTCGCTTACCCTTGAGAACTTCACAGGCCAGCACACGATCACCATCACCGAATTGGGTGACTTGAAAATCGATGATCTTCAGCCCGCGCCCGCGCTCGCTGTCGCGACGCCGGTTCCCCCGGCGCAAGATGTCATCGATCCCTACCCAATTGACCCGCTCTTGCAGGGAAATGGAGATTGTGCGATAGCGGCGCCGGGCGGAGCTTCCGCTTCAGGAGCGACAACGCCGACGGGCGGAGCAAATATCACGGTATCAGTTGGCGGGGGGCAGGGATTAGTGCCGGTGACGATCTCCATCACGCGGACTAGCGGCACCGGCACTATTTATATGGTGCCATCCTCGCAGATGATGGACGCGCGCGGCGCAAGCGTTACCTTCCGCGCAAAACTACAGCCCAACGCGAGCGGCATTACCAAATACAGCGCAACTTTCTCATCCCCGTGCGGTTCCAAAACAGTAACAGGAACACTTAAACCCTAGCGCCATGAAATTACATAAAAGAGAAAAAGATAAGCATGGCGAACAGGGATTCACGTTGTTGGAGACGATCATCGCTGTGTTGGTGATGATCCCGATGATGTTGACCATCACGACGCTCGCCAGCATCGTTATTATGTATTCACGCGGCGCAAAGACGCGCGCCGAAGTTTCAGCCGTCGCGCAGGCACGAATGGAGGGCTTTCGCAATTCTATTTTTACCGACCCAACGCTCGTTGCGACTGACGCGGGTGGTGTCTCGGAAATCGTAAATGGACAAAACGGGCGACGGTATCAAGTCATTACCACGATCACGGATACAACGCCGACAATGAAAATAATAACGCTTCAAGTGATTCCACAAACAACGGAAAATGCGTTGATGGCGCAACCCGTTCTGTTTGTCACAATGCGCGCCGCGACCAGCTTCGGCGACAATTTTAGCCAGCAATGAATCAGAGTTCGCTTATCCCAAACAACACTTTCCGCACTCGCGATGGCGAGTGCGGCTTCTCCATTGTCGAAATGATTTGCGCGATGACGATCCTCCTCACTGTGTTCGGGCTGACCGCGCAGCTAATCAGCTTTTGCTGGAATGTTCAGAATCGGGAAAGCACGCGGATCGCGGCGCGCTCCGAAGTTTATCGCGCTCTTAACATGATCGAACGCGAAGCGACGACAAGCGGTTACGACTTGAAAAGCAACGGCATCGTCGCGCCGGACTCGGACGCACAAAGTATTCGCTTCCGGGCAAATCTCAATGCCTATGACCTAAACGTGCCGTCGGGCGTACAGACGGTCAGCGAAGCGGGCGAAGACGTGAAATATAAATTGGTCGGCACGGATTTAGTGCGCCTCGATGTCAATCTCAACCAAACATCGGTGCTGGCGAGCGAAGTCACCACACTACAATTTAGATATTTCGGCGGGCGCGTGACGATCCGCGCCGATGGCTGCCAGCCGACCATCGATACCGGCACATCAGCAGAGGTGACGCCAGATCAAGCCACGTTCTTCGTCGTCACGGTATGCCGACAATTGCCCGCTGTCGGCGCTCCCGGAAGCGACGGCTATCAGCCGCCTGATGTTTACGCAATTTCGCACGGCGTCGTGCTACGCAACAGCGTGCTGTCAAGCTACTAATGAATTACTAACGAGGCTTTTATGAGACACAGCGAAAGCGTTGTCGAGAACGCCAGCAAGACGATCAAGCTAACCGGACGGCGCGGTGAAAGCGGTGCGGCATTGATAATGGTGCTCCTCGCCACATCGCTTGTCGCCGTCATTATCGGCGTGCTCTTTTTGCCCGCAACTCTTGCGGCGATTTCACAGATTGAAGCCACCACGCAGGAGCAAGCTTACGATGCCGCCGAAGCTGGCATGGCCGCCGCGCTCAACGTGCTGCGTGGCAATGCCGATGCCCCCGTTGCAAGCTTTACAGAAGTGTCGAATCCGTTTGCGCATCCATATTATAGCTATGATAGCAGCGGGCGGCTGTCGGGTTGGGGCTGCTCCGGCACAAATCCGACGACGTTCGCACAGTGGCTTCAATACGATGCCACCTACACGGATCGCGTTCCCCTAACGGCCAACTACACGCCGCAAAGCGGCATCGCTTATCGCGTAGATGCAACCCCAATCCGCTTTAGTGAATATGTGCTCGTCAGCACTGAAATACATATTTATGATTCGAGCAACAACGAAATCGGGTCGCGCGATCCGGGCAATCCGAACCGAGTTGTTGTGACCTTCGATGAAGGAAACGGAAACTCGCTGACGCTCGACATGCAAGATCAGATAGGGACAACCGGCGCGCGGGGCTGTAACGGTGGCGGCACGATGCTGCCGGTAGATTATTTTTACACTTTATATTCCACGACCGGGAACGGCGCGCAGATACCGTCAGGCACAAAGATTCTCGTTACGTTGCATCAATCAGTTCCGAGCAAAGAAAATTTAACAATCGAAGGAACATTAACGGGCGCAATCGCGGGCGGCCAAAACACAGTGAAAGCAACTTTCGGCGTCCAAAGATTTAACATCGGCGAAGCGCGCTACACGATTACTCCGGTAACTAATTTTGCTTCTCCGCCGCCAGCCGGTTACGCGGCAAATTCATCGCTAGTGTTCGGCACCGTCACCTTACCTTCTCCGGTGCGAATTCAACTGCGCGCGACCGGGTACGGGCCGCGCGGCGCAAAGCGCGTGCTCGAAACGATATGCGACCGCACGGGAATTAATTGGCATAACACATCTGCGCTTCTCATGCGTGGAGCCGATGATGATTTGCCGATGTCGCTTGTCCTCGGCAATTCCGCGAGCAATCTATATTCCGGCTACGACCGGGCGAACGGCGCGACGAGCGTTCCGGTCTTCGGCGTTACCCGAAGCTCTGACGTGACGGCGGCGCAAGCCGCGATCACGAGTGCGCCCCAAACAAGGGTCACGAGTGCAACGGCGAATATTCGGCAAGTACCGAGCGAAGAAATACCTTTGTTTTTACGAAGCGCAGATGGAGCAATTGACATGCGCAGCGAGTTGCAAAAGACGGCCAAGAACATGGCCCGTTATTTCGGCACCGGGTTTACAGGCAGTGCCGGAACGAATCAGAAGCCGCTTTTTACTTTCGTGGACGGCAATTGCAATTTATCTGGCGGCGCTGGCTTGCTCGTGGTCACGGGTGAATTACACATCCAAACAGGAACGACGTTCAACGGTTTGATTCTCGTGCTTGGCGGCATCGTCAATGCCAGTGGAGCCGCGAACGTGTATGGCGCAATGGCCGTCGCGCGTGTGCAGACTATCAACAACAAAGCGAGCTTTCTCGCCCCTTCTTTCAGTATGCCGAATGGGGCGGTCGTCGTAGAGTACGATTCAACCGCAATTACTACGGCGCTCGATACACTCGGCTTCCGAATCATCGGTATCAAGGAAAATTAGGCTTCAAGTAAAAGCGCAGAAATTTCCGCGCGTGGGTATGAAAACTTTGAAGCGACGCCCAGATAAATTCATGTTGTGGCAGGCCAAACTTTTTTCCTTAGTCGCCCGTGCGGTTTTCGTCGTCGCGTTGTTGGCGATCCCGTCATCCGCGCAACAAATCATTGAATCCAATCCGGGGCAAGTCGAGAATGCGCCGCCCGCCTCGTCAACCGCAGCAGCGGACGCGGCGCGAGCAGCGCGTGCCGCAGAAGATCATCAGGCGACAATGGAAATGCTTCGATGGTTTCAAGAACAAAAGAAGAAGGAAGAAGCGGCGGCTGCAAAGGCCGCCGCGCAAGCGGGGAAAACTGATGTGCCCGGCACGATGCCGCCGTCGCTTGATACCACGCCAACAATTACTAACCCGACCATGCAGGATGCTCCAAATACGTCGTCGAGCATCGCGCCAACCTCCGCGACACCTCTTCCGCCGCGCAACAATTCTCAACCACTGCTTGATCCGAACGATTTGCCAGCCGTAAGGACAACGCGGCATACCGAAGTAAAGAATCAGAAGGGCGGAATATCGGCGACTGCCGTGCTCGCGTTGCTGCTCATCGCCGCTGCACTCTATGCAATGTGGTCGAAACGCGCGCCGGTGACGGACGCGGCAAATGAAGCAAAAACCGCAATAAAGAAAGCGGCGAAAGCGCGCAGAGAAAAGCCGGTGCAGGTGCCTGCCGAGCCGATTAAAAAAGTCGAAACGCCGCCTCGACGAATGACCCGCCAGCTTCCGGCCGAAGCTGCGCCACCGCTTCAACCGTCTTTACCGTACAGTAATGAGCGGACACCGGGACTACTCGAATTGGAAAGATTCTTCGAGAACCGCGTGGCTCCCGTGCGCGCCAGTGCTGCCGCCACACTTGGCCGTATTCGTAATACAGCCGCAGTGCCGATTCTTCTGCGCGGAATCAAAGATGATGATGTGCAGGTGCAGGCGGCGGTCGCCACAAGCCTTGCCGCTTATCAAAATGTCTATCAATTTCCAGCGGGCACAACGGCGAATATCAAATCGGTAATGAATAAAGCATCGGTCGATACTCTCGAAAAGTTCGCCGCGCAGTCAACTTTCACAGTCCAGCCACAGGCGGCGAAGGTAAAAAGTAATAGACTGTTGAACGAATTGCCGAAGGCTGCTGTAATTAAGCCGTCAGAGCACGCACAGTCGCGCTGGATACCGCACGTAGACGATACTCAAAATCAAAATTTTGAGATCATCCACAGGGTAAACGATGCGCCGCTCGCAACCGATGCGCCTATTACAGCGGCTACTGTGATAATCAGAAATGACGGGGGCGAATTTGAGGCCGTGCCGAACCCGGCACTTAAAATAGTAGGCTTACCGCTTGAGCCGCCCGCCGATGCGTCCATCCAATTCGCTCTCGCCCAAATAACGGGCGGCGACGCACCAAATGACCGCCTTGAAGCCGCGCGCACGCTTGCGCAACACTCCTACGCAACGGTCGTGAATGCGCTGGTGATCGCGGCACTGCATGACGAAGACGCGAGCGTCAGAGCCGCAGCAGTTTCGAGTCTCGGAGAAATCAATCACATCTCTACTTTTTCAACCATCATCATTGCGCTCGGCGACGACGAGCCGTCCGTCCAAGCAGCCGCCGCGCGCGCCGTTAGCAACATGAGCTACAGTCGCAGCTATGCTTATGATAGATGTATGGTAGAAGAGAGCGCTGCAACCCTTAAACAAATGGCGAGTGACTTACTTAAAACTGGATTAGCAATGCAGGCGGTGGGAAATCTGGCAAGCCGCCATCCCGAACAAGTTAAAGAAGCCGCCGCTATCGTCAAAATCGTCGCCAAAGCTGGTGATTCTAAACTACTCGAAGAAATCAGCCATCACCACGAAGATAGTTACGTTCGCGACGCCGCCATTAGCATTATGCGTAACGTCGCTTAAGCTTATAGATAAGACTTTGCCCTATGCCACTGCGCCAGCAAGTTCTATCGCATCATCGCACTGGGATCGCTTGTAGTCGCTTTGTGGAGCACGATTCAGGCCAGCCGTCGTTCGCTCCCTGAAAAGCCAGCCACGGCGTTCAAGAATCGCGCCGACAGGGAAATGATCGGCTGTCTGCAATAATTCAAGTGCTTCTTGTCTGAATGCTTCTTCAGCATCGGTCGAGAAGATAAACTCGGCGTTGGCGGCAACTATATCGTCGATAAACTCCTCCGGCGTGCTTTCGCTATCGATTACTTTCACGGTCGTTGTCGCGGCATCGGTCGCCGTGCCAGTGAAAGCACGCTGGCAGCCGCAGGGCGCGTCCACCAGCTCACCGTCATGTGTATGGCCGAAGCCGACGATCTCCCTCTCTGGAACAAACGAATAATCGTTTGCCCTTTGGCCTTGAGTTTCTTTAGTAGCGACAAGAATTTTCATATTACCTTCCTACCTACCATTCTCCCTCTTCTGTCGAATCCGCAGGAATGTCTGAGCTAGGAATAAGGCACAAATAACCGCACAGGAAATCGTCGTGATGGTTTTACCTGTCGCGCTGTATGGTACATAAAGAAACAGCGGATAGTATACTCCGAAGACAAGAAATGCTGTTAAGCACGCAAAACCGCACATCAACACATTCGTCAGCGAGTTTCCGTATGTGATTAAGCAGGCATTGAAAGCGCGCCACTGTAAAACGATGGCGCAGATGCCCCATGTGGCAAGCACAAGAAAAATCCCTAAAGGCTGTGCTATTGCGTGCCCTCCCTCAAATACCAAGCGCGCCAGCACAATGTTCTTTGCTTGATCCCAATGGGGATTGAGGCTGCGATACATTTGCTCCATAGCTGGCAGCAAACCTACACTCGCTATCAGTAGAATAGCCACAAAAAGCCCCGTTATAACCCGTATGTGGTTCCGGGCGTTAATGGCCTGCTCCCTCTCATACTGCGTTGCTATATTGTTCATGCTGTTATTTGCTTCTCCTTTCAATCAATGCTCTGGCCGTGTCGCAACGCGCGAAAGCCTTTGCTTTTTGGGATGTCGTGATACAGTCCAGAGCGAACGGCATCTGTTAAATAAAAACGCGCCGTATCTTGCGCGCGTCCTTACAAGGCTTAATGCTAACAATGTGTTTATGACACTCTCGACTGATACAGTGATAAAACTAAATCGTCAACTTGTGCGCGCAGCCGATTAAAATCCTCAACTGCGTTGCGCATATTTTCCTCTTCGCCTTTTAGTTGCAGCCATGCTGTACGCGCTACGTCCGGCGTTGCCGGTATCATCCATCCCGCTGCTTCAGCCGCCTGAAATGAAAAGTCTTTTTCCGCTCCGGCAAATTGCCGCTCTAACCATTGAATTGCTTCTTCTGCGACAGGTGAATTGAAATGTGCGACTTGCTGGTGTTTGCGCCGGAAGGATAAGTCTCTTCGCCAGATAGTTGATAGATGCGCGGTCGGGTCTTCGATCACAAAGTCCCATGTAACCTTAGCGATGCGTAGTGGCATCTTTTGGATCAATGGATATTTCGATAAATCCGCAGGCGCAGCAATATTCCCCTTCATTGTGTCGATCTTCCAGCCGTTTCGTCGTGCTCGGAGAAATTGCTCGCCGTGTCCAAGCAGTTGCAGCACACAGCTAGAGATTTCCAGTTGTTCAACCGTACCCGCGTTAGGTATAAACAGCCTTCGGAAGTCGTCGGGTTGAAATTCAGTATGCCGTGTGCTGCTCATAACGCCGCTTAAAATTTCGAGCGCGTTAGGGCTATTAAAGATCGCCAATAGATATGGCAATTGAAATTGTTGAGATTGCTGCTCCAGATCGGCGCGGTCAACTTCAAGTTCCTTCAAAGCCTTTGTGATAGATTTATTATTAACTCCGACAAGTTCATGCCATTGCACAAACAGCATGACTGAATGATTGGCATAGACCCATCCACTGTCTATCGTCGTGCCGTTATCCAGCCATGCGTGAGATGTTCGCCCGCGCATCAATTTCGGTCGGTCGTAAAGTTCCGGGAATGTTGCGCGCCTAATTCGTTCGGGAGCGCGAAGTCCCGCGCCGTACTCTAAAAAACGCACATGCGATAATTCGTAAGGGTCAATGTGGTCACCCTCAATATAAAGCACAGGATGGTCGTCATCCTGCACTTCGGAAATCAGTGCGTCTTTCGTGAACTCACCGGGGAAGCGTCGATCATCTGCATGGGCGGCCATTCCGACGCTGATATAGCAAATCCTATCCAAAAGCGTTGAGTCTGCATAGCGTTCGCTAACTATGTTCTGGCGAAACACATTTTCGCCGTGCGCCGTTTGATTTAAGCGCTCCTCGCGCGCCGGTTTTCCGCTCGCATCTGCGTGCCATCTGCGTAAAACTTCGTGATTTTTGAGCGGAGCTTTGCGAGTTAATGTGAAGACCGTGTTTTCAACCATTGCGTCCTCGAATAAAAACTGCTTCGGAAAGAAACTTACTTCGTCAAGTTGCGAATTTGATACAAGAGCAGCGCGGAGATTTTCTGCATAAGGGACTTTCTCAATCGCGCTGCTTGTTATGATGCCGAGTTGCCCTGTGCCTTCTTGCAGCAAGTTAAATCCAAGCGCGATAAACGGTATGTACAAATCCCACTTCCTAACCATTACATTGCGCACGAACGCGAGTGGGTGATATTTCTTTATTTGGTCGCGGTACTGCAATATTCCTTCGCCGCCTTCATCGGCGCGCACATACGGAGGATTGCCGACAACGTAATCAAAACCGTTTTCGTGATCTCCAAGCTTGCTTTTAATCTGCTCCGCCGCGTCCAGTTCCTCCGGTGAAAATGTCAAGCTGCTATTAAGCAGCATCAATGTCTCCGGCTCATATCGAAGCGTGTCGGTATTATAAATATGAAAGCTGTCGAGATGTGCATCCGATCCGGTGTGCCGCGCATTCTTGAAGAGGTCGAGCGTCTGGATCAACAGATTTGTTTCCGCTAAGTAACAGGCGAAGGGATTTAATTCAAGCCCGTACAGCGAATTCTTGATGCCGTCAAGAATGCTTTGAATCTCGTCGCCGGATAAATCTTCAAAGGAGCGTTTAGCCTTTCTGAAGTAATCGCGGTAAGCGTCAATTTGCCTGCGGCAGGCTTCAACGAGGAACGCGCCCGAACCGCATGACAGATCGAGCAATTTCTTGCCGAGGACATTCTTTCCCGTGTAGTCGATACGATCAAGTATGTACTCCACTTGCTTTTGCGGCGTGTAGTACATTCCGCTTTCGTGTTTGTGTTCGCCTTTTACATAGCCGCTGTAAATGTGGCCGATAACGTCGCGGTCAATTTTTGAAAGATCGAATCCCGCGAGCCGGTGCAAGAGGCGAACAACCAAATTACGGTCTGGCAAGTACCAATCGAAGACTAGCTTCTCCGAGTAGTAATGAGCGTAGATGTGCTGCGCGGATTCATAGGCCATCTCCAGTAAATAATCCGTGCTGCGTCCTTCCGCATAAGAGAGATATTGTTCTTCAACTTTATCGAACCAAAGTGCGACACCGCCGTTGGTGAACATGCGGCGCATCAAACCTTTGTCTTCGACAATTCGCACCATCAACATTCGCACGAATAGGACATAAGCAGTTTGCGCCGCAAACTCCCGCGTAAGCTTTACCGGATCGTCGGTGCGAAGCAGCAAAGTAGCGACCCGCTCACGCCATTGTTCGTATAAGCCATGAACGCGAAGCGCCTCCTCGTAAGGGGCTGCCAGTCGCTTACGGTGCGCTTGATAGCTTCTGATGAGCGCACCCACCTCATCCGCCGCGTCTTCAACACTCTTAACGCTATTTTCAATTTGTTTGGCTGTCTTCTTGTGTTTGCCAGTGAGCGCGGCGGCGACTTCACGAACGCCGCCGCCAGCGTCCGCTTTAATCGAGGCAAAGGGTTTCCGCTCGAATGTGCCGTAAAACTGTGCATCAAGGCGCGAACGCAAACTCGAACATTGCAAGGAAGTAATGCCCCATGTTTCTAACTGTTGGATAAGAGCGTCAGAGAGACTTTTGAACTCGGTGCTAAATAAACCGCCTGTGGGCCGGGCATCCAATTCCTTTTTATATTCGGAATACTCTGCGAGCCTTAATCTAACTTGCGCGGCGACATCATTTTGTACTTCGCGGATAAGCTCCCGCGACTCGTCGATCAAAAGTTTGATGAACTCCGGTTCGCTGGGCTGATGAATTTGGATGCGCGACTCTGCTGGAAACGTCGAACCGTCGAGGGCGTGCGGCGCGCCGGATTTAGTTAATGCTAAATCTTCAATAAGTGTAGTCAACCCGGAAAAAGCGTCACGGTGAAAGCGTTGCCAGAATGCTTGTAAGGAAACCTTTTCATCATAATCGAGGGCATCTGTGCCGGTACTTCCGCGCGGCGCGAGCAAGGATTCACCTCTCCACTTTCTGACGAGTTCGGCGAGGTGGATTTCACCCGTGCCGACCGGCTTTCCGGCAGTCAATTCATAGGTCAGGAATTTGTAGCCGTTTATTAATAAACCGCGAGATGCGCCTTTGCTGCGCATATAATCAGCGAGTTGAGGGAGATGCTTGTCAAGTTTGGCAATGGTCGTATTCTTCGATTCGACTACAAAACAAGGGCGTGGATATTCCGTTATAAGCACCGTAAAATCCGTGCGCTTATTACCAGAGTGCTTTAGGTTGTACTGGCGCTCTCCGGGTTTGTAGCCGAGCGTCCCAATGAGCACACTGGCAATCTTGTCATCGACGATATTAGCTTCATCGCCTGTGCGCGCTGTGATCGGAAGATCGAGGTACGCCGTAAGCGATTCATTATTATAAAAGGTGTCACTTGCCAATACGGAGAATAGATTTGTGAGAAAAGAATCGAAATCTTGTGCCATAATTTGTGCGGTATTTTAATAGCGTCAAGTACAACTCAGATGCGTAGCGAGCTTTCAATAGCCCGCGCTCTGAAATCTTCGCCGTCGCGCTCAATTACAACGCCGAGTGGAAGCTCCTTAGCCAATTGCAACAGAGCGACGGCCTGCGCGGTAAACACACTCTCTTGTATTCCAAGTAATATATATTCCTTGTTCGCGTCAATAATCTCACGGCGAAACTGCGCGGGCGTTAAGTCGGTCTCGACCACCATCATCGTTGTTGTTCCTTTGCCAGAACGCCCGCCTACCGTAGATCGCTGGCAACCGCATCCTTCGTGCAGATGATCGCAATCGCTGATTATTACAATGTCGCCTTCATGCGCGAAGAAGAAATCATCGGCACGCACGCCCTGCCCTTCTGTGGTGGCGACAAGAATTTTCATGTTATGTATTCCTGCTAGTAGCAAGTGCATCGAGGCGGCGCAGGGTACGGCGCTTCAGCATCTTTCCGCTTTCTCAGAGCGCGTTGTTTGCTCTCCATCCCCGTTGCCCTATGCGCCCCGTTTTATCTTGATATGCCGCATCACCGCGCCAAGTCTTTGGTTCACAGCGTACACGCCTGTTACGCGCTCCGTAAATCTCTCGCCGCAGCGCTCAATGACTGTGCCGTGAGTAAACTGTCCCGCTATGCTTGCCAGATATAAAGCTTCTTTGCGTGTCGTTTCTGGAGACAGTTCGCCCGAAACGTGCGTGTCGAGCATCGCATAAAGCTTCTCAAACGTCATGTCGGCTCGCTCGATCACTTTACAGGTCGTCGTCCATTTTTTATTTTGCGTGCTCTCCAGCGCCCGCCTGCACTCGCAACCGCCGTTTACACATCCCGTGCTGCACTGGATTGGCATTCGCACCACATCGCCTTCGTCCGCGAAACAGAAGTCGTCACGGCGGCGTCCCTGTGCCTCTTTCGTGACAACAAGAATCTTCATTGACTCGCTCTAGCTCCTTATCTCTCGAACTTCGCCAGTCGTTCTTCCATCTTTTCCAGTCGTGATTCCAAGCGTGTCACATATATGGCAAGTTTAAGATTTCCGGTGCAGCCGAGTTCTTCGGCTTTAATCTTAAGTTGTTCTAGCCACTCCTGTTTCCATGCAGCCTCACAATGTTCCTGATACTCGCGCAATTCATCCCAGAACTCTTCAAACCCTTCGATGTTATATAAATCAAAGCACGGATCATTTTTCCAGCCCGCTTTGAGCCGCTCGACATCTTCCCGCTTTTTAGTTTCTTCGATGCTGATTGTTGACTGTGCCATAATCGTTTCCTTTGGCTATGAACGCTGTCCTATTTCTTCAGGTTTGACGAGGACGATCTTTGTTCCGTTAAAGCCGCCCGTAACGCGTTGCGGCACAAGTCGCCCTTCCATTTCATCTACTACTTCACCAAGCTCTTTGCGCGTTCGCTCGACGCGCCCGGTACAAATGGCAACTGTCTTTCTGTACTTACCGCGCCCGCCCTTAAACGTGCTGGCGTCTTTCGCAAGCAGCGCTTTCTGTTCGCGCTCATACATCTGCAACTTTTGTTCAAGATCAGCACGGCGTCTCGGCAGTTCCCGGCGCCGGTGTTCATAGTAGGCCGCCAAGCTTGTCACCACAATTATACCGCTCCTTCAAAAAGTCCTGTCTGCTGTTGCTGTAGGCCGCGCTGCCAAGCAGTATTTCCGCAATCTCTTCTGTTTCCTGCTCGTCCACGAGCGGCGACTCAAGCACTCGTTCAATTGTGGCAGTGGATGTAAAGATCGTGTCGGGCGCATCCGTTTGCTTCATCCCGTGCGCGCTGTCATCGCTTGCGATTCTGCTCCAATCCTCAATCAGTCGCCCGCCAATTAAGTTCACGGCCTCTATCTCCGAAAAGCGCGCTGACACTTCGGTTTCCCATATCTGCGTGTCTCCATTCGGAAAATCATCTTCCAATATCGTTCCGGTGAAATCCGTATGCTGCACGACCCGGACGATCATTTTTTTTTCATCTTCACCTGCTACGACGAAGAACTTGAAAGTATTTTCACCTATTTTTATTTCTTTAACCGGCGATTGTGTTGACATTAGAAATGGCCTCGTTGGAATTGAATGGGAGCATCATGTGCCGTTTGTTTTTCGACTCTCTGATAATACCACAAACCGGAAGCAAATACAATAAGATTATAAACGAATATGCGTGTAATGGAAGTTTCGTTCTCAAGCGAAAGCCGTGTTGGTTTGGCAGCATCGCCAAGATAGACCAACACGGCTTCTTTATTTTGGAGTGCTGATTATTTCTTGCGCACCGTTTTCTTCCCATTGGCAGATGATTTAGTTTTTGGTTTTGGCTTGGCGGGAACGTAGCTTATGAGTTCGCCGGTTGTGCAATTGAGTGTTTCGCAAACTCTTGCCAGAGTGCGCTTATCAATCCGCTGCGCTTGGTCTTTCCAAAGGCTCTGGCAAGTGTCGTAGTAGAGACCCGTTGCACGCGCGAGCGCGAAGGGATTGGCGATACCGTTTCGCTGCGCTGTTTCTTTGACGGTGAACTTGACGGTTGAATTCATAAAGCGAATTTTACAACATCTTAAATATATACACAAGACTTAACTATATAAGAAGATAGTAATGGACAAGTTACCTATTAATGTGTATAATACTTCTTGATGGTTCTTTGGATAACAAGGCGATGGTTCGGATAGTTGCGAATGATCCTTCCGCGTAAAATGGGATTCATCAAACTGCTCGAAGCATTGTAATTAAATCAACAGGGACAGCCTTTTCCCACTCATCTCGGAGAGTGTTATGGCCTTGAACTGGAATCAACTGCCCGCCGCAGGCGTCATCGCCGAATGGCGCGCGACACCCAGCCGTATTTCGCTATCGATAATCGTTTCATTGTCGCCCGGCGCCGCAGCCGCGATAGCGCGAAGCAATGCGTGGCGCGCGAAAGCCCATTCTCGAACTACGTCTCACTGACGACGGGAGCGCTTCACGGGCATGATGTATTTAATTTTTATTGTAGGCGATCTGGCGTTCATGCGTTGGAACATTTGCGTGCTCAATGAGAACCCGCAGTGTTCTTTGAATTTGGCGCTTGCTGCCTTCTCCGGCTTTGCTCTCGCGGCCTGCCTTGTCATGTACTGCATCGGCACTTTAGCTGCGCCTGTGCGCCGCGCAGAGCTTCTGCCAGCGGGCATCTCCGGTCGGTCGGCGGCGTCGTCGTCTCTGCGTTTCAGGCAAGCGCCCGCGCCGCGCCGATTGGCTTCACATTCGCCAGTTTACTCGCGCGCGGGAAAAGCGTATTTGATTGCCCGCGCGAATGCGCAAAACTCGTCACGGGCGTTTTACGGAAGGTAGGTTCGATGGCACAAAAATCTTTCACATTTCATTTTACGTTTGGCGATGTGGCCGCCGCACACGCGCAGCAGGCCGTAACCGCAACGGGAAGTTCATTGAGCGTGGCACTAAACCGGGCGACGGCGATAGTAACGAAGCGCGACCATGTAAAAGGCCATCGCATTAACTCCGGCTCGATAAAGTTTTGGTACAACGGAGTCGAAAATCAAGCTGAGGAAAGCGAAAAGAAAGATGCCTCTTGGTAAGAGAATTCAGCCCGCAAGTTCTTTGCGCCGCGCGAGCATCGTTTTGGTTGCAGCCACGGCAGCAAATAGAGAAGCAAAGAACGCGATTGCATTTATCGTGCGCTCTTGATCGTTCGCCATCAGCAGTAGAATCGTTAGTATCCAGATCGCCCAGAAGACCATTGCCGCCACAATCAGATTTCTAAGTTTCTTGTCCGGCTTATTCATGGCTCTCCAATCTTCTGATTTTCAGTTGACGGAGTTTCAGGCGGCAGAATTGTCCGTGCTCCGCCCGCTGCTGCTACGGCGTCGCTGCCGCTCTTTGTAGACTCGATGCCGCTTTCGCGTAACTGCCGCATCACTTGTCGCGTGATGGTCATTAGCGTCTCGAAGACGCCGGTGCCCTCGGTCGCAATTGCTTGCTCTACCGGCTCGTTTTTCAATTGCAGAACTTCACACATTGCGCTGATAGACACGGCGCTCTGCAAGTCGCGTTTGTTGAGTTGAAGCACATACGGCATCTTAAGGAGATCATACCCGAAGCTTTCGAGGTTTTCTTTTAGGTTCGCGAGCGCCATTTGATTCCAACTCATTTTCTCGCGGTCTGAATCGGCGACGAATACCACGCCGTCCGTGCCCTGAAGAATCAGCTTGCGTGTGCCGTTATGAATCACCTGACCGGGAACGGTATAGAGGTGCAGGCGCACGTTATAGCCACGCACGGTGCCTATCTCCATTGGGAGAAAATCGAAGAAGATGGTGCGTTCGCCCGTTGTTTCCAGTGAAACGAGTTCGGAGTTTGAGGCGGCCTTGCTGATCTCATGTATTTGCTGCAAGTTCGTCGTCTTCCCGGATAATCCGGGGCCGTAATAGACGATCTTGCAGTTGACCTCGCGTTTTTTGTAATCGAACGTTGACATATTGTATTTCCTCTTTGTGTGTTATTCGGGATGAGCGTGTGAGCGCCACCAGATAAGGAACAACGTGACGGCGGCGCCGATGTAGCCGTCTTCGCCGTCCATCGCTTCTGCATCCTCGGCGATAGCGGGCAGTTCGGCGATTTGTTTCATGCTCGCCGGATCGTTCGCGATGTGTCGCCTGATTTGCTCGGCGAAGGCACTTGTTGCCTGCGTAACTTTGTAGGCCGCTTCCACTACATCTTTCTGAATCGTTTTTTCGTCAACCGCCATATATCCATCTCCTTCGGGCGAGCGCGTCGGCACTTCTATTCGTCGTCGTAGGTCAATTTGTTGACCGGATTCTTATCGAGATTTTCGCGCCCGTAATCGTACTTCATCACCGTTTTCGGGTCTTTTTGTTTTGTCACCATTTGCACTTCCCGGTAGGTATAGCCCAAGTCGAGCAGTCTCGTCACAACCGTCCGGCGCAGATCGTGCGGCGTCACTTTCCCGATGCCCGTAAAATCCGCCCAGCGTCCGACAATGCGCTGGATCGAACGGGTCGAGAGCGCTTTATCGAAGATGCCGGTCGCATAGTTTGTGACGGGCTGAAAAACATACGCATCCGAGCCTTTACTGCTGCCGTCGCACTTCAAAATCGAGCGGCGGTCTTTGTCTAGTTCGAGATACTCGTCAATCGCTGCCTTCACATCCTTCGGGAGCGGCCACACCTCTTCCCTTCCCCCCTTGATCTTGCACGTAAGCGTCCAGCGCGTTCCGTTCCACTTCACGCCCGAAGCCCGCAGGCTTGCCACTTCCGCTTCGCGTAGGGAGAGCCTGACCATCACGACGATCATCGCATAGTCACGCGCGCCCGTGGTCGTTTTCTGATCCGGGCCACTGAGCAGATAGCGAACCTCTTTTGATGTGAGCGAGCGGCCACCCGGAGCGGTGGGAAGCTGCGGCGGCGTAACGAAACGCGTTGAGGCCGGATTGCGCGCGACGATTCCATCAGCAAGGAGATAATCGAAGAAGGAACGAACAATCGAGAGCTTTGTGCAAACGGTTGCGGGTTTGCGTCCCCTTGCCTGCAAGCCGTCGCGGTAATTGATGACATGCTCCGGCGTGACTTCTGCCGGATGCCGCCCGCCGACAACCGCAAAGAATTCTTTAATGCCGCGCTTGTACGCCGCCCGCGTTTCGTTGGAAACGGACTTGTAAATAAAGGGCGTCGCCAGCTTTTCCTCGAAGCGGCGCGCGAGCGGCGTGTTAGTGGTTGGTGTGATCGCGATTTCGTTCATGGAAACGAGTCTTTTGCGTTATCAATTCTTTGTTTAGAAATTAAAGTATGTCGCAAAACCATCATTACGCGACATGCCGTAGCGGTTTGCCGAAAAGCCGTTTTCGCGCTTCCCCGGCGCCGCTGAAGGCGTTTTGTTTTGAGGATTTAATTCCATTGTGGATGTTGTGAAACATCGTGAAACATATTTGTTTGGATTTTAGATCGGTTACGTTGTCGCCGTCGTATCCTTGCTTGCACTGAGTTTTTCATGCTTGCATTTCGCCACGCCGCGTTCCAAGCCATTCGGATACCACCAGCCGGAGCCGCCGCAGTCCGGGCAATCTTTCACTTTTGCTTGTTCTGTGGATACTGCGGAGATAGCGTGTTCATCCGGCAGTTCCCTGCCTTGCGCGCGTGCCTGTTTCTTGTCCATTTTCCAGAGCCGTCGCCGAAGATGCTCCGCGAGAAAAGACGGCACGGATGAAACGGTCGTGCGAGCGGCAGCGATTTTGAGTTCAGCAACGAGTACATCAGCCAGTTCGCTCCAACGAGCAGATTCAGTCAGTGATAAATCTTGTCCGGTTAATTCCTTGTTGGCTGCTTTCAATGTTTCGATCAATCCGGCAAGCGCAGCGTCATCATCAGTATTTCTTTCTTTAGTCTTAAAAGAAGTCTTAGCATCTTCGGAAGTTGTTGAACTGTCTTGAGATAAGGTCTGGGCACGCTGGGCAGTTTCTGCACTAGGCGCTCTAGGCAGTTTTTGCTCTGAGTAGTCTGAGTAGTCAGACTGCTCAGGGCTGGCTACCTGCACAGGGTTGCCATCTAAATCAAAAGGTAGGTTGGCTTCTTCGGGAATGAACACATGGTAAACATTTCCCTCTTGCATACCGGCTTTCGCCGTCCATGTTAACAGTCCGACACTGCGCAAATGTTTAAGGTTCTCGCGAAGCGTATTAGTTGATCCTAAATCCGCCCCTTTCATAATCTCAATACGTGTGATTTGCGCTGAAACGCTCGGAGTAATTGCGCCGCGCGTTTTAGAATAAAGATAGTCATAAAGCTGTTTTGATTTTCCCCTAAATAGCCCGGTGCGCAGTGCGTCCCGGACAATTGAGTTTGCCGCCTTCATGTAATCGCGGTTCGGCGCGATTACGCCCTGTGCAGTTTGATTGCTCTGAGCCGTTGGTTTGCTCTGGTCAGTAATCTTGCGCGGAGTAGCTGTTCTACGCAGAGCAGTTAAACTGCCCCGTCCTATTGAGTCGCCCTGTGCGGTTTTAATGCTCCCTGTCGTCCTCCTGCCCTGTGCAGTTTCATTGATCTGAGTAGTCTGGGCAGTCGCATTGCTTAGTGTGGGCGAGTCTTGTTCGGAATCATTCGAGGTTTGGCGTAAATGCTCATTGTGTTCGCGCGCTTCTTTATCGCGTGCCAAGCGAAGCAGTTGAGCCATAGGTACCACTTTTACCGGCTCAGTCATGCGATGACCTCCTCTTCAATAACTTCGCTGGCATCGTTAAGTTGTAATTCCTGAAATGCCTGATCCATTAATTCTATGGGTGCCTCGGTTATTTTCATCAGGCCAAGCATTTGATGGGCGATAGCGCAAATTCGTAGTACATCGCGGGGATTGCCGCCTGACAATTCATAGACTCGCAAAACTGCCGGGGCAGGGAAGGGGTTTTGAATTTTATAATACCGACAACGGTGCTCAAGCATTTTCTGCACCTCAGCGGTGCTCATTGGTGAAAGCACTATCGGAGAAACGAGGCGGCTAAACAATGGTTTCATTTTGCGGGTTTGGAGTTTGTCTCGTAACTCCAACTGCCCGGCCAGAACAATCTGAATCAACTTCGCCTCGTTTGTCTCAAAATTGAGGAGACTTCTTACCAGTTCGAGCATCCGGGTATTTAATTTTTGCGCCTCATCCACGAACAGCACCACTGCTTTATCAGCAAGGAACTGTTCGGTTAGCCATGCTTCAAGTTCTCGCTCGTGCTGTTGACGACTCCTCCGCACCGGAAGCCCTACGGCCTGCGCGATGGTTTGAATAAAAGCATAGTCGCTATTAAAATTTGGAGTTGGAATCAGAATAGATGACACATCTTCGCGCGCATCGAATTCAGCATGTGCATAACGCACAATCGAGGTTTTTCCAACACCTACTGAACCGAGTACCGCTGAGAAGCCTTGCCGGTAATCTATGCAGTATCGAATTTTGTAAAGGGCTGCTTCAAGCGCATCAGTCAAATATAAGCTCAAAGGGTTTGGAGAAATTGAGAAGGGTGTGATCTTTCTAGGCATAATGCGGACTTATACCACACATGAAGTGTAGAATAAAGCGTTATTATCAAGTTGAGCTATATAAGTAAAACAGATTGTGAAGTCGTTGAGCATAACTATACATTGAAACGAAGCTCCCGCGCGTTTGCTACCGCGAGTTCCTCAAAAAAGTGGTTGTGGATCAATTCAATTTTAATTGCGTCTTGCCGTTTCTACGCGCCGCTCATTTTCTTCGATTCTGATTTGCACGATCTCACGCTCGAAGCGCGCTTCAAGCAAGCGCGGGTCAAGCTGGCAAGCAGTGGTGTACTCGGTTAGCGCCTCTTCCAGTTTGTCGGTCATTGCGAGTGACCGCGCGTAGAGGCAATGAGCATCGGAATCATCCGGCTTGAGTTTGACGGCACGCGCAAGTGCCACGACCGCTTGCGGGTACATTCCGCAGATGACGAAAAGCTTGCCGAAATGTAAGTGCGGCGATACGGCAAAAGGCGCGACGCCAACGACCCAATTGTATTCTTCGGCCAAACGACTGAATTTGTCGTGCCCTGCTTCCGGGCCGGGCGCGCCAAACGCGGCGATGTGCTCCAGACCTTCCCGCGCATGAAGTTCCGCATACTCGAACGCGGCCTCTGCTTCGGCCTCTTTTATTTCTTCATCGGTGATGTTCACATCTTCCATAAAAGCTCCCGTAAGTTCCTAATTAGAACTGCGCCCCGTTTTCCCGCCGCCGCGTGGCTCCTGCGGCCTCTAATGCGCGCCAGCGGCCTTAGTGTGCGGCGGCGGCGCGGGCTTATTTTGCGCCATGAAGTCATTGAAGCTGAGTAGTTCGATGTGCGGCTCGACGATTTTTACGGCTCCGCACATGATGACGTGATTTAGTTGCTCGTCTTTCCATTTGAGAATGTACGGATAATCTTTGGCGAGTTCGCCGCGCGCCTTCTCTAAAACCTGCGCTCTTTCCGGCTCGGTTAGTTTCTCTTCGATATAATTGATAATGCTTAATTCTCGATACTTTTGGTAGTCACGCTCCAACTCTATCTGCCGCATCTCGGCTTGGCCTTCGGCGCGTCTGCGGGCAGCGTTTATTGCGCGTTCGCGGCGCGTCTCGAAATTGTGCGGAAGGGCAAAGCCAGCGCGCACTCGCACCACGATAAAACCAGCGGGGTTGCGAAACTTGCCGTTGGCTCTACTGATTTGGTCGTCAAGATAATCTAGCTGATCGAGAACGGGTTGGTCGGCGGGAAGCTCACGAAGTAATTTTCTCGCCTCTGTTTCATCAACGCCGCGTTTGAGCAACTCATCGAGTAATTCAGTGCTCGCTTCTTCGCACGGCACCGGAGGAGTGATCGCGGTTTGGATTTCCTGTTTACCCATCAGGCGGCGGTCGTGAAAGAATTTATCGCCGTGCCGCAGGATAACTTTGTAGCCTGCACCGTTTTTTGTTTTTTCGAGTTCCCATCCGGCGAGATAGCCATGCGTATGTAGCTCACTCATTGCCGGGCTTAGTTTTTGTTTGATGAGGGAAGGGCTACTGTACTGCTTAATGCCGAGTATTTGACAAAGTTCGTCGTAGCGCTTCTCGAAGACCTGATCGGTGCGCGTGGCATATAACCAGACTTGCAACAGCGGCACGAGAATTTTAGCGACAGGATTCTTCATCGTGCGGTACTCGTCAAAATCAATCGGCACTAAATAATTGTTATTGATGTTCTCCAACTGCCATGCCGATAGCCAAACGTAATTTCGATCCGCGATCACTCCCGATTCGAGTTCATGTCCGACGCTGACTCGTCTATCGAAGACGCGTATGCTTTCCTTTCCGAATTTTTTTTGTCCGGCGTAGAACACCGCGTTTTTAGATTCGATGGTCGTCGCGTACATTCGATCAAGCCACTCTTCAACCGATTTGTAATTCCAACCGCCGCCCGTATCTTTGCCGAGCAGGGCGAGCAGCTCGTAGGACGAGAAGCTGATGGGATTGGTAACGGTTCCGTCGCGCTTCTGGATGTTGTTGATGATTTTCTGGAGCGCGAGGTATTTGTCTAAATCCGCTGTGCCGGGCAGCCCGTATTTGCCGCCCGTGACGATCTTGATGCTCGCCTCGATTTTGCGTCCCTCTTTGACTCGATTGAAGAGCACGATCTTCTCGCGCGGCTCTTTCAATTCTTTGCTTGTCGGTGTGAAGAAACCGAGCGCCGTCAAATTTTTTTCTATGTGAACGAATTGCGTCGCAAGCTCGGAGCCGTCCGCGACGTTTAGCTCGCCGAGGTATTTGTTGGTGACGGTGAGCGCGTTCGCGTATTTCGTGCTTTTCTGTATTGAAGTTTTCTTCGTCATAGAATTAATTTATTTTCATCATCATCATTTCCCGCGCGCGGCGGTTTCTGAATGATGATCTAAAGAAATCTAAAACAAAATCTAAGACAAAATCTAATGTTTTGTAACTTGTCCTAGCATTGAGGTTAGACAACACTTTTTTACTTACAACTCCGGTAGCCTTTACTTACAACTCCGGTAGCCTTTACTTACAACTCCGGTAAAGTTTACTTACAACTCCGGTAGCTTCTTACTTAGAACTCCGGTATCGCTTACTTAGAACTCCGGTATGGTCGGGAGCCGCCTTTTTGCTTTCGCTACTTGGAACGGCTCCCGCTCAAGACTGTTGCTTTACATTCGCTGTCCGGGTGCGTGGGAGCGAGCGGCGCGGCGGCTAATCGATGGGAAAATCTTTACCGTCCGTGACGTGTTCGATTTCTTCAATGGCTTCGGCGTCTCCACTCGAACTACGATCAAGACGGCGATTGAAATAAACGTTCCGGTGCTCATTCTCGCTCTTGATTCTGATTTCGAGTTCGCAACTGCGTGCCTGCGGCAAATAGGCCGCCAAGTTGCCGATATTTTCCACATCGATGCCGCACATCTGCAAGTCTTTGAGCACATATTCAAGGCTCTGTGCCGTGATGACTTTGTTGTAATATTCGCGCCTGCCGCGCTCTGTGTCATCCATAAGAAGAAGTATCCAAGTCAGCATCGGCAGTTTGCTTTTTCTAGTTTGTGTGAGTTTCAGGTCTTCGACCATCGCGTTGTACTTGCCGTCAGGGATCGGCTCGCTCGATCCTCTGCGTGTATCAGGAGTTTGTACCGCTGCTTTGCGACGCGCTTCGCTCCACTGTGATTGAAGTCCAGCCAAACTCGCGTTCATATCCGGCGTGTCCGATCCGGTTGATTGAGAAGACATATATTCCTCGCTTTCATTTGGTGATGAAGCCGCCGCTCGTTTCCTTAGCTAACGGCGCGCGGCTTCGGACGCGGCAATCGAAAAATCGCCGTTTGATTGCTCATGCAAAACTTTGTAGATTGTGCCTCGCTTAGTAAGGTCGGGGTGGCCGGAGTCGTGTCCCATTCGTTTGATAATGCCTGCTTCGACAAGCCTCTTTCTGCTGATTTGTACTTGTCTGGGACTGATGCCGCAATGTTCGGCGATGGTATGAATGCCGACGGGCGGAGTCATGTTATCCGGGTCGTTGAGGACGCGGCATAAACTATTGAGGAAATCAAGCATCCGTTTGTCGCTTGATCGCAGACCGGCAAGCCCGGATTCGCGAGGGCGCGCTTTTCCGCGCCCTCGCCGCTTTGGTGTCACGCTTGCTTTTGCACACTCGGCCAGTAATCTTTTTCGTGGGTGGCCGGTGGCGATTTCGATGCTTCTCAATGTTTGCTTTCTTTTTGCGTGTCCTTCGCCCTGAGGCGACCAACGACGCGCTGTTGTTTCCTACTCTTGTCGATGAGCTTTTCTAAATCTGAGCGTTTGACCCACTTGATTCTTTTGTCCAGTGCATCTTGCTCATAGCCAAGCGTTCCATCGGCAAGCAAGCTAGTCATCATCTCGCGGGTTAACCCATACTCTTCACGTGCTTCTGTTGACATTAACGACTCATCCTCATCTTCCATATTTCTAGCTTTGCTCGCCGCGTGATCATTCTTCTTATCGGCCTTTTTCATTTCATGTCTCCACAGTTTTAACTAGGAATAATACGACTTGTCAAGAAGTTTCTTGCGAACGGCTCTTTTGTCCGCGCTTGAAACAGGGAGCATAAGTTGGTCGAAAACAGCCCTACGCGGCGAGCGAAATGCGTCCAGTTTATGCTCAGAAGGTACTCTCGGCGCACAGAATAGCATTATTTTCTGCTACCGTTTACATATATTCCTATATATTCCAGCGGCGGTGAATTATTAAGAAAAATGGCTGCCACACCTCTCAAAGCATGGCAGCCATAATGTGTTTTTCCGGTGAGTGTGAGACCGTAGACGTCGGTATCAGAAGCTTAGTTAATATCTGTTAAAGGTCGTCAGTGCTCCTTGTGCTTGGCTCGCTACGGTCGAGCCGACGCTTGTCACAATTGAAGAAAGAGCGTGAAGGCGTGCCGCCTGACTCGCCGCTTCATGTTGAATTCCAACCGCGCCTAATCGTTCCGGCGTTCCCGCCGCCGCATTCGGATTACCCATTTGGCCTTCATAGGTCACTTGGTTTGCTTTGAACTGTTCCTGCGATTGCCGCGCGGTGATTTGTTGGCGCTCACTATCCGCGCGTCGCGCGACGCCGGTTCGCAGCCCGAACTCCTGATTGTTGATGCTGACTTCTGCGCCCGTAAAAGTGCGCGCCGCTTCGACGTTCCCGGACGCGCGATAACGCGCGGCATCGCCCGTGCCCTGTGCATCGCGGGCGGCGTTTTCCACACCCACATACGCATCACGTTTGGCGCGCGTAAAGCCGCGTGAATTGCCGCCTGTTTGCGCGAGCAAATCTTGAACACCCTGCGGCGGCACATACGCCCCGGTGCGCCCACCGCCGACAGTTGCCGTCGAGAGATTGATGGGTCGCAAATTGGTTTGGTTCGGATCGCCCGCAATGCGCGGTTGCCCGCCGCGCCCTGACGCGCCCAATTTACCGGCTTCAAAATGTAGGTGCGCTCCCTTACTCGTTGTGCCTGTATTGCCGACTTTCCCGATCATTTGTCCCTGCTGCACGGATTGCCCGGCGCGCAGGCTATCAATGCTGCCATTTTGTAAATGACGATACGCGGTGCCACTACCGTTGCCGTGATCGATTATTACGGTGTTGCCGCTGCCTTTCGTATTCCCTGCGAAGACGACGCGCCCTGAAGCGGCAGCGCCGACCGTATCACCATCTTTGAATCCCTGTACATCAATGCCGCCGTGAACGTGATCCGGGCGCGCCGCGCCGTACTGACCAGCGGGCGTATTGGCGTGCATTGGTGGAGCCGTCGCTCCGTTTGTGTTTCTGCCCCATCCAGCACCAACCGCGCCGGTTCCAATGCCGGTGGCGCGCGACACGTTATCAATCGCGCCGATAACCGGCGCGGTAATGCCTGCGTTATCCACAATCGAATCGTCGAGTTTACCCTGCGCAGTGACGGCGGCGCTTCCGAGCTTGGCGTTTTGTTCGATGTCGCTCGCCCCGACCGTTGTCGCATTCTCCGCTTCGAGTCGGCTCTGCGTCGCTCCGGCTTTGGCGTTGGCAACGCCCGTCTGAATTCCGTATCCGCCGACCTCCGCATTTGCCTGACTACGGCTCCGGCTAATTTCGGCACTTGCATTTGCCGCAACACCGATGTTGGCGGCGTTCTGTGTGCTCGCGGCAGACACTCCACCGGCAGCCTGTGCGCCGTCTGCCTGCGTTTGCTCGGCCTGTTTGTTAATGGCCGCTCCTGCCGCCGAACTGACCGTGCTGATGCCTGTTCCGATGATGGCTCCCATCCACCCGGAGACCGCGCCGGAGACGGCTTCAAAAATGCTGCCCGTCGCAATCTTATAGCTTATGTACGGGCTGGCAAACATGCACAATCCGCAGATGGTCATGAGCAACGCGCAAATAATAATCATGTATTCGGGGCTGCCCATCGCAATGATCTTGGCGGTCGTCGGATCATATTGAAAATAGGGTTGGCTTGAGCGCGCATCCATCGCCAGATTCGCCGCCGCGTAAGCGAAGAAACGAATGATTTGCGAGATGATCGGCATAATGATCGTCACGATCACGACACCCCATGCGAAGTTTATGGAGATCCGCTTTGCATAATCGCGGTCAATCGCGACGGCGATCATAAAGGGTGCGGCAAGTCGTATGCAGGCGACGAGGAAGCCTTGCAGGATAAGTAGAAAAAGGTCGCCGAATTCTAATATGCCGCGCGAGAGATTCAACCACTGAAAAAGATTCGCCATATTCCATCCCGAAGGATTGAAGTTGTTAGCAATCTCCTGTTGCACGTCTTGGCCGCTGCTAAAGTTTGGGACAAGTAATTGAAAGCCGCTTTGCGAATCGTCCGGGTACCGCACAAGCTGCTTGCCGTCCGGTACTTTGACAAAGAATTTGTTATCGACAAAGTTGCCGTAGTTGTTACCGAAAGCAATTTGCTGTGTATGAAGCGTGCGGCCTAAAAACGACGCGCCGTCGTCTGTGCTTGGATTACCATAAGCGATAGAGTTGCCGATGAGTCCCAAGCGGTTAATCAAGTCGCCGCGAATGCCGTCCCCATTCGTGTCGCCGCAGTACGCGAGAAGCGCAAAGCACACGGCGACACGTCCGAAGTACCAAAAAAGATTTGCCGGATCGTCGCCGTTCGTTTCGCGAAGCAGTTTCAGAAAATACATTATCATTATGAGCCATGCCAGATAGTAAGCGATGGTCTCAAAATACAAACCGAGCGGCGCTTCGACGGTTTGCACGAATGCCGGAATCATATCGCTCGCGGCATCGGTCAAGCGTTCAAGGCTCTGCGCCATATCTATGCCGTCGCTGGATGCCGCTCCGTTCTGGCTATGTTGCACAACACTTGTTTGAGCATGAATCGGCGTGATTGCTTCCATGCACAAAACAAATATCAGCGCGACGACAAACGCGGAAAGTTTCGCCCACGAAAGGCACGCCCAATCACGCCCGTCAGTTCGGTTTTTGATAATGCTTATTGTCATCGTTGCTCTTCTTGCCTTTTTTCTCGCGCCTTCTTTTCCCGCTTGGTTCTTAACGCTCGCCTAGTGGAGCCTGCGCGCGTCCATAGTTGTCGATCACCTTAATGGTCGCGTCCTCTTTGAGTTCCATAAATCGATTCCAACCTTCCTCCGTTTTCCGGTAATTGTCGGCTGTGTGTTTCGATTGGTCGAACTTCTGGTGATACTGTTTGTATCGCTCGTTAATCTTTTCAAGGAGCGCGCTCAATTGCACATCGATCTCAGTGATCTGATGTTCGATCTCAAGGCGTGTTCGGCTCAGATTATCAATCGCGTTAGCCGATGCTGAAACGCGCGTTCCGTCCGTATGTAGAATCATCCGGCTGCCGTCTTCATTCGCTCCGACCGAGCGCAAGCTGGCCTGCCGTCCGGCCTCGGCATCCAACAGCCGAATAGTTTCTTTGAGCTGCACGGAGAGCGCCGCCTTCCGCGCCTGTAACAACTCGTAGTCGTGTGTCCAGCGTTCGAGTTCATTATCGAACTGTGCGAGATGTTCGCGCGTTGCAATCACATCCTGCGCGCTCCGGCCAATGGAATTTCGCAAATAATCTTCGAGGTCGTTTAAGTCTGAGTTCGGATCAAAGATTCCGGCGCGCGAGCGGCTCTCAATGCTTTCCAGCATTCGGAGTCGGGTGTGAACAAGCGCCTCGAACTGATTCTTGACTGTATAGCAGGCACGCACGGCAAGGCCGATGTCGGCGAGCGCCTTTAGTGTATCTTCATTGAGGCCAAGCTGTTGTTCAGTTATGCCCATCACGCCTTTAAGCGACGTGAATCTTTTGGCGTCGCCGATGATGACACTCGTGTAATGATTGGCGGTTTGTATCCATCTGTTCGCCTGCTCTGCATATTCGGCGATTTGTTTGGCAAGAGAAACGTCCTGCGTGTGAACAAGCGCCATCTGCGCGACGCTCTGCTTTGTTTGTTCGATTAAGCCTTTGATCGCAGTCGGGCTGGTATCGCTTACTACGCTCACGGCAAACTGTGCCTGTATGGGTTGCGCAATGATTATTCCAAGTAGCGTACCGATTAAAAGTTGTTTGAGGCGTGTTGTATGTTTCATAACTTAATTGCTCCTGTCGGATTCTTCTGGGTCGATAATGATGACGCCCGGAATATCAATGCCGAGTTCAGCGGCACGAGCCGCATGTTGTTGGCTGGTGCGGCGCGGCCATGTTCCTTTAGCATCGCGGTCGTCAATGAAATTAGATAGCGCGTCGAGCAGACCTTCCTTCGCGAGATCAACCTCATCGGCGCTCGCCCAATCGTTTTCATTTGCAGCCATCAGTTCGGTGGTCGGCGCCTCGATCCACTCTTGATGTAATGCGCCGTCGCCATCTGCTGCTGCTGTTGCTGCTGTCGCATACTCCGGCTCTCCGGTGTCCAATTCTGCCGTCTGCATCGCAGGCAATTCCCGGTAAGTCATATACGGCGCGAGCAGCGTTTCATCAATTGATTCCAGCTCGGCGAAAATAAGCCCGTGCGGATATTTGGCGGCAAGCCACATCACGATTTCTCCCATGTTCCAGTAGGGCACAAGTCGCGCGACGCGCGCGCGCGCGTTGCGCTCGGCCGGGGCGGTCGTGAACGTCCACAGTTCGACGCTTCCTAAATCAACTTGCACTAATTCGATTTGCTGATCTGAGCCGGAGCCAAAGGAAATAACATAGTGAGCGTGTAGTCCGGCAATGTTGCGAATGTTTGAGATTGCGCCTGCCGCCGCTTGGCTCCACTGTGCATCTTTGATAAACCCATCGTAGTTGCCGATTTGCTTACCGATAATTTTTATTCCCGCATTCGCCGTGATGTCATGGATGAGCTTTAGGTCTTCGTAGGATTGAGTGCCGAGCAGTGTGACGACATTTTCCTTTCGTCCCTGTCGCGCGCCTTTCTTGATGGCACGCATAATGTCGGGATAGCGTTCGACGATCTTGTGCATTTCATCGAAGATAAGCAGTGTCGGCGTCAATTCGCCGCCCACTTTCATGCCGATGGCGCGAATCACGCGCGCATAAACGCGGAAGGCGAGGCTTTCGCGCACATCCTTTGGAAACTTTTCGAGCGAGTCGAGTTCATAAACATCGAGCGGTGATTCGTTTTCGTAATCGTGATGCGTCGGCGCATCCAACCATGGGTGTTTGCGGTAGTCTTCGAGAATTTGTTTGAGGTCTTGCGCGACGCGCTTTTGGTGTTCGGGAAATGGATATGTGCCGAGCTTCTGCAAAAGGTGTGAATGCACCGGCTCGTGTTTCGGCCAATTGGGTTGATTGTTCGGCACTTCGTCGGCATATACATCCTTCACGCACGTTTTCAAGATGCTCTCGGAGATAATCGCGCTTTCCCGCTCCGGGTTGACGCGGGCGAGCTTTAAGAGGTCTTCCACGACGAGATTGATTTGCTCTTCGTCGGGCATCACGCCTTCTTCGAGTCCCACGTAATCCCAGATATTGATGGCGCGCGTTTCTCCCAACACAAAGCGCAGGTGACGGCCTCCTACAACGTCGACCAGCGGCCCCAGAGATTCTCCGAAATCAACGCCGACGACGCGCGCGAGCGGAAGAGTCGCCAGCACATCGTTGGCCGTGCGTGCCATAAAGACGGATTTACCGCTGCCCGTGCCGCCGAGCACGATCCCGACCGGCGAGGCCGTATATTTGTTCTGGAAGAAATTAAGGCCGATTAATTTGCCGGTGACGGTCGCTAAAAGCGTGTGCGGGCGCGTCGTTCCGTCCCATGCTGCTTCAGCGGGAATGAGCGCGGCGAGGCTATCGCAGACTTCTTCGATTTCTCGTCCCGTTTTCTTGAAGGGTTCCATCTCTCCGATGATCGTTGATGGATAAATCGTTCGGAGCGCGGCTGGCTCCTCGCGCGCGGGATCGGCTCCGGGCATCGATCTTTTAATGGCTGTGATGATGTTCTCACAATCGATTTCTAATTGCTTGACCGATGCTTTCAGTTGGCTTTGAGTTTGCACCGGCGTGCCGTACACAATGACAAAAAAGCGAAGCTGTGTGAGCGCCTCGCCGGAGTTGGTCAATTCCATCTGGACGTGCTCAAGTTCTTGAAAGGCACGCAGGTTATCCGCCGAGAGTTTGACGCCGCCCGATGCTTTGACGCTTGATTTAATGATCCGCTTCGAGCGTGACTTCAAACCTTTCTTTGATTTATCGCGATCCAGTTGAATGTACTCGCTGACGATTGTGTGTCTTCCCGTGAGCGCCGGATTGCTCGTTAAACCACGCATGATTCCGGCGAAGCTTCCGGGTTCGGGCGGCGCGAAAAGGGAAATGATGCTGACGGGCGTGCGTCCGTGCAGTAAGTACCACCCGTCGCCCTCGATGGTCTCGCCGCATAGGTAATCACGTAAATCCATGAGCGGAGTGGTCGGATACGTCGGTGGTATTTGCGCATTCTCGTTGTGACCCATGTAGAGCGCTGCCCATGTTTCGCTTTGCGACAGGCGCGTCATCTTTAGGGGAGAGCCGCTTTCTATTTGCCGAAAAACTTTTTCGGCCTGCTCGAATGCTTCTTGTTCGCTTTCTTGCAGGCGACGAATTACAACGTCGCTCCCTGCCTTGTATGCACTGCGTAAATTCTCTGCCGCGCGCGCGACAGAAAAATCGTTTTTGATGCGGCGCATCGTCGCCGCCATGCCGTTGTGCAAATGATCGTTGCGGTGTTTCATCGGAACATAAACCCAGACGGATAGCATCGGGCGACGAAATTGATTAGTGGCCGCAAGGTCTTCGTAATATTTCACGGCGTATTCATGCAGTGCCCGCGCGGGCGGGTACGTTAGTTCAGGCGCGGCTTGAGCGGCACGGTGCTCATGAACGGCGTAACCGGGATCGGTGTGATTTGCGAAGCGGTATTGAATAAGCGTGCCTGCGGGTTTGTCACTGGCGAGCAATTGTTTGAGACGGTCGTAAATGTTTTCGATGGCGTGCTCGTTGGCGAGCAATGAAGCTTGCAGTTCAACGCGGTAGCCGCGTATGTAACCACCATTAACGTGGCGAATCGCGCCGTGCGTGGGCAAGCTCAAACAGTTCGATGTGCGGACACTTCCGCTGAGATGATGGTTACTACCTTCGCTCTGCGCTTGTTTAGCGCGTGCTTTTACATGAGTCCGGTGGTCAGCAACCGGAAGCGCTGCGCCTGCTCGATTGAGACGCTTTAGCGCCTCACTGTGTGTGCGCAATGATTTAGTTACGTGCATGGCAAGGAAGAAGCCGAACGCAAGCGCAAAAACGGCAAAGACGCCGTAAATAATTATCATTGTATTCATTGCTACTCCTGCATAGACAGCTTGAAAAATGAGCTATCAATTCCTATTAGATTTGTGTGTGCTGGTCGAGAATCCAAGATTCCTGCGCGCGTCGAGCATTGCCATCGGTAGGTAAAACGCGCCGTCGTTTGTGCGAACGTGTGAGCCATGCCTGAATGGTGTGTTGGAGCCAGTGCGGGCGTCGGCCGAGCCGTGTCCAACGAAAGAAAAGAAGACTGAGCATCAATGATGCGAGGCATAAAGCAAGTGGGAGCGGGATGCCGTAGAAGCTAAGGTTCAACAGGAAAGGAATCGCATAAGAGAAGGCGACAATAATGATTACGAATTTCCAATCCGACAGTGCGACGCCGTAGCGTATGATCGGTTGATAGATTTGAGGTCTGAGAGGTCTGATTCGCATAAGCGGTCTCGTCGAAGGCCATCGGAAAAATTAAAGCGGAAGCAAAAGGGAAGGCTTGAAAATCCCGCACGACATCGAGCGCGCCATCCTGCTTCCGCTTTCGGGTGTGAGAGGCTTTAATTGCCTAAGTTAGTATCCAAGTTGACGGCTTGACCCTGTGAGAACGAGTAAGCGAGCGCCGAGATACCCGCGAAGCCCCAGCACGCAACGCCCGCCATTGCCTTGCCGCCCCATGGCTTCTCGAAGCCCATATTGACGCCCGCCCAGCCGAAGAAAAAGATTCCCGCGAGGAAAATCAGATTGCGGAAATACTTGATGAACTCCACAAGCCCGCGTCCCACTGTTTGATCGTTGGAACCGAATACGCCACCGCCCGGCGTCTGCGCGAGCGCAGGGAAAGCGGTCAAGGTAATCATCGCGAGGACGACTACGACCGGCGTAATAAACTCAATGAAAACAGCGGCGGCGATGAGTCCCGAACCAATCCGCGCGGCGCGCGAATCCGTTGGTTCGACTCCGTATAGTGAGGCTGCCGAAGCTGCCTGTTTTTGCGTGCGAGCTTTAATGCGATGGCGCAGCTCTCTGATTTTTGTGGACATAGATTAATACTCCTAAGAAGTGTTTGATTTGGTTTCAACAGTTGAATGTTGATGGCTTTCAGACATGCCCCGGAGCACGCCCAACCTCAACAATTACATCTTATCAAAACTGCTTAAACATTGTTAGTTCTTTTTAATCCTATTTATGTTAGAATAGTTCTCAGGTGGCATTGCCAGCCTTCGATAGAGTTCCTACCTGTTGAGATAAATTAATGAAACGCAAGCTTTTACCCTTTATCACTGCCGATTTGTGTTGCCCCGCCGCAAGTGTCAAAAGGTTTATTATTTGCTGTCTTATTTGTTTAACAACCGTCTCCGGTTTGATTGCTCAAAGCCGCCGAGCGGCGCGCGTAGGCATTTCACAACCGCCCGCCGTGCGGGTGACGCTCAATGATTTAATTAATGTCACGGCGGCGAGAAATGAACTTCCTCCGGCTCTTCTTGCCGAGCTTGTTCATACGGAAAGCGGCGGGCGTTACTCTATTGTGTCGCCGAAAGGCGCAGGCGGTTTGACCCAGCTTATGCCGGGCACAGCGCGTCGTTTTGGCGTTCGCAACGTTTTTGATCCGATTCAGAATTTGGAGGGTGGAGCGCGCTATCTGCGTTATTTACTCACGCTCTTTGGTGGCGATGTGAGATTGGCGCTGGCGGCTTATAACTCCGGCGAGGCGACCGTGATAGCTTATCGTGACGGCTATTCCTTGCGGCTCAGTGATGGAAAGATAATCAATCCGCGTGGTCTTAGAACGGGGGGTATCCCGCCCTATCGCGAAACACAGAACTATGTCGCTAAGATTTACGGCTCAACTTATAACGCTTCCTCTGTGGATTCAAAGCGCCGCATAAACTCTTTATCCTCGAATCCCACCGTCACTCCAGACACATCGATTGGTATAACAACTGTAGTCGCCGCGCGCCCGTCTTTGGTTTCGGTAACACCGGCAGTGCTTGCTCCTGTTGTCGTTCAGACCTCTTCGACGTACTTCTGGAAATAGCAGACACATCCGCGACTGCAAAGACTGCTCACTTCTATGACTAAACAAATTTCCGGCGAGGCTTTGCCCACTTCATTACCCGACGCAGTTGCTTTTTCGCACGAGCAGCATGTTTCTTACCGCGATCCGAACGATGTGCGGCTTCACCTGCGAAACGCGGCAATTACGCTTTCCGTGCTCGCACTTCTTTTCGCTTCAATCTGCATGAACATTTATCAGTACATTCGCCAGCCTGATTTAATCGTCGCTGTGACGACGGAATCCGGCAACCGTGTTGTGAAGATCAATGACCGGGACTATGGACGCACCGATGCCGTGCAGCTCGGCCCCGATAAATTATCGAACGAAGACAAACGCTACATCGCATCAGAATTCGTCAAAGCAATGTACGCCATTGACCCGGCTTCACGCCCACGCGACATCGAGCGGGCGCTTCGGATGATGGTGCCTTCGGAAGCGGTCAAGTATGCCAACTATCTCAAGCAGAGCGGCCAGCTTGAACAACAGCGTCGAGAGAAATGGCAAGCCGTTTGGGTAGAGCAGGATAATTCGGTTGATCGAGCTGACCCTTATACGGTTCACATCATCGGTGCGCAACAAATCACTAAAGTTATCGGCGATCAAGTAGTGCATGAGGAAGTGCAGAACTCTTTGGATTTTAAGCTGGTCGTTGATCTTCCGCGTTCGGATCGTAACCTTCGCTCTGGCTTTCTCATCGGCACATTTGGCGGCAAGGAACTCAATCAGCCGCCAGCAGCGGCCAACTAAGCGCACGCCTTTAACCTCGCGCCATTGTTTTTAATTTTAGGAGTTTGAAACCACCATGCTGCATACCTTTACTCTTCATCGTAACTTGTCTCGTAGCATTCGCCGTCTGACTGTCTTTTCGTTTCTTGCTTTGATTATCTGTGCATTGCCGATTGTGAGTCTCGCGAGCCGCCCGCGCCGCCAGCAGCAACAGCAGAAGCTGCAACAGCGGCAGCAACCGCAGCAGAAGCAGCAAGAGCAGGAAGTGCGCCAGCGACAGCATCGTTCGAGGCGCGCACTCCATCCGCTCGCGCTTCAGCCGATCACGGCACCACCACGCTCTATTGAGACTGCGCCTGATGTCTTAAGCGGCGATGTGGCAGTTAGAGTGACGGCTAATGGAGCCGCAACATTTCGTTTGGGTTTGGCTCCGCACGGAGTCGCATTGATTGAATTTCGCGCCGACGATCCGATCTACGGATTGCATCCGGGAGATGAAAATTTTGTCACGGTTGATCGAGAAAATCGTCGCGCTACCGATGCGCTCGTGATTCGTCCCGGCAAAGGCTTTACAGTGCCGCCCGCTCATTCTTCGGAGCCTGTGCCGACGACCATCATTACTGTCCAGCGTGTGAGCGGCATCGTTGTCTCTTTCATCATCGTTCCTGTCCGCGATGCGTCACAGAACGCGAACCGCGTGGTTGTTTCCTATAATCTTGCGGAGGTCTTGGAAGCGCGCCGACGCGCCGGGCTTGCCGTTAATCTTATAAGCCCAACTGAGTTGGCGGCAGCCGGTGTCGTCATACCGCAAATAATCGCCGCACCAGCAAAGGCCGATACAGTGGCCGTCTCCACCTCCGCCGCCGTCGCGACTATTACAACCAACCCGATTAAGACTGCCTCGACCACCGCCACCGATTTGTCTGCCACAGCCGGATCGGAAAATACTTCGGATACGCTTCCACCACAGGATGCAATTGCCGACGCGACGCTTGCGGAACTTCGACGCGTCGGCAATTCAAGACTCACGCTGAATTTCTCCAAGCCGATGCACGGGTTGTCGCTCGCAGTCGCGCCGCGCGTCCATGCGCGAACATCGGATGTCGTGGTGGAAGTGATCGCCGTGCGCAACACACTTCCGCAAGCTGTTCGACTGGTGCCGGATCAACCGGAACTTTTCATCGAGAATCGCCCCGAGCGCAAAAGCCCGGCAGTTATTTCCGGGCGCGTGCCTGTCCGGTTTGTGGCGACTACGCTTGACGACGACGATGTTCTCCAGCCGGGTGTGACTTACTACATGGCGTTCGCTTACGACGCGCCGCTTTTGGGAGCCAAACAATTACTTCGAGTTGGCCTTGCGCAAACAAATGCCTCTGACGAACCGACATCCGTCGATCTCGTTTCATCGGCACGCTAAAGATAAAAAATCAATCAGCCTACGGTTCGTTCATTCACCGCAAAGGCACGGTAAAATTATTATGAGCATTACTTCGCACACAACAGAAGAAGAAGTTAATTTCCACGATGATGAGCAAGAAACCATCACGAGCGAGACCATCACGGCAGAGCCAGCAGCGCAGGCTATCGGACGGCGTTCGCGCCGCTCGACCGTTCTTGCGCTGATTATTTTCTGCGGTCTCGCACTCTCCATCGTAATCGTCTGGGCAATGTTCGGCGGCGTTAAATCATTGCGACAGGCGAACGTTCCGGTCGGTTCGCGCACGACGGTTGCGGAGACGCGCACGGCAAATCAATCTCAATCGCAGGCCGACGAAGCAATCGCTTCGTTGAAAACTGCGGTCGCAAGCCCGTCCACATCTCCCGAAGCGGCGGGCGGCGCGACGGCCACTACTACTGCTGCTGCTATCCCGCTCCAGCGCGATCCGCTCGGCAATCCAATCGCTTCGCTTAATCAGCCGATTTATGCCGTACCGCCGATGAGCGGCTACGCTCCCAATCAGCCTGTGATGCCTATTTCGACTAATACGGAAGGCGGGGCCGCGCCGCCGCAGCAAGCAGCCACGAGTACCTCGGCAACAGGCGGCGCCACAGGAGGAACACAAGCTCACGAACATGGCGGCACTTCTTCTGGCACGAGTGATTCGACAAGTGGAGGCATCAATGAGCACGCGGATTCAACGAATGCCAGTCGTAATAATCAGTCATCGATCTATTATTTCAATCGTTCACTTACACCGCCAGATAGCACTGCTGCTGCGCCCGCCGCTTCTTTTTCTCCGGTGAAAACAGACAATGCGGGCGGGCGGATATGGCGCTCGCGTGAAGTGCAGGAGACGACAAATGTGAGAGCGCCCGTCAAGCCGCCCTTCGGCACGATGCTTCCGGTACGGACACTCGGCGCGCTTTATACTTTGCGAAACGGTGGCCTCGCGCGTCTGGAATTAACGCGTAGTGTGCGCGGCCAAAATTGGTCGATGGCGCGCGGCACCGTGCTTGTGGGACGAGTAGCGGGCGGCGAAAACGACCGCGCTTACGTCAACCTCGTTGGCTTTATCGATCCCGCAAGTAATCGGCTTGTTCCTATCACCGGCGAAGCCGTTGGCATTGATGGCGCAACAGGACTGCGCGGAGCGCGTAAGCACGTCGGCTCCACTTGGGCGAAGGCACTCCGAAGTGCTGCCCAAGCCGGTGTCGGACTCGGTTCGGCTTACTTGGGTGGGCGAAATGGCGGTAGTTACTTTCCGCAATCGCGGGATATTTACGGAAGCGGCAATTCGTCCGCATCCTCATCATCTTCGGCGCGCACAACTGACTTTGTAATGATCCCGGCGAGCACGCAAGGCTATGCCATGATTACCGATTTGCCGCCGACCGCCGAAGGCGCCAATGCAATGGGAGATGCGGTAGATAACGACGATGGCTCGGCGGCCTCTGGACGCAATACAGAGGGTGGTGAAATCTCGGACGACGAATTAATGCGATTGGTTACAGTCGGCACTCCTGAACAAATTCGCGCCGCCTTACCGCGTATGAATCAGCGCCTTCGCGCCGTCGCCGAAAAAGTTTTGGCTGAATCTTAAAATTAATAGCGATGAAAGCCTACAGCAAAGCTTACCGTCTCCGATATATGACGAGCGCCACAATGCCGAAAACTTTCGCGCCGATTTGTCCGGGTCTTCCCACACATGATGCGCGTGGATGCGAACTCATTTATATGACAGTTGTGCGCAACTTAATCGGGCAAGTGATCGGGCGTGTGATTCATCCGGCGCCGCTTCCGCTTACAGAAAACAAGCCCGTAGCGCGCGATCTCTTTTGCGTTGCCCGTCGAAATTTCTTCTGCACAAAAGTGCCGCGTTCAGGCCATTCCCGGTAGCTAACTTGTCTGCTTTATTTTCTTCTCTCAACTTATGGTGCGTTTAATTATTGCTGAAAAGCCCTCGCTCGCGCGTGAAATCGCCGCTGCACTTGGCGTCACGAATCGCCGTGATGGATTCATCGCGGGTGAAAAGGATTATGTGACGTGGTGTTTCGGACACCTTATCGAATTGTCGCCGATGGATGCCTATGATCCGAAACTCAAGGCTTGGACGGCAACTGATTTACCTTTTATCCCGACTGAATTTCGTTACCGAGTCAACGAAGGAACGAAGTCGCAATTTGAAATTATTAAACAGCTTATACATGATCCCGCTGTAACATCGGTCGTTAATGCCTGCGATGCCGGGCGCGAAGGAGAGTTGATATTCTCGCTTGTCTTCGTGCTCGCCGGTGTAAGTCATAAGCCTGTTTCTCGTTTGTGGGTTTCCGATCTTACTGCGACTGCTTTTCGCGACGGTTTTACGCGACTGCGCCCGGCGAGCGAGTATCAAGGCTTGCGTGATGCGGCGCACGCGCGCCAGCAGGCAGATTGGGTCATAGGTCTTAATGCAACGCGTGCGCAAACGCTTATCGCACGTAGTCAGGGCGGCACCGGCGTATATTCGCTCGGGCGTGTGCAAACGCCAACGCTTGCTTTGATAGCCGAGCGCGACCTTGCGATTGAGAACTTTCGTCCTGCCAACTATTTTCAAGTTAAGGCACGCTTCGCCACTGTTCCTATCAACGGCGAAACTTACGAAGGTTGGTGGTTCAAAGGAACTAATCCGAACGGTGCCGTCATCGGACGCTTCGATTCGGTAGCGCCCGCTGCTCAATTTTGTCGCCGTTTGATGGACGAAGCAAAGGCGGCGGCCACGCGCCCGCAAGTCGCATCCGTCACGCGCAAGGAAATAGCCGCGCACGCACCCTTGCTTTACGATCTGACGCAACTGCAACGCACCGCCAATCGCCGCTTCGGTCTGACTTCCGCGCGCACGCTTGAGATTGCTCAAACGCTTTACGAGCGAAAGCTACTGACCTATCCGCGCACGTCCTCGCAATACCTTACGACGGCACTGAATGAACAAATAATTAATCATCTCAAGCCGCTCGCATCGCTCACGGGTGAACTTTCCCATTATGCAAGGTGGTCTAATCAGGTCATCAACGCCGCTTGGACGCTCACGCCGCGCCATGTCAATGATGCGAAGGTGACTGACCATCACGCCCTAATTCCGACCACGCAGGCGCTCGTCTCGCAGGCCGCGCTCGCCGCCGATGAAATGGCTGTTTACGATCTCGTTGTGCGGCGCTTTCTTGCCGCCTTTTTCCCGGACGCTTCCGATGCCCGAACCGAGATTGTGACGCAAGTCGGCTCCGAATCCTTTTTGACGCGCGGCACAAGGGAACTAAGCGCCGGATGGCGAGCCGTCGATCCGACAACTGCCGACCGTGTCGCACTCGCTGACGGCGAGGACGGAAGTAAAGGCGCCGATGATGTCGAGGAAGGCGGCTTGACGCTGCCGGATGTTGCGCAAGGTGCAACCGTAAGCGCGCAGTCTATTGAAGCCGCTGCAAAGCAGTCACGCGCTCCCGCGCGATTTACGGAAGACACGCTGCTTGCCGCGATGGAAACGGCGGGAGCCATTATCGAAGATGCGGAAGTACGCGACGCGATGAAGGAAAACGGCTTGGGTATGCCCGCAACGCGCGCCGCGATGATTGAAAAGCTGATCGAGCGTAGCTATATAGTCCGCGAGAAAAAGAAGTTTGTGCGCGCGACGGCTGTCGGGCGTGAAATCATAGCGCGCCTTCGCCGCGTTAATTCCGTGCTGGCTTCGCCTGCGCTGACCGGAGAATGGGAAAAGGCTCTTTCCCGGATCGAGCGCGGTGAATTTACTCGTGAGCAATTCACGCAGGCCGTCAATGCGTTGACCATTGAAACGGTGACGCAGATTTTTGCGCAATCGTCTTCGGCATCTGCTCCCGCTGGCAGCAGTGGCGTTGATTCATCTTTTGCCGAAGCCGAAGGCGCGCTTTTGTGCCCGAACTGCGCCCGTGCCGGGCGCACAGGCAGCTTCTTGCGGGTAAGAGCAGGGCAGTACGGCAAGTTTCTCGGTTGTACTGCCACACGAGAAGTCTGCGGCTATATGTCCGATGTGCCGAAGACCAAGGGGCAAACCAAAGCATTGATTGAATCGAAGTGTCCGACGTGCAGCGGTGTGATGCGGCTCAAGTTCGGCAAAGATACTCAGCAACCATTTCTTACCTGCGTTAAATACCCGGAATGCCGTGGCGTGCAGTGGCTCGACTCCAAGAAAAAGCCTGCGAAGGCCACTCTCAAGAAAGGGTAATCGTTTATGTCTTCGATTCTTTCTCATGGCGATGTGCCCGACACGTTATCTGCGCCTCCAGCGAAGCTCGCGCTTCGTGAGTACCAGCATGAAGCTGTCGCAGCCGTTGAAAAAGCATGGAGCGAAGGAATCACGCGCCCGCTCTTAGCAATCGCCACAGGACTCGGCAAAACGATTATTTTTGCGGAATTGATCCGGCGTACAGGCGGGCGGGCGCTTGTCTTAGCGCATCGCGATGAACTGCTTGAGCAAGCGCGAGAAAAGATTCTGTTCGTCCACCCGGAGGCGGACATCGGAATGGTGCGACGTGAGGAGCAACAGATCGATGCACAGATAATTCTTGCGAGCGTCCAGACCGTTGCGCGCGAGCGCAGGCTTCAAAGCTTGCCGCGCGATTTCAAATTGGTTGTCGTCGATGAAGCGCATCATGCGGTTGCGCCCTACCACAAGAAAATTCTCACGCACGTCGGGTGCTTTTCCGAGGCGCCTGAAGCGCCGCTTCTTCTGGGAGTGACGGCCACACCGCAACGCGCGGATCGCGTCGGTCTTACAGACGTCTTTCAAAGCATTGTTTACAAGATGACGGTGCTTGACGGCATCCTGCAAGGCTATCTCGTAAATCTGCGTTGTAAGCAGATTTCGCTCGATATGGATTTAAGCCGCGCCGAGAAGAAAAGCGGCGATCTCGATGAGGGCGAGTTGGGGCGCGCGTTGATGGAAGCCAATGCGCCGCAGCATATCGTGGCCGCTTATTGTGATGAAGCGCGCGGCAAAAAAGGTCTGGCTTTTCTTCCGACCGTCGATGTCGCGACGGCAACGGCGGCAGCCTTTTGCGCAGCAGGCATTCCCGCCGAGATGCTTTCCGGCGAAACGCCTGCGAACGTGCGTCGTCAAATGCTCGCGCGGCTTCGTTCCGGTGAAACGCGCATTCTAACGAATTGTGGCGTGCTCACAGAAGGATTTGACGAGCCAAGCATTGAAGTGATTTTGGAGGGGCGCCCGACTTATAGCCGCACGCTTTACACGCAGATTATTGGACGTGTTACGCGCCTTTTTCCGGGCAAGCGGGAAGGGTTGATTCTGGATTTCGTTGGCGCGTCGAAAATGCACAAGCTGGTAACGCTTTCGACCATTACGGGGCTGCCTTCCGACATTCTTGAGGACAAGGGCGTGCTGGCCGCGCTTGAAGAGCAAGCGGCGCCGTCTCAACAAGAGCAGGAAGAAACAGTAGACGGGCAGCTCGTTAAAGAAAAATCGAATTTGTTCGCTGAACTCAGTTGGGTCGCCCTTCCGCGCGGCGGCTATGTTCTCTCGCTCGGCACCGCCATGCTTTTTCTTCAACCAAAAGCCGACGCGCACTACGATGTGATTTTGCATGAAAAGCAAACTGTTCCGCGCTGTCTTGCCACTGATCTGACGCTTGAGTATGCGCAGGGCGTCGCTGAAGATTCCGTGCGCCATTTCAAAGCCTTTACGCTCGCTTCATCGAGCGCCGGTTGGCGGCAACTGCCCGCTTCTATGCTGCAAAAGGAAACGCTCGCGAAGTTTCGCATTGAGTATTCGGACGGTATGACCAAAGGCCGAGCGGCTGACTTGATTACGGCTCATATCGCACGGGATGTCATGTCGCGCGACGAGCGCGCAGATAATCGCTCTATAAGGAGTGAAAAATCTAATGGCTGAAAAATCTATTCGCGAGATTATTGAGGTGAAGCAAAAAGGCTTCGATGCCTTTATTGAATCTGTCACGGCGCGTCACTGGGAGAAACTGCCAACGCCTGCCGAAGCGAAGCAAAGTGAAGCACTAAAACGGCTTGATGACGCCGCACAATCTGCGCCGCTTTCGCGCGGAGTTATGCCCCGCACGGTTTTCGGAGTCATTCTCCCACTCATCGTTATTTTAATTGCCATACTCTCTTTGCTGATTCCTTTTTTGATCCATGCAGCAGCCAAGTAATCCAAGTGAAAAAAGCATAGACCCGCGCGTGGTCGTCAAAGACAGCGGCATCAAGGCGCTCGCAGCTTTGCTTTGTGCGAACGCGCGGTATGTACCGCAACTTCGTCCGCTGAAAGCTCTGGCGAATTGTCTCAAACGCAACACACCGCTTTTATGTGAGGGTATGCGCGGCGGGGGTAAGACGGCGCTCGCCGAGGCCGTTGGTGAAGCATGTAATCTTCCTGTTTATTATTTGCAGTGTATGCACGGCTTGACCGTTCATGACATTTTGTTTGAATGGGATCGTGCCGCTCAATCTCAATTCGTCCAGCAACAGATAAGTGCGGGAACCTCAATCTCTGCCGCGCGCGCGGCGCAATGGGATATGGAATTTCTCAATCTCGGTGAAGTGCTGGAAGCTTTTGATGCGGCGAGCAAAGCGATGTATCCGCCTGTGCTCATCATTGATGAAATAGACAAGCTCGATGCCAGAAGCGAAGACACTTTGCTGCAAGTTCTGGCGCGCGGTTACGCACAAGTGCCGCGTCTCAAGCCCGATAGTCGCGTGGGCATCAAGCCTGTGCGGGGGCGTCCCGGTCGTAATTATCCGATTGTAATTCTGACCAGCAACAACCAGCGTGAAGGCGTTTCGTCGCCGCTTCGGTCGCGTTGCCGTTGTACGTTTATTAAGCCGCCGACGCTGGCCGAAGAAGTAATGATCTTACATACGCGCGTGCCTGCCGCTTCCCGCGAACTGCTGGCGCAGGTTTGTAAGTTGATGAAG
>JAABUS010000408.1_pt1 | contig 110272 bp, 6 predicted proteins | sample 5560161 | NCBI WGS metagenome assembly JAABUS01 (sample SAMN10711885, study PRJNA513376) | rock metagenome | isolation source: Antarctica rocks | place: Antarctica: Victoria Land, Trio Nunatak nord | collected 2016-01-04
ATTTTCTAACCTCCTAAATTTTCGAACGTCGAGGTTTATAAATCTACGAATATTTAATATTTCTTCTTTATTCTTTCGCTCGGGGCGAGATAATATATAAATCTCGTACCGAGTAAATAAAAAATTAAGAAAAATAAATTCTTTTATAGTAAATTACACGGAAAGGAAAAATACGAGAGAAATCGTATTTTTTAAAATCGACGTAGGTCGAGAGATAATATAGAACTACTATAAAATATCTAATAATTTATCGATATATCTCGCGACGAGAATTAAACAATAAATTAATTTAGTTTATTAATTATTCTTAAATATATCGTTATAAATAAGGGTTACTTGATAAAAATATAGGATTCTGCGCTCAGACCTGCCGCCGTTTAGTTACGAAGTTAGTATTTCTAACTCGAAGGGGCTTAGTGAACGGGCGCTAACCCGAAGAGACTTAACGATAGTAGGTCTAAGGGACTAAAGTAATAGAGAGAGTAGAGAGGAAGAGAATAATAAGTAATCTCTTCTCTTCTCTAGTAGTCTTTACTCCTTCCCTTCCGCTCCCTTCCCTACTAGAAGGGAAGGGAGCGGGGGTTATTCTCTTCTCTTCTCTTCCCTATTCCGTAGCGTAATATTTACTTCGCTCTATATTAACTATCGATAATTAAAATACCCGTATTATTTTATTTTTAAATTAATAAAGTATTTTTAACGATTAAATTTAAATTTATTATATATTAATAAAATCGCGTAGAGAAATATAATAATATTAATAATTAATATTAATAGAATAAATTAAAAATATTTTAAAATTGATTTACGAGAATAATTAATAACGATTTTTTAATAATTATATTTTAGGATATTTATAACTTATTTATAATATATTAAATAAATAAAATAGAATATATATTAATTAATTAATATTATTAAAGAATAGACTATATAGTTAAGATTTAAACTATAAATAAAATAGATATAATTTAGTTTATTAATAATAAGTTAATTCTTTAGAAATTATAAAATTATAAATTAATATATAATTAGTATTAAAGAGCTAGTCTTAATTAAATATAAAGTTTAGTATATTATAATAAATATATATATAAAGATCTAAATATAACGAGAATATCGAAGGCGCTAGTAATGATATTTATAATAATAATATTATTATAATTTAAAATATAAATAATATATTAAAAATAGTATATATTAATATTAAGAATTATTTATTTATTATTATTTACGCGTTAAATATCGATTATTTCAAAAATTAATTATATAATTATATTTTAAATATAGAATATAATTAGAATATTCGATATTAATAAATACGTAATTCTAGTATTTTACGTATTTTCGATATAAAATATATAAAGATCGAAGTTTCTAGATTTACTAATAAATAAAAGATTTAAAAGATATTAATAATTTTAGAGAATAAAATATTTTCCTCTATTTTATTTTCCTCTAAATTATTATTATTATATTATATATTAATTATAGAATTAAATCTAATTATTAATTATATTATATAGAGGAATAATATAATAATATTAAATTAGAGAGTTAAATATTTAATAATAAATTTAATTATTAAAGAAATATAGTTAATAGAGGTCGATTATAATAACGAGAAATAGTATTAAATTTAAATATAATATTAGAGTTATTCTAGAGTTAAATTATAAAGATATTATTAATTAAGAATATATAAATTAAAGAGAGAAGAGAAGGAAGAGATATTACGCGCTAATATATTCGAGTTAAGGCGCTAGTAGCGACCCGAGGATACCTTAATATTTATTGATAATTTTTTATTACGGTAGATATCCGGTTTTGAAATAATAGTAATAATATAACGTATTACTAAAACTACTTCGCCGATAAACGAAGATATTATAAAAACGTTACTAGTTAAAAACCGTATATATTTTAAATATATTTTTAAAATTTATATAATATTATTAAGAGTAATAGAACTTTTAAGATTATTCTATTTATATCTCGGTAGTAATATACTTTTACGTAATATCGGTACTATTATAATAGAATTTTTACTACTAGAATAAAACTATAATATAAATATAACGTATTAATATTTATTATTATATTATAATTTTAAGATTTATTATAAACCCGAAATCTACTAAAAGAATACTTATAATTAAATATTTATTAATTATAGTTATTATATCTATACTTTAAATACCTTATATCTTATTATTAATATTATCTAGTTTATTAATCGTATTATATACATCGCTTTCTCTATTACTTTATATCTCTACTACTACTACTATAATTATTATACCGCTATACTAGATCGGCGCCGGTTTTATAGTTACGGGCGAGTATAATACTAATCCGTAATACCCTATCTTTATAGATATTATATATTTTATAAAATTATAAATAACTTTTACCCCTCTAGTCTCCGATCTATAAATTTAGTCTTTTATTATAATCGAATTTAGCGGCCTAAACCTAAATTAGTTACGGGAATTAAATATAGTCGAATATAATCAATAATAAGAAAGCCGATAATATAATCCTATAAAAATAACTCGAATACGGGAATAATTAGAATAAGATCTAGGGTATATATTTCTTAAATTATAACGAGTTTAAAGAAGAGTCTAGGGCTCGTAGTTACCGAGAGTTTTAAAATAAATAATCCGTCGATTCTTCCTATAAATTACGTGCGAAAGTTAAGGAAATTATTTATAGTAAAGAAGAACTAGCGCTCTATAACTCTATTTATTATAAAGAGATTTTATTAATAAAATCCTATTAATATTTATCGTAAATATAGTTTACGTATCTCAATATTTACCTAGAAATAAAAGTAACCCTTTTATACTACTATAATATATTAGTTCCAAAGAATATTATATTCGGTAGACTATAATCTTTCGTAAATACCTCTCGTAATTATATTTTAAACTCTATAGTTATAAAAGAATCGGAGGGGTATATAGATACTCGGAGGACTTCTTTATAATATTTAAGTTTAAGGCGACCCGTTACGATAATATATTAATATATATTATTTAATTATAAAATAACTTTATCGTCCTTATCCTTATACTCTATTAGCGAGGAACGGAGCGAATAATATTCCGATTTTAATAATAATAAGTTAAATAAAGATAAATACTTTCGATAAAGATTTTTAATAATAAAATTAATAATTAACGGTTTATTAATCTCCTAAATATTTATTAAAAGTATTCGAATACTTTATTATAAATATTTATACTTAAGTAATAGTTTCTTAATATTAATATAATTCGTTTAATAAATAACTTTCTTAAACTATTTAAAATATTACGGTAATACGATATTAAAACCGCGTATTTAGATTCGCGTATTAGGGGTCGTTAAATATTTACCTATATTTATTTTCCTTAATAAGAATATTAACGTTACTTAGTATATTATACTCCGTTATTATAGTCTTATAGTAGAGAGTAGTATATATATTTAGTTATTTCTAATTATTAAAATATTCTTAAACTTTTATCGTTATCTTTATATTTAATAATATTATTTATAATTAATTCGCGCTCTTATCTTTTACTAATAGAATTATAGATTTTATAACTCGAGTCCTCTATTATACTAGCGTTATTAAGCGCGATTTTGGATTCGAGTTTATAATATTAATAACGATCCTAAATAATATTTAAAACTAATTTCTAACTCTTTTTATAATATTTAGAAGTTACTCTCTTTCTCTTAGTTTATTTATTATTAAAAGAGATATATTTCTTATAATAAATCTAAAAACTTGGACGATAATCTTTATTATAATAAAATTATCCGCGTTAACTTTTATATAACTTTATATTACGATAAAATAGAATTATTATAAATACTCTTATTCTAACTAGTATCGGAGTAGCGCTAGAATTACTATAATTTATTTTATATACTCCGATAGGCTATAATTCTTTAAATAGTAAAAAAGAGATTGAATCCGTATAAACCCCGGTATAAATAACTATTTTCGAATTATAGTAATATATAATTACGTAACTACTAATATTAAAATAACCTTAAGTAGTAGATAGTAAAATTATTTATATAAATTAATATATTCTAAATATGTGGGATCGCTAGGCCTAATAATTATAATATTAAAAATAAAAAATAATTTTAAAAAAGTGGACTCCTTTAAAACTAAATTTTATTTAAAAGCGAAGGCCTCTTTCTTTATAATAATACGTATTTTACTTATTTTACGTCTTTACTATATAGTCTAGAAGTGAAATCTACTATTCTAAATAATATTATATTCGAGATTACCGCGATTCTCGCTAGTATTAAGGAACGGGATTAGTATCTAGAAGTTTATTAAATTAACGACTAGGTTTATTAAATTATAACCTAGTTATAATATAGGAGTAGGTTAAAATAAAAAATAAAGAACGAAAATTAAAATAGGGTTAATTACTATTTAAATAAAAACTAATATACGGAGTATTTATTTATTTTCTATCCCGATTATATTAAGATAAAAATAAAGAAACTAGTTTAAACCTAAATTAAATCTAAAATAAATTAAACTAAGTTAAGATAAGTAAAGTTATATTATAATAATAACTCCCTCTTTAAAGTCGAGCTCTTATAAGATAAATAAATAATTAATTCGATTAATTAAATTTCGTAACCCTAACTCTTATTTAGGGTTACGAAATAGTTAAGATAAAAATATATCGAAGTATTCGAGTTATCGATAATAATAGATAAAGAATAAGACGGAGAATAAACGGCGGTATATAAATAAAACTAAGTATTAACGTTATTATCTATAAATAATAACGGCGGGGCTAGGCTATAGGGTACTATTTATTTATATAATAATATAAAATATTAGTCGAAACCGATACGGAATAATAACTAAAGGAATAATAATAGATAAGGAATAAACTATAATATAAACGGGGGTTAACTTCTTAAAAATCGGACTAGAATTAAAATAATAAAGGTTCCTTATATTAATACCTCTAAATAATATATAGTAATTCGTAGAGGCTAGCGGCGCTAGGATTCGAGATATAATATTTATTAATAAACTATTAATAACGGGTAAAGTAATAAAAGGGTTTTTATATAACGACGTAACCTTCTTAATTAATATAATATTTTAATAAGAGTAGACTATAACGGCGATTATATTTAGAATTCAAGATACCGTTAATATACTACTCTCGTTAATTATCTTCGGTAATTATAGATTCTCGAATAAACTAGATTTATCTAGGTAAAGAGTTATTAATTATTAATTATAATAAATTAGCGTAGAAAACGAGGTAAATTTTTATTAAATATAGAAAATCTAACTAAATAATAAAAGGATTATCGAAAACTTTAAAGACTCGAAAGGGGCCGATATTATAATCGTTAAATTTAACTAAAAAGTATATAATATTTAACTAAAAAGTATATAATATTTAGATTCTTAGTATTTAGTTATATTTAATCGTTTATTAAATATATTAAATATAGGCGCCTTCGTTAATTAACCGAGGATTCAAAAATAACTTAAGTAATAAATATTTTATTACGGAGATAATTATTTAAAATTTCTATTTATATTATAAATTTATTAATAACGATTATATAAATACGTATTTAGGCGGTAAAATCTTAAAATAAAAACTTAATAAACTCGAAACCGATATATAGATATTAATTATAATTAGTTAAAAAAGGCGAGGCTAGAGTATTAAAAGAATTAGTATTATTATTAAAAAACTCCGCTTTAGGGAGCTATTTCACCTAATTATCCTATATATAATTAATATATATACGGAGGTAATATTTTATTATAATATTAAACTACTCGGTTTAATTATTTATCTAAAAGTAGTATTTAATAAATATATATTAATTAATTTTAAAATACTTATATAAGGCCTTCTAGAACTCCGATATAAATTAAAATTCTTAATTCGAAATAAAAATATTTAATAGTTTATAAAGCTTCTATATATTTTAATAGAAAGCGTCGTAGGCTTTATTTATTTCTATCGATATAATTAATATTAAGTACCGTATCTTAATTAAGCGGTCTACGAAAATTAAAATATATTAATAAATAATTCTTTTAAAGGTATAAAGCGATAGGGGACCTATATAATCTATTGAGATATCTTTTTAATATTATTATAAAGGCGGTAATAAGCGTAGTTATCTTTAAATATATTAATAGGAAAATTTAGTTCTTCGGTATATATAATAATTCCTAACGAATCGCTAGATAATAATATAGATATTAAGTTACTAATAGGCCCGACTAATTAATTCGTAATATTTAATATAACTTAAGTAATTACCCGCGATATTATTATAAACTAACTAGATTAAATAAAGGTATAATTTACTAGAATTCGGAATATATCTCTTTCTTTAGAAATAAAGAACTCTATCTTTATCTTCGTATTTAGCGAGGGGAATTTCGCTATAATAATATATTTTAAAATATAATATTTCTAGGACTTTAAGGGCGAATCGATCGGCTTAATTAATTATATCCTATAATTAATAAGTCGGGGTATCGTATAGGTCTTCGTTTAAATTAATAAATTAATCTTTATTAAATTCAGGCTCGTAAAATATAAACGGGGTTTATAATTTTAAATTAATATTTATATCGAGGTTTATAGCGGTCGTATAAATTAATATAAAATATAACTAGAAAAACTAAACGAGAATCTTTTAATCCGTTATTAATATAATTAAAAAAACTAGAGTTAAGGCTAGAGTCGTTATATTTAATAATATATTATAAATATAATCCTTAAAGATTTCTAGGGTTAGGTTTTTTCTTTTTAATATTATTTAATATTAATATTAATATTAATATTTAGGGTTTAATTTATCCCCCTTTTTAAAAAAGTCTCCTAATCGATATATTAATATATTAGATTTACTGCTTTCTTTATTAGGCCGGTAAGTAATTTTATAATTAAAACGGGATAAAAACTCGCTTTATTTAATTTAATAACGAGATAATATTTTAAATAAAATAAAATATTTAAGAGCTTTATAATTCGATATTACCTCGATAAAAAAAGTAAATCCCTTTAATTTAAAGCGTTATTCCTTAAATATACGGACGATTATTATAAACTCTTTATTATAAATTTTATAATTATACTCGGTAAAGTTATACTTCTTTAAAAAATAAAAAATAAAACGAAGGACGTTTTAATTATTATACTAGGATAGGACCCCCCTAGATACGTAATTAAACATATTTATTTCTATTATAGTTTTACGGTTAAGGTCGAAATAAATTAAAATAATATTAAAGATAAAAATCTTCTTTAAGATATTAAAAGTTATTTAATATTAAATACTTTACTCGAAGAAAATATCTTTCTTAATTAAAACTATAAATAGTATAGCGAGTTTATTAAATTTATAAATAAAACACCGATAAAAGTTAATAAATCCTAGGAAATTTTAAACGTCTTTAATATTAACTAGTTATAATTAATTTAGGATAATATCGATTTTCTTTAAATCTATTTTAATCTCTTTAATAATAATAATTAATCCTAAATATATAATTTCCTTAATATAAAAATTATATTTAATAATATTTATTTAAAGCCCCGCCTCTCGGAGTTTCTAAGAAATATATTTAATATAAATTTCGTACTCTTCCTCGATATCGCTATAAATTAGAATATCGTCGAGGTATATAATATAGGTCTTATTAAAAAATTTATGAAAAATATCGTTAATATAATACTAGAATAAAGTAGAGCTATTATATAATTTAAATAATATAATAAAGTATTCGAATAAGCCGAATTAAATACGAAATATTATAAATTCTTCGTCGCCCTCTTTAATACGGAGGCGATTAAAAATAGATATAATATTTAATTTAAAAAATACCTTAGCCCGATTTAATCGATTTAAGATTTCTAAAATTAAGGGTAAAAAATATTTATTTTTTATAATAATAATATTAAGCCCTCGGTAATTAATATAGAAATATAGGCCTCCGTTAAGTTTCTTTATAAATAAAATAAAGAATACGATATAAAATTAATTAACTCGAATAAAATCTTTATTAAAATTTTTATCTAGGTAACGGCGGAGTTCTAAAATCTTATTATAATTTATATTATATAAATTAAATAACGGAGGTTATCTTCTTTAAATTTAATAATATAATTATATAACTAATATAGAGGTAAAGTATTAACGTCTTTTCTCGAAAAAATATCTAAGAATTTATAATACCGTGTAGGTAAAATCGTAGTTAGGTTAATATTCTTATTATCTCGATAAATTTAAAACTCTTTTTAAATAACGACGACGGTAAAATAAAACTCCTTATTTATTTTAAATATAACTCGGTTCTAGGTTTAATCGTAAATATTTAATTTAAGATTTTGACTAGGGCGGGGCTTAGGTTTATAATATCTAAATTCTTAATAAAACTAAATATTTAAAGTCGAGATTTCTTCTAGAATATTTAAAAATCGATCGATTTCTATAAATAATAAATTAAATATAACTTACTCGTTAGGGGTAACGAGCCGGGTAAATAATTAAAATCCTATCTCGTATATATTAAAAATAACTAGGTATTAAATTCGTTATTTTTAATATTAGGACTTAAAATAAAACGAGGCTAGGTTATAATATCTAATTTTAAATATCTTTCTTTATTTAACGATAGTAATAATACGGTTATATTCGTTATTATAACTAGTTCCTATAAGAATAAATAACTAGGATTAAGGCGGGGAAGACTCTTTTTAAATCTAAATTTATTATTAATAAACCTAGAACTAAAATAACTCTTTTTAAATATTAAATTACTTTATATAAATATTAAGTTAAATTAAGGATTAGGTTTATTTTTAATAAATTTAAAACTAAATTAACTCTTTTTAAATCGAGGTTTACTTTTTATAAATTTAGGATTAAATATATTATTAATAAACCTAGAACTAAAATAACTTCTCTTAAATCGGAATTAATTATTTAATAATAATATTATCGTTTATAAATAATAACGGCTCTTTATATACTAGCGACTCCTTTTAAATCGGGGTTTATTTTATATAAATATTAAATAAAACTAAAAATTAGGATTCTTAAATCTAAAAACTTTTTTAAAGTATTAAAAAAAGTTTATTTTCTACGAAGACTTTTATAGGACTAGGGGTATAGTTTCTTAAATAAAAATATAAAGCGAAAATTAAAGAATTATTTAAAAAATCGGTAGTAACTCTATAATAATAGAGGTATAATAGGCCGATTATAACGGGGTATTAATTAAATTTAATAACGAAAAAAACTATTCGTTCCTAATAATTATAAATATTTAAAATTATTTCTACGATATGAAAAATACGCCCTATAACGATAGGTACGCTATTAAAGAGTCGGATAATATAAAAATAATAAAGAAGGCGAAGAGGTAAACGATAAATATATATAAAATTATAATTAATAAAAGAATAATTAAATATATTAGTATTAATTAAAGCTTTAATTTAAATTCGGGATTAACTATTCTATAATTAATAAGAAATAACTATATATTTATTACGAAAAGTAAGATCGGTTTTAAAAAACTATATAATAAATTATAACGAAAACTTAATTAATAACGAAAGTAAATTAAATAATATAATCGATAAATAAAAAGATATATATAGGGTTCTAGGTATTTATAGTCTTAATATATAACTTTATACCGGGATTATTCTTTTCCCGTATTTAAAATAACTCCCTTTATAACGCTCTCGTCGTTATTAATAATAATTATAATATTAGATCGGAGGCTAGCTAGCTTAATAGGGTAAACTTTTATATTATACCTAGGCGATTTAGAATAAAAGTAAAGTCTCTACTTCTTATAAATAATTTTAATAACCGGGGTTCTCGTTAATTTATCTTTAATAATAATTTAAATCGAATTAAAATCTATTAACTCCTTAAATAAAATAATAAAAACTAGTTTAATAACGGGGATAAAAGTACTCGTTATATTAAAGCGAGTTATAAGAGTAGAAACTAGTAAAGATATAATAAACCTCCTCGAGATTTATCTTAATTTAATAAAAGCGGTACTTTAACGAGATAAATAATACTTAATCTACTAAAGTTCTTAATCGATTTCGGAGTATATACGGACGTATTTATCGAAGGTATATAATTATTAATTCTTAATTTTCCTTTAGGAGATAGAGGCCTATTAAATAATATAATTAATATTATATTTTATAATATTAATTAAGAATTCGTTCTTTATTCGAGAATATTCTTTCTTTTAAGAAACGAGGTTAAAATATTTATTAAAAAGTATAAAGCCTTATTTAAATTCCTAGATATAATTCCGAGTATCTTTTTATTTAGACGGGTTATTATATATTTCCTATAATTTCTTTCGTTAATTAGTAAAGTTAATTAAAGTATAGAGACTTTTTTTTTAATAACGGTTTATTAAATTAAAGACCTTTTTACCGATAATTATTTTAAACTTTATATAAACGATTTTATTATTATCGGTAAAGTAATAATTATAATTTATATATATTTATTATATTAATATTTACTCCTAAATATCTAATTTATCCTAGTCTCTTTTATATTCCGAGATATTTAGAAACTTTTCGGATCTAAAAGGCGTTCGAGATTACGAGGGGGTAAATTATTAAATATTTTAAAAAAAAGACGAGCGTAGGCCTATAATAATAATATTATTAAAAATATTCTTATCGAATATTTAGGGCGGAGGTTAAAGTATAATTTAAACTATAATAAATACGACCTAGGTTATTACCTAAATAATAATATAAATTAAAAATTATATATTTAACGTAGGAGGAGGAGATATAAATAAAAATAAAATATTTAATAAAGAATTACTCTCGACTTAAATATATAAATAATCGAAGGTATTAAAGAAACTAGTAGAGTTATTCTAAACTTCGGCGAGGAATTATTATATATAGTTTTCGGGGTTAAAGAGTTAATCCCTTATAATAATTATTTTAATACTAGGGAGTACTAGCTAGGTAATTAATCTTTTATAATATTAAAAAACGGGATTAATATTTAAAGATTTATTAAATTAACGGCTAAATTTATTAAACTATAATTTAATTATAGTATAGAAGTAGGTTAAAATAAAAAATAAAGAATGAAAATTAGAGTAGAGCCAGCTATTATCTAAATAAAAACTAATATATAAAGTATTTATTTATTTCTTATCCCGACTATATTAAAATAGAAATAGGGAAATTAGTTTAAATTTAAATTAAATTTAAAATAAGTTAAACTAGGTTAAAATAAATAAGATTATACTATAATAACTAGGGATAAAATAAAAATAATAATCGGGATTCGCTCGTTAAAATTTAAATCCTATATTAGTTTATTATTAAAGTATATTATTAATTATAACTATTAGGAAAATATAAACTCTTATTAATTATAATAACTCGAGAATAATATCTTTATCAAAATTACGTAAAGATAAAAGAGTATTTAATATATTATTAAAATTACTACTATACGGTCTAAAAGTAACAAGAAAGATATTTATATACCGTATTTATTTATAAAAGTTAAAGGACGCGAGTATAAAATACGCTTTTATAAAGTTTCTATAAGAATTATAATAAAGACCGAAACCGTCGAGAAATAATAAATAAAGTAAAGAGAGATATTTATTACCTTTCTCCGTATTAAAGTTATCGCGAAAATAATCTCGGTTATATATTTATAGTTCGAGTTCGCCTCGATATAAAGTTAAGAATATTAGAGATTATAACTACTTATTATAATTACTAGTACTTTAGTATAAGAGCTAGTGCCTTAATATAAAATAGTAACTTATTCGTACCGCTAGATAGAAAAGAAACATATAATATACTAAGACTAAATCTTGACTACTATTTTATTTCGTTAATACTATAATTCTTACGTATTTTATTTCGTTAATACTATATTCTTACTATTTAGTAGTAACGGCGTATTCGAATTCTATTTATAAATAGAAAGAGACCGGCTATTAGCCCTTAAAGTACTAGTTATAAAATACTAAGTCCTTTACTAATATCTCGAAGATATAATTATTATCCGCACTACTATTCTCTTATATAGGTCGAACTATTTTATAGGATTATAAATTAATTATAATTCGTCCTCGTATTTACTACTAATTATAATATTAGTACTAACTCTTTAACCGTTAGCGTTCTACGACGACGAACGAAACGAGTTACTTCGTTTTCGTTTTAATCTTTATATATAGTAACGGTATTTCTTTATACTAGCTACGCCTACTCTAAATCCTAATAATCGAGTTATTATACTAAGTTTCTATAATTATATAAATTAGTTTATAAACGCGCTTTATAAACTTAAAGGAATATTTATACCCCGGTTATAAAGAGTACTCTATATTTCGGCCGTAGACGTAGAGAATAATCTATATTAAATTAAAACGTCGCCGCCGTTTATATTATATACTATTATCTTTATTTATATAGAAAATCCTTACCTTTTCTTAAAGATCTCGGTCTAACTATAATTAATTATTAGGAAAGTTAAATCGCGTTAGAATTACGGAATTAAAAACGGAGTTTACTTTTCTTATAATCTAAAGCCTATATTTACCCGAAAGCGGAGAAGTAGTATTTACTCTACTAAGAATTATAATATTATTATAGCGAAATCGATAGGTTTTCCCCGCGTTAAAGTAAGAACCCTAAAAATTTCCTTTTAATCCTTTACTTCTTACCTCTTACTTCGTTATTTTTAATTTACGTAATTAAAGTTTGAATCTTTAATACTATATAAATAAACTTTCGAACTATATATCGGTAGAAGATCTTTATAAATATATATAATTTATCCTATTTTCTCTACCTATAAGCTACGCGGAGGTAAAGAAACTATTTTTATTAAACTTTACTATCTCTCTAGTATTTTAATTATTTATATTTTCGAAAAGATATTTCGAGTAATATAATAAAAATATTAATAGATTAATTTAAAAAGTAATTTTTTCTTATTATCGACTAGTACGATCCATTATTAAATATATTAAAAGATAGCGAGTTATTCGTAAAAAAAGAATATTCTACTTCTATTAATATTTAAGAAAAAGAAAGTTCCGTAAAAGAAAGTCTTTTTATATTTCCGATTTTCTAGATATACCCTCCTTTAATTATAGAAGTATTAGCGGCTTTTATTAAAAGTATTAAATATTATACCGATTCGGCGTATTTTAATAATTAGAAAGAAAGAAATAAAGAGATTTTAAATTCTTAACTACCTCGTTCTTAAAGAAGAGTTAAGGACCGGATTTTAACTACTCTTATTTATTCTCTTCTAACTATATTTTTTTCTTTAATTTCTAATCTAGTTAAATTTATAATTTAATTAACTCCGAGAAAATCAATACCTTAATTCCTCTTATAAAAATTAATTTTCACTATAGATAACGTTATACGAAGGATTCTTTTTAATTAAATCGAGAATATAATTAATAATAATAAGGGCTAGTCTAGCTCCTTAAGATAAAATTAAAAATATTTTAATAATTTTAAAAAAAACTAATTTACTTTATTTAATTCTTAATTCTAATAGGAATAAAAAACCGTAGGCTAGTTATAAATACCGCCTCCGCCGGTAGGGATCGATTTAAACCTATATAATATTATAATTTAAATTATACGATTTATTATACTAGATATTATTAGAGTTATTTTATAAAATTAAAGTTAAGTTTTTAAAGGGCCTCCGGGACCTATTAAACCGTAAAGGCTAGTTAATAAAAATAGGTATATTTAATAAATATAGTAATAAACTAGGTATTTCCGTACCGGCGAATTAGGTTTCTTTTATTTAAATTACCTAAAGTTATAGAGCGCCGGTAATATCGTCTTTAACCTTAAAGAGTTAATATTTAAGGAGGTCTATACCTTCTATAATAAGATTTAGGATTTCGTTATAATAAAAGGTAAAGATATAGTAAAGAGGAATCTAAATAACTACTTTTATAATATTATTATAAATTAATAATTTAAGATCCTTTCCTAAAATAAAAAAGATATAATAATATAATTACCGAATAATTTATAGCGCTAAATTATTAGATTATAAAATTACTTTAAAATTATAATATTTATAACTCTAAAAGAGTTTAGTCGCTAGTTATATATATCGAAGGATACGGCCGAACGAAATAATTTATTTATTTACGTCTAGAACGTAGTTAAATACACCGTTTAAATCGGTATTACTAAAGAGTATACGTAGGTTATATAAGCGTGGAATTACCTCGATATTAATTTTTAGGCTATTATCCCTCCTTTAACGAACGATACTTCGATTAAATAATTTATCGAATAATTTAAAAATAGGAAAGAGATATAGTATAGGATATAAACCTAGAAGGATAAAAAAGGCTATAAAGATTATCGAAAGGAAATTAAGGAGCGAGAAAAGAATCGTGATATAAAAGAGGGTAAATAACTACCTAAGGATAAATAATCGTTATAACGATAAAATAAATACTATAATTTAATACTTTATCGGTTTTAATAGTAGTATCGACTTTTTTAATCTTAAAATTTTTAAATACCTTAAGGTCCTTAGTTTTAAGATTTTTAAGAGTAGAGACTATTTACTATAGAACCGAATCTTTATAATTCTCGTTTTTTTCTATATTAGTAGATAACTAGACCTTCTTTCCCTTATATTAATATTGATAATTAACTGGGTTATTTTTTAAATCGGTAGATTATACCTTAAATATAATAGTAGTAATAATTATAGTAAGTTTAAAAGCCTCCCCCGTAAAAACTTTTAAAAAACGCTCTATTACTATTAAAATAATTATTTATAATTACCGCCGGAAACGCTTAACCTAACTAAAATCTATTCGCTAGGAATCGGGGCTACGGGAACTAGAGCTATAATAATTAAAATTATAAAAATTATAAAATATATTTATACTACCCGCCGAGACCGTATAATACTTTTAGTAATTAATCCTACCTCTATAAAATTTAAAAATACCGAGTTAAATATTACTCCGAAGATTTTAGTCCTAGAGATTATAATAACGCCGAAGTTAATAACTCCTAAATCTTCCCCTTAATAAAAAGATAAATTAATAATCGAATCTACTACTCCGCCTTCACTAATTAACGGGATAATATTTCGTATATAATATTATTTTACCGGCTAAATAGGCTTTACCCTAAATACTATTCGAGAATTAAAATATTTTGATACTAGGTATCCGATAAATATAATCGATAAAGTATTTATTATATAACGAATCCCCGGCCTTTAGTTATAGACTTATAGTAAAGTTATTATCTTAAGAAGTATCGGCTCGAACCGTTATTTAATTATAAAGTAAACTTTAATTATATTCTATATAGACGGAAAAACGAAGAATAATATAGAAATAATAGTTAAAATTATTAAGGACTTCTATATTATCGATAACTTTAAAGTTAATATATTTATTAATATAAATATTCTAGGCTAGGAGAAGGCCGTTATAGACCTCCCTAATAATTAAATAATTTTAAATAATTACGAAGATATTACGATCCCTATTTAATTTATAACTAGGGATAATATAAGGATCTAATATATTATATAATTAAAGCGCCGTTAAATAGTTTTAATATAAATTATATTAACGCTAATAGTCTCGTTAAAAGGGAAATTAAAATTATTAAATTAAAATTTCTTATTCGAACTATAGATAAAAGGAGTCTATACTTATTTTATAAACTTAGTAATTAACTTTATTAATATTCGTAATAAGGGGAATACGCCTTTTATTATTCCTCGCCGTTAACGAATAAGATTAATTATAGAATATAAGGTAGAAGAAGCGTACTTTATCGATTTAAATAATTATTCTTTTACGGCGAAAACTTATAAAGACGATATAATCGTATTACACTTTATTAACTTTTATAATCCGAGGTTAATCTTAAGGCCTAAGGTCGATCCTTTTATAAAAACGAAGTTACCGAATAAAATCACGATTTATAGTAATAACTCCGATATTATTATAATTAAAGAGATTATAGAGTAATACCCTCGTATTTAAGAAAATATAAAAGATATAATCGACCTACCCGAATCCGAGTAATTATCGATTCCGTTTATTACGGACTAATAATCGTCTAATACGAAATTTAGTTATAAGATTTATTTATTAAACCCCGATATAAAAGCTTTAATAAACGAGAAATTCGATAAAATATATTAATAAGAGAAAATATCGTAGTTTACCGAGCCTTCCTTATTCGCTTTCCTTATTTTCGTTATATAACGGACGGTATATAAAGGCCCCGAGAGAATACCGATATAGAAGGGTAGAGTTATAATCGATATTTATAGTCTAAATAAAATTATTATTTTTAATAACTATTTTTTTCCGCTTTAGAGCGATATTATTTCGTTAGTATAAAAGTATATTTATATAAATATTATTAATTATAATAAATAATTCTATCTCTTCTTAATTAAGAGAGATAATCGTTATAAGTTTATAGTAGTTTTTTATCGTAGTTTAGAGTATTATAACGTTGTAGTAATAAAATAGAAAGGGTTAGTTCTATACGTTTAGTATAAAATAAATATTTTTCTTCGCCCGTATAAAGTATTCGTAAAATACTACGTCGATAATATTATAATTTTCTTACGATCTTATTCCGAGTATATCGAATATCTTATAATTATTTTCGCTTTATTCGTAGGCCTTAAAATCTTATTTAAATTTAAAAAATTCTTTTTAATTTACCCCTCCGTTATATTTCTAGGCTAGAAAATAAATAAGTTAAATTTAACTACTATTAAAGAAAGAATTATAATAATTAAAAAGCTTCGTTTCCTAAATATATTATAGGCTTTAGAAATATATATCGGGATAATAAATTAATTATAAAGTAATATTAAATACTTCGCCTAGATTATTAAATTATTTTAATATCGGAAAACCTAGCTTTTAAAGGGCTCGCCGTCTTAAGACGGGAATACGCGAAAGATTTATTTTAAAAAAACTTATTTCGTGTTTATAAAAAAGGAATTAATTTCTTTTAAATTATTATAAAAAGTATTTACCTCTAAAACCTATTTATATTATCGGGATCTAGTTTATTAATTATATATTAACGTCGATATATTAAAGTCGTACAGAATTAGCGCGATAGTATATTATATTTAAAAAGATTTTTAGAGTAATAATTTCCCTTATATTAATATATAATTAATTCTATTTTTATCTAAACTCTTTAATCCTATAGAGTCGCGTTACTAGTCTACGGAATTAAAAGTAATAGGTTTAATTTAGATACTAAAAAAGATTTTATATTTACTCGTATAAATCCTAATAAAGAAAGTTATTATCTTTATTAATTACTCGGTAACTATTAATATTACCCGATAAATAATACTATCGTCGTCCTCTTTTAATAGGATGAATCTATAGTTAATATAAACTTCTTAATATATATTATAATACGATCTCGATATTCGTTAGTATCTAGAAAAGTAAAATATTATACTAGATACTTTATCTCGCCTCCTCTATAAAAAAGAATATCTTGATATTAAAAATCCTAGTATTCTAAATAACGTCTTCGCTTTTTATTTTACCTTAATTAAAATATTTTCTAAATACCGCTTTAAATTATAAAAGGCGTATTTTAAAGATAAGAAATAATTAAGGGTAATAACTTTCTTTATATAAAAGAAGAATAAATTTAAAAAAGAAACCCTAAAGTCTATAAACGGAGTCGATATAATTAATATTAATATTCCTTTCCTTTTTAGAGATTTATTTATATAATATAAAAACGACTATATTAATAAGGAATTTATAAATAATAATTATTAAATAATTATATCCGTTTATAAATATAGGGAGCGCTATAATAAAATCGATAATAATATAATAATAGATCTTTAGCTCTATTAGGATTAGTTTTAAAATATTATATAATATATACCTCTTTATCTAATTAAATTAATATTAAGGGTAGTATAAAATATAGTATTTAAATCTTCGAGTCAAATACCGTATATAATAACTATCGGCGATATTCTCGTACGTTCTATGAAATCCTATATAATTTCGCTTATTATACGCGAGTTCGAAAATATTCTATTCTATTAATTTCAGGATATATAGGCGTTCTCGAAAATAGTTATTACGATTTTAAAGAAAGATATATTTAGCGCCGAAGAATAAATAAACGCGCTATTTCTCGCCTTTACCGACTAGGGAATTCTAAAAGCGATTATTTCTAATAAAAACCTTAAGTTTCTTTTAAGTTTATAGAAGGTAATCTTTAAAATATTAAAAACTAAATTAATAATCTCTATTACCTACTACCCTTAGTTTAACGGCTAGTCGGAACGGATAAATTAAACTATAAAAATAATACTACGATTTTATTTAATATACTACCCTAATAATTTATAGGATAAATTTATAACTACTTTATAATCTATTATAAATAATTCTTTAAACTTAACGATAACGCTTTTACTAAACGAGATTATCTACGATATAAAGTTTAATAATAGAATTTTAGTTTAAGATATAATAAGAAGGATAAATTTTATTAATATTAAAATAATTAACCGGAAGGAAACTATTAACGCGATTTTATTCGCGACGATTAATATTAAATTTCGGTATAATAATAAATATATACCCTTAATAATATAAAAAGGGGATATAATCTTTTTAAAATTATATAAAGATTATAGGATCCTAGGTTTAAAGAATTATAAATTTTTAAATTAAAGAGCTAGCCCGTTTAAAATTCTAAAGCGAATTAACGGTTTAATTTATAAATTAGAGTTACCGCCGATAATAAATATCTACCCCGTTATTTTAGTCGCCGCCTTAGAACCTACTTTATTAAAAGAGAATTTATATAACCGTCCTCGGGAGGTCGGGTAAACTATTATTCTCGATAATAATAATAAAGGTATAAATAATTACTTTAAAATAAAATATATTTTAAATAAAAGAATAAAAAAGTTTCTAAAACGAGGGAAAAGATTAATAATATAATACCTAGTTAAATAAAAGGGCTAGGGGCCCTATTAGAATATATAGTATAATAAATAAGATTTTAAAAACGTAGAAGGCGTAATTAATAACTATAATAAAAAGTCGTTATAAATTATATAAGTAGTTTAAAAGACGGTATTACTTTATTTATTTATTAATCTTAGTTTTATTTTCGCTTCTTTACGCGACGATAATTTTATTATTTAGTAATAACGAATTTCTTAATAACCCCGTTACGTTAATATAATATTTCTAGCTAATTTAAATAATAATAAATCGTTTTCCTCGCTCGAATTAATAAATACTATTATTATTATAATATTTAACTATAGTATTTTAGGCGCTAAATAATATTAATATATCTTTCCTCTCTTAATTCAAATATTAATAACTTATTTATATCGCTCGCCTAGATCGGGTATAATACGATATCTTCGTTTTAATAAATCTTTAATTACGATATAATTAAATTATATTCGGGAAAGACTTTAAAGATATTAATTAAAATAACTCTAAAGAATAATAAAATAAAGATAAAGAAAGTATCGAAAATAACTAAAATAACGAATAACTAAAATAACGAATAAAAACGATAATAAGAATTCTAGCGCTTCTACTTCTAAATAGAGCGATAAAATCGACGACGAGTAGGTTATTAAGGCCGAAGTCGATAATCGAGTCGATAACGAAGAGGTTAAGGACTCGCCGTATAATAAACCTATATATAATATAACGGAAGATAAAAATACCTAGTTATTAATAAGTAGAAATCTTTCTTTATTATAAACCGGGCTAGTTATTTAATATAATAAAATTTCCTTAAATATACGATTTAAGAACTAATTAAAGATATTTAATTTAAGAAATAATTTATAATCTAAATAAATAAATAATAGGTAGTTATTTATAATATAATTAATAAAAGATAATAGTATAAAATACGCGATTATTTTTAATTACGCGTAATTATATAAAGATAAAGAGAATTTATTATAAAAGCTAGATTAATTAGTTTTAATAAAAGGGGGGAAATATAACTAATATATCTTCGTAGAAAGATATAATTATTTTTTAACGGATAAAATAACGAGAGTAAAAGATTTTTTAATACCGTCGAAAAAATTATATAAAAAGGGCCCGAAGGTAACGAAAATTATAGTTTTAAAAAAACCCTTAATATAAAAGAAATCGATATCTAGGAAACTTAATAAGAATAATAAAAATAACGAGAGCGAGTCCGAATTAAAGAAGGAGTTTTCGGTTTCGAAGAAATCTTTAAAGGAATTAATAACGAAATTATTCCTATTAAAGAAATCAACTTTAAAAATAATCTCCCTTATAATCGATAATAATAATTTTTAACTAATTAATATAGAGTTATTTAATATCGAGGCGTAGGAACGTTAGAAAAAGTATATTAAAACTATATAAATATCTAACGACCTAATTATATAACTAGAAGAATTAGATAAAACTAAAGAGATATTTAAAATAAAAATCACTACCGAAACTAAAGCCGTAAATTCTTTAAAGCGAAAGGCTACGGCTACTTTATTTATACCTACGAAGAAACGGGTAAATAAAAAAAGTACGATATCTACGGCCATAAAATAATAAATTAAAATCGGTAATAAAGATTTCTTAATTATACCTTAAATTATATTTTAGACTTCGCTTTTCTTTATAACTAAGATTTTTTAATAAATTACTTTTTCTTTTATTATATCTAAAAGCTCTAAATAAAAGAGAGTAAAGCGCGTAGTTAAGAATTTTAAATAAAATAAAATATTAATTAATTTAAATATAAAAAAAGCCCCTTTAACGTAAATAATAGCGGATATTTTTATAATAACTAGTAAATCTAAATTAATTATATTAACGACCGTACCGCCTTTAACGAAGGATAATTTTATATTATTATAAATTTAAAAGTATACTAGCCTTACTATAAACGAAAAAAGTAAAATAAAATAAGTTTTCTCGCTTAATACTACGGGAGTAAACGTAACCGGTTTAAGAATAAAGCGCTCGAAGAAAATAAAACTTAATAAATAAATAAAGCCGTTAAAAATAGAAGAGGAGATTAAAGATATTTCTATATTATTAAAGAATTTAAATAATAATTCTAAAGGGGAGTCCTTAGTCGAGATTATTAAAGAAATATTCGCTAAATCCGAAATTCTTATAAACGAGCTAGAAACTAGAAATAAGATCCTAACGAATAATAATATTATTTTATATAATTACGTGGATTTCTTAAAAAGACTTATTATTAAAATTAATAGTAAAATAATCCGTATTTTATCGGTCCTAGAAGTCTTTTATACTATATTTATTTAATATCGGGACCGCTTATCGGGTTAATATAAGGTCGATTATTTACTACGGAGTTTTTTCGATTCCGTAGAAATCGAAATACTTAAAGACTAATTAGCCGATAATAGATAGGCGAAATTAATTAAAAGAGTTAAGAACGTAAATAATATTAAAGACTTCGTTAATAATCTTTTAACTAATATTAATATAAATATAAATATATTAATTAAAAGATATCCGGTTTTAGAACGAGTATATAATCGAAAGAGGTTTAAATAATAAATAATTACCGATATTATACTAGGCGGTAAACTTATTAAAAATAACGATAAATTATATAATTAATTCGGTATAACCGCGTAAACTACCTTAAATTATAATAATCGCGCCGTTATCGAAATTATTACCGATAATAAGGCCGCGTAAACTACTACGATTATTATCGGTTATAACGAACGCTTTATTACCGATATTTTAGTTACCGATAAATAGGAACCCTAGTTAGGTATTATAATAAATATATTAAAAACTATAAATACTCCTCTATCTAGTATTTATAGCTTAACGGTTAATCTCCGTCTCGACGATTTTAAATAATAACGTCGTCGTCTTCCTATTAATATAATATATTTATAATAATTCTAAATCGAGGTAATAAAGAATAAACTATATTAACGATTATAGTATTTATTTTTATTTATATTTTTACTTCGAGGCCTCGAGGACGTAAGGCCTTTATTTATAAAAGTAACTATTATAATTATTAGTACCTTAGTATAAAAGTTAGTACCTTAGTATAAAATAATAATTTATTCGTACCGCTAGATAGAAAAGAAATATATAATACACTAAGACTAAATCTTAACCACTATTTTATTTCGTTAATACTATAATTTTTACGTATTTTATTTCGTTAATACTATATTCTTATTACTACCCCTTTTTATTTAATAATAAACGATAAATTAAAATACTCTCCGTTAACGAGGGTTACGGTAAAGGTTTATTATTATAATATATAATAATATTAAACTACTATATCGGTAAAGCGGGAGACCGCACGAGAAGAGTCGAGGTATTAAATACGTATTTTACCGGCTTTAGGCGGAAAAATAACGAAAAGATAATATTTAAAAAAAAAAAAAAAAAAAAAGTTTTTTTTAATAAAAAACCTAAAAATAGTAACTTCGGATTTAAGATTTTAAATCCGTGATTTTCTACTAGCGCCGGGTAGCTCGCTAAGACTATATAGAGTATTATAACTATACTAATTTAATTTAAATTTTAAATTATATTAATTTATGAAAATTATATACGCGCGTAATACCCTCTAAGCTAGCGCGGTATTATAGACTATATAATTCATTTATAATTATATATATTTAACTATTTACCGGTACTACTAAGACTAATTTATTCCTATTTATTTAAATTTATTTAAAATAAATCGAGGTACTAAATACGTATTTAGATACTTTAGACGAAAGTAGGTATTAAATCGATCTCTAGGGTTAGTATATAAACTAAATAGATCTAAGCGCCTTTTCCGTCTTTTTCGGTAGAATACGAGTTTACCGCTTTACCGATATAATAGAGAATAGTATATTTATTAAAGAAAATATACTCCGGTTATAATATAATTTTATATTTTCTAAATTATTATCCGGTAAATATTAATATTTCGTGATTCTAGAAAATATATTATATTTTAAATTTTAGAATTCCTCGCTCTATTTCGGGAATATTATCTCGTTAATTAAAACTAATTTTAAGAACGCGGCCTAGATATTAAATATAATAAATAAATAATAAATATTTATAAATAACCTAGTCCGATAAAAATATAGACTCGTTATTATAGTAACGAGCGAACTTCCTTAATATAGTTCTAATTAATATAGTTTATATAGAAGATTATTAGAGCTCGATAGGATAAATCTTAAATTCGCTAAAGCCGAAATATATCTTCTTTATAAACTTAAATCTAAGAATCCGTTAGAATAAATCGATAAAATTAAAAAAGTAAATATATTCTTTAAACGGTCTTATCGTAGTATATTTCTTCTACTTTTCTATTATAGATAATATTTTACTAGTATTTAGAGGTAATAATATTTATTATAATTATAATTACGGTAATTACCTCTTAATTCTTCTTCGTAGCGGAGTATAATTATTAAATAATCGATCGAGTATCGGATAAAATTCTAGTATATATAAAACTTCTTTTAAATTTAAATATTATACTCGTAAAATTTTAGTTTCTTTATATTATAGGCCGAAAACTAGAATAAAGAGATTAGGATCTTTATTTTAAATTCGAGTTTATAATAAAGTTTCTAATAGGTCCTAGGACGGACGCCGAGACTAAAAAAAGAGTATAAAATTAAAGGCTTCGGTACCTAACTCTAGTATTATAATTAATAAATCTTCGTTAATAACTTTATCGGCGGCGCTATTAAATTCGATAATAAATTAAATATTATCCTTATTTTACGATAGTAGTATTAAAGTTTAGTATTAATCTACTAGTTATAGTTCTTAAAGATTAATATCTTAAGGGAGCTCGGCTTCGATATATTTTTCTTTAATTTTATTATCGAGAGCTCTACGGAATCGATTTCCGAGATTATTAATATCCTTTACGATAAAGATTAGACGGTTTATGAATATAATATAAATAGGAGATATATATAATAATACTATCTTAATTATCTAGTTAATTAATATTTAAAGAAGATAGTTTATAGTTTATTTAATTTTCGTCGTTATCTAATAACTCCGAGGGCTTTAAGCGTTTATTCTAAAGAGAATTATTATTCGTAATAATTAATATTTAAGAAGATTTAATATAAGTAATATACTTTATAATTCGACTACTACGATATAGCCGTGGTTATCGTATTACTATATAAATAAATCTCGAGATATTATTATAGTAAAGTTGTAATTATATTAAATTAAATCTTATTATTTAATATACCTACTCCTTTTTATAATTTTATTATCTCTATCTTTTATTATTACCTCTATTTATTCCCTAAATACTAAATTTATTTATTAATACTCTTTATACTAATTATCGTAATAGTAATAAAGTTTTATTAATTTATTAAAAAGTCTATTTAAATAGTATCCTAAAATTCTATTTAGTTTATAAGTATATTAAAAGTAGTCTCTCCTCTCTCTATATTATCCGACTCGATTACTATAACGAGTAATCTAAAAAATACTTTCACCGTAGGTTCTAGTATTAATAATATAATTCCTACGATATTTAATAACTTTAATCTAGTAGTTAATATTATTATAAATATAACTTTAGTTAATAATAATCTTTTAATATTTATAACTCCGAGTAATTTATAGTAAAAGTTTTATAAGGCGCTAAATATTTTCAAGAAAAAGAAATATAAAAAAACTATACTTAAGAATAATATTAAGGGATAAGAGAATAAGAATAAAGAGAGTAAATTATAACGTCGGCTAGATCGATTAATATATTAGAACTACTTTCTTTTATTTATAAATAATTTATAAGAGACTATCGCTAGAGAATATTATAGAGAAATATTTAATATTAATTTTAATACTAGCCAAGGTGCCCGCCTAAAGATTTTCGATTTAATTAAAGATTTTAAAAATAGAACGATTCGCTATATAAAGATATATCTATTATTTTAAGTACTATATCTCTATAGTTTACGATAGTAAGAATATATTAAAGAGATTTTAATAGTACCGGAGTATTCGATTATTAAAATTCTATATATAATATATCTACTCTTATTAGATTTCTTCTTAAAGATCTTTATATCTACGAATTTCTTTATAATATAAAGATATATAGAGGGCTATATCGAGTACGAGGGGAGTATAAAACTAGGATAATATTTTATAAAATATAAACGATCTTTATTATAAATATTTATTATATATTTTTTTTAACTCTCTAGCGATTTATATAAATCTCGCCGTCGAAGTTAAATTATATCTTAATAGTATTATTATAAATAGTAGTAAAGATATTTAAGACTAGTTATTAAAGTTCTATAACTAAATCCCTATATATCTAGATTTTATAGAGGTTAATAAAACCGACTTTAAAGAAATTAAGAAATATTATTATAATTAATATAGTATATCGTTTAAACCGAATAACGGTGTCTTTTAAAAATACTTTACGTCGTTTAGAGCTCCGCCTCCTAAGAAGTTTAAATAGTTTATAAAAATAACGGGGGAGATAGCGGGGGATAACGATAATATCGGTAAATCCGGAAAAACAGTTCTATAAAATCGCTACTTAATCGGTATAAAATACGTATTTTACGTATTTCGTAGGCTATTAATAAACGAAATATAACGTAATAAAATATAATTAAATCTAACTTATCTCAGTTATATCTAAATTATATAAATAATAACGTATTATCGTATAGATAGTAGTAGGGATAATTAAAATATTAAAAACGCGCTTCTTTAAATCTAGGCTAGATCTAGGTTAAATCTAGACTAAAGTTAAACCTAGATTTAAACAATATCTCTAACTTCTTTATAAATATTATAAGTATACTCGGTAATATAATATTCGTAGATTAATATTTCTTTTCCGTTATTATTTTAAAGGTCTTTACTAGTAGCCTTTAATTCCTAGGGCCCCGTATCGATCGTAAATTTAAAAGGAGGTTAAGGAATATATAATTAGATACCGCGTTAAATAGCGGTAGATATAATTAAAGTATTAAAAGCGTAGGCCCTTAGTAGCGAGTTTAGGAATTAAATAAAATTTAGGTTAAGTCTGAAAAATATCTAGGCTAGATCTAAACCTAGATCTAGGCTAGATATAGTACTCGGTTTTTTATTATTATATTAAATATAATAAAATAAAGGATTAGAATCGTAAGCGATAATAATATATTATAGTAAATATTATTATATATAAAATTATATAGAGGAGTAATAGGTTTCTTAACTTTTATTTAAATATAAATATCTAACGGCTTAAAAACGTAAAAACGCTTTATTAAAATAATTAAATACTATATCCATAACTACTTTAACCGCGCTTTTATTTAATATATATATTATTTTCTTAAATCGCCTTTATACTTTCCCTAATATTATTATTAATTATAGTATTATTAATATTCTAAGTACTATTACTATATCTAGGACTATTACCTCCGTTAACGCCTTTTATACCCTTTATATTCATTATATTTATAGTCTTAAATATATTTACCCTAAAATCCGCCTTCGACTTCTACTTCCCCTTTATATACTCTTTAATTCCGGTATTAATATATAATATATACTAAAATATTTCCTTTAACTAGGCTATTTAATACGCTCTCTTCGGTATTTATTTATATAACCCGATAGAGTAAAGGGGCTTATAAAATAATTATAATTATATATATAAAATTCAATCCTACGCCTATCTACCGCGTAAATCTAATTAGAAAATTAGGTATATTATTCTTTACTAGCTTACGATTATAATTAACCTTTCGTATTAATATATATATAATTATAACCCTCGCCTTATCGGTCCCGAAGAATATTTATATTTTAGGTTTAAACTCCTCTCGGATATATTATAATAAAGAAAAATTAATATTAAATACTACATTTAGAAAAGAGAACACTATATTTAATATATTAAAAGAAACGAGTTTAGGCTTTTTTATACTAGAGATTTTAAAAAAGAGAAGGATTTATTTATCCTACTACTAGAACTATCTCGATGAATAAGAATATAATTAATATATTTACCCCTTTATATTTCTTAAAAATAAAGGCGATAACTTTAAATTTAAGGGATATTTTTTTAAATATTATATAGTCCCTACCTAGAATATAATCTTCTTATATTTAATTATTATCTTTATTTATACTAAAGGCCGCGGCCGTATTATTAATCTACTTTTTATTAAGAGTTTTAGAGGAGATAATAAGAGTAGGTAAAAATCTATATAATCGGAGAACCCGTAGTCTAATAAATATTATATTAGAATAAATTAAAATTAAATACTAAGGACGTTAATATAGGAAAGAGGTATTATAATTTTAATATTCCTCCGGTAATTTTACCGCTATTAGAGTCTTTCTAGTATAATAATCTTCTAATTAATAATAATAGACCTGAATTACGGCTAGAGTCCTAGTAGGTAAATAATTATAAAGTCTTTTTAATAAAGTTTCTTAAACGTTATAAGATATATTTAATTTAATTACTCTTTTTATATCGTAGTATCGAGGTATAAAGAAATATATTAGCGAGGATATTTATTACTTTAATAAATCTCTCCTATACCCTAGTTTTCTTATATATCGGGTAGTAATACTCGTAGACTTTTCTAAGTTAATAAGTCCGAAGCGTTAATAACCGAATTAATAATTATTCTAATAAATATCTTTTATAGTAGTCCGAGGGGCTATAATATCCTCTTAATTTTAATTAATAATTATTCTAAATATAATTATAAAATAGAAGTTATATTTAGAGCGAGTCTTCTTTATCTTTTAAAAAAGATAATATAAATCTTTATTTAAGTTTTTTACCCTATTATATTCGCCTACGATTACGAAACCGTATTAAAAATAATAAATTATTTCCTTTATAGTCTCTTTTTTCGTTTATTTTATATAAGGATATTTATATTCTTCGTTAAAGACTTTATTAGAGGCTAACTATATCTACTATATAATAATTATATATAGCGATATATTTACTACGCTCGAGGAATTATATTATATAAAGTTAGTATTTTTTTACTTCTAAATTATATTACCTTAAGATTCTTTTTATTATATACCGTCGTTAAGCTCTTCGGCGCCCTTTTATTTATAATATAATTATATTTCTATTATTATATTAATAACTACGAGCTATACCTTTAAATTTTTAAGGTCGATTACCGATTTAATTTATTAACTTAAATACCGAGATCGGGCGGCGGGATAAGGAATAATTTAGGCTCGTTAATTAACGTAATATAAATAATCTTTAAACCCGGTAAATATAGATATTCGTAGAATTATCGATTTATAGGATATTTAGAGCCCGTAGGAGTATTTTTATAATAGTATTAAAACTTTATTAACTACTCCTTTTATTTACGTTAAATCTTTATTTTTTTCCGGTATAAATAATAATAGAATACGATAGCGCCTATAACTTTATAGGTCTTTATATAATTAGAATTAATTAAAGAATTTAATAAATAAAATTATAAACTTTATATTTTCTATATTTATTTATATAATCTAGACGAATATTATAATATCCTAAATCTTCTTCGTTATTTAATATAACTATAAATATATAAAGTTACTACTAGTAATAACTTAATTTTAATATTTTAGGAATCGTTATTATATTATTACCGCGAGAATTATTAAAGTAGGCGATTTTCGCGAATATAATAACGCGTTCCTATATACTATCGTGAATATATTTATATAAATAGTTATTATTAAGTTTTTTAAAATTAGAAAGGTAATTAATAAATATAATATTATTAAAGAAGATATCGATTAATTATTATTTATATATTATAATTAACTCTACTTTCTCTTCTTTAACCCCGTTATTATCTTTATTATTATTAATAACTAGTTCGGAGGATTCTTTAAATACGAATTTATTCTTTTAATTTAATTACTCGGAGGACTCTTTTAAAGGTTTAGGGGATTCGTAAGGCCTCTTAAATAAAAGCTTCTTCGGAGGTTATTTTTATAATAACGGTAATAAATCGTCTTTATTATTACTAAAGCCTAAAAACTTCGTCCAGCTCTTTAATCTTTTCGTTATTAATAAATAAATTAAATCTTAATAAAAAGTATTAAGAGAAGGGCGATATTTTAAAATTATAAAGAAAAGAGGTTAATCTCGAAGTAAAGAAAACGGGAAGTAATAAATAAATACGAATATACTTTCGGTATTAATTTCTATAATGGCTCCTTTTTTTCGAGCTCCTTCGGGCGCGATAATAAACTTTTATTTATAATATATTAAATACCTAGAAGAGGGAAGAATAAAGGAGGAAAGAAATAAATTTAAGATTTTAATAAAGATAAAATTATCTTTTAAATTAGATTTATATTAAAGGATAAAAGATATAATTAATTAAAGTTATTATTTATAATAAATTTACTTTTTATTAAATTTATACCCCGGTCCTAGAAATATTAAATATTATTCTATAAGTCCTTATCTTCTAAGATATTTATATAATACGCGTCCTCCTCCGTTATATAAAAGAGATAATCGAGTATCGAGTCCGTTATAAAATAACGAGTTATTTAATATCCCTAGAGTAACGCGAATCGTAAATAAACTATATTAAATTCTTTATCTAATAGATACGCGGAGATTATTAAAAACCGGATTTTATATATAAAATTCCGTAATATAAACTAGCTTAATATATAGTCGATTTTAAAAATTTAGAAAAACCGAAAAGAGGAAAGATTATAAACGGTATTAATTTTTTATTTAAGAAGAGTATCGTTCGAGCTAGTTATTATTATTATTTAATTTTATAGGTTAGGAGGTAGTACGTTATTAAAGTTATCTTTAATTTTAGTTATTTAACTAGAGTCCCCCTAGTATATAATAATATCGATATATATTTATTCGCCGAAGCCTAGATAGTCTTAAACCTCGATTTATTCTTTAAAGTTAGATATTAAATATTTACCTTATTAGGTTCTTTCTACTTTAAGCGCGTCTTTATAATTCCGCTAGTATTTAAATATATTTTTTAGATAGCGATATTTATTAATAAACTCTTTAACTCGTAATAGTATATCGTTAATATTCGTATTATGAATTAATACGGGTATTCTTCTAATATCCCGGATAATCTAGTTAATTTTAAATAGCTTCGTATTATATTTAAATAATACGCATTAGGGCCGTAGCGCGATAATAATAATAAATAAATAAGTTTAATAATAATTATAAAGTAAAGAGGGTATAATAATTCGTATAATTTAAATAACTAATTATAGTAAAGTATAATAGATTTTATAGTAAATTAAGTTAGATCTAGCCTAATATATCGTAAATATCGGGCGATATTTAGATAAGATTATTAAAAGGATAAAACGATAAGTAAAGAGGTCTTTAGGTTATTATATACGAGTATATTTAAAGAAGTCGTCTTTAAAAGGACGGTTAATACTTAATATTTAAACTTATATATTAACCGCCTATACTACTATAATTTTACGTAATATAATTATTAAATCGTATTAGAAATAACCTAGAGCACGGTTTATAATATAATTAATATCGTAATTAATAAATTTCTAGGTCTTATATAACGGGCTTAAATAAAAGTAAATATTAAAAAATAATAAAGAAGAGCGTTTATATATATAATATATTAGTATTAAACTAATCTTTTAGCGCCCTAGATCTAGCCTAGATTTTATTTAAATTTAATTTAGATTTAATTTAAATTTAAATTAAATTTAGGCTAGAGCCTTTATATATTATTAAATAAGAATAATTTCTTATAAATTAAAAATAGACTACGTAAAGCTTTTGATATTATTTTCGCGCTCTCGATAATTAAAATTATATCCGATAATAATAAATTATCCTCCGTCCGCGGCCCTAATAATAATAAAATACCGGAGACGGTAATAATTAAAACGGAAGATTTAATTAATCTTTCAGTTTCTAGCGAAGACGTTAAAGGGACGAAATATTCGGAGGAGGATATAATTTTACTCGATAATAATTATAACGATTTATTTAACTTTAAAGAACTATTAAAGAATATTTAACTGGTATTAAATATAACTAACTTATTCCTATTAGACCCTATAGAGAACTCGGCCTATATTCGTTATTTTATTAATAATAATAGTAGTAAGAAATTAAATAAAGCTACTAAGATAATTAAAACGATAATAATATTAATTATTAAAAATATTTATATACTCTCCCTAGAATATAATAATTCTTTAGAGTAGTATTCGTTATCGCCTAATAAATTAGTCTCGGCGTCGATATCTTTCTCGTCTAATAATTAGGATAAAGTTATTATCGTTAATATATAGAAGAAAACTATATTTAACGCCGAGGTAAATAACGTAGTTTTATTACCTTAAAAATAGAATATAAATAAAGTACTAGAGGTAATAAAGGCGTTAAATTATTTATTACCTTTAATAAATATTATTAAAGAAGCGGGAATAATCCCTAAAACTTTAAAGAAAACTACCGATATATTAATCCTATTAAACTATATTACTTTAGGGAGAATTAAATCCTTTACTTTAATTTCTCGCTAGTTAATCTTTATAACCTAGTAATACTCCTTTAGGTCGAAGAAGTCCGTACTACTCTTTAAAATAATACGGACTTCTTTAATTTAAAGGAGTATTACTAGATTATAAAAATTAACCGGCGAGAAGTTAGAGTAAAGGATTTATAATTCTTTAACCTCTTTAAATATAGAGTATACTTTACCCTTAATAGTAATAAATATAATATTTATCGTACCGTCCGTATCTTAGGTCTCTTTTTTAATATTATTATAATAAAGTTCTTAAAGAAAGTTCGAGGTAATATAATATTTAATACGAAGTTATTAAATACTAAAAATATTACTAGTAATATAACTAGGCTCGTTATATTCCTTTACGAGTATATAATTATAATTTATAAATATTATATTTAATAATATTCGATTTCCTTTAACGGTTTTATAGCCCGAATCGAAATTATATTAACTCCGATTTAACCTATCCCGATTAATTAACGAAAGATTATTAACGATAGAACTACGCGCTACTTTAAGGTATATAATTTTCCTTATATTATTATATTAATAATATTAAATAAAGAACTAGCGGTCTTTTAAATAATTAAATTTAACGCGGTCGAGAGTATAAATATAAATAATAATAACGTTTTAAGTTTACGCTTTTCTTCCGTTTATACTACTAGATAAACTTCTACGCTATTTAATTATACCCGTCGATACGAGGGCTATATCGTTATATTTATATTAAATCCGTATACTTAGCCTCTAGAGACCCTTCTCGATAATAATAATAATTAACTCGCGGTCGTTAATTATTAATAAAATATTCTATTTATTTTAAAATAACTAGGAGGGTAAACCCTCTCCTATACTTCCGTAATTTAAAGCGGCGATATAATTTAAAGTTTAGGCGGGGGCTACGCTAGCGATAACTTCTAAAATAATAAAAATAATAATAATTAAAAAGGGGGTATAAATAGGAGCGAGGATAATAATAAATAAAGTAGAAGTAAAGACGACGATAATAATAATAATACTCGCTCGGGTAATAGGGAATCGCTATTTATATCGCCTATAATCGTAGTTTATAAAGGCCGGACGGCTTTAACCGGTAATAATCTTTAGTTATCCGCTCCGATACCTATAATATAGATATTAACTATAAATTTTTTCGGTATTAACCGTAGAGGGAAAATAAAAGGGTTAAGAATAAAAATATATATTATAAACTCGTAGAGAGGTTTAGTAACGGTATTATCGGTTTTAATATAAATAAAGTTAAGGTATAGAGAGCCTAAAGGGTTTAAGAGTTTTATTAATAATAAAGCCACCGTTATTACCTACCCGCTTTAAAGTATAAATAATATTTTACTATTAATAATTATCTTATTCGAATATTAAAAGTATTATATATTAATTATTTAATAGAGGAGCTCGAAAGGTAGGTTTTATATTAATACCGCTTTAAATATTATTCGCCCCGTTATTATCTTCCTCTTTATCGTCCTCGGAATTAAAGATCTCTAGTACTATTTACTTTTAACTAATAATATAATTTATATATTTATATCTTTAAATCGAGGGTAGTATATCCTCTAATAATTAAAAGAATAATATTTCTTTCTTCTTTATAAAAGTTATAGGTATATTAAATAATATATTCGTAAATTAATATTCTTTTTCCGTTATTATTCTAAAGGTCTTCGCTAGTAACTCTTAATTTCCGGGGTCTTATATCGATCGTAAATCCGAAAGAAGACTAAGGAATATATAATTAAATACCGCGTTAAATAACGGTAGATATAATTAAAATATTAAAAGCGTAGGCCTTTAATAACGAGTTTAGGGATTAAATTAAATTTAAATTAAATTTAAAGAGTATTTAAAGAATATCTAGGCTAGATCTAGGCCTAGATCTAGATTAAATATAATACTCGGTTTTTTATTATCGTTCTTAAATATAATAAAATAAAGGATTAGAATCGTAAACGATAATAACGTACTATAGTAAATATTATTATATAGAAAATAAGTATTATTATATAGAAAAGCGCGTAGAGGGGTAATAAGTTTCCTAGCTCCTATTTAAGTTTAAATATCTAGTAGTTTAGAAATATAAAAACGTTTAACTTAATTAACGGCGGTTTATTTTTATATTTATTTACTTTAACCGCTTTTCCTCCTTATATATATAATATTATCTTAAATAATATTTTCTATATTAATAATAAACGCCGCGATATTATTAATATTCCTAGTATTATTACTCCTTTTAGTATTATTACCTCCGTCGGCGCCTCCTACGCCTTTTATATTCGTCGTATTAATAGTCTTAAACGCGTCCTCCCTAAAATTTATTTTCGATTTATACTTTACGTCCATATACTCCTCGATTTCGGTATTAGTATTTAATATATAATAAAATACTTCCTCCTTTTATTTTATCCGATACGTTTTTTTTAGTATTTATTTATATATCCCGATAAAGTAGAGGGGCTTATATAGAATAATTATAATTATATAAGTTAAATTTAAACCTACGTTTATTTAACGTATAAATTTAATTAAAATATTAGGCTTATCCTTCTCTAGTAATATACTATTATAATTAATTTTATATATAAATATATATTTGGCCGCGTCTCTCTTCTTATCGGTCCCGAAGAATATTTATATCTTAAATTTAATCTCCTCTCGGACGTATTATAGTAAATGAATATTAATATAAAAGAGTTAGCTAGAAAAGAAAAAATTAAGTTTAATAAAATAAAAAAAACGAGTTCGGGCTCTTTTATATCGGAGATTTTAAAGAAGAGAAAGATTTACCCGTTTTACTACTAGAATTATCTTAATAAATAAAGATATAATTAATATATTTACCCCTTTATGTTTCTTAAAAAGGGAGGCGATAATTTTAAGTTTAAGAGATATTTTCTTAAGTATTATATAATCTTTATTTAGGATATAATTTTCTAGTATCCGATTATTATCCTTATTTATATACTAGTTCTCGATCTCTTTATTAGTCTACTTTTAATTATACGTAGTTAAAGAGACGGAGAGATAAAGTAAATAATTATATAAACGGAGGAGCCGTACTACTATAAATACCTAATTAATATTAATATTAGTCGGGCGGTCGGGACGATTTCGTATAAATATAATATTATATTAATTATCGTCCTAGTAAGTTTACCGTTCTACGAGTTTCTTTATTATTAAGTTCTTTTAACGAGCGACGAGGGTTATATAATATACTTTATAATTATAAGGAAAACTAGTCTTAAAGATACTTCGGTAAAGCTTTTTAAACTCGATAAGATCGTAATCTTTCTAATTACTCTTTTTATACCGTTATATTAAGAATTTAGGAAGTAAGTTCCCGAATATATTTATTATATTATCGAATTCTTATAATCGATCGCTTAAATCTTAGTATTTAATAATAATATTAATAAGAATCTTTAAACCGGCTAGTCTAAAGGGGTGATATTTATATTTAGGATTATTCTAAGAAATATCGTATATAATATTCATTAGGGTTATAATATCTAGTGGATTAAAGTTAATAATTATTCCGGATATAACTATAAACTAGAAGTGATATTTAGAGCGAGTTTTCTTTATTATTTAAAAAGAATTTTATAAACCTTTACCTAGATTCTTTATCTTATTATATTTATTTATAATCGCGAACCCGTATTAAAAACGGTAAATAATTTCCTCTTTAACTACTTTTTTTCTATTCTTTATAAAAGAGTATTTATATACTTTATTAAAGACTTTACTAGTGATTACCCATAACTACTATAAAGTAAATATAAATATAAAAGTATTTACTTCGCTCGGGAGACTATATTACGCGGCGTTAATAAATTTTATATCTTTTAGTAATTTTACGTCGGAGTCGTTCGGGTTACGTACTATTTATAATTCTTTAATTATTTATATATTTATTTAGTAGCTAGACTCGGTATTATTATAATAAATAATTATAAACCGTACCTTTAAGGCCTCGAAGTCGATTATTAATAATATTTTAGTACTTTAAGTATTAAGGTTAACTAGCGGGGTAAAGAATAATATATATTTATTAATTAACCTAATATAAAAAGCTTCCGAGTCTAGTTAATATAGATATTTATAGAACTATCGATTCATAGGATATTTAGAGCCCGCGGGAGCGTTTTCGCGGTAATATTAAAACTTTACTAACTACTCCTTTTACTCTCGTTAAATCTTTATTTATTTTTAATATAATTAAAAATAGAATACCGCGGAACCTATAGCTTTAAAGGTCTATAAATAAATAAAGTTAATTACGAAGTTTAAAAAATATATTAGGAGATTTTACTTTACCTAAACTTATTTCGTCTCCGATAATAATACTAAATTATCCGAAGTCCCCTTTATAGAATAGTATAATTATAAATATATAGAGCTACTATTAATAATAGATTAACTTTAGTATTCTAGGAATTATTATTTTATTATTACCGCGAGAATTATTAGAGTAAACGATTTTCGCGAATATAATAACGCGATCCTATATATTATCGTAAATATATTCGTATAAATAATTATTACTAATTTTTTTAAAGCTAAGAGGAAGGTAGTTAATAAATATAATATTATTAAAGAAGATATCGATTAACTATTATATTATAATTAACTCTATTTTCTTTTCTTTAGCCGCGTTATTATCTTTATTATTATTAATAATTAATTCCGAGGATTCTTTAATTATAAATTTATTCTTTTAATTTAATTACTCGGAGGACTCCTCTAAAGACTTAAAGAATTCGTAAGGTTTTTCGGGTAGCGATTTCTTTAAAGTTTATTTCGGCGGTAATAATAATAGATAATTTTTATTATTACTAGGGCCTAAAAGCTTCGATAGGCGTTTAAACTTTTTTATTATTAATAAAAAAATTAGATCCTCGTTAGAGATACTAGGAGAACGGGTATATTTCGAAACTATAAAGAAAAAAGATTAGTCTCGAAATAAAAAAAACGGGAAATAGTAGGTAGATATAAATATACTTTCAATATTAATTTCGATAGTAGCTCGTCTATTTCGGGCTCCCTCCGGCGCGATAATAAACTTTTATTTATAATATATTAAATACCTAGAAGAGGCTGGAACGGAGAAGGAAAAGGATAAATTTAAGATTTTAATAAAAATAAATTTATCTCTTAAATTAAATTAAATATTAAAGGTTAAGGGATATAGTTAATTAAAGTTATTATTTATTATAACCTCGATTTTTATCGAGTTTATACCTTTATCTAGGAAATACTAAATAGTACTTTATAAATTATTATTTTTTAAAATACTAATATAATACCCCTTTATAATATAATAAATAAAGTAATCGAAGCTTAGGTTTATTATTAGGTCGCGAGATACTAGATAATCCTAAAATAGTAAAAATCGTAAATAAATTATACTAAATTCTTTAGGTAGTAGATATAAGGAGATTTTAAAAAACCGGGTTTTATATACGAACTTCCTTAACGTATATTAATTTAATATATAATCGATCTCGAAGTCTTTAAATAAACGAAGTAGAAGAGGATTAAGAATAATTCTCGATTTTTATTTAATACGAAGATTACTCAAACTAGTTATTATTACTATTTAACTTTAAAAATCCGGAGGCGGTACGTTACTAGGTTTATATTTAATTTTTAATAATTTATTAAAACTTCCCTAATAAATAATAATACTAATATATATTTTTTCGCCGAAATCTATATAATCTTAGACTTAGATTTGGTCGTTAAATTTAATTATTAAATATTAACCCCACCGGACTCTCTTATCTTTAAGCGCGATTTTAAGGTTCGGTTAATTTTTAAATATATTATTTATAAAGTAATACTACTTTACGAGTTCTTTAATTTATTAAAATACGGTATTAATAATATAATAGTAAATCGGCGTATATACGCTTTTTATATATATAATAATCTAGTTATCTTTAGATAACTTTCCGTTATAGTTAAATAATAAAAAAAATTATTATAATACTATAACGATAATAAATAAATAGATTTAATAATAATTATATAGTTAGAAGGGTATAATAGTATATATAATAATTATAATAATTAATTCTAGTAAAATATAATAAATTAGATAATAAACGTACCTAGATCTAGGCCTAGATTTAATTAAGACGTATAAATTAAAAGCTCGGGCGCTAGTTTTTACGAGTATAATACCTAAGATTTCGTCTCCTAGTATAAGGCCACGCGAATATTAAATTATCCGAGATTTACCCGGCCTACTTAAGGCTTTACTTTAAGAAATAATATTTATATATTATTTAATAAAAAAGAAGTAAAAGAGTACTAGAAGAGATTAATATTAAATAATATAATATTTATATAATAAGGCCTTTAATCTAGTCGAGTTTTAAGAGATATATATACCTTCGTATTATTAAATCCACGAATATCGTTTTTAATAATTTAAATTCCGTGAAAATTATTTTAAAATAAATATTTCGAATATTAATATCTTATACCATTTATAATTTCACGCTAAAATTAATAATTTATTTAATTATTATCTTTAGCGTCGGTTATATATATTTCCCTAACTCTTTCCACCTATAGAATAAATATTACTTATATTAGAATTATTAAAATTATATATAAATCTATTATAATAAAATCTTTCGGTACCGTCTATTTAAATTAAATAGTTTTATTATAATATATATCGAGTTTATAACCCGAATATTATCGTTAACGTAATTATCTTAATTAAGTAAAAGTTAATACTATAAACCTACGGGGCAAGGGACGTTAATATTTATAAAATATTAATTTTAATATTAATTTCTTATTTAAGTAATTTAGGGTTAGGGTTTATTAAAATTTAAATTAAATTTAACCTAGATCTAGCCTAGATCTAGCCTAGATTTAATTTAGATTTAAATAAACTTTAATAATTTAACCTAAACGCGTCCGAGTTCAAAATAATAATTTTATTTATAAATATATAAAACCGCGTTCCTAATAAATATTCTTTTCTTAAACTTTCTACTTTTAATATTAGATAACGCGAAGTACGTAATAAAATAATTATAGTACGGCTAATATAGTTTCTTCTAAGCGAAGAATTATTCGGGCCTATTATAATATTTAAATATATATAAAGGGCCTTAATTTAAACGTAGGAAATTAGTAAATATCTTTAACCCTATTAAGAATTAAACGGGCTTTATATTTATTTAATACGAAATTTTTTAATTCTAGGAATTACCCGCGCCTAACGGTAATAAATTAGATACGGATTAATTAATAGAATTCTATACTATTTATTATAATATAAATAAACCGCCTCTTAAGTATCTAGGGACTAATAAAGATAATAATAAGAATATTATTATTTAGGAGTTTATATAAATATATTAATAATTTATTTAGGCCCTCGTTTACTTCGATAAATATATTAAAACCGGTTATAATACCTTCCTCCGCGATTATACCGTTTATCTCCTTTAGAAGTCTTCTATTTATATTTAATTTCTTTTATATAAAATCTTTTACCGACCTTATAAGGCGAGACGCCGGCTCTATTATAATAACGTATATAAAACTAAATCGTACGTAATATTAAAAATATCGACGAAATACTTTATAGTTAATAGTAGTAAAAAATATATATTACCCGTTCGGTAATAAAGTTAATTAAATTATTATTTATTTATTTTCCGAATATTATATAACTAAAACGAGTATTAACGTATACCTTAAATTTATAGAAATTAAAGTAAATTAGAAAGAGGAGGTAATTTTCCGTAATATAGAATAATATCGGTAACTAGTAGAATATAATATTTAGTAGGGTATATATAATAATAACTAGATAATCGATAATCTCCGCGTACCCAGCGAGATCAACTATTTTAATAATTTATATTTTAAATTATATTATCCGCTTTTTCCTCGGTTATAAACCGTTTAAAAATAATCTAGTATATATACCTATAAAGATTACGAACGATAATAATAATAGGGTAATTAATAAAATATATATTAATATTTAATAATAAGAAATATAATTATAGATCCTTATTAAAGGTATTATTATCCCTCTTATACTATCGTCCGACGAGATAATAATAATTTAATATTATAACGACTTTTCCCTTTAGCTAGTATATATAATTATTAAAAACCTCGATTATACGATATATAAAGTTTAGAAACGACCTAGTCTAGTTCTCCTAAATTTAATCCCTCGTATTAAGAACGGAAAGGAATTCGGTAATTATATATAATTAGATATCTACTATCTCGCGCTAGGGCGTATACTCTAGTGTATATATAACCGTTATTATTTATTTAAATAATATACTAAAGTAATTAAAGTAATTAAAGACCTAGTAATATAAGGGATTAATATTATATACGCGGATAATTAACCCCGAAGATACTATTTAATAATTATATCGTTTATAACTAACTATTTAAAATAAATCTTAATAATAAGAGTAAAATAAAATCGTTAATATTTAATATATTTAGTCCCGCCTAATAAACGAGGGGAGTTAATTAGGACGTAGGAGCCGCGGACCTACGAATATATATATCGAAGGATAAAAGTATAAAGGAGAGATCCCGACCTCGCTAAAGATTTAATAATTATCTACGATATTAAAAATTTCGCTTAACGTTATTATTTAGTTAATATTTATATTATTTTTATTATCGATATATTACACTAGCTTTTAAAAGGAATTATTATAAGATTAATTAATTAAATTCGGGAATTAATTAAAGACTACGTGGTTTTTATAATTATTAAATAAATAAAGAAAGGGGTAGCTAGGCCGAAGAAATCTTTAAAGTAATTAATAATAAAAATTAAATTAAATTACCATTTTCGTTAGGTATTAGGTTTCGTGGGGTTAAAATTATTTAAAAACTTTAATAAAATAAAATAGTAGAGTAGTAACGAATAAAAAATAATATTATAATAATTAATAACCCTCGTTACCTCTTTATTTATTAAGCGCGTACCGGTTACCCTATATTACGTACGGGCTATATTTAACTTTATTATATTTATTTAATATATATTTTATAACGGCGATACTTTATAATATATATAATACGCGCTCTATTATATTTATAAGTTAAAGGTAGTTTTCCGTAAATACTAGCCGAATAATAATTCGGACCTAGATTTAAAAGACCCTACCGATCGGTATTTTAATATATTAAAATTATACGCGATAACGTATTACGCTAAATATATTTAAAGATATAAAAGTACCTAGAACTTCGATATTTACTATAAAAAGGCGGTTTATAAGTTTCTCCTTAAGAAACTCTTTTTATAAATAAATAAAATTAATAAATTCGAGACGTAATTACTGCGGTATAATATTATATACTATAATATAAGGGTTATATAGGAAGTTATAATAATATTTTCCGTTAAACCTACTATTATTCCTAATAGTAAAATAGAATAATAGAATACCCGGCCGTGTCGAGAGAAATTAGATTTAAATAAATATATACCTATTCTTAATAAGGACACGCCGTTATACTACGGTATATAAATACTAGATATTAATTATTATCGCCTAGTAATTATAGTAGCGAGGGCTTCTTACTTTAATACTAAAGATCTTATTAATATTATAGCGGTATTCGTACGGGAGAGCCGTAAGAAATAGGATAAAAATCCGGGCTCTATTAAAAATTAACGGAGATAAAAAACGAATCCTAATTAGACGGGAGATATATATATTTTTATATATTAATTATTAATATATTAAATTCGTAATAATAAGGAGAGCCGGAATTTAGGGCGGTTTATAAAGAGATTAATTTATTATACCCTTAATTTTCGTTTTATTAGTAAACCTCGTAATAATTATATCTAGATTAATAACGAAGCGACTCGTTTATAAAATTAAGGCGAGACCGAGTAGGAGGCCCTTTATATAATAATCGGCCGGCTTAAATTAATTATTAATATTTATAATTATAAACGACTAAACGATAAGGGCAAATATAGGGTATATACTAATATATTAATTACTCTATATCGATTAAAGAATAACGGGAGAGTCGACGATACGTATAAGATATTCGAAGTAAAGTATATTTTAACTAATAAAACGAAAAGACCTCGAGAACTATACGATTATTACCTCTTCGAAATATAAAATATTATCCGGAGTATATATATAATACCTATTAAATAAAAAGAATATTATTATATAAATACTTTTATCGACTAGGATTAATATAATATTATTTATAATCTTAACTTTATAACGAAAGGTACTAGGGTAGTAGATTAATTTATAAAATAAATATAATAACTATATATCTATAAAAAATCACCGTCCGCGATAATATATTTATTATATCGTTTAATAATATATATACCCCGGGCTTTTACTTAATAGTAGTACTATAACTATATAGCGGTTAATAATAATAACGAGAGTAACGGGTATAATATAGAGATAGATTATAATTAAAATATAAACTCGATCGATAATAATTAATAAAAAGAGAATTAAAGGGTCTAAACTAAATAAGAGATTTATTAAATAAAAGTTCTTAAGATATTATTTTTATAGAATTAAATAAGAAAAGGAGTAGACTCTTAAATTAACCCTTATTATTTAATACTCCTTCGGTATATATTTCGCTAATAGAAATAAAAGTATTTAATTTATAAATAAAGATATTATATTTTATCTTTTATAAGATTTATCTCGGTCTACCCTCTACTAAACTCGTTTTAATAGACGGCCGCCGTTTTTAATTATATTTATAACGCCCTTATACTCTTATAATTTATAATATTATATAACCCGAATTCGGTATTCGGATTAACCCTAGCCTAGATCTAGGTTAGATTTAATTTAAATCTAGCCTAGATTTAGACTAGGGTTAATCCGATACGTATTTATTTATTATTATCGCGTATATAGTTCTACCCTTTTTCTTATATATTAAAATAAATCTATTTTATATCTCGACTAGTTAGTATACTTTATATTACCGAATAATATCTAAGTTTATATATATACGACGTAGTAGTATATTAAATAATAAAGTTAAACTAAACTATATCTCCTATATATCGTAATACGGCTTTAACTAGTTAAAGAATTTATAATAATAACTCCTTCGATAAGACTAAAGGTTGATTTTAATAATAAATTATATTAATACTCCTAGAGTAAATCTCGGCTATAAATAATTTACTTATTCCGATATATAAATAATAATATATATTAAGAACGCGTTAATTATAAATCCTTCTAGTATATATTAATTAATATTAACTATCGATAAGGACGAAGAAAGTATATACGGAGATAAAAAGATCGATACCGAGGCCGATAACGATAGTATTAAACTTCCTACCCCGAAGCGACGGAAAACGGACGATATATCTCGGTTAAATAAATTAGGTAGGGCTACGCCATATATATATATATATATTTTATATAGGAGTTAATAATATAATTAACCTTTTTATAGTCCTTATCGTTTATCGGCCGTCGTATATCCTCGTCCTCGTTTTACCCTAACTCTTATATATATAAACTAGGAGATACGAGGTCTTTTAATAATATATTATATAAATCTTTAACGAAACGCTACCGTAATTATAATATATTATAATTAAGAAACGAGTCGTTATTATTATAGGCGGGCGTAGGACGTTATATTAAATCGGCGTTATATATTTAAAGCCATAAAGCCGTTCTCTAGTATATAAAATAAATAATATTAATAACCCTCGTTACGGGATATAAAGACTCGGGATATAGTTTATAAATAGACTCTAATAAAAAAAACGAAGTTAGCGCTTTAATTTAGAAACTTTAATAGAATATTATTAATAAATATAGTAAAGCCCTCGGGCTAAAGGATAAAGTAATAAAAAAAACTTTAAATCCGACGGAGGCCTAAAAGGTATTAATCTACCGGGTTTAAACTAAAGATATATTAATCGAAATTAATTACTCGATTATATCGGTAATTACCGCGCCCTAATAATAATAAGGGTTCGATAGGTCGTAGTAATATACTATATTTTTTCTATAATAAAACGAAGTATTAAAGAGATAATTACTACTAAAATAAAGAATAGAAGATAAATATATAATTATAATAACGATATAAGTCTTAATATTTCTTTATTAAGATTTAATATTAATTATCGATAAACCTAAACTACTTTACCGCTTTTTTAGAAATCTAGTAGTAAAAACTATAATTTTATTATTCTTTTAATCGGACCTAGGTTGACTAGGAACTTATAATAATATTAAATATATATTTAGGCCCTTAACGGGAACTATAATAATTATAGTTTATATTATAATTTACTATACTATTAAAGAATATAAAATAGGGAAGTAGATACGGATTAAATTCGAAAGCGAATATATTAAAAATAAATTAAACTCGACCCTTTTCTTTATATCTCTTAATATTAATATAAAGTAATATAAAGTTATAGATTTAAATAGGGGAGACGTAAGAGGAATAAATATTTATACGATAAAATATAATAATAAAGGCCTTATCGGGTAGGATTAATTAAGAAATAAAAAGAGAAGAGATACCGATAAATAATATAAACGATTTCGTCTATAGATAAAAAGATAAAATCGATAATTTAGTCGGTTATAAAGGTTTCTATATTATATCTAATTATCTCCTAATTATTAATAAAACTATTATAGATTCGCCGGCTCCTCGATAATATAATATATAGGAGGACGAGATAAATATTATAAAAAAAGATAATACGAAAGAAAGAAATACTAGTAGATTTTAGAAAAACGAGTTATTTATTTTTATAAAAATAAGTGTTTCTCCTATTCTAATAAAGTTAAACTAGCGGACGAGGTATTAATAAGAACTCTAACTTATTAAATAATATTTAACGAGGTATAAGAAAAGGTAGAGTCTTTATATAGTTAATTATTAATCCTCGAATACTAATATAATTATTTAGGCGGATACTTAAGTAGCTTCGTTTAATAAATCGGTAGAAGACCGGGGTAATAATATATATAGCGTAGAAACCCTTATAAATCGCGAAATAATATAATATTATAATATTATATTTATTATAAATATATATTAATACTATATATTAAATAGTAACTACCGGTCTTTATTATATAAAAACTTAAAGATATTAAACCTAACGAATGGATTAATTCCTTTAATATTAATAAGGATTTTATCGAGCCTACGCTATATATATTTAAACTCTTTATTATATACGAAGGCTTCCGAAAGAGGTTAAAGTTTAAGAAAAAGAAAGAGAAAACAATATAATAAAAAGAACGGGGTTAAGATTATATAGTAAACGATACACGTATATAAAATATAATACTCGAGACTATAAGGAAGGAGAGATATATTATTTTAATATAAACTACCTAAGCTAATAACCCGGACGATAAATAAGAGATAGATTATATATATAATAAATTATTTTTATAACTAAAGATAATAGTAGTTTAGATCTAGCCTAGATTTAATCTATATCTAAACTAAATCTAGGCTAGATCTAGGTATAAATTAGTTTACGAGAATAAATAGTAACGGTTTCTTAATAAATAGATTTTAGGATATCTATAACTCCTTTATAATATAACGAGTAAATAAAGTAGAATATATATTAATTAATTAATATATATATAAAGATCTAAATACGATAACGTTATTAAAGGCGCTGACGGTAATAATTATAATAATAATATTATTATTACTTAAAGTATAAATAATATATTTAAAGTATTATAGAATAATATTAAAAATTATCTATTTATTATTATTTGCCCGTTAAGTATTAATTATACTAGAATTAACTATATAAGTGTATTTTAGGTATTAAATATATTAAAGTTAGTTATATAACTATATTTTAGTTATATAATATATTTAGAATACGGGATATGAGTAGATACGTATTTCTAGTATTTTATATAATTTCGGTGTAAAATACGTAAAAATCGGGGTTTCCGGACTTACCGATATATTATTAAATTACTAGCTCTACGCTAGTAGCCTTAGATATTATAAATATAATAAATATCGTAATTTTAAAATACTTTTAGAGATATATAATTTAATATTATAAATTATTTAAAAGTTATATTATTACATTTTTTTATTTTATAATAGAATCTTAAATTACTAGTTTATTATAACTTTTTTAAAATAATTATTTAAATTCTTTTTAATAACTTTATCGCTCTTTATTATTACGAAATTTTAAACTCGATTATAAAATATATAAACCTCCTTAAATATTAATTCTTTAGAATTCGGAATAATATTATTAATATTTTAAAACTCCGGATAATCGGGATAAAAAAATCTTAATTCGTTAATATAAAAACTTTTAAATTATTATTTTTACTTTATTTCGCCGGGAGGCCTTTATTATTCTTTAAACTTTAATAAATCTTTAAATCCTTAATTATTTAAAATAACCTAGATTATATCTAATATTATAGCGCGGATTATTTAGATTATAATATTATAAAGAGCTAAATCGATATTAAGAGGAGGCGGTAGTATTTTATTTCTTTTTTATTTATAGAGGTAGTCCTACCTAGTTTAATAATTAAATAAAGAATTTAAAAGAGGGAATTAAATCTTTTTATTATTTTTATAAAGTCCTAACCCTAAAGAGCTAAATTATTCTTCGTTATTTAATATATTTAGTTTCTTCTAAAAAAGAATTCTTCGAATTATATTATCCACGGTAAAAATAAAATTTAATAGAAGGAAAAAAGACTTTAGTTTTTTAAAAATAATATTATTAAATTCTAAAGAACTAAGTTTTATAGGAAGAAAAAAATTAACTTTTATCTCTCTTTTTAGATTAAGATAATTAAAAATTAAAGATTTTATTTATTTTAAAAAATAGACTCCTACGCTTTTAATTTTTAAAATATATTAAATCGACGTAATATTTAATTTCTTTAATTAAAGATATTAAAGTCTTTATTAACGCTAAAGGGTATATTTATAAAAATAGGAAAATAAAAATATTTTATACCGTTTTTTCTTCCTAGGCTTTAATTAAAATTAAATAATCTTTTTTTATATAAAGTTAATTACTTTTAAATACGTCTACTAGTAGTTCGTATATATCGACGATAAAAAGAACGATTTAACAATAAATTTTATTAATATACTTTTAATATTACTCGACGTATTTCTTTAAAAATAAACGTAATTAAAAAGTTAATATAATAATAAGATTCAATAAATACGGTTTTTCTATCTTTTCTTAATTTATATAATAAGATTTAGAGAAAATAAAAATCGTTTATAGGGAAAATAATAAAACTCCTTATTTATATAAATAAATTACTTTTATAACGATTATATTTTAAAAAAGGAAAAGTTTTTTAATAAGAATTTTTCTTTTTTCTCGACGTAGAAATAAGTATTAAAGGAATTATTCTTAATAAATAAATTAATATTTATAGAGAAGATCGTTAATCTTATTTTAATTTTAGGCGGGGTTAATAACGCTTCTTTATTTCGAGAAACGCGTAGGCCTCGGATTTACGAGAAAGCGAATAACGTGATCGCGTAATATTAATAAATTTTCTTAACGAATAATTAGCCGACCTATTAAGGGAAAGGATATTTAACTATATACTATAATTTATATAGAACTAAGGGTTACGTTTAGCCTTAATACTACTAAATTAAAGAAATATAAAATATAGATAATAATGCGTAGCTAGTCGATATAGGGTATTCTTTATAAATAAAGATATAAATTATAAATTCCTTATAACCGTAATTTAATCTAAAATAAAATATTAGGATTAAAAGAATTTAATACTATAACGAAGTAATCGATATTAAATATAGGTAATTAATAATAACTAAAATATATATTAAAATAATTCCTTTAAACCGAAATAAAAAGAACTCGACTATTTTTATTTAAAGGAAAATAATACGGATAATAATTTAGGGTTTTAATAAATAGGACTAATAAAGAATTAATATTACGGCGAGATAACTAGTTATTTATAAAGACTAGTAACCGGTTTAATTCTACTATAAAAGTAGAATAAAATTATATCGTTACTATTAATTAATAAGTTTCGTTCTAAAGGAAAATAATACGCGATAATTATTCGTTTATAAAATATTAATTTATTTCGCTCTTTTAGAACGGACTATTATAAAATAATACTATTAAGGTACTAGTACTAGTGGAACGTAAACGTAATAGGAATAACCTCTACTTCTTTTCTTTCCGGTAAGAAAGAGAATAGAAGGGAAGAAGTAAAGAATAATAAAAAAAAAAAGAGATTCTTTATTATTTCTTTTCTTTCTTCTTAATAAAACTAATAATATAAACTAGCCTATTTACTAATTTAATATATTTACTAGTTATATTAATCTTTATTTATATCGCGACGAATAATAAATATTAATATATTTTAAATCTTTATAATATATTTTAAATTAATAGAAAAAGGAATTATTTCTTTAATATTATCGTAATAAAACGAGCGCTCTATAAAAAAGAATATAAACTAATAAATTAAATTAATATTAATTAATAATATATATTAAATTATTCGATTTAAAGTATATTATTTATTTAAAATAAATTATAGAATTTAGTATAAAATATACTATATATTATTTATTTAGTATTTATTATATATGAAGATTATTAAGGTTATTTATATTATATAATATTATTACCCGTTAAATCTATTACTAGCGCCGCGCTAATAACGGGTTTTTAAAATAAAAATATTAAATAGTATAAAAGATATTAATTATCTATAGAGGATTTGGCCCTAATATACTAGAATCCGGCCAAGGCGCTAGTCCTAATATAGAAGTACCGAGGTTTAGTTTAATAATACTTATACTAGAGTCTACCCCGTGACAGAACGCTTATTTAAAAAGAAAGACGTCAACGCCCTCGTTGACACGCTGATATGAGTAATGACGCAAGTGGCGTCTATATATAGAAAATCAATAGAGTAAGTAAATATACTGGTATGTCCCTAGCTCTTGAATAGTCGGTGCGGGGTAACCGCGGGAGTGCCGCAGAGCCTTAAAGCTTGGCGCAGAGCCGCAAAACTAAATATTGAAATCGCGACGGCGAGGTGAGGCGACAGGGAGGTGTAGGGATAACGCAAGCAGCTGGCGGTAGTAGCCATAGTATTGATGAAACAGGGGCGCATGCGTTTGGCGTCATGGGAGTATTAATGGGAGGTACTAAGTAGTCGATTTTTGTATATAAAAGTGAGGTCTTGGCGTAGTTTTTGAATAACTAGCGATTTTTGAAAGTAGTCGTTTGCCGGTGTTTTCGAAATTGAAACTATTTTAGCGCGGAGCTAATCCAGATCTAACTAGACCGAAATTTGAGTTATTAAAACCTATATTATAGAATTAAATATATTTACCCCCGGTGGGCTAGCTAAGAGTTATACTATCGTTATATAAATATATTGAGTTTAGTTAAGACTAGTTATATTAATATAAATATAAACTAAATAACTCGGATAATAAGGTCGTATAGATACTAGTTTATAACGAGATAAATATAATTAAGAAGTTCGTTAACCTAATAAATAACTAGGATATACGAGAACTCAACGAAGAAATCGTACTCGTCGAGTAAATAAAATTGTATAGGTACTAGTTTATAACTAGGTAAACGATACTTATTATAAAAATATTAAAGTAAATAAAACTATTAAATTACTAATTAAATAAAGTATATAGAAATATCTTAATAAATAAAGTAATTAATATATATCGTTACTACTATTTATTAAAATATAGTTACTTTAATAGTAAAAATATTAATAATATAAAAGATATTAATTATTTATAAAGGATTTGGCCTTAATATACTAGAATCCGGCTAAGACGCTAGTTTTAATATAGAAGTACTAAGATTTAATTTAGTAATACTTATATTAGAATCTACTCTATAATAATTTATCTCTTCGATAAATTTATTAAATCGTTTAACTCTTTTATTATTCAATTATTTAATTATCGAGTTTAATATTATTATATTTAATTTAATAATAAACCCTATTTACCCGTTATTAAATTATATAATTTATATTATTAATAATTTTTAAATAAGATTTTAGATCGATATTCTAAACTAAATAATATAAAAATTAATATAATTAACTAAATTAATATCTACGGTCTTTCTTTATTATAAAACTCTTTATAATAACGAATAATAAATTATAGAGAAGAATAATCTAAAATTATAATAAATAATAAATTATAGTTAAAAAAGAAGAAATACTAGACTAGTTAATATCTAGATATAATAACGACTTAATATTAAATTATAAATCGTAGGAAAAGTTAATCTTTTATATATTTAATATAAATAATTAATATTAATAATTAATAAAATAAATTCTTATAAGAATTCTATATTATAAAGAGGTTTATAATCGAAAAGAAAAATCGAAGAATAATTTTCTAGAAACCCTAATATAATAAAATTAAGAAAATATCTTTTATTATTATTGAAAGTAGAAGCCGCTATTAAATATACGAAAATTATAAATATAAAAATAGTTTAACGAGCTTAAAAGAAAATAAAAAATTAATAAAAATAGAATATTATTTTAGAATAAAAATAATAAAGATTATTAAAATAAGTTAAAATCTAAATAATTAATAAAAGGTTTATATTAATCTTTATATTAATATATCCTATTTAAAGCGGATACTATTAATATATAATAAGATTATTAAGGGTAAATATAAATGAATTATTATCTAGATAAATAAGGTTTTATTAATTAAATAAATAATAATTAATAAAAATAAGAATATAGATTAAGTCGATAAATAATTATTAAAGAATATTAATAACTCTTTAAATATTAATAATTATATTCTTTAAATATATTAGAAATTAGATTAAAATAAAATCTATAGTATTTAAAGTAAAAATAAAAAATAAATCAAGGTTTATAATATTTAAATCTTATTTAATTTATAAATGAAATCCGGGGACTAATCGATTCATAATATTATTAAAGAATATTAAATTATAATATTTAAATTACTCCGCGTTAAAATCGATTACTATAATAAATATCGTCTTTATATATATATATATATATATAAAGTATTTTCATATTATAAAAAATATAATTTTAAAGTATATTATTTATACTAATTTTTATCTAGCTATATATTGATTATAAATTAATATAAATAAATAAATTTATTAAAGAGTAATCTTATAAGTTTATTATATCTTTACTTTTACCGAGTATATTATCTAGAAGAATATAACCGCCTAATTTAATACGAATTTAAAAAAATATAAATAATATAATTTTAATTAATAAAATCGGTATTATAAAATAAATATAAGTCTCGTATTTATTTAAATTAATAAGAAGTAGATTATAATATTAAGATTATATTATCTTTACTACGATAATTATAAATATAAAAAATATAATTAGAGACCGAATAAAAATATAAAAAAAGCGCGGAAAATATTTAAGATAATACTAGAGCCGGAGTATACCTAAATTATAAAAAAAGCGAAGGATATTATTCGATCTAAAGATTAAGAGAAGATTTTAAAGAGGATAATATAAATTATTAATCGAGAGTATTTTTAAGGCCCTCTTTAAATTAAGAAAAAGTTATATTATCGAATAAAGTTTTAGATATAAATATAAAGAGTATATCTAGTTATATACTTTAATATTTAATATAACTAATTTATAAAGTTTCTAATTATAATTATATTAATCTTTATACTATTTTTATTTAATTTATATTATATATCTTTATTTCTTATATTTTCTTTAACTCTTTTTATATTTCGAAGTTTTACTCGTTTTTCTATAACTCTTTAAAGATTTTAAAATAAATTTATTTTTTTATATAATTTTAATATAATTTTTTAATTTTTTAATTTATTTTTTAATTCTTTAAACTCATTAATTACCTCCGGTTTAAAGAATAATTTTATATTCGATTTTTTCCTCTTTATTAAATAACTAGATATAGAGTCTTAAATAAAATATATATATTTTGAATTATCTTTATTTATTCGATATTTAGAAACTTTAGTTTTTAGATTACTTTCTTAAACTTATTTATAATTAATATAATTTTTATATATTATTATATTACTCTATAAACTTTTATTTAAAGACTAAATTCTTTAAATTTTCCTTAATTATAAATTAAATTAATAATTAAGACTAGAGGTTTTTTATTTCCTTTATCTTTATTATTTAATTTTAAGATAGTAGTCTTTTTTATAAAATTATTATACCCGCCTTTATATTCGTTATTTATAAAGTTATTATTATTCTTTATTATAACCTCGTCCTGTTTTTATACTTTTATTTCGTACTTTTTTATAATTATTATTTCTTCGTAGTCTAAATTCTATTAAAATATTATTACTTCGTTTTCTTTAAATTAAAAGTAATTAAGGATTATAAAAATTAAGAATATCTCGAGACTATAAGATTTTTAAGTTATATATAATTAGGTAGCGATATTAAATACTCGTTTATATTTAACCCCCGTATAAAATACGGTTAAGATATCGCGTATTATATAAAAGAAATAATTAAATATTAATAAAAGATCCTTCTATTTATTAAATATAAATTTATCGTCGTTATTACTAAATATTATATATAATTAATAAGTATATTTATTAATATATAGATTAATATAAATAAAAGATTTATTCGTTTCTTAATATTTTCGAAATTCTTTACTCCGATTTTTCGAGTTTAATAATACTTTATTTTTACCCTTAATTAAATATTTAAAATTATCTACCTTAATATCTCTTTTAGTATAGATTTTCTTTTATTAAATAATTTATAGGCGCCGGTCGAATTATATTTTAAATTATTCTTAATAAAAATCCTTTTATTTTTAATTAATCTCTTTATTTTATCTCTAGTCTTTAAATATAATTATTTTTCGAATTAATTTTAAAAGAGTTATTATATTATATAATTTATTTAAGATTAATTAAATCCGAGAATAATATTAGTTAAATTTATTCTACGTCTTTTTTAGACCTTTTAATATAAACCTCTTTTAAGATATAATTTTCTTCGTAAATTTTCTTTTTTTACTTTTAAAATAATTAAATAAAATATTATAAAGCGAAAAAGTTATATAAATAATTAATATACGTGATATATTTATTATTTATATATATTAATAAAACGGTTTATAAAGCTCGATAAGGTATTTTATTTAAATTTATTTATCTTTATTTACGTCGGTAAATCGAAAACCGGCTTTAGCGGCTCGAGGTTTAAAGGTAAATTATTTTAAGCGCCCGAGATAGGTTTAAGGCGCCCGAATAATCCTAAATATATATTAAGCGCCTACCGAGTACCCTTCGAGTATTAAATCGCTCGACGGGTATTTAACGGGCGCCCGAGGTTATTATAAAATAAACGTTAAACTCCCTATAAACGTAATTTAAATCTAAGATTTTAAAAGCCCTAACTTTAGAAAATTATATAATTTATTACTTAAAATTTTAATATTTTATAATCGCCTTTATCGACGGTAACGACCCTCTAGAACGACTTTTAATACTAGTAAATTTTAATCCCCGGAATCAATCGATTTAGGCGAAATCCTTACGGGGGTAATATATAGGCTATATATTAAAATATATACTAGTAGTTTAGAGGTATAATAGTAATAATTATAAAAATACGATAACGATAAAATTATAATTATAAATAGAATAAGGCCTTAACTATAAATAGAATAAAATTATAATTATAAATAAATAAGGTTATAACTATAAATAAGAATTATAAACGAGGGTTAAAGTTAGTAACGTACCCCTCATTTAGCGCCCGTTAGTAGTGGTTTTAAATTTACTCGGTATATACCCGAGTAACCTTAGGCCCTTTAATTATATACCTCGGGCGTATTTTAAATTAGTAGATAAATTTACTCGGTATATACCCGAGTAACCTTAGGCCCTTTAATTATATACCTCGGGCGTATTTTAAATTAGTAGATAAATATCGTGTTAAAGACTCCCGAGGTACCCGTCGAGCGCCTTAAACTACGATCGAGCCACTTTTCGTTTTACCGACGTAGTTATAATTATTTTATTTATTTATAGAAAAATTCCTCTAACGCCGGCCTTAGCTTTAGGGCGCGTATTAATATATAATAAATTAAATCTTATTTAATCACTATATCCTAGAAGAGTTTTAATATTATAAATTTATTTCGATATTATTTATTATATATTCCTTATACCTGATTCGGCTCGGTTAATTAACACTTTTTATTATTTAATTATTTTTAAATATCCTAAAAGCGCTCGCGCCGTTAATCGCTTCTATTAAAATAAATAGAGGCTTTATAAATCTATATCCCCTAATATTAATATACTATTTAAAATATAGAAGTATCTTTATTAAAATAAACGGGATTTTAGGTTCTTTTTTTATTTTAGAAAGTTTTTATTTATTAATTTTATTATCTTAATCTTTTTAAAAGTCTTTATTTATTAATAAAATCTTAATTATTTTAAAAAGTTCCTTTAAGCCTAGTTAAATAATATATAAAAAATATAAAACGCGGTAAACTCCGGTATTTATAAAAGTATTTTAATTATTATAAAAATCGCGGATCTTGTTTTTTATCTTTTTTCTTATAGTTAAAAATTAGGCTTTTTCCTCCGGTAATATAATTTCGAGGGCCTAATATATATTATTATTATTAAAAATATTATTCGTAATAATTAATATTATCCGATCCTTTAATTTATAACGATAAATAATAATATTTAAATATAAAGTTAAATTAATATTATTATAATTTCTTTTTACGTATTTAAAAATTAAGAGTACCTCGTAATATTATTATTACTAGTCGATAAAGTACGTATTTATAATTATATAACTTTATCGGTTTTTAAAAGACTATAAATCTAATATTATAATAATTTTTATATCGTTATTAAATAAATTCCGAAGGAGTTAATTCTAAATATTATTATACTTTTTTATAATATAATTTTTAATTATAAATATAAAAGGGAGAGTAATTAACGAGTTCGCGTATTTAAATATTTATTATATATTAATATTATTAATAAATCGTAAAAAGAGTTTAAGCCCGATAATTATTCGTATAAATAATTTAAAGAAGTCCTTAAATATTATTTCTCGATTATTAAATTATAATATATTAACTTTTCTTTTACTTCTCTATAATTAAAATAATAAATATATATATTAATCTTTATATTTATATATTATATAAATTAGAATATATTTAATCTTTAAAGGATAATATAATCTAGATTAGTTTTATATTTAAACTTAAAACTTTCCTCCTATATTTATTTAATCTAAAATACGTTTTTATATTATTCTAAATATTAATCCTTATAATTATTCGATTATATCTTTTATAAATATTTCTCGGCTCCTTTATATTTATTATAGTATTATTATAAAAGAACTTTTATTCTAGAGCCGGTTTAGGCGACGTTTAAAAGAAATTAAATATATAACTCTTATATTTCTAATTCTTTTATTTAATCTTTTAAATATAATACTACTCCTATTTATAAAATTATTCGAGAAAAATAATAATTATTTCTATTATATATATATAATAACGTTTATTAAAACCCTTAATCGTTAAACTCTTTATAAAAGAATTATTTTAAATAAATAAACTAAAAATAGAAGAATATTGATTATTGAATTTAGAATTATTAATAACGAAGCTACTATTTTAAAAAATTCTAAATATATATTTTAAAAACTAGTAAAGAAAGTAGGAAAATAAAAGGAATTATTAATTTTTTTATAATTATATAATTTATAAAGATACGTTATATACGATAATTATAATTTAGTTATATTAATACCTAATAAAAAGATTATAAAGATAGATTTATATTTATTTTATATATTTTAGGTTAATATCCCGCTAAAAAATAATTTTGAATATATAATAAATTAATATTCTAACCCTTCTTTAGAAATTCTTTTTAAGATTTAATTAAATCTTTATTAATTTAAATTAATAATTATACCTTTAGTCGTTAGTAAAAATATAGCCGATATTAATCTTAAATTATTTAATAATTTTAATAATAATACGAGAGTTAGTTAAAGCCCTCGATTATTTGAAATATAACGGAATTTAAAAGTAGCGAGGAAAGTATTTAATATATAAAAAATATATATTAAGAAACCTTAAAGAAAGAAAATCGCGGTATAAAATAAATAATTAAAGAGTAGTAATTAATAGAAGCTTTATAATTAAATCTCTATTTAATTTAACTCTTTAATTATTATTTTATAAGAAATCAAGTTTCTTTAAAAGATTATTAATTTTTTAATCCCGAAGTTACCCTTTACGCGCCTTATACGCGAAATTATATATATTTTTTATAATCGTTATTTTCGTATATAGTTTATAACTTTAAACGCGTTATAGGAGGCCTTAGAAATAATATTAATTAAAGAACTTATAAATAAATAATTTAATATTATCTTTGTAAATATATAATATTAATCTTAATTATAATAATTAATTTTTACGCGATTTATAATAAATGGATTATTATAACCCCCGTCGGTAAAACGAAAAGTGGCTCGATCGTGGCTTAGGGCGCTCGACGGGCGCCCCGGGAGCCTTAAACACGATATTTATCTACCGACTCGAGGTACGCCCGAGGTATACAGCCAAGGGGCCTAGGGCCACTCGGGCGCATACCGAGCAAGCCTAAAACCGCCACTAACGGGCGCTAAATTAGGGGTGCGCCACCAACTTTGACCCCCGTCCATGGCCCCTGTTCATGGCCATGGCCCCATTCCATTCATGGCCATGGTCCTGTCGCTGTCGCACCCCCATAATTGTCACTGTCGCACCCCCAAACCCCTGGTGCATGCCCTGGCGCATGGCCTGCGCATCACCCCCGCGAGGATTTCGCCTGAATCGATCGATTCCGGGCATCAAAATTTGCTAGCGTTAGGGGTCGTTCCGGGGGGTCGCTGCCGTCGATAGGGGCGATCATAGAACATCAAGATTTTTCAAAATTTTAGGCCCTAAATTACGTGATTTTCTAAGGTTAGGGCCCCTGAAGCTCCGGGCTTTAATTACGCTCGTAGGGAGCCCGACGCTTATTTTATAACGGCCTCGGGCGCCCGTCGAGCGCCCGTCGAGCTCGAAGGGTACTCGGCGGGCGCTTAACGGGCGCTCGGGGCCATTTAGGCGCCCTAAGCCTATATCGGGCGCCTAAAGTAATTTACCTAATAAACCCGAGCCGTTAGAGCCGGTTTTCGATTTACCGACGCCGAAGGATATATAATTTATACGACGAATAAAGACTATATTCGTTAAGTAAGAATATATTATAAAATAATATCCGAAGGTCGATATTTTATTATATTTATCCTAATCTTTATATTAATTAATTAACTAGTACTACTACTTTTATTACGAAATTTATATTTAATTATGAAATTTTGGACTTTCGATTCTATTTTAGAATATTCTATCAATCGTTTATAATTATTATAATTAAAATTATAATTTATTAATATAAGATAAAATAAAGGATTATCTAAATATAAAAGTCGTTATCGAAGGAGTATAATTTTCTATTATAGGATTAAAATAAATAATAACTAGGGATCACGCTTTTAATATTATAAATCCGATTATTTTATTTATTTATAACCTCGCTTTCCCTTATATTTAAATTATTAACTACGTTATTAAAAAAGTATTTATCTTGATTTAAAATACCGTATAATATATTTATATATATAGGGCCGGTATATTCAATTATTAATAAATTAATTAATCGTAATCTTCTTTATTTTTATCCGTATTTTAATTCTTATAAATAAGGTAAAATTAAATAAAAACAATTTATAAATTAATAAGATATTAAGTTATTAAAATCGTATAATTATTAATTCTTTAAATACTAGGTAATAATATTAAAATAAAGATTAGGATAAATAATATTAATTTAATTTATAGAAAATAACTCCTTAACTCCTAAATTATAATATAAATAATCTACTAGATAAAGAGGTAAAATTATTAAGATATAAATTAAAACGAATAATATTAATTAAATTTATAATAATCGCTTAATTACTAGGGTTTTAGAATAAAAGAATTATAAATTAACCCTAGTCTTCCGATAAATTTTATAATATAAATATCGAGATAATTAATATTAATAAAATATACGAACTATAGTTATTCGGTCCTATTTAAGAATAATTCGACTTTGATAATATCGTTAATATAAATTACTACCCGTAGTTCGAAGGTTAATTATATACGCCTAATTAATTCTCTTAATCTATTTATTAAGAAATAAAGGATATAATTTAACCGATATTTATTTAATTATAAAATCTATCTATATTTAAGAATAAAATAATAAATAATAAATATAACTCGGGTAAAAATATTATAATTAAGGATAACGATAATATTAACGACGATAATAATATGACCGTCGATAACGATAACGATATAATAAGGTTAGAATCGTATATATATTATAAAGATAATAATTATATATATAAATAAACTAAGGATAATCCTAAATATAAATAGATATATTAAGAATATTAATATAATAATATCGAATATATTATTAAAAGGTAAGATTATAAAAAAGATGTTATATTTCTTTATTATCCTTATTCGGCCGATCCCTCGAATAATATCTAGATTTAATTAATAATACCCGAGATCCCGGAAAACTGCTAAGAGACTAACGATTAAGATAAAGATTAGGATAATTCGGCCCTAAATAATTAAAATAAATCTAAATTCGAGGGTATTAAATCGTATATAAATTATATAAAAGAGTATATCTTATATTTTTATTTAATAAAAATTAATCTTATCTTTAAAGAGTATAAAAACTATTAGTAAAATAAACTAAATTGTTTTTTATTTAACTACTTTTATTCTAATTAAAATAAAAAAGATTTAATAATATAAAAGAATATTTAAAAAACCTTTCGATTAAGATAAAAATCGGGATAAAACCCGTAGTAGTAAATAAATAAATAAAATAAATCCCTTATATTAATGAAAATAATCTACCGAAACCTAGCGCGGGCGAAATATCTCTCGATTATCTAAAGAGTATTATTAAAGAAATATATAATACTCGCTAAAAAATCTTTAGGAATTTAAAATCAAATTAAAAAATAATAAAAGAGAAAGAGAAGGCGAGTAAAATATAAAAAATTATAATTATAATTAAAGATAAAGATTCGTTATCTTATTATATATCCTAGTTTTATTTTAATCTTTATATTAATTTATTATTATAAAGACTTCTTTAAGATACGAATATCCTCCGGGAAAAAATAAAATAAAATAAAATAAAATAAAATAAAATAATAAATAATTTACCTTAATCCTAGCTTTATTATAATAATTTTAATAATTTTATATAATTTATTAAGGGCCTAAAGTATAGAACTCTATATATAAAAATACTAGGAGTGTCCGAGTTTATAAGTTTTTCCCTTATACTAGATATATTATAAATCCTATATTAATTTCTAAGTATTAATACTAGCTACGCCTTTATTTTAGGGCTCTTTATTTATTAATTAAACTTTTATAAAAATATAGGCGATTAAAGTTTTATTTAAAGTTTTATTTAAAGATCGCGCTTAAGCCCTAAAAAGGAGGAGGGGAAAAATAAATTAAATCTTTATCTTTACCCGACGACGTATAAAGCCCGGTAATAAATTTTATATTATTATTAATTATCTTTATCTTAATAAGATACCAATCCCTATTAACGAAAATACTCCGGGAAATTAAAAGATATTGAAAGATTTTTAATTTATTAATTTTAAAGATACTCTTTTCGCGCCTAGTCCGTAAAATCTATTATTAAAATTTTCTTAAAGATATATCATTTTAAAGTAATATATTTAGCGCTTTATAAAAAATTATAAAAAATTATCTAATATATATATTCTTTAATGAATTTATTCTTTATATTATCTCTAAATAAACTAAAATCTAATTTATTTAATAATTAATTTATATATTATATATAATAAACGTATTACTCTTTAGACGAAGGATATTAAATTATTAAAGATTTTAACGAAAATATTAGGCGGGTAAATAAATATTAATAATTAAAGCGAGAAAGAGTTTCGCTAGGGGATAAGATCTTAATAAAGATTTAATATAAAGATTAATATAATTTTATATACGGAGGATACCGATTAGAAATTAATATATAAATAACTACGATTCATTATTCTAGGATATTATAATATATATTAATTATTTAAATTAAAGGTAGTATAGAGGTTAATTTATTTAATCGCGCTATTAAATCTTAATATATTTTATTTATATTATCGTTATTATAATAACCTTAAAGATACGCGTAGATATAATTTATTAATAGGAATAATAATTAATATAATTAATAAAACGCTATTAACGACCCTAGAGATATTTATTATTTATATTAATTATTATCCTAATTAATAAGATATATATACGTATATATATAAACTATATAGGGCTAGCCCTATTAAAAAAAGAAGAAAAAAATAATAAGGAATCTCTTTCCTTCCCTAGATTTGGGAAGAGAATAATCTCGAGTTTATTCTTTTCCTTCCCTTCCTCTTCCTTTAGAGAAGGGAAGGGAAGGAAAAATAATCTCTACTCTATTCCGTAATATATTTACGGGGTAGACTTTAATAAGAATATTATTATAAATATTTATTAAAACGACGGGTTAAACTCTATCGCTAGCTCTATCGAGACTAGGGTAATACTAGGATTCTAATATATTAAAGCCAAATCCTCTATAAAATAATTAATATCTTTTATATTATATACTATTATATTAACCCTTTATTAAATAGTAGTAACGACGATATTAATATAGAATTATACCTCTTCTATATTAGTAAGAACGATTATACTAGTTATAAATAGTAAAATAACTTCTAAAACGGCTAATATACTTCTTATTAACTACTATATTTAAAATAATTTACTCCGTATCGATAGCGAGCCTTATTTATTTAATACTTCCGTATTATACTTTATTATTTTAAATGAATACTTCTAAGCTCTTTATTAAGTTATTAAAATAATTTATTTAATACCCTTTTTATTTAGGGTATTTATAATAAATATTAAATTAAGTATTTAGAATATCTCTATATTTATTTCTCTTTTATTAATATAGTTATTTATTTTAATAAATTATTTATTAAATAAATATCTAGCCTAATAAATATATTACTAGTTATATCTTTTATATTTCCTAGTAAATTTCGTTTTAAAGGAAAATAATACGCGATAATTATTCGTTTATAAAGTATTAATTAATTCCGCTTTTAAAGAACGGATTATTATAAAATAATACGTATTAAGATACTAGTATTAATGAAGTTAATAAAACGTAAACGTAATAATTACCCCCGCCGATTTATAATTATTCGTCCCTAAGGTTATAATACCTTAAACTAGTTTTTTTTATATAATATATTAATAATTCTTTATTTTAAAGGAAGTTAACCGCTTTAAAATCTACCCGTAATATCTAGTTTATTTAACAATTAAAGGAAAGTTTTTTATTTAAAAAAAACTAATATATAGAGTCTACCCGTAATATTTAGTTTATTTAAATTTTCTACCTAAAAGAATTTATTTATTTTATAATATTTTTAAGCGCGAAAACTTTATTTTAAATAAAGTTTCCGTATTAATTTAAGATTATATCTTCTTCTTTAAATAATTTAATCTAAGGCTCTACGTTATTCTCTTTTTATATAATAAATTCGTTATAATTATATAAGTATAATATAGCGGGGAATCTCGTAGTTAAGATATTTATTATATTATTAACGAATCGTACGAGTTTATTATTAAATAGTTTATTATTTTTAAATTTATCGGCCGCTTCTATTATCCCGTAGAATTAATTTTATAACTTAGAATTTCGATTAATATCTAGGGATATATATAGAGAACGTTATAAATTTTCGATATAAGATTATTCTACTAGACGTCTTTAGTATTATAAAAATTATATATAAAAATTATTAATTACCGAGTATAAATAAACCATTTTACCCTATACTCTATTAAATTAATAAAATATTCGTTATCGACCCGTAATTTATTTATATTATTTTATAATAACTCGTAGTTCTTTTTTAATTACGTAAGGTTTTATAAAATAAGTTTTTCCTTTAATTTATCCTTTAATAAAGATTTATATAGGACTCGGCCTTCCTCGACCTTATCTTATAACTTTTAATTTAACGGAGTAAAGCCGGCCTTTTATTTATCTTTCTCTTCGGTCGTAGACCCGTTTTTTATAAATACCGATTTATTATTACTTCCGCTAGTAACGACGACTATATCGTCGGTAACGGTTATAAAGAACGGGAATAAATTTATAATTTATTTCTTTACCAGTATTTTTATATCTTTCTTTACGACTACTTTTATATTCCTCTCTTAAATATACTTCTCGATCTCGGCCTCCGTTTTTTAGTGTATTATTTTTATTTTAATATTAAACTCGCTCCGTAAAACTTTAGAAAATTTATTTCCCTCCGGAGTTAAGAATAAAAAAGAGTTTATAAAGGAGAAAAAATTATTATTAATTTTTTATTTCTTTTAAGGCCCCGAATTTATCCGATTTTATAAAAATTTATACTTCGCCGTATTTAATAATTAAATAATATTTTATAGAGGCGAAAATTTAGGTTTATTTAATAATATATTTATTATATTTCCTTCCTCGGTTATTATCGGCGTCGAAGAAGGCGCGTATATTATATTCGGTATTACCGAATTTCCTTTAAATTATCTTTTTATTTTTATTTTATTACGTAATTAATTTCTTATTCCGACGGAGTCCTAATAAATTATCTTAATCGTGGATTTTTTATTAATTTTCGGTGCGATAAATTACGTTAATAAAGAATCTATTAATTCGTCGATTTATTTTAAGTCTTTAAAAAATATATTATTAATCTTTTTTTATTTTTAATTAAATATAATTATTATAATAAATACCTTTATCGGAGTTACCGGTATTAAGGCTAATTTTTATTATAATATAAATATATTAACGACGGGTATTACGGTTTAATCTAAATATTTATATTTATTTAGAATCTTATATCGGTTATTTAATATAATTTTAATTAAATCGGATTAATTTATTTTAAAGGATCTTATTTTTTTATTATTATATATCTAGACGAACCCGAATATAATTATATATATATATTTATTCGGATTCGTCTCCGACGTAATCTTCGTAATATATTCTTTATTCGTTTATTTAGTTTATAAATAATTCTTAAAATAAAATATATATAGTTATTAATTATATCGCGTTTTATAAAGAATATAATCGTATTTTATTACCGCTTAAATTTATAAAAAGGAAAGATTATAATTAATAAATAATTATATTTTTATATTTTTTATTAACTTTTAGTATAATTTATTATAAAAAGATATTATAGGTTTATTATTAAAATTAATTAATATTACTCGCGTATATATAGTCGGGCTTATAACGACTAATTATTATATTATAATATATTACGTAGAAAACGTCGATAAAGGTATCTAATAAAGTATAATCAAGAAGAATAAAAGATAATAATATTATTCTCTTTTATAAGGCCCGAAGATATTATTATTTATAAATTAAAGTATTAAAGAATTCGCGGTAATTTACTATATCTTTAAATAATTTATATCTAGCGCGATAATATTATTAAAATACTTTATTCTCCTTAAATCTTAATCGGGTAATTAATATAGATTTTTATATTATATTTTATATCTAGTTTAACGGTGTTATTATTAATAAATAAAAGATATTTAAGAATTATTTATCCTTTTCGCTCTACCTAATATTCGCGTACCGATATTAAGTTATATTTCTAGTTATATTTATTTATTAAGTCTTTTATATTTTAAAAGTCTTCCTCTTTATATTATTTATTCTAATATAATCTCTATCCTTTTTATTTAATTAGATATTTAATTACCGATTTTTTCCCTCGGTTTAAAAATCTTTTAACTTTTTTATTTAAAAGGTATTTTACCTCGTAATAATCCTTCGTACCTTCGGGATTATTATTAATAATAGTGTTTTATTTTATTTCTTTAGGGTAATAATATAGATTATTTTCCTTAAATACTAGTTTTAAGATAATTACGGATATTATTAAATAAATAAATATCGTCGGCGGTAATTTAAATTTATAAATTAAGTTTCCGTAATATTTAAGAATTTTAAAAGGTTTAGTTCTTTAATTAAATAATTCATAAACTCCTAGGCTAGGAAGGCGGTAGTTATTATATAATTTAAAGAAAATTATTTCTCTAATCTTTATTATTAAAGGCGTATATTTATTATTATAACGAAATTTAATATTAATTACCGCGAACGAAATTATATCGGTTACTTCTTTACGATTAATCTCTTTTATATTAATTAAATTTATTTACTCTACCGAATTACTTAAAAACGAAATATTATCGTTTAATTTTATTCCGTAAATAATTTCGTTAAGGGAAAATATTATAATTAAGTTTAAAGAATTATTTAATATAATTTATAATATAACGACGAAATCGTTTTATTAGGCGTCTAGGAAATAAATTAAATAAAACCTTAATATAATTTTTATAATTTAATTTATTCGTTCCGATTATCCGTTTAACTACGGGTAGTATATTATTAATATTATAAATTTTATTCTTAAGGCTTTAAAGATAGTTTTTTATAAAACCGAAAGAAACCTTAAAATCCTTATCGGAAATAATAATTTTAGGGATTCTTTAATCGGTTAATATAAATAATAATATCTTAATTTATTTTTCGGCGGATTATATATTCTTCCCCGAAATAATAATAACCTTCTTCGAGAATTTATAAATAATTATTAATAAGATATTATATTTATTTCGTAATAAAGGAAGTTTTATAATAAAGTCGATAATAACGTAGTAATAAATTTTCGGGATTATTAGAATTAGTTTTATAATACTATATAAAGTATAATATTTTATTTAATTAAACTAATAGAGCGGATAATATAGGATATATTATTTTAGTCTTTTTATAAAATACTTTATATAGTAACCGGCCACGATTTATTTATATATCCTATAAAAACTAGTATAATTACGCTTATTATATACTAGCTTAAAGATTTTTTATTTTATAAATTTCGGGATATAAAGATATTCTTTATTATTATATTAATTTTTATATTATAATAGAATCTCGGAGTAAAAAAAGAATATTCGGATTAAAGATATTCTTATCTTTTATAATACCGGGGTTCTTTTTTTCGAGTTTATCCTTTTTATTTATAAAAAGATAATTATAATTATAGTCTTTATTAAAATTATTTAACGGCGTTCCGATTTAATAATATAACAAATTCTAATATTATCCCTAGTTATAAATTAGATCGGTACCGAGATATTATTATAACTACCGAAAAGAACTTGATTATATAATAAATTAATAATAACTTTTTCCGGCTTAAGGATATTTATATTTATAAATATATTAATCTTAAAGTTATTTATTATATAAAAATCTTTAGTAATTTTTATTATAACTTTAATATTATATTTAGCTTTTTCGTTTATATAGAAAATTAAAGAAGTTTATTTTATTATTAAATAATAGTTCGGCCCGATTCTTTATAAGGTAATAAATTTATCGTAGGTCTTTATCTAAAATTCGGGCGCTTTACTTTTTAAAAATACGCGGTCGATTATATTTATTAAGTATCCCGTATTTAGGTATCTTAATTCGCGAGCGGTATTTAATAAAAAATTTATTTAACTGTTAAGATAATATTAAAATCGAAAAGTTATATTATCTTTTAAAGACGGAGGAGTTATAGATTTAATAATTATTTTATTCGTTAATTTAATAGTAATAGAAATACTTAAAGAATATATAAAAGCGACGGGCTTAAAGTTCTTTTACGTTATAATTTTATAATAATATATTTTTTCCTTAAGATATATATAAAGAAAATTATTTAATATAAAACCCGTTTTATAATTTTTATAAACGAAATATTAACTTATTTTCTTTATAAAAATATAATATATAATTAAAATAAACCTGATATCGATTTTATTTTTAGGATTTTATTTTCCGTTTAAAATTATCTTTTAAATATTATAAAAGCTTTTATTAATACCGGTGTAATAAATATAATAATTTTTAAACGGAGCTTTAAATACTCCGAAATAATCTTTATTAATTTTAATAATATCGTAGTTATTATTTTCGAATTCGGGATTATTAAAATATAATTCATCGAAATAAACCGGCTATATTTATAATTAATTACCGAAACTAGTATATAATCTCGGTAGGTAGTATAAACGCGCTTTATAATTCCTATAATTCTAGTTCTTAAAGAACGAATTCTAGTTAGGTTACGTATTTCCGGTAGTAATTATAAAAAGTTATTTTAGAGTTAAAAGGGCGTTTCTTAACGGGTTTTATCCTATAAACTTAAGAGTTTATTATTAGTACTATAATTATTATAGTATAATTTATTAATTTTATATATAAGCTCGTTATTTATAGGGTTAAAAAAAAGGGAAAATAAAAATAACTATTTATTAATATCCGTACGGATATTAAGAAAACTAGGAAGGATTAATTACCGCGTATTATAAAGACTAGAAAGTCTTAAAGTTATAAGAATTTATTCTTATATTTAAAGGCCTTTATATTTAGAAAGATTAATATTAATTCTATTATTAAAAATAATAAAGTAATGAATTATCATCGGTAAATCTTAAAAGTAAATGTTAGTATACTCCAAGCGTTATCAGCCCTATCAGAAAGCCGTCTACGGGTTTACGCTGAAACTCCATGTCAAATACCGACCCGAGGTTCAGTAGGATCAGCAAGTTAGGGGTCCGGGCAGGGTCCTGTCAGTAAATAGTACTTGCTGTCAGCAGGTTCAGCAACTCGATAAATAATCAGTAACTTAAATATCAGACGAATAGGCCCATTACATGCCCTATAGCATGCGCATTTGCATGCGCATTGGCATGCGCCATAGTATGGGCCATAGTATGCCCCATGGCATGCGCAATGGCGTGCGCAGCTTGCGCATGCCATTGAATGGCATGCGTAAAGGTATCCTGAATAGCATGCGATGTACGCCCCCCGCAGCAGCCCCTAAAACATCAGACGAAAGCCCCCCATGGCATGCGCAATTATGGCATGCGCCAAGGCATGCGCCATGGCATGCGAAATGGCATGGTATTCATGTGCGTATACTCCCGGATGTGCCCGGGTGACGCCCCCGCGAGAACTTTCGCCAAAACTCATTATTCCGGGCCCGGTAGGTCGCTGGCGTTAGTAGTCGTCGCTAGGGGTCGCTACCGTCAATGGCGACGATTATAGAACTTCATTTATTTCAGCCCTATGATAGGGCTGGCTACTATTAGTATACTAACGGTATATATAAATTACTAAAGTTACTAATCCTATTAAAATTAATTTAGAGTTATTAATAGGATATTACCTAGACCCCCGATTTATTAAATTTATTAAAAGTTATTTACCCGGACCCCTAATTTACTAAATCTATTAATAGGATATTAATAACTTTATCCGTAAATTAGGGCTATTAATAGTGTCTAATTAATAACTTTTTTTAATAAAAGTTACTAGTAGGACGTTACTAGCTCTATCCGCGCGGTCGGTAATTAGAGTTTTAATAGGAGTTTTTAAAATTTACCGATAATATCTATTTTATTATTATTATTATTAGGATTTATCCTTAGACTTATTTTCCCGTATATCCTATTTTTATTTTCGGTTAATTAATTTCTTTACGGTATTCTCTTTAGTCCTCTCTCTTTTTTTATATTTATATATAATATTATATCTCCTTTCGGCTCTTTAGTTATTTAATAAATTATTTAATTAAGATATTATTTATAGGAGGAGATATAATAACCTAGAGATTAATATTTAAATAATTTTAAACTTATATAATTTATATATACTCTTCTATAATTCCGGCCTAAATAATAAATTTAGTTATATTCTAATCGTAAATAAATAGGTCTACTTATTCGGTAATATTTTTTAAAGTATAAAATTACCGATTAAGTTCCTTTAATATAATAAATATTATAATTTTAAAATACTTTTAAAGGTATATAATTTAGTATTATAAACCGTTTAAAAATTATATTATTATATTTTTCTTATTTTATAATAGAATATTAAATTATTAATTCGCTACGGTTTTTTTAAAATAATTATTCAAATTCTTTTTAATAACTTTATCGCCCTTTATTATTACGAAATCTTAAATTTAATTATAAAATATATAAACCTCTTTAAATATTAATTCTTTAGAGTTTAGAATAATATTATTAATATTTTAAAACTTTGGATAATCGGGATAAAAAAATCTTAATTCGTTAATATAGAAACTTCCGGATTATTATTTTTATTTTACTTCGCCGGGAGGCCTTTATTATCCTTTAAACTTTAATAAACTTCTAAATTCTTAATTATTTAAAATAACTTAAACTATATTTAGTATCGTAACGCGGATCGTTTAAATTATAATATTATAAAGAGTTAAATCGATATTAGAAGGAGGCGGTAATACTTTACTTCTTTTTTATTTATAGAGGTAGTCCTACCTAACTTAATAATTAAATAAAGAATTCAAAAAAGGGAATTAATTCTTTTTATTATTTTTATAAGGTCCTGGCCTTAAAGAGCTAGATTATTCTTTATTATTTAATATATTTAGTTTCTTCTAGAAAAGAATCTTTTAAATTATATTATTCGCGGTAAAAATAAAGTTTAAAGGAAGGAAAGAAAGTTTTAATTTCTTAAAAATAATATTATTAACTTCCGAAGAATTAAATCTTATAAAAAGAAATAAAGGCGATAATAATATAAAAGAAAACTAACTTTTACCTCTTTTTTTAGATTAAGATAATTAAGGATTAAAGATTTCGTTTATTTTAGAAAATATACTCTTATACTTTTAATCTTTAAAGTATATTAAATCGATATAATATTTAATTTCTTTAATAAAAGATACTAAAGTCTTTATTAACGTTAAAGGGGATTAATATAAATAAAAGTAAGAAAATAAAAGTATTTTATATTATTTCTTCTTTTTAGGCTTTAACTAAAATTAAATAACTTTTTTTTATATAAAATTAATTACCTCTAAATACGTATATAAACGGGTTATATATATCGACGATAAAAAAAACGATTTAACGATAAATCTTATTAATATATTTTTAATACTACTCGACGTACTTCTCTAAAAACGAATATAATTAAAAAGTTAATATAATAATAAAATTCGATAAATACGGTTTTTCTATCTTTTCTTAACTTATATAATAAGATTTAGAGAAAATAAAAACTATTCATAGAAAAAAAATAAAACTCCTTATTTATATAAATAAATTACTTTTATAATAATTATATTTTAGAAAAGAAAAAGTTTTTTAATAAGAATTTTTCTTTCTTCTCGATATAGAAATAATAAAAGTAAAGATTTAGGCGTTAAAAAAATTATTCTTAATAAATAAATTAATATCCGTAGAGAAAATCGCTAATTTTATTTTAATTTTAGGCGGGGTTAATAACGCTTCTCCGTTTCAAGAAATACGTAGGCCTCGGATTTATAAAAAAGCGAATAATATAATTATATAATATTAATAAGTTTTCCTAACGAATAATTTATTTATTTATTAAGGGAAAGGACGTCTAGTTATATACTATAATTTATATAAAATTAAGGGTTACGTTTAGTCTTAATATTATTAAATTAAAGAAATATAAAATATAAATAATAATACGTAGTTAATCGATATAAAGCGTTCTTTATAAATAAAGGTACGGGTTATAAATTCTTTATAACCGTAATCTAATCTAAAGTAAAATACTAGGATTAGGAGGATTTAATATTATAACGAAATAATTAATACTAGGTATAAATAACCGACGATAATTAAAATATATATTAAGATAATTCCTTTAGGCCGAAATAAAAAGGACTCGACTATTTTTATTTAAAGGAAAATAATATAGATAATAATTTAGGGTCTTAATAAACGAGATTAATAAAGAATTAATATTATTACGAGATAATTAATTATTTATAAAGATTAATAACCGGTCTAATTCTACTATAAAAGTAGAATAAGATTATTCTGTTATTATTAACTAGTAAGTTTCGTTCTAAAGGAAAATAATATACGATAATTATTCGTTTATAAAATATTAATTAATTCCGCTCTTAAAGAACGGACTACTATAAAATAATACGTATTGAGATATTAATACTAGTGAAGCTAGTAGAACGTAAACGTAATATTTTCATTATAGAAAAAATAATACTAGAATACTAGTCTTTTAATACTACTTTTATTATTCGCCTAGTATTACTACTTTTAGTATTTATTATTAATTATTACTTTAGTTATTACCCTAGAAGAAACTTAACTAAACTTTATTATAATTAATTTTATTTTTTATTTATAAGAATTCCTACTATTGAGTAAATATATCTTAAAATAAATAAAAGTTACTTTTAATATTAGACGAGTAGTTATTTAGATAATTATATAATCTTTAAATCCTCCTATTAAAGTACTCTTTTAATATTTATTAAAGAGGGGCCGGAAAGCGAAATAATTTAATAATAACCTCTCGGAGTATATTAAGTTTAAATAATTTATTATCTAACTACCCTAGGTTATTTATAAAATAATTATAATATCGTTTATTAACGTTTTCCGAAGGGATATTAAAGAACTTTATTAATACCTATAAAATAAATAATCTTTAGAAGACGAAGAAGAAGACGAAAAAAATATAACTCTTTTTAAATATTTAATTATAACTCCCGAATAAATAATAAACTTTATAAAATCGTTATAAATTTAGGCCGTTATTAATAAGTTAATTATTAAAATAAAAGTAGGCCTAGTAGGACTTTAAAACTTAGTAGAGGAGAATAATTTAATTAATTATAATAATATTAATATTAAAATAAGCGCTTAAAATAAGTTAAAACTCGAGGAAATTAAATTCTCAACGCAGAGCGATAGTTCTAAGCGAGGACTGTCGCTCTAGAAATTATCGTAAAAATCTAGGATATTTTGGTAGGAACCATGTTAAAATTCCTAAATACTTGGACTGTCGCTCTATATTTAAGAAGATAGTTATAGGGATTATAGTAGAGGTTACCCGCAGGAAAGAAACTATATTCGCTAGCGTAGAGCGATAGTCCTAAAAAGAACCCGCTAGTCCAAAGACTTAGCGAAAATTTCAGGAAAAAATTATTAAAAATTATAAAAATCGATGATTCTAAGTTAAATCATAGTTTTTTACGATAATAAATTATTCTCGGTTTTTCCGAGGATCTTAAAAAGCGATGATTATTAGTAAAATAATCGTACTTTATTAGAACTCTAAGAATTATCGATTTTAATGACGATTTTTTAATACGCTTATAACTTTATAAATAGTAGAGATACTAGAAAGGTTTCTATATAAGAACTATAGAGGATTTTATTCGCTATAACTTATATATAATAAGTTAACCATTTAGACGAAAGCCTGAAGAAATAAATATAAAATTAGATTTAGGTGGTAGAAAATCTTAATGTTCGTCGCCAAGATTCGCCAAGGTACGCTAAGCCTAATCCTCACCCTCCTCTATAGGACTGTCGCTCCGGCAGGGTGAAAGGGAAATTCTTCGATTTTAAAAATAATAAAAAGGATAATTTATTTACTTTAAGAAGATATATTATATATAAGAATATTTTCGACTTTGAGAATCGCGTTAATAATATAATTAAATAATACGGCGAAGAGGAAGTATAAAAGTTTTTATTTTTATATCTTAAAGGAGTAGCCCTTAAATAATTCTCGAATAAACTAAATATTAATACTAAGGTATTAATATATACCTTCGTTAAATTTGAATAAATAAATAATTTTATTAAGTAATTTAAAATAAAGACGCTAGAAGTTATATATAAACTTTATTTTAATAAATATAAATTTATTTAAATATATATTAATAAGACGTTTAGATAATATATAAATATAATATTTAATTTAATTAAGGCCGCCGATATTCCTAGTATATATTAATAAATATTTATAATCTACGATTATATTAACTCTAATTTTAAGTCTTTTATTAATCCGCTTAAATCTAGTATTTTATTAAATAAATTAAGGAATTTATTTAATACTAAGGAAGAAGCCTAACTAGGAATAATATAAAGTAATAAAATAATTAAATCTCTACCGCTTTTTAAATTAAAAAGTTTACGGTAAAACTAGTAGAATTATTAATTAAATTAAAATAAATAACGAATTATTAAAATAAAAACTTATTATTAAATTTAATTATAACTCTTTTAAAAATACGGGAATAGAATAAATATTTAGGAAGTACCGGTATACTAGTATTAGAGTCGACCTAAACCCTAGAATTAAAGTAGAAAAAAGTTATAAGGATATTAATTATAAAGTAATTATTATTAATTATAAATTTATAGTATACTTTCTTTTAAAAGTTAGAATTTATATTATAATAACCCTATTCTAAATTACTAGTATTAGTATTAATTATTATATTATTTTTAAATATATCGTTACCTCCTTATATTTCCCCGGGAAAAATAAGAGTAGTAATAAAATAATAACCGAAACCGCCCCTAAAGAAGTCTATATTATAGATAATTTGAAAATAAATATATTTATTAATATAGACGTTATAGCCTCTAAAGAGATTAATATACTAGTATTTTATTAAATAACCCGTATTAATAGTTATAAAGTAAAGTACTTTATCGATATTTATTTAAAAAATATAAATATAAACCGGCCGGTATATACTACGAAAATAAGGGTTATCTCTTTATAAATTATAGTAATTATCGAAGTCTATAAGTTTAATTTATTAGTATAAGACTACTTTTTTAAATTAATAGATATTAACTTATACCTCTTTACCGGAATCGTTAACGATAGAATAAAATTAATATTTATAAAGAATAAAACGGATAAATATATTAAAATCCTTAAGAATATAAGATTAAGTTAAGTAATCGAGGTTTAATTTAATAATTATTATAATATTATTATAAATAATAACGACGTTCGCGAGCTTATTATACGAAGGCCTTTTTAGGAATATAAAGAAACTTTTATTAAAAACGTATTTAATAGCGCGATTATTATTAATATTAATTTATTATTTCTTAAATAATCTTTAAAGGAGTAAGATATAAAGAATTTAATAAATTCTTAATTTATTATTTTATTAATAAAGGTAATTATTTCGGTAAAAGATAATATCCTCTTAAATAATATTATTATTTATAATAAATAACCGGAGCTAGTAAAGATTATTAATTAATTTTTTATATTTTAGATAAAAGGAGGCTTCATTAATATTCTAAAAAACGAATAAATATATATATTACTTTATATTAATTAAGAAGATAAAGTACCTAAAATAATATATATTTATTTTATAAGTAATAAAAGCCGGAAGATTATTAACGAAATCTTTAATAAATTATATATTTAGGGACGGTTTAAATAAATAATATAAACTATTTTATTTAACTTCCTAGTCTTTATTATTTAAATTATAAAATTAAATAGTATTAAGAAAAGTCGTATTATTATTAATATTCGAGGTTTAAATATTATAATTATAATAAACGTCTATTATTTACCTCTATAAAATAATATAATTAATACCGTTAAGAGTTATCGTTAAATTATCGTTATTAATATAGTTAGTTTCTTTTATTAATAACGAGTATATCTTAAAGATAAATATAAGTTTATTATTATATTATACCGCGGCTAGGAGGCTTTTAATATTATAATAATAAGATTTAAAAACTCGTTTATATATATATAATAATATATAAACCGGATCTTATATATTTATAAAGTATTCGCTCGAGTATATATTAATAATATTCTTATATTCTTATAGATCTTTAAGGATTATATTTAGTACTTATATACGGTATTTTCTTTATTCGTTAAATTTAATATTTCAATTAACCCTAAGAAGGCGTTTATTAATTAATTATTAATTATATTATTTAATTAAAAGATTAACTCGCTCGGGTTATTAATTTCTAAAGAAAAGTTTATAATTATTAAATAACTAGTTTTCCTTTAAACGCTAGTAGTATTTAAGATATATCTAGGAATAATTAATTAATTAAGAAATTATATTAAAGATTATACTACTTTAACTAAATAGGTTTTTATAAAATTAGAAAATTATATTATTGAATAAAGTACCCCCTATAGGCGCTTAATAATAAAAATATATTAAAAAGATTAATTTTAAGTCATTTCCCTTATAAGAGATTCGTTTATTTAAAATTATTTAGAATACTCCTTCTAAACCTTCTTTTCTATATTACTTCGATAATAAAAAGAAATTATTTATCGACTTTAATATTAATAAGGAATTCGGTTATAGGGTTATAATTTATTATATTATAAGAAAATTGAAAGACTCTTATTTTAACTAGAAATAAATTTAGTTTATTCTTTTCCTTAACCGACTTTTTAAGAATATAGAAATATATTATTAACCTATTAAAATAAAACTAGTAGGAATAATATAAATATTTATTAAAGTTAAATATATAGTCGAATTAATTCTTAAAATTATTATTTATATTAATTATAAAGCTGCGCTTAATATAATTAAATAAATAAATATAATTACTTTATTTATAATAAAGACTAATTTATATATTATACGGGCCTTAGATTATATTTAGTATTTTTAAAATATAGAGATCCGTTATAAACTTAATATTAAATATATAGTACTAGATACTCTATCCCGACTATAGTAGAAGAACGTAATTAGGGACTTTTCAGAAAGCGAGTTAGATATATTTTAGGTATATATATATAAAGTTTATATACTAATAGAAATAAACGTATAATTTAAATAAGAATTATTTTAAGGGTATTAGAATAACGACTTTTAGACTAAAATAAATTATATATTTAATTATAATATAGAAACTAGTAAAGACGTCGTAGATCTTCTATTTTTAAAGGGAGATAACGGCTTAATATAATATACCGATAATTTAACTTTTAATCGAGTATATATACCGGAGCGCTTATATATACTTCCTTTATATATTAAAATTTTATTTAACGTCGTATATTCTAGTTTATATATAAGAAGATATAAATATTATAAAATAATAATTAAATATTAATATATATATAAACTAAATAAAAAGCTAGGGGAGTATTTATAATATTATTTATAATATTAATTATTCGATACTCCTAGGTATAAACTTTATAAAGTACTATAATTTATTCTTATACTACTCTCTTCTTTCTATATAATTTTTATTAATTTTATTTTAACCTTACCTCTTTTATAGGAAGGATTCGATAATATTATAATTATTATATATGAATTTTCTTAAAAGGTAACCGCGATTCTAGGAAAATTAATATAAAAAGTAAAGTAATAAATCTATATATTTTTATATCGTTTATATTTAATAGACTAGGGTATTCCGAAGATTATTTTTTCCGACCGCGATAATAAATTTATAAATAGCCTATAAAAAGCTTTATTTAATAAATATAAAGTAAATTTAATATTTTCTACTACCTATTATTCATAAACGGATAAATTAAGCGAGTATATAAATTAAATTATTAAAATTATATTATAATTATAGATCGTTACTTTATAAAACCCTAAAGCCTAGGAAGAGATATTACTTTTTATAATTATATAATATAATAATATATTTTCCTAGCCTATTAACTATACTTTAAATAAAGTAGTTTTCGATTTATTATTAATAATATATTAAACCTAGGAAGCTAGGAGAATAATATTTTATTAATAAAACTAATATATAATTACTTATATTTAAATATACGATAAAGAGTATTATAATTATATTTATTATTTTTATTATTTTTATAAAGGGGACTAGGCTTTACTATATTTATATAAAGATTATAATATTCCGGTAAATAAATTTACTAGTCGTAAATATAATTAATAAATAACTAGATTATTTAAAGTTTTTAATTATATCGATAGACTCGTATACCGCCTTAATATCCCAGAAAATTAAAGGATTTATAATATATATTTTTAATAATATAATTAAAGTAGTATTTATTACCGGATTAAAACCCTTTTAAATATCTACGACCTATTAACCTTAGAGTAATAAAAACCGAGCGAGATAATTTAAAACTAGAATAAAAACTAGAGTATATCTTTAATAACCGTATTATTTAAAAAGAAGAGTTATACTACCGAATACCTCTTATCCTAAAAAGATTAAAGATTTATATAAAATCGTTAAATAAATACTAAAAACGTTTTTATAAACGAATTTATTAAGGAATATAAATAATAAATTAAATATTAAACTAAATTCTTCTTCTAAAGTCGATAATTTTAGAAATATAATTATATTTCTTTTTTATATTATCGCCCTTTATTTACCTTTATTAAGAAATAATTATTATATTAAATCTACTTATCGAGCTTTATTTAGAGTACGGGTATTATAATAATATTAAAAAATCATTATACCGAGAACTAGTAAAATTGTTCGTTTAGTTATATATAGAATTATATAACCCGAATATCTTAATATTATATTATTTATATACTCTTTTATATAAATTTAAATATATACCCCTCGTTATCGCTACTTCTTAACTAGATAGTATATTTATATAGGAAAAAACTTCGGATAATATAAGAATAATATAATTATTTAGTCGAATTAAGACTAGCTCCGCGCTAAAATAATTTTAATTTTAAAAGTACCGTTAAACGATTTTCCTTAATAAACTAAATTTATATTAAGATTTTACTTTTCTAATATATATTTAAAGGCCCTAGTCCTTTAATATTAATACTTTTATAATATTATATATATACGCCCTTATTTTATTAATATTATAACTGTTATTATTAATTATTTATATTATCTTTATACCTCTCTATCGCCTTACTTTATTATCGCGATTTTAATATTAAATTTTATAGTTTTATATTAAACTTTAAGACTCTATAAACTTATCCGTAATTAGTCGATAATTTAAAATATATATTATTTACTTATTTAATTTTATATATAAACGTTATTTACGTTATTATTTATAATACCTTATATAAGTGTATTAAATGAGGGCGTTAACTTCTTTCTTTTTAAAGAGGTAATCTATTATAAGGTAGATTTTAATAAAAGTATTATTATAAATATTTATTAGGACGGCGGGCTAAACTCTACCGCTAACTTTATCGAGATTAAAATAATATTAGAATTCTAATATATTAGAGCCAAATCCTTTATAGAATAATTAATATCTTTTATATTATATATTATTATATTGACCCTTTATTACTAGAACCCCGTATCGATAAATAATGATATTATAAAGATAGCGGAGTATAGGTATATATATTATACTAGCGTCTTTAACGGGGCGTAGGCGCATATAACGTACTACTACTTTATAATAATATTAAATTAAAATTTAACGCCCCGATTACTCGTTAGATAGAAAGTTAATAAATAGAAAAAAATAGAAAACCTATAAAAGAGAAAAACGCTAAGGATATAATTAAGAATAAATCTTTATTATTTTATTATATATCCTAGCTTTATTTTAATCTTTATATTAATTTATAACTCTAAATATAATTATTAATAAATACGACCGGCCCTAAAAGAATTTGAAGATATTATAAAATAATAAATATATTACCTTCCTTCCGGCTTTATTATAATCTTTATATTAATCTTTAATTATTTATAATATCTTTAAAGTATAGAAATCTAAATCTAAATATAAATTTAAAAGTAAATTTAAAGATAAATCTAAATTTATAAATACGACTAGAATTAATATATATTTTCCCCTCTATAATTCTATACGAGTATTATATTAATATATAGAAATAAGAAAAAGAAAAGATTTAAATAATAATTCTTTATTAATTTAACTTTTACTTAATAGTAAAATTATTATAAAATTATTATTTAATAAATTTTTATATAAAGTCGTTTCTTATATCCTTAAGATTAAGCGGAAGAAGAGGGGAAGAATTAATTGAATTCTTATATTTACCCGACGACGTATAAAGTCGGGTAATAGATTTTATATTATCTTTAATTATATTTATCCTAATTATAATATTAATCCTTATTAACGAAAATATTCAAAGAAATTAAAAAATACTAAAAGACTTTTAATTTATTAATTCTAAAAATACTTTTTTCGTATTTAATTTATAAAACCTATTATTAAAATCTTTTTAAAAATATATAATTTTTAAATAAATTTTTAAATAAATTTACTCTTTATATTATTCCTAGATAGACTAAGATTTAATATATTTAATAACTAATAAGTATATTATTTTATAAACGAAGGATATTAAACTTTTAAAGATTTTAACGAAAATATTAAATAGGTAAATAAATATTAATAATTAAAATAAAAAAGAGTTTTATTAAAAGATAAAATTTAATTTAAGACTTAATATAAAAATTAATATAATTTTATATACGAAGGATACCGATTAAAAATTAATATATAAATAATTATAATTCGTCGTTCTAGGATACTATAATATATATTAATTATTTAAATTAAAAGTAATAGAGTATAAAGATTAGTTTATTTAATTACATAATTAAATCTTAATATATTTTAATTATATTATCGTTACTATATAAATAGTTTTAAAGATACGTATATATATAATTTATTAATAAATATAATAATTAATATAATTAATAAAGCCCTATTAACGCCCCCTAAAGATATCTCTAATTATATTAATTATTATCCTAATTAATAAAGTATATATACGTATATATATAAATTATATATAGGGGTAGTAATAGGGTATATATATATATATATATATATAAATTATATATAGAGGTAGTAATAACTATATATATATATAAATTATTACTATTTTTATATATAATTTATTTTTACTTTTATATATAACTTATTATTACATTTATCTTTATAAATTATTTATAACTAGTATTAAAGGGCTAGGTTAAATTAGATATAAAATTTAGTATTTCTTAACTACTTTCCTAATTATCCTAATCTTTATACTATTTAATAGAGTATATATACGCGTATATATAGGCTATATATAGGGGTAGTAATAAGATATATTATATTATAGAATAGAGTAGAGATTACCTTCCTTTCCCTTCCCTTCCTTAGAGGAAGGGGAAGGGAAGAGAAGGGATAAATTTAAAATTATTCCCTTCCCTAATCTAGGGAAGGGAAGGGATTCCCTATTATTCTCTTCCTCCCTTCTTAATAGGGCTGGCCCTATATAGTTTATATATATACGTATATATACCTTATTAATTAGGATAATAATTAATATAAATAATAAATATCTTTAGGGTCGTTAACAGCGTTTTATTAATTATACTAATTATTATTCCTATTAATAGGCTATATCTACGCGTATCTTTAAAACTATTATAATAACGATAATATAAATAAAATATATTAAGATTTAATAGCGCGATTAAATAAACTAACCTCTATACTACCCTCGATCTAAGTAATTAGTATATATTATAGTATCCTAGAACGACGAATCGTAGTTATTTATATACTAGTCTCTAATCGGTATCCTCCGCGTATAAAATTATATTAATCTTTATATTAAGTTTTTATTAAAATCTTATCCTTTAACGAAACCCCTTTTCGCTTTAATTATTAATATTTATTTACCCGCCTAATATTTTCGTTAAAGTCTTTAAAAGTTTAATATCCTTCGCCTATAAAGTAATACGTTTACTATATATAGTATATAAATTGGCCACTAAATAATATAAATTATAATCTATCTAGGGATAATATAGGAAATAAATTTACTAAAGAATATATATATTAAATAATTTTCTATAGTCTTTTATAAAGTATTAATCGTATTATTCTAAAATTATATATCCTTAAAAAGGTTTTAGTAATATATCTCGCGGACTAAATACGAAAAGAGTATTTTTAAAATTAATAAATCGAAAGTTTTTTAATATCTTTTAATTTCCCGGAGTATTTTCGTTAATAAGAATTAATACCTTAATTAGGATAAAGGTAGTTAAAGATAATATAAAATTTACTACCGGGCTTTATATAAGGTTGGGTAGATATAAGAATTTAATTTATTCTTCCCCTCTTCTTTTTTAGGGTTTAAGCGCGGCCTTTAAATAATAATTTAAATAAAGTTTTAACCGCCCGTATTCCCGTAGAGGTCTAATTAATAAGTAAAGAGCCCTAAGATAAAGGCGTAGCTAGTATTAATATCTAGAAATTAATATAAGATTTATAATATATTTAATATAAGGAAAAAACTTATAAATTTAAATACTCCTAATGTTTTTACGTATAAGGTTCTATACTTTAAGACTTTAATAAATTATATAATATTAATAAAATTATTACGATAAAGCTAAGATTAAAGTAAATTATTTATTATTTTATTTTACTTTAGTCTTTCCTAGAGGACGTCCGTGTCTCGAAGGAGCCTCTATAATAACGGATTAATATAAAGATTATAATAAAGTTAGGATATATAGTAAGATAGCGAACCTTTATCTTTAGTTATAATTTTAATTTTTTATACTTTACTCGCTTTCTCTTTCTCTTTTATTATTTTTTAATTTATTTTTAAATTCCTGAAGATTACCTAGCGAGTAGTATATATTTCTTTAATAATTCCCTTTAAACGATCGAGAGGTATTTCGCCCGTACTAGGTCTCGGTAGATTATTTTTATTAATATAAGGGATCTACTTTAGTTATTTATTATTATAAATTTTATCCCGATCTTTATCTTAATCGGAAGGGTCTTAAATATCCTCCTCTATTATTATATCTCCTATATCTTAGTTATTATAGGAGTAATCGAGTATAAAGTAATTTAAATTATTCTACCGGTAATTCTTATACCCTCGGAAGATAAGATTAATTTCTTTTAGGTAAAAGTATAGGATACGCTCTTTTATATAATTTATATAAGATTTAATATTATCGAATTTAAGTTTATTTTAATTATTTAGGGCCGAATCGTCCTAATCTTTATCCTAATCGTTATTCTTTTAGTAGTCTTCCGGGATCTCGGGTATTACTAGTTAAATATAGATATTATTCGAGGAATTAACCGGATAAGGATAATAAAGATATATATTCCTTATTTTATAATCCTATCTTTCGATAACGTATTCGTAATTATTGTATTAATATTTTTAGTATAGTCGTTAATATTTAGGATTATCCTTAGTTTATTCGTATATATTATTATTATTTATATAGTTTATATAGCCTTTTAACCTTATTACGTCGTTATTATTATCGACGGTCGCCTCGTTATCGTCGCTAGTATTATTATTATCTTTAATTTTAACGTTTTTATTTAAGTTATATTTATTATCTTCTACTCTATTCCTAGGTATAAGTGATTTATATAATTAAATAAGTATCGGTTAAATTATATTCTTTAATTTAAGGTAGATAGACTAAGAGAATTAATCTAGCGTATTTAATTAATTCGTATTAACGATATCGTCGAAGTCGATTTATTCTTATATAGAACCAAATGACTACGGTTTGTATATTTCATTAGAATTATTTATCCTGATATTTATACCGTAAGATTTACCGGAAAGTTAGGGTTATTTTATATATTTTTTATTCTAAAGCCCTAGTATTTAGGCGACTATTATAGACTTTATTAATATTATTTATTTTAATCTATATCCTAGTAATCTTACCCCTCTATATAGTAGATTAATTACTTTATAATTTAAGGGCTAAAGAGCTATTTTTTATAAATTAAATTAGTATTAATTATCCTAATCTTTATCCTAATATACTTATTTAGTATTTTAAATACTAACGATTATACGATTATAATAACTTAATATCTTATTAATTTATAACCTATTTTTATTTAATTTTACCTTATTTATAAGGATTGAAATATGGATAAATATAGAGAAAATTACGACTAATTAATTTATTAATAGCTGAATATACCGGTCTTATATATATAAATATACTATACGGTATTTTAAATCAAGATAAATACTTTTCTAATAATATAGTTAATATAACTTCGGTATAAGGGAAAGCGAGGTTATAAATAAATAAAATAATCGGATTTATAGCGCTAAAAACGGGATCCCTAGTTATTATTCACTTTAGTCCTATAATAAAAAGTTATACTCTTTCGGTAACGATTTCTATATTAAGATAATCTCTTATCCTATCTCGTATTAATGAATTATAATATTAATCGTAGTAGTTATAAACGATTAATAAATTATTTTAAAATAGAATTAAAAGTTTAAAAGTTTATAATTAAGTCTAAATTTCGTAGTAAAAGTAATAGTACTAGTTTAATCGATATAAAGATTAGGATAAATATAATAAAGTGTCGATCTTTGGATATTAATTATAATATATTCTTACCTAGTATATATAGCCTTTAATCGTCGTATAAATTATATATCCTTTAGGGCTATAATAATCCGCTTATTATAAATCGCGTAAAGATTAATTACTATAATTAAAATTAATATTATATATTTATAAAGATAATATTAAGTTATTTATTTACGAGTTTCTTAATTAATATCGTCTTTAAGGTCTTTTATAACGCGTTTAAATTTATAGACTATACACGAAAATAGCGTCTATAAGAGGTATATATAATTTTATATATAAGGCGCGTAAAGGGTAGCTTCGGGATTAAAAGATTAATAATTTTTTAAAGAAACCTAATTTCTTATAAAGTAATAACTAGAGAGTTAAATTAAATAATAATTTAATTATAAAGGTCCTATTAATTACTACTCTTTAGTTTTTTATTTTATACCGCGACTTTCTTTACCCGGGGTTTCTTTATATATACTTTTTATATATTAGGTACTTTCCTCGCTACCTTTAAATTCCGTCGCGTTTTTAATAATCGAGGGCTCTAATTTACTCTCGTGTTATTATTAAAGTTATTAAGTAATTTAAAGCTAATATCGGCTATACTTTTATTAATAATTAAAGATATAATTATTAACTTAACTTAATAAGGATTTAATTAAATCTTAAAAGGAATTTCTAAAGGAGGGTTAGAATATTAATTTACTATATATTTAAAATTATTTTTTAGCGGGATATTAACCTAAAACGTATAAGATAAATATAGATCTATCTTTATAATCTTCCTATCCGGTATTAATATAATTAAGTTATAACTACTATATATATCGTATCTTTATAAATTATATAATCGTAAAAGAATTAATAATTCCTTTTATTTTCCTACTTTCTTTACTAGTTTCTAAAATACGTATTTAAAATATCTTAAAGTAGTAGCTTCGCTATTAATAATTCTGAATTTAATAGTTAATATTCTTCTACTCTTAGTTTAGTTACTCGAGATAATTCTTTTATAAAGAGCTTAACGACTAAAGGTTCCGATAAATATTATTATATATATATAATAGAAATAGCTACCGTCTTTCTCGAATAATTTTATAAATAAAAGTAGTATCGTACCTAAAAGATTAAATAAGAGAACTAGAAATATAAGAGTTATATATTTAATTTCTCCTAGACGTCGCCTAAACCGGCTCCGGAATAAGAGTTTTTTTATAATAATATTATAGTAGGTATAAAGGAGCCGAGAAATATCTATAAAAGATATAACCGAATAATTACGAGGATTAACGCCTAGAATAGTATGAAAACGTATTTTATATTAAATTAATATAAGAGGAAAGCTTTATACTTAAATATAGAACCGATTTAAACTATATTATCCTTTAGAGACTAGGTATATTCTAACCCGCTTAATATATAAATATAAAGATTAATATAAATATTTATATTCCTAACTATAGAGAAGTAAAAGAAAGATTAATATACTACGGTTTAACGGCCGAGAAATAATACTTAAGGATTTCCTTAAATTATTTATATAAATAATTATCGGGTTTAAGCTCTCCTTACGATCTATTAATAATATCGATATATAACGAGTATTTAAATACGCGAATTCGTTAATTACTCTCCCTTTTATATTTATAATTAAAAATTATATTATAAAGAAATATAACGATATTTAAAATTAACTCCTTCGGAATTTATTTAACGACGATACGAAAGTTATTATAATACTAGACTTATAGTCTTCTAAAAACCGATAAAGTTATATAATTATAAATATATACTTTATCGATTAACGATAGTAATATTATAAAGTACTCCTAGCTTTTAAATACGTAAAGGGAAAATATAATAATATTAATTTAACCTCGTATTTAAACGTTATTATTTATCGTTATAAATTAAAGAATCGGATAATATTAATTACTACGGATAACGTCTTTAATAATAATAGTATATACTAAGCCCTCGAAACTATATTACCGGAGGAAAAGGCCTAGTTTTTAACTATAAAAAAAAACTAAAAGATAAAATCCGCGATTTCTATAATAATTAAAATACTTTTACGAATACCGGAATTTACCGCGTTTTATACTTTTTATATATTATTTAACTAGGCTTAAAGGAACTTCTTAAGATAATTAAAATTTTATTAATAAATAAAGACTTTTAGAAGGATTAAGACGATAAAATAAATAAATAAAAACTTTCTAAAATAAGAAAAGAACTTAAGATCCTATTTACTTTAATAAAAATACTTCCGTATTTTAAATAATATATTAATTATTATACCGATATTTATTTCTCTATTAATATTAGGGGATATAAATTCGTAAAGCCTCTACTTATTTTAATAAAAGTGGTTAACGGCGCGAGCGCTTTTAGGATATCTAAAAGTAGTTAAATAATAAAAAGTATTAATTAACCGGGCCGAATTAAGTATAAAGGATATATAGTAAGAAACGTCGAAATAAATTTATAACGTTAAAGCTCTTCTAGGACGTAGCGACTAAATAGGATTTAATTTATTATATATTAATCCGCGCCTTAAAGCTAAGGCCGGCGTTAAAGGAATTTTTCTATAAATAGGCGGAATAACTATAGTTAGATAAAGATAAATAAATTTAAATAAAATATTTTATCGAACTTTATAAACCGTTCTATTAATATATATAAGCGATAGGTATATTATATACGCCGATTATTTATATAACTTTTTCGGTCTATAATATATTATTTAATTATCTTAAGAGTAAAGAAGAAAAGTTTATAAAGAAGATTATATTTTAAAAAAGATCTATATTAAAGAGTCTAAAAAAAGCGTAGGATAAATTTAATTAATATTATTCTTAGACCTAGTTAACCTTAGGCGGGTTATACGGTATAATAACTCTTTTAGAATTAATTCGAAAGACGACTATATTTAAAGACTAGGGATAGAATAAAGAGATTAAGTAAAAATAAAAAGATTCCTATTAAAAATAATTTAAAGAGTAATTCGACCGGCGCCTATAAGTTATTTAATAAAAGAAAATCTACGCTAAAAAAGACGTCGAGGTAGATAATCTTAAATATTTAATTAAGAGTAAAAATAAGGTGTTATTAAACCCGAAAAGTCGGAGTAAAGAACTTCGAAAGTACCGGGAAATAAATAAATCTTTTATTTATATTAATCTTTATATCGATAAATATACCTATTAATTATATATAACGTTTAGTAACGACGACGGTAAATCTATATTTAATAAATAAAAAGACCTCTCGTTAGTATTTAATTATCTTTTTTATACGGCCCGTAATATTTTAGCCGTACCTTATATAAGTATTAAATATAAACGAGTATTTAATATCGCTACCTAATTATACGTAGCTTAAAAATCCTATAGTCCCGAAATATTCTTAACTCTTATAGTCCTTAATCGCTTTTAATTTAAAGAAAATAAAATAATAGTATCCTAGTAGGACTTAGACTACGAAGAAATAATAACTTTTAAAGAGTACGAAATAAAGATATAAAGGCGGGATAAGGCTACGATAAAGAGTAATAACGATTTTATAAATAACGAAGACGAAGGCGGGTATAATAATCTCGTAGACGAAATTACCGTCTTAAGATTTAATAATAAAGACGAGGGAAATAAAGAACCTCTAGCCTTAATTATTAATTTAATTTATAATTAAAAAAGAGTTAAAGAATCTAGCCCCTAGATAAAAGTTTATAAAATAATATAAATACGCGTAAAAACCGTATTAATAGTAAAAAGGCTCGGGAAAATAACTTAAAAACTAAAGTTTCCGGGCACTAAATAAATAAAAGTAATTTAAAATATATATATTCTACTCGAGACTTTACGTCCAGTTATTTAATATAGAGGAAGAAATCGAATATAGGATTATTCTTTAAACCGGAGATAATTAATAAATTTAAAAAGTTAAAAGATAAATAAAAAGATAAATAAATTCTATTAAAACTATATAAAAAACCTAGCCTTATCTTAAAATCTTTAAAGAGTTATAAAAAGACGAGTAGAGCTTCGAAGTATAAAAGGAGTTAAAGGAGATATAAAGAATAAAAATATATAATATAAATCGAATAAAGTTAATATAAAGATTAGTATAATTCCGACTAGAAACTTTATAAGCTAGCTATATTAAATATTTAGGTATATAACTAAATATACCCTTTACATTTATATTTAGAATTTTATTCGATAATACGATCTCCTTTTAATTTAAAGAGGGCCTTAAAAATACTCCCGATTCGATAATTTATATTATCCCCTTCGAAATCTTCTCTTAATCTCTAAAACGAATAATATCCTTCGCTTTTTTTATAATTTAGGTATACTCCGGCCCTAGTATTATCCTAAATACTTTCCGCGCCTCTTTCGTATTTTTATTCAGTCTTTAATTATATTTTTCGTATTTATAATTATCGGGGTAAAGATAATATAGTCCTAGTATTATAATCTACCCTTTATTAATTTAAATAAATACGAGACCTATATTTATTCTACGACGCCGATTTTATTAATTAAAGTTATACCGTTTATATCTTTTTAGATTCGTATTAAACTAGGCGGTTATATTCTTTTAAATAATATATTCGGTAAAAGTAAAAATATAATAAATTTATAGGTCCCTCTTTAATAAACTTTTTTATTTACGTTAATTTATAATTAATATATAATTAGATAAAAATTAGTATAAATAATATACTTTAAGATTATATCTTTTATAATATAAAAGCCCTTTATATATATATACGCGAAGACGGTATTTATTATAGTAATCGATTTTAGCGCGGAGTAATTTTAATATTATAATCTAATATCCTTTAATAATATTATAGACTAATCGGTCCCTAGATTTTACCTATAAATTAAATAAGGCCTAAATATTACGAGCCTCGGTTTACTTTTTACTTTCCTTTTAAATACTATAAATTTCGTTTTAATCTAATTACTAACGTATTTTAAGAATATAATTATTAATATCTAGGGAGTTATCGATATCCTCTAACGATTATTTATCGACCTAATCTATATTCTTATTATTATTAATTACTATTTATTTAATTAACGAAACCCCGTTTACCTAGGTAATAAGCTATTTATATTTACTATTAATAATCTTATTATATATTAATAGTATCCGCTTTAAGTAGGATATATTAATATAAAGATTAATATAAACTTTTTATTAATCGTTTAAATCTTAACCTATTTTAGTAATCTCTATTATTTTTATTCTAAAAGAATATCTTATTTTTATTAATCTTTTACTTTCTTTTAGGCTCGCTAAACTACTTTTATATTTATAATTTTCGTATATTTAATAGCGGCGTCTACCTTTAATAATAATAAAAGATATTTTCTTAATTTTATTATATTAGGGTTCCTAGAAAGTTATTCTTCGGTTTTTCTCTTCGGTTATAAACCTAGTATACGCCCTCTCTAGCCTCTTCGTAATATAGAATTTCCGAGAGGATTTATTCTATTAATTATTAGTATTAATTATTTATATTAGGTATATAAAATTAACGTTTTCGACGACTTATAATTTAATATTAAGCCGAAGTCGTATCTAGATATTAATTAATCTCGCGTTTCTTCTTCTTCTTTAATTATAGTTTATTATTTATTTAAGTTTTAGATTATTCTTCTCTATAATATACTAGTCGTTATTATAAAAAGCTTTACGATAAAGAAAGGCCGTAGATACTAGCCTAGTTATTTATATTAATCTTTATATTATTTAAATTAAAACGTCGATCTAAAATCTTATTTAAGAATTATTAATAATAGGAGTTAAATAATCTAGTATTAAGTAAATAGGGTTTACTACCGATTCAAGTACGATAGTATAAGAACCGATAATTAAATAATTAAATAGTAAAGGATTTAAACGATTTAACGAAGTTATCTATAAAATAGATAGTTCGTTAAGTCTAGAAATAAAGGAAAAGCGGAGGCGTTTTAGAGAGTCGTTATTAACGCGGTATTAATAATAAATCTAACGGGTAATAATATTATTAAATATAAATAACCTTAACGATCTCTATATATAAATACTACGTAGTTAGCGTATAATAAATTCTATATTAAATTCTATAATCTATTTTAATTAAGTAGTATACTTTTATTCGAAAAATTTAACGTATATTAACTAGTATTAACTAAATTTATAAATATATATCCTTCCTTATAAAGCGCTCGTTTTACTATAATAGTAATAAAGAAATAAACTCTTTTTCTATTAATTTAAGACGTATTTTAGAGATTTAAAGTATATTAATATCTATTATTAATCGCGATATAAATAAAGATTAATATAACTAGTAAGTGTATTAGGTAGATATTTAGGTTTATTTATATTATTAACCCTACCCAAGAAGGGAGGAAGGGAATAATAAATAATTCTTTCTCTTCTTTAGTAATCTCTACTCCTTCCCTTCCGCTCCCTTCCCTTCCCTATTCCGCAGCGTAAGATATATATATATATATATATAATTATATATAGGGGTATATATAGACTATATAAAAGTAATAACGAGATATATATATACGTATATATAAACTATATATAAGGGTAGTAATAGAGTATATATATATATATATATATATATAAACTATATATAGGGGTAGTAATAAGGTATATATATATATATATATAAATTATAAATAGGGGTAATAATAAGGTTTATATATATATATATATAAATTAGCCCTATTAGGAAGGGAGGAAGAAAATAATAAAAAATCTCTACTCTTCCTTAAAGAAGAGAAAGAAATTACTCTAGGTTTTATTTCTTTCTTTCTCTTCCTCTTTATAATATTTAAGGCCGCTAGCGTAGAGCTAGCGGCTTAGTAATAATATAAAAGACGTAAAGTAATTATAGAGTTTATTATTAAATAATTTTTAAATCCTAGATTTAATAATAGAACTAAACTCTAAAGATTCTAATAATACGGGGGAATATTAATTTAATATAAGATTATTAAAAATTAGAACTCTATAATACTAAGACTAGAACCCCGTATCGATAAATAATAATATTATAAAGGTAGCGGAGTATAAATATATATAATATATTAACGCCTTTAACGGGGCGTAGGTATATATAATATATTATTATTTTATAATTATCTTTTTTCTTAGGCCTTAGTCCTTAGGTACCTAAATATTTTAATTAAAAAATATTTATCAAAAAATCTCTAAACCCCTTAAAGGAAATAAGGGAAAAGAATTATTTAATATAACGATATTATTATATAATAACCTAAATATAAGATTACGTACCTAATTCTTTAATATTTATAATACTAGTTACGGAATAGTATTTAATTAATTAATCGAAATTTATTAAAAAATCTTTAAACCTTATAAAGGAATAAGGAAAAAAAGTCTTTTAATTTATATTATCGGTCCTATAGTGTTAATATATAGTACTAGTTACGGAGTAATACGAAATTATTCTTATAATACTCTTAAATAATATTAATAACGGAAGAGTAATATTATTATACTACCTCTACTATATAGTAGTATTAGTAGTAAATAAATAATATATTTATAAAACTGTCCCTATAGTATTAATATATAATAATAATAATTAATTAAATAATATTTTATTCGTCTCTATAGTATTATAATATATAATAATAACGGAGCGAAAAAGTATATACTATTATTCCTATAGCGCTCGTAGTATTTATAGTAAATATAGTATATTAGATTATTTCTATAGTACCTATAATACTAGTAGCGGAATAGTAGTAACTACTCTTACTATATAGTCCTATTATATTATAATAAATATTAGTAGCGAAGTATTATATATAAACGGTATAACCCTAATATTATACCCGGAAATTAATAATAATATAACTACTATAGTAACGGTAGTATTTATTAATAAAAGCGAGGTAACGGAGCGGAGGCGCGTATTAATATATAATAATATTAAGATATTTAACGCGATAGTTTATTATTAAAATAAACTCGCTCGTTTATTTATTTTCTCTCTTTATAACTCCTTTAGCCTCTTTTATAAATTATTACTCTAACTCCGCGATAATATTCTAGTATTATAATTAATATATAAATAATACTCTCGTTATATATAACTTTTTTTTAACTTTATAAATAACTCTTATTTACCGATAATATAATTTATTTATATTAATTTATACTAGTTATAAATATACTAGTAAATATAACTAATCCGTTATTAACGCGACTACGTAATATTAATTATAATAATAGTTTACTATACTTTATAGCTTCTTTATCGGGTCTATTTTTACTAATTTAATAATAATTATATTCGAGGTACGTCCCCTCCTTATATACTTTATTATATTAATCGCTACGGGATCGACCGTTATATAAAGATAAATTATAACCGTAAATTTTAAGATAATATATATTAATAATAATAAATCTTTAAATCTTTCCGAAGGAAGGTAAAGAAATTTATATATTAATATACCCGTATTAATAATAGGACTCTTAAAGAAGAATATAAATATAAGTTAATAAATAAATAAATTATCTAGTAACGTAAAATATATAATAAAATAATAATAACTAGTAGGTAAACCTCTATTATAACTATTAATCTAAAGAATTAATTAACGGCGGCGAACTAGTATATTAAGGAATTAAAGACAATAAATAAAGTTCTCGAAAAAGAAATTAAAAGTTTTCGTTAATATAAACGGGATCTAAAGAGTCCCGAGGAAGTTAAAAAATCTAAAGATTATATTAAAAATACTATATTTTCTTTTAAAAATTCCGATAATAATTAAATCTTTCGTACGATATAATAACGATAATAAATCTTTTTTTCTTAAATCGGCGCTAGTTAAATTTATTTAAATATATTATTTAATAATATATTTTAAATATTTATATAAATTATACTTAAAATAAAATTAATCTTATAAATTATATTTAAAATAAAAATATTCTTATTAATACAATATCTTATCGCTATCGTATATAAATAATTTAATAATAAATTAAATTTAGTTATACCTTAAACTATATAATATAATTATAAATATAAAGGAGAATATCCGTTATATAAATATTAATATAAAAGTAGTAATATTTATTTTTAACGTCGGTTCCGTTTATTTTACTTTATTATTTTTTACGGTTAAGTAATCTTTTTAGTTTAATTTATATATTTATATTTACTACCCGCTTATTTAAAGATTTTAATTAATTTACTAGTATTAATAAACTCTTCGTTTAATAATTATTAATTATATTCTTCGTCTTAATTAGTTTATTTAATTTTATATTAAATACCTTCTTTATTCTTAATCTTATTAATTACCTTTTTTACTTTTTATAATTTATTATTATTAATAAATTCGGGGGCTTATATAAAAGATTCCGCCGTATTAATATAATCGCGAAGATAATATAACCTAAGTAACGATATATAAAAAGTATTATGAATTTTATATATAAAAGGTAGTAGTAGGCGGTAAGTTTATATTTTTATTTTATTAATAATCCTAAAGGGCCCTATAAACTTATAGGATAATTTCTTATTTAAATACTTTTACTTTAAGTTCTTTATTATTAATATAATTAAATTATTAATCTTATAACTTTATAGTTTATACGTTTTATTATATTATTTAATTTAATATTCGGTAGCGCTTTAAAGGCGCTTTATAACTTTATTCTTTAAAATTTATAATTATTATACCTTATTATTTATAACTAGTATCTTTTTTTCTCTAAAATCATCCTTAACCTCCTAACGGATTTCAGGATAATAATTATATATACGGAAAAATAACGTCGTTCCGACGACGGTACTCTAATTATTATTAATTAAGAATTCTATTATAAGTAGTAATCTAGCCTAATTTATTTATTTATTATTAATAAATACTCATAAATAATACTCTAGTATTTAATTTTAATACTTTATTTATTTATTTATTTAAGGGTAAAAGGTAATATTTAAATATTATTTAATTTTCGAACAAAAATATATAGCCGATTAGAAAGTGTTTATAAAAATAAAGCCTCTATTACTAATAATATTATTAGGTATATTATAGCGGTAAATAATTTCAAAATAAAATTTTTCCGTTAATTAAATAATATCAATCTTATTAATTATAAATATATATTTAGTTATTTTAATAAATCGATGTATAATAATAAAAATAATATTATAAATAGTACCTCTATATTTACTAGGTGGTAAACTAGTTATAAAATCTATAAAAATCTCCTTTTAAAATTAAATAATAATAGGAAGCGAATTTAATTTATTATATAAATAATATCGCGGCGCTTTCGTCCGTTAATATATATCGTAAATTTTAATATAATTAATAATTTATTTTAGGTTACCCTCTTAAAAGAATTTTCGGGTAAATAATTTATACGATTTTATAACGTTAAAATAGTTTATTAAAGAATTATTATAATACCTCTTTATAAACTCTTTCTTTAAAGTTTTATTCTTTAATATATAAAGGTAATTATTATATCTTAATAATCCCTCGGAGTTTATAATCTATATTTTATTCTTTATACAACGGCGGTTCTTCGGTATATTCGCTTTAATTCGAAAAGAGTTTATTTAATTATTATAAATTTATAATTCTCGAATTAATATTTTAATAAGCCTTTCTAGATTATTATATATAATTTCGAATATTATTATAACCTCCGCTTTAGAATTATTATTCTTAATTTTATAATTTAAAAAGTAGAGGTTATAACTACTTTTATTTCTTTATCTTTTTCCGATAACTAGTCGTTAGTCTAAAAAGTAAATTTATTTTAAAATATTAATAATAATTTAATATTTAATAGTAATACTCCCTTATAATTAAAGAGCCGCGATAATATATCGATAGGATTTAATTTTCTAACTCGATAAAAGATTTTAAAATTATAAGTAATTAATTTAAATACTTAACGGGTTTATTTAAAATCTAGTTTCTTCTATTTTATAAAACTCTTTAAATTATTATAATTAATCTAAACTTTAAGATAATAAAGATTAGTTTTTAAATAATATTACTATTATTTTATTATTATTATAATAATAAGTAATTCTTAATTATAGGTTCTATAATTTTATTCCGGGGGATTTAATTTCCGCGATTAGAATATTATAAAGTATTAATAACTATCCTCGTCTTATTATAATAATATAGAATTAAGATTAAGATTAGAAGTATCCGTCTCTATATATAATTATTTAATTAAATTATAATAATATAGAAAAAGCGCGTTTATAAATATATTTTATAAGATTCAAAATACTTCCGTAGCGCCGTTTATTTATTTCAATAGATTTATTTTCTTATTTATTTTATTACTCTTAAATAGGTTAGTAAACGATATAATTATATTAAAATAATTATAAATAAATTATTTATAAAAGTTAACGAAGCCGAAAAAGATTTATACTTTTTAATAAATTTTCGGTTAAGGTTATTCCTTAATAGTCTTAATACGTTCTAGGTCTATAATTACTTTATTAATAAATATAATAAAGCCTAAAAACTCGACTATCTTAATATTAAATTAATACTTTTTAAAGTTAATAAATGAATAGAATTAATATAATCGTTTAAATATTTATTTAATATACCGTTAATACTCCGCCGGATTAGTATTATAAATTAGGATATAATTTAAATATACTATATACGTTATATTTACTAAATTTATAAATATATAATTAATATAAATTTAAAATATCGCCGGTATATTAACGAGCCTAAAAGGTATAATTAAATATTTAAAATAATTATAGCGAGTTCGGAAAATAATTTTCTATTTATCGCCTTCTTTAATTTAGATCCTATAATAGGTATCTTTAAAATCTAGTTTCATAAAGATTTTAAAATTATATAAACGATCTAGTATCTCGGTAATTAAAAGTAACGGGTATTGATTCTTAATAATTATCGTATTTAAGCCCTAGTAATTAATATAAAGATATAATTTATTATCCTTTTTAAATATAAAAAGAATAAATACTCTAATTAAAGAGATTAAATAACGAATTTAATCTTTATAAAATAAAGATTCTAAATAACGTCGTAACTCCGATAACTCCGTTATAAATAAGTTATAAAAAGATTAATAAAGCGGTTCTATATTAATTTTTATTTTAATAATATAATCTTTTTATTTAAAAATAAATAAAGTACTCGTCTTTTTATTAAAAAAAAATTTATAAAATTTTATAAAATCTTATAAACTTCTTTAGAACCTTTAGGTTAAGAAACTCTTTTTATTTACTTTATACTATTATAATATATATAATTACGAATATATTTAATTTATTTTTAAAATTATTAATACTAATTTTAAACCGTTATTAATCCGTTTTAGAATTAATTAATATTTTTAATTAACGTAGCCCGGGTATATTTAGAATAATATCTGAATCTTTAAGATTTATAGTATAGAATAAAGTATTATATTTATACCCTTAACCCTAACTATCGACTATCTAATAATTCAATTAATACGTGTTATAATAATATATATTTTACCCGTTAATTACTTTAGTTAATAATAAAATAATATTAGAAGATTCTAAGTCGTTTTTAATAATAAGCCGCTATAAAATTAAATTAATCTATACTCTAAAATTAATTAAAATAATAAATTATTTAATTTTATTCTAAAGGGTAATTTATTCCTTAAAGAGAATAAAAGAGTATATTTTTATTAATCGTTTTTTTTACCCTCTTTCCGAGGCGTAAATTAAACTTAATCGTTTTTTATTAATACCGCGCCGATATATATAACTAGTTTATTTATATCGGGATATTTAGATTTAATATAATTTTCTATTTTATAATATTAATAAATAATCTTATTATACGAAGAATTAACGATATTAATTTTACGTTTATTATTCTTCTTTTTTAAATACGTTTATTTAACGCTATCGCTAGTATTATATTTAATAATTCGGTTTATTATAGGTTTTCCTTTATTAAGGTTCTTTAAATAAAATCCCGAATTAGAATTAGAATTATCTATTAATTATATATAATTTAAATTCTTTTCTTATATAATAACCTAAATAAGAATTTCTTCCCTTTAAATAAATATATTATTAATATTAAAGATCTTATTTTTAAATTTAAGTTTAAATTTAATTAAAAAGAAATCTACTTTATACTTTTTTAAAAACGGGGGTAGTTAGGCTTTTATCTCTTTAAAGTAAACTTTAAATAACGATATCTTTTAGGTAAATTATTATTTTACTTCCTCTTATTTTTTATAAATAAAGAGACGACGGTTAATTAAATCCGTTATTAAATTAAAAAGAAACTTCTTAAAAAAACTAAATATAATATTAACTAAATTATTAGAATCGTAGTATTTATATTATTATATTAAAGGATTACTTTTTAACGAGTTTATATAATATATAATTCTTAAATAATCGGTAGTAAAATATTTAGGATTAATTAAAAACTTAATATTTATATCGCGGAATTAATATAAATATTTACCTTCGCTCGTACCTTTATGAAAATATATTTTATTAAAGCGTAGTATTTTCACCTTTATAAAAATATCTTTATTAAATATAATTAAACTTATTATTATTCTATCGGTAAATATAATAATTAAGGAATCTTTATTAAATATAATAAATTCCGTTAACGCTCCGTTAACGGGCGTAGATATAATAAGATTATATAACCCTTAATTTTAAATTTATAATATCTCTAACTTTTATTATTATTTTAAACGACGATTTTCTTCTTTAATAATTTTAAATTATATTTTTAAAATCTCTTCGGGGGTAATAATACCTTTAAATTTATTATTATTTTTATAACGAGGGTTATTAAAAAGACTTTAATTCATTTTATTATTATTAAATTCTTTTAGACGTCTCGAGGTTAAACCCGATATTATAATAATAATAAACCTTTTCTTTAAAAAGATAAAAAAAGATTAGAATTATAATATTTAAAACTACTAACGTAGAGCTAGTAATTTAATAATAATATAAAAAATATAAAATAATTACGGGGTTTATTATTAGGTAGTTTTAAAATTCTAAATTTAATAATAAAACTAATCTTTAAGGATTCTAATAATATAGGGGAATATTAACTTAATATAAAATTATTAAGAATTAGAACCCCGCGATACTAAAACTAGAACCCCGTATCGATAAATAATAATATTATAAAGATAACGGAGCGTAGGTGTATATAATATACTAACGCCTTTAACGGGGCGTAAATATATATAATATACTACTATTTTATACCCTTCTAGTAGAGAAGAGAAAAGAAGGGTAGAGATTCTCTATTTAATTCCGTAATATAAATAACGTATACTTTACTTTTATTTTATTACCGCCGACTTTATAATAAAAGCCTCGACGAAGATAACGATCGGAAAACTCCACCGTTATTAATTAATTCCGATTATATAATTAGGTTATAGCCTCGCTTTAGCCTCCTTGAAGATTAATCTCTATATTATTTTTTCGACTAGTCCGTTCTCTATAACCTGTCTTATTCGACGAGGTATATTTTTATAAAGAAGTCCGTGTAGCGAGTAAACTATACCCTAGGATATATAGTAAAGTATAGAGAGTATAAAGTACGGGACTTATATATATACTCTCTAATTAATTAATTATTTCTTTAATATACCCTCCTTTCCTCCTAATACTCTAGGTAATTTATAATAATAAATATATTTATAATTTCTAAATCCTCTTTATTCTTTAATCGTCTAGTTTATTTTAGGTCCTCGCTTATTTATAAATATTTTAATTTATACTCCGCCGCGATCGAAACGAGTTAAATTATATAATAAAGGAGTTAAGTATATTTAAATAAATATAATAATAAAGATTTTATTAATCGTTATATAATACTAGTTAGAATACTACTAGCGATTTAAATAAATAGACTCGAAATTCTTTTTATACGTTAATAAATTATTTAGTTATATAAAGTAATATAATTTCCTCCCCACGAATAATCGACTAGATAAAGTAGAGTATAGGAGTTTAAGTATATATAATACTCTATATTACTATTTATATAATTAATTAATAATAAATTATCTAATTATTGTTTTAGATAACGACTATAAAAGTAGTAATAGTAAAGAATATTAAAAAGGAGATAATTTCAAGTCTCGGCGAAAATAATTAATATTATTTCGATTTCCATTAAGATTTTTTAAGCGTAGATTTTAGGACGTCGAAGAAAATACGAAAAAGAATATATATAATATAGGGTTTATAGTTCGCTCGAAGATATTTTATAATTCAAACTCTATCGATAATAAATTCGTTTTTAAAAGTTATAAAAATAGATATTATTAATTCCAGTTAATAATATTAATACTCTCGGAGTCTAAATATTTGAATATCGATATCTTCGAAGTAAATACTATTTAAGAACTAAAATTTATTAATAATTTAAAGTAATTTTATATTAAAAAGTTTATTATTAATTAACCCCTCGGTAAAATTTAAATAATAATAATTTATACGGAGTTTAAAGACTAAAATATCTTTAAAGAGAAAATATCGAATAATAAAATTAATTTTAAAGAAAATAACGGTTTATTCTATTATTTTATATCGGTCGTAGAGGTTATAACCGATTCGACGGTTTAATAATTGAATATTATAATAATATTAATATTTAGATATTAAGATCCTAAAAGCCTAACTAGGTTTAATATCGACGATAACGTAGTAACTCTTATAGACGTCGAGCCTAATAATAAAGTTAAAGATATCTCTATATTTAAAAATTTCTCTATCGCGGAGTTTTAATCTATTAGGGAATAAGATAATTAAGAGTATAAAACTAATAATATTATTAATAAAGAAGAGGGTAATAATAAGTTATATTATTAAATAAATTAAACTCCGACGTTAATACCCTTAAACGTATTAAGAAAGACGAGCGATTTTATTAATAAATTTAAAAGTCGACTACTAACGCAGCGCCGGTATATAATAAGATTAAATCCTAGTCGCGGTCGCTAGGTTATTACAAAAGCTTTATTTACATTTTAGAAACCGCCGCGTTTATTACGACTACTGGTAGTAACCTAGTAAGTATAGCGTAGGATTCTAGTAGAGATATAGAAGCCGAAACGGGGTCGTCCTTAAAAGTAAATATAATACCGGGCAGGTTAGCCTACAACGCTCAGTTTTATAAAAAGGCCTTAATCTGCGAAGGAAAACATAGACAGCAATAAGAATTCGATCTGCTTCTGGTGAACCGTGATTTCCTTTCTGTTGTTCAGCTATGCGTCCCATCACTGGTTCGACTTGCGTTTCTAGCTAACTCGACACCCGAACAAGTGGTCGCCCCATTGAGCACAATCTGAATCATCGCACCTTTCTCCCTTCCTACGCCAAAACTTCGAGTCGGTCTATACCGCTTTTGCCACCCCGCTTCTCGCCTAACCCCTTAGTCTTTCCCTTCTCCCTACCCTCTGCTCCTGCAAGCTTACCTCGACCACCAAACCTTTCCGCCCCCTCCAACCACTTCTCCCTCCGTCAATCCAACCCGTCAGCCCCCTCTTGCGTTCCCTTCCCTCGTCAATTCTCTTTTCAAGTCCCCCGATAATATGTTCCTTCCTCCACCGTCTTCACCAGTCTCTGCTCCCACCTCTTGTATCTCTCCATGTCTGAGTCGAGTTATAATCGACTCATGGCTTGGCCAAACCGTCGGAAGAACGGCCCTGGTGAACTTTCAGCTTTCCGTCAATCGTCGCCACTTGGAGCGAATAAGGAAATCCCTTCGCTTCAGCATTTAACCCAGTACGAAGATGGTTCGTATTACCTTTCAGATCCTGGTTTGAATTATGCTTTGTAGTCTGACTTCTGTGGTTCCGACCAAAACGCGCAATACCGTCCCTTTTACGGGCCTACTTTTGGGGTATGAGGTCGAGTGTGTCGCTTGCCCTTGCGGCTATTATCCACCTTCAGCTGCTCCATAAGTTCCGTGTGTCGTTGCTGGCTCTCTGCCTTCTCCTGAGCAAGCCTCTCATCTCGTTCGGCGAATGAGGCGGCTTGCTGTTTCAGCAGTTCCATGAGCTGATCTATCCTAGCATTCGATGAGGCGGCTTGCTCCTTCATTTCCTGCCTGAGCCGGTCATTCTCCTGTTGCAGCATGGATTCGCTTGTGCTGACATTTGATGGAGTTTGCTGTTTCAGAATGTCGACTTGTCCAAGGAGTTGATTGACTCGATCCTTCATCTCACCGATTTGCTCCATCTGTTGGTCAACCTTCTGCTGTAGCATGACCTTTGGTGGCAGTCTCGGCTTCTTGAAGCCAGCGGTGTCATAAGATGAAGGAGCATTCGTTATCGTTTCCTGTGAATCGGCCAACTCCAAATCGTTCTCCGTGCCGGTAATGGACATGAATGAGTCGGATTTTGGATCAGGTAACTGGGCGACGGCGCTTTGAATTCTTTTCAAATGAATTGGGGCGAAATGGTCGTAAACCTTCCGAACAAACTCATAAGCCGTCCATTTATTTTTGCCATCATATGCGGTAAAGTCGAAGCTGTGAATAAGATGACGGTGGAAGGTGGTTTCATTCCCTTTGATCAAAGCGTAGTGACCGTAAATCTTCACCGAAGTGTGATCGTGTGAGATTGAAAACACAAGGATCTTTCGATGAAATTCCTCTGCTCGAGACACCGTTCGAGGTTCTTGGAAGGACTCTCCTTCTTCTCGATAAAGTTGAAGGATTGCATTGACTGCCATACTGGCGCTGTGAGCGTTCTGCCGGTCTGCAATATTAAGTCCGTTCTCGCCGCACTAAAAATTAGCGAACATGAAATGGGACTAGAGATCGTGGGTCTTACCTTCACCTCGCACAAGAGGAAGGGGAAGTAGAGGTTCCCAGTAAATAATGTCGGCTTCTGGGGCGCCTTGTAATATTTGAGCTTCTCTATTTCGATGTCGGTAAAGGCAGATTGCGGGAGGCCAACCGCAAAATCAGGTTTTGGTTGAGGACCGGCAAGAGGGATGCATTTACTCCATTCTGCATTAATTTCTTCCGTCAAATATTCAAGACCCGATATACCACGTGTACAAAGAATCTCAGCCGAAGGGACGATATACGGCGTGATGTCTCTTACGACTCTTGCCTCGCTCCTGCTACGTACCCTGTCCAGAGTGATCCAAAAGGAGTCGCCCTGAAAAAGAGTGTGTTCTGGGGGTTCATAGTCGGCATCGAGTAAAGTGGTGCAAAGCTCCTTAGAAGTATCCGAAATAGTAGCATGCCCCAGGTGTTCGTACATAAGGATACCAGCCTTTGCAAGAGTATTCTCATATTCCGGAGTATAAGCGGGTGGGTTGTCACCTTCTTTGACGCTTTGCGTGTAACTCATACCAGAGCTGGAATGCTTTCTAGAGAGCGGTTGACTCATTTTTGGATCCGACTCGAAATATTCCTTTGGCCAGCTTTCTTGCTCGATCCAGTGTTGGATTGTATGTTCACTTTGGTTGCTGTTATTGCTTGCTGCCTCCTTGTCTTCAGCAGCACAGCTTGCTATTGAGGTTCGTGCTCGTTTCTCAATTGGCTTCTCTTGAACTCGCGAAGTTGGAGATTCAGCTTCCTGCGATCGCTTTCGCTTTCGATCAAGCTGTCGACCGGTCTTGTGCCCGTTCTGACAACACGGGTGCTGGAATTCGTCGGGACTCGAGTTTAAGGTGGATCTTTGCGGCCGTTCTAGTGAATCTGTGGCTTTGGGAAGGACGCGCGAACTTTGTGTGGCCTTGACTTCTGTCAGCTTGAGGGTAGAACATGAGGGATAGTCTACATGCCTCTTTGCTCGGAGTGTTGCTCGTTAAGGGAGAGGGAAATAGGTGCTTTGGCTCGGTGTCCTTGTCCTTGCTTTCTTTCCGCTGGTGTAGTGTCTCTTCCTGGCATGCAACTTTGCGGGTGGATCTTTGCGGTCGCTGTTTCTTTATGCCTTGAGGTTGTTTTCCTGTTAATAGTCAGCCAAGTAGAGTAGTTATAGAAGATGTATGTTCAACCTTGGGTTCTTGATTGCCGCCCAGTTTGTTTGACGTTTGATTTTGCTTGACTGCAAGCCATGTCGATTGGATGAGAGAGTGTACAAGATAGACATACTTAAGTTGCCGCCGGCTTGAAACTGGGACAGAAAGCGGATGCGGGTAAGCAAATGTCCCCACCCCGTTAGCGCGTCGGGACAACGGCAGAACTCCATTCCCGGCGGACCATCATTCTAGCGAGAAAATTTGTCTACCATCTTTCCTATCTCCATGCTACTTCATACACGGTGAAGCCCGTCACCTGTAGTACCATAGAGGCGATACGACCTCTCTCGAGAGCTACCTTAGTCTTCTTCTTGGAGGTCTTGCTGAAGGCGAGTCGTATGTGTTTCGCTAGGCTCTTAATTAGCTGAAACCTATTACAGGAATTGCATATCCGGCGAAGCTGTTCTTCCCGAACATTTCTCAGCTTCTGACCATGAATTACTCGTTTCCGCAGAAGCCTGAGCTTCTTATGGTTGGTATCAGTGCTAAAACTTATCGCACCGGCAACGTCGTCGTAAAGTCACCTAGGATTGATGACGAAGACTCTATTACCACGGAGAACTTCAAAGCCATGCGCAACGAAGCCAGTATCTATACCCTCCTGGGAGAGCATCCGGGTGTGGCCAAATGTTTAACCGTTGGCCCTGCAAAAGACTACATAGTACTAGAGTATTATCCTAACGGCACTCTCAAAAATCACATTGACAAGTACCAAGCGAAAATCACGGATGCAAATTTGAAGTGCTGGGCTCGTCAAATTATCGAGAGTGTTCGTTTCATTCACATGATGGGTGTGAGGCACTCAGACTTGAGGCTCGATCAGTGGCTGCTGGACGCTGATTTAAATCCCCGGCTCAGTGATTTCAATGGATCGGGATATGATTCAGCAGCAGCGCTGGGCCTGGAGGGGAGCAAAGCGTTAGGAAATGAAATTTCAAGCCACTACCTGCCGAGGGATCCAATGATGGATAATGGAGTCGAATCGGACTTGTTCGCATTGGGTTCCGTGCTCTACGAACTTGTGGCAGGGCAAAGGCCGTATGAAAGCCTGGATGACGAGACTATTGAGACTCTGTATACGCACGGAATATTTCCCAGCGTTGAAGAAATTCTACTGGGGGACATCATTCTGGGATGCTGGAAGGGGCAATTCCCGTCTGCTCAGGAAACGTTACTCAAACTTTAGGGAAAATTGCGCAGGGGATGTATTATTATGATCTTGCCTTCTTCAGTTTCCGGACCCGTGACGAAGGACCTGTATGGGAGCTCTCTTTGGTTGAAGGATAATATCAAATGAATGTTGTCTCGAAGTCGCCGAAAAATATCAAGCTTCCCCGTGACCCATATGCTTTAAGACCAGTTTATTGTTGCACCTTTCCAGCACTCGGATACCAATGGTTGACCGTGTTGAATCAGGCCAATGCAGATGGCACCATTTGTCACCAGCCAGAGTAAGAGATGTTTGGTAACTCAACGCAGGAGAGTATAACACTCTGGATAGTTCGATGTTAGCGTAAAGCTCAGTCGTACGATATATTGAAGTGCTTTTGACTTACTGGCCTAAGTGGTATGAGACGAGCTACTACCCTCACCAGCATGGTTATGCCCTGGGCGCGGACCCTTTTTCCTACTCGATGCTGCATGGATCATCTCGTAATTGGGGCAGTGTCGGATACCAGTGGCTAGCTTATTATTACACGGTTCAGCCGTGTATTGTGTTTTATCACAACTTCCGATCTTGCAGCCAGCACCTTGCCACATCGTAATGGTTTTGAATTCTTTGCACATGTTTTTTTGGTCGGGAGGTTGAACAGAATAACTAAAGGTACGCTTTAAGCGTAACTAAAAGACAAATTCACTGTGTCTGTGCTAGAGGACTTCGGTCAAAGTTGGATAAAGTCCCTTGATTGTACGGAGTGCGGTACGAGGTTTGTGGGATCTAGGCTGGAAAAGCCAGCTACTAAGTACTTAGTGCCGGCAAGAACAAATACGGACTAGTAGGTATTCTAGGGTCGTCTAGGTAATGGATGCGCGATCGGCAATACATCGCCAATTACTATAAGACTCGACACCCCACGTTAACATAAGGCATTCATCACTTCCACGCCTTTTTCGGGCTTTCTGTCATGCCTCAATCGCAGCCTGGGCTCCTAGAGCCATAGAAGCCTTCGTTGATCCCAATATTTACTTGCATAAACACTAAGCCAAGAAGCTTTTCCACCGATGTGTGTTCTAGCGAGGTAAGTGTAAGACTCAAGTTATTCTCGTGAAGCGCATAACTATCTCACAAATTATATACTCGACCACACTAATTCAAACACTAGATTAGTCGAATGAGATCCAATGGATTTGTAGCGAAACTCGGCTAGGCAAACTCATGGCAGCCAATGATAGTGAAGTGTGAAAATTTTCCGAGCTACTACCTTCCTTTCGCGACTTACAGTCGAGGGTTCTTATGTAGTAGTGATTCTGCGTAATCTGTTTCTCTCTTTAACGTCGAACTCCGCCGCACGCCAGTTATGTTACACAACTCGCAGTTGCGCGGCCGTGAATTATCATGATGAGCAGTGCCAAAGTGCGCTTTACCTGTATGCAAAGACTTCGGGAACGGGGATTGTGCTATTGGCCCTGATGTACATGAGAGTAGCGGCTTCACTAGCCAACAGCAAGAGGTTCGTTTCATCCGGCTTAATTACCCCGTCGTCTCGTGGGGAACGGAGCACCCATTCTACCCCGTTACGGAACGAAATTAAGATTGTCCAGTTAAAGCTACCGTATGCTGGTACCTGAGAAGTGTCGTAAAAGTAATACTGCCCTCCACGCAGCTTGCTTACTAAACGGTAAAGAGCAGGCGCATTAAAATCTACATATTGGAAGACGGTCGCGCGTTTACACTTTAATAGCATAGCTTACAGCGGGGGCTATATACTCAGGAAACGATTGGAACTCGGTGACAATTGGAATACAATACGATAGACATACATCGCCGGAAGTTGCGAGTGAACTGTTCAGTGTGGTGGTTGCGCCAGGAAATTATGCCTGCTTAGGGTTGCCTTGGCATGGCGGAACGGGTTAATCCGTCACCGCCTAGGCTCGAAGTTTTACGATCGCTTCAGCTGTCAAAAGAATCCTGTAGGAAGTGCCGAAGGAGTATACTACTCGGCTGTCCTTACGCTAAAAGGTCGGATATACCTATATCCGACCCGACTACGTAAATCTTATGATTAATAATTAATTAGAGATAGCGGACCTTCTCGATATAAAGACCGAAGGATAACCGAGGTTTCTCTTCCCTTAAAATTCTTTCTAAGGGTAGATTTATAACTAGAATCTAAACTAACTCTTAATAAATTATAAATTAAATACGAAAAAATTTATTATATTCCGAATTTATTTATTATAGCGTCGTTTAATAATACTCTCTTAAATAATTTCTACTAGCCTAATACGAAATAAGAAGATAATATAATTTTAATATAAAAGATTAAGGTTAAAATAAAGGGTTTAATTATTCGAGAGTTTAAAACCTAATTAAATATAATCGAATAAAATAAAATAAAAGCGGTTCTTAATATATAAATTAATAACGAATAAATAATAATCTAAGAAAGGGAATTAAATTATAATCTAATATTAATTTAATAAAAATTTATTAGTTATTAAATAGTTATACCCTTATAACTTAAATCGAGGCTCGCGGATTATTCGTTAATAAATTTATTAATATATATAATATTCCCGAGTATCCTAAAACGGCGAAAGATAATATTAAATATATTATTAATACTCGTAATCTCTATCTAAATTATATTATTAATCGAATTCATTCGGTAAATAAGATTATTAATTAAATTAAATCTATTATTAATATATTATAAATAGGTTTAATACTACTATTATATTACGTCTCGTATAAACGTTAAATTAGAATTCCTAGATAATATTAATTACTATCGTAAATAATTATATTATAATAGTATAAAGTATTACTAATATCTTATAAACGAATTACGAATAGAATCTTATTCTCGCGTTATTAAATATAATTAGGAACGGATTTAATATAAGTTTAAAATATTAAAATCGGATTATTTTTTTATTCGAAAATAACGTTAAAGAGAAGCGGCTAAATAAGATTAATTAAATTAATTATTAAACGATTTCTATTTTTTTAATAAGAAATAAGTATTACTACGGGTTTATATAACGGTACTAGGAAGGAGCCCGATACTCCGTAAAATACTTAATATATAATTTAATTCTAAAGTAGACTGGAGTAGTAAATTTAATCTATTAAGAAAAAATTATAATTCTATTATTAATTTATATAATAGATATATATTAACCGGCCTAAATATTAAATCTAATATTATAACTTTATTATATCGACTAAAGCCGATTATTTTAGACTATTCAAAATCTAATAAATTAATAAAAAGGTTGATATAGTATTTCTATTAAATTTATATAAATAATATAAATATACCGGGACTCCTGAGCTATACTAGATTATAGAAAAAAAAAATATTAAGTGGAAGGATTACGGTAACCTCTTCTATATCTATTCTAAATTAATTATAAATCTATTACTAATTAATTCTAGGGGTTACTTATTCTTAGGGTTACGAACTAATTATTAAAACTATTTATAAAGTAGTTTTTAACTAAATTATTCCTAAAAATCTAGTTAGAACGCTATTCGTTATTTTTACTTTTTATAACGTTTATATATATCCCCCTCCTCTACTAAATATACCGCTAAAGGAACTAATAAAGGGGGTTCTTTAAATAATTAAATAGATATATACCCTAACGTTAAAAATATATAAGTAATTTAATTATAATTAATTAAAAAGTTATTATTAATAAATTTAACGAAATTTCTAATAAACCCCGAACTAGTATAGTTTTATTAGTTTTATTAAAAAATTAATATTAGTACCCTATATTATAGCTTCGTAAATATAAATCGCTTCGCGGTAATAATTTATAAGAAGTATCTTCTATATTATCTTAACGGTCGGGATATTAAAGGGGTAGTATACGAATATACTTTATATTACTTAAGAAAAGATTCATAATATATTTAAGATATTTATATTTAGGGGAATAATCTAATAATAATTTATTTCCTTTAAGAATAAACGATTTTCCTTTTCGAATAAATTTCTTTTAAGATTAATATATTATTTAAACGGATTAAAGATATTAATTTAAACGAGGTAATATTTATACGGTATATTAAGAGATTAAATAAAAATAAATCGTTAAGAATTTTAATTCGAAATTAATTATTAATTTATTTATAATATATTATAGGTATAATATTCGGCCGAGTCTATATCTTTATATAAACTATCTTTATATATCGGGATTTATTCACTCGGTTTTTCGGCCTTATCGAGCGACGAACGGGTAGAAAGATTAAATAAAATTATATTTATTTTTCGTTAATAATATTTTAAGGGATTGTAATAAATATAAACCCGAAATAAATATCTAGTAAACCTACGAATTAATTTATTAAGATTATATTACTAATTAATTATAAAAGGATTCGGTTATTACTTTATATCTATTAATACTTTTACCTCTAAACGTTCTTAATAAACTTAAATAAAATCTATAATCGTCTACTACTAAATTTATTTTAAACGAGGTATCGACTAGGTAACCGGTACTACGGGATATAAACTTAATTCGATCTACGCGTAGATAAATATTATTTTAACGACGGAAAGTCGAGAATAATACTTTAAAATCTTTAAGTAAATAAAGGGTACATAATTAAATATAAATTTATTTATAATAAATTTCTAATTTATTATAATAACCTAGGACGGGAGGACCAAGATTACCGATTAGGTTAAATATAAAGAATACGTATATATCGCCGTAGGCTTAAATCAGTACTATACTCTAATAAGGCGAGAATATTTTAATTTAATTTAAAATTACGGAAACGCTAATAAATCTAGCTATTATAAAGATAATACTTTAAATATAGAATTATCTTTTTTATAAAAGATTCTTTAGTAAATTATTCTAAATTCATAACTAATTTATTATTAATTAATTAATATTAAAATATTTAGTGGCTACGAGCTTAATTAACGAGATATAAATTAAATAAAGACTAAAGAATTATTTAATATTCGTTATAATTATCGTTACGATAGTATATAAACGAGAATAATAGCCTCCCTAAATCGAAATAGTAAATCTAATTTATTTTAAAGAGATTAAATATTAATTATTAATTAATCCCGCGTAGAGAAAAATCATACTCGTTAAGAATAATAACGTAAAAAAAAGGTCTAGGAAATAATTATTAAACGATTATATAATAATCGCGGTAATCGATTAGCCTTTTAAATAAGACTAATCGATTAAGATAAAGATTTCGACTTCGAAGTAAAATTAAATATCTCTTCTTCGAGTTCGGTACCTAATAGGGTAAAAATACCTCGTTAATAAACTAACTTTAATAGATTACTAAAAGATTCGTAATTTATTAAAAACTTATTATTATTTAATTCGGCTAGGACTAGATTATTAACGCCTTCGGAATTAATTTCTTAAATCTTTTTTAATCGGGAGCTAAGTTTATTATTACTCGCCGTAGAAAGTTTAAATTTATTATAACGGGCCTTTATAAATTAATAATTATTCGTATAAAACTAGGCTTAATAGGCTTAAATATTAGAAAATTAAATATTAAAAAATAAGCGGAAGCGATAAGAGTTTAAGAAAATATAATTAAATATTATAAAAAGGAAGAGGGCGTTAAGGCTAGATATTAATTTCGATTTAAAGATCGATTAATAATTTATTATTATTTTATTTATAATAAATTCTAATTTTATTATAAGGATAATAAAGGTTCTTTTAATTTTTCCCCGTAGATTTTAAAATCTTTAATAAAGGCGATGAAAACCTCTCTAAATAATTAATAATAAATTTTAAATTAATTAAAAAAGATTTATTATTATTATCCTCTCGATATTTATCCGAAGGTCTTCTACGACGGTTACTATAATATAATATTTAATAATATTTCCGGATATAAGATCGAAGAGTAGAGGTAAAGAAAAAAGGTTTTTAAAAAAATTAATAAAGAATTATAAATAAATTAGGGATATTTACCTTTATAGGATATATTTCTTCCTAGATAAAATTAGGGTTTTTTTTACTACTCGTAGGCTATTAATATATTACTAAATTAAAACGATAAAAAACCTCGCCGTTAATAACGAATATACCGAAGTCCTATTAAATAATTAATATTTAATTAATAATTATTTTAGGTTCCTACTTATATTAATATAAAAATATGAAAAACCGTCGGGTTTAGTCTTATAGCTCGAGTAGTGTTTATAAATCTAAAGATTAATTAACGATTAATTCCTAATAAATTAAAAAGATATTAACCGCGGATTCTATTATCTTCGCCCTTAATAGTAATAAAAGAAAAAGAATTTTTATAGGGGTTTATATATTAAAAGAGAGAGTTATTACGCTACTTTAATTTATAAAATAAATAAGTTATAATCTAGCGAAGAGAGAAAGGATTATTAATTAATTATAAATAAAATATTAATCGATTAACCGAGTATTTTATTATCTTTATTATTAAGTTTTATATTATCTTCCCTTTTATTAAAAGTCGTAGAGGGCGTAGCGCTCCTTAAGGTCCTATTTTTATAATAAAAAAATAAAAAATATTAATACTCCGGACGGACGAAGTATTCTAGGTAAATAAATTAATAACTATTTATTAATTAAATAAGGTAGAATTTACTATCTTCTCTTATATTTTTATATAGCCGATATCGCGCTTTTAATAAGATTTTTAAAATACGTCGTACTCTAGTAATATTAAGCTAAACTAACGATTAATTAATTAATAATAAATTATTAAAAGGATTATAATAAAGAATTAATACCGCCTATTTTATTTTTTAGGTACGTAAACTTTTTATATTTCTTTAGAGGTTACGATCCTACTAGACTTTAATAATAAATTAAAGATTAATTATAAATTTTAAATAATTAGATATTTACCTTTCTCCCCTTTCTAGAGGCTAATTTCTTAGGACCCTATTATTAAATTAGAATTAAAATATTAATAGAATACTAGGCTAGTACGTACTTTATCTTTAGTTATTAACCTACTACCGGATATAAGACCCTAAATAATTATTAATAATTAATTTCTAAGAGAATTATATTTAGATTATATCTTTCTCGCCGTTATAGGTCGATTAACCTAAACGGGCTACGAATTAATTAATAAAGAGATAAGAAATATAGAAAGCCTTTTACTATACTTTCTTTATTTCTATAATCGAAGAGATTAATCCCTATTAATTTATTAATAATCGAATTATAATAAATTTAGGAATACTAGTATTATTTATTATATAAAAGAGCTCTCGTTTTAAGAGACGATATCGAGCTTAATTAATAAGTTAATAATTAAATTATATTTAATAAACGAATATATTCTTTTTACTTAAATATTCGTAGGTAACGACGATTAAAAGGAAGTAATTAATAATTAAATATAAAAGAAGTTTAAAGCGGATTATATCGGGTTAAAGAGGGATAATAGAAGACTATAAATAAGAGGTTAATAATAAAATAGTAATTAATTCTCGAGAATAATAATTCTTACCTTCGGATCTTAAGAATCGGCGATAATAACGGGCGTAGAGGAGACTTCGGATTTAATAGGCTAGAAGTAATTAGTTAGAA